>Ga0210384_10003047_pt1 | contig 19797 bp, 9 predicted proteins | sample IncBWH2MmetaG_FD_160574 | JGI IMG/M metagenome (GOLD analysis project Ga0210384, IMG submission 160574) | Forest soil microbial communities from Barre Woods Harvard Forest LTER site, Petersham, Massachusetts, United States - Inc-BW-H-2-M | ecosystem: Environmental > Terrestrial > Soil >...
CGCCGCCCTCGACCTCCGGCCTGCCGTTCGACACCAGTCCGGTCAGCACGTCGTCCTGCCCGGCGGCGAGAGCGCAGACCTTGAGGTGGGCCGCGAGCAGGACGCTCTTGAGCGGCACGGCCAGGGCCGCGGCGTGCGCCGCGAGCGCCGCACACAGGTCGCCGGCCAGAGGCACGACGAGCTCTTCGACGCCACCTTCCCCGCTCGCGCTGTCTCTGCTCGAGCCGTCTCCGCGCACGCCGTCCCCGCTCGACGTCCGCGCCGGCCACGAGGGGAGCCGCACCCATCCTCGCTCGGCGATCTTGTCCTGCCAGTAGCACCGGCTTGCCGGGGAGCCCAGCGCTTCTCGCTCCAAGGCGACGAAGGTGCGGAAGAGCGCCGCAGGCACGGGCGCTCCGGACGGTGCGGGCGGTGCGGGCACCGCAGGCGCCGCGGACGGCGCCGGGGAGGCACCCGACGCGTCCAGCCCGGCAATATAGAGACCGAACAGCTCCCCCATCATCGAGGCGACGCTCCAACCATCGAGGATGGCGTGGTGGTGAAGCATGCCGAGCTCGATCTCCTCGCGGGCGGGCCGCGGCGACGGGCGGGCATCGCCCGCGCCTCGGCTCCCGGCATCCGGCCCCTCGGCGGCCGGGACCCGCGCCAGGCGGAAGATCTCGAAGCGCAGGAGCGGAGCGCGCGCGGGATCGAGTCTCTCGCGCCGAGCGCGCTCGAACCAGCGCGCCAGCGTCTCCTCCCGCGCGGCCGGAGCCAGGGCACGCAGATCGATCATCAGGAGCGGGATCTCGATCTGCCGGTGCACCCATTGGAGAGGCTCGCCGAACCCGGTGGGGTGAAACGAGGTGCGCAGCACGGGGTGGCGGCTTGCCAGCTCGCGAAGCGCCGCACGCCAGGCGCCGGCGTCGAACGGCATACACAACCGCGCGCTCACCACGTTGTGGTAGGCCGCGGAGTCCGGGCTGAACTCGCTGTGGAAGAACATGCCGAGCTGGAGCGCGGCGATCGGATAGGCGTCCTCGATGTCCTCTGAGAACGCGCGGACCTTGTCGCGATCGGCTGCCGCGAGCAGACCGAAGGCCTGGTCCGCGTCCCCGCCGGCGGCCGGCCCCCCGGCGTTGCCACCCGATCGTGTTGCTGCAACCGCGCCTCCAGAGTTGCCGTCGGCGTCCGTCTCGGCACCCGAGTCGCCGGACTTGCCGCCGGCCCCCACCGCGGCAGCCGTCGCGCCCAATCTTCCTTCGGCCTCCGCCTCGGCACCCGGGCCGCCAGCCGGGCCGCCGGCTGCCGCCGCGACGGGCGCCGCCGCCGCGGCTTCGGCCCCATCTCCGTCCGCCGCCGCTCCCGTCGCCGCGAGGAGCTCCGCGATCGTCTGGTGCCGGAAGAGCTGCTGCAGAGAGAAATGGATGCCCCGCCTGGCCGCCCGCGCGCGCAGCTGGATGCTCGACATGGAATCGCCGCCGAGGGCGAAGAAGCCGTCGTCGATGCCCACCCGCTCGATGCCGAGGGTCTCGGCCCACACCTCGGCGAGGGCGTTCTCGGCGCCGGTGCGGGGAGGCGCGTAGACTTGGCCGCGCTCGCCGGACGCGGCCTCCCCGGCCGGCTGGGCGGCGAGCACGCGCCGGTCGATCCTGCCGCTGGCGGTGCGCGGTAGCGCCGGGAGCAGGAAGAACCTGGCCGGCACCATGTACCTGGGCAGCCTCTCCTGCGCAAAGGCGCGCAGGTCGGCGACGGCCGGCGCCGGCTCGCCCGCGCCGCCCGCGCCGCCCGCGGCCACCCAGGCGACCAGCCGCCGGCTGCCGGCGGGGCCGGCGCTTGCCATCACCGCCACCTCGCGCACCCCCGGATGCCGCGCCAGCACCGCTTCGATCTCTCGTGGCTCGATACGGAACCCGCGCACATTGACCTGCTGGTCGGCCTGATGGGCGCTGCCCAGGTACTCGAGGTCGCCCGAGGCGCGGCGGCGCGCGAGCTCGCCCGAGCGGTACAGCCGCTCGCCCGGCCGCCGGCTGAAGGGATGGGGGACGAAGCGCTCGGCGGTGAGGTCCGGGCGGTCGAGGTAGCCGCGCGCCAGGCCGGCGCCGGCAACGTGGATCTCGCCGGGGACCCCGATGGGCACGGGCTGAAGCCGGCGGTCCAGCAGCAGGACGCCGAGGTCCGGCAGGGGATCTCCGAGGAGGCTGTCGAGGCTGCCCAGCCAGGCCTGCCGCGCGAGATCGGCGCGCGGCAGGTGGATCTCGCGAGCCACCTGGTGCAGCTCGGCCGCGGAGAGCAGCGGCAGCTCGGCGACCGGCACCGCGGCGCCGGCGGCCGCGCCGGAGAGAAGCGCCTCGAGATGGCCGCACAGGCGCGCCACGGTCGCACCGTCGAAGAGATCGGTGGCGTATTCGAAGCCGCCCTCGAGCTCGCCGCCGCGCTCGCGCAGCCCCAGGGTCAGATCGAACTTGGCCGTCCCGCGGGCCGCGGCGAGGAAGCCCGGGTTCAGCCCGGCAGGGATGCGCTCCCTCCCGGGAACGTTCTCCAGCACGAAGACCACCTGGAACAGGGGCGAGTAACTCAGGCTGCGCTCCGGCGCCAGCTCCTCGACCAGCTTCTCGAACGGCAGGTCCTGGTGCAAGTAGGCGTCGAGCGCCGCCTCGCGCATGCGCGCCAGCAGCTGGGCGAAGCTGGGCTCGCCTGAGAGGTCGGTGCGCAGCACCAGGGTGTTGACGAAGCAGCCGATGAGCGCTTCGGTCTCCAGGCGGTTGCGGCCCGCGATCGGGGTGCCGACGCTCACGTCCTCCTGTCCCGACCAGCGCGCCAGCACCGCCTGGAAGGCCGCGAGCAGCGCCATGAAGAGGGTCGCTCCGGCGCCGCGCGCGAAGGCCGCGAGCTGCCGGACCGACGACGCGACCGGCGACCAGCGGCGGACACCGCCACGGTGGCTCGGCAGCGGCGGCCGCGGCCGGTCGGCGGGCAGCTCGAGCAGCGGCGGCGCGCCGGCCAGCCGGCCGCGCCAGTGGGCGAGCTCGGCGGCGAGGACCTCTCCCTGAAGCCAGCCGCGCTGCCAGGCGGCGTAGTCGGCGTATTGCACGGCAAGCTCGGGCAGGGGGGAAGCCGGGGAACGGTAGAGCCGGTCGAGCTCGCTCTCGAAGACCGCCCGCGACCAGGCGTCGGAGGCGATGTGGTGCATGGTCACCAGCAGGACGTGCTCGCGCTCGCCGAGCCGCAACAGCATCCGGCGTAGCGGCGGAGCCGCCGCGAGGTCGAAGGGGCGCTGCGCCTCCTGGCGGGCGAGGGACTGCATCGGCTCCTGCCGGCGGCGCCCCGGCGTCAGGCCGCCGAGGTCGATCACCGGCAGCGCGGCGGGGGACCAGGGGTCGATCTGCTGCGCGGGCTGCCCCTCGACGCCGGGGAAGCGCGTCCGCAGGACCTCGTGGCGGCGCACGATCTCGTCGAGGCTCCGCGCCAGCGCCGCGACGTCGAGAGGGCCGTCGAGAGCGAGCGCGATCGGGACGTTGTAGAGCGCGCTGCCGGGCTCGAGCTGCGCGAGGAACCAGAGGCGCTGTTGCGCGAAGGAGAGCTGCAGCCGGCCTTGCCGGGGCACCGGCACCAGCGGCGGCGCCGGCCGGCGCGGGGCAGCTTCGGCGCCTCCCCTCCTCGCCGCCTCGACCTGTGCGGCGAGGCCGGCGAGCGTCGGATGCTCGAACACCTCGCGCAGCGCCAGCTCCGCCCCGCAGACCGCGTGCAGCCGCGAGAGCAGCTGGGTCGCCAGCAGCGAGTGTCCGCCGAGCTCGAAGAAGTTGTCCTCTCCTGCGGCCGCCTCCCGCCCCAGCAGCTCGCCCCAGATCCCCGCGACCAGCTCTTCGATGGGAGAGCGAACGACCGGCCGCGCTCCCCCGGCTCCTGGGGCCGAGCCCGCCGCGTCGATGGCGTCGGCCCGCACCGCGGCGGCAGGCGAGGGAGCGGGCAGGGCCTTCGCGTCGAGCTTGCCGTGCGGCGTGCGCGGCAAGGCGTCGAGCGCCACCACCGCCGAGGGCGCCATGTACTCGGGCAGCTTCGCAGCCAGGAACAGCCGCAGCTCGGCAGGCGTCGGGACCGGAGCGCCGCCGCGCGCCACCACCCAGGCCGCCAGGGCTTGCCGGCCGGGGCTCTCCTCCCAGGTGCGCACCACCGCCTCGCGCACCGCGGGATGGCGGGCGACGGCGGCTTCGATCTCGCCCAGCTCCACGCGGAAGCCGCGGATCTTGACCTGCTGGTCCCGCCGCCCGACGAACACCAGGTCGCCGCGCGCCGTGCTGCGCATCAGGTCGCCGCTGTCGTAGAGGCGCCCTCCCGGCTGGGCGCTGAAAGGGTCCGGCACGAACACTTCGGCGGTCAGCTCGGGCCGGCCGAGATAGCCGCGCGCCAGGCAGGCGCCGCCGATGTAGAGGCGCCCCAGGCTGCCGCGGGGGACCGGCTGCAACCGCTCGTCGAGCAAGTACGCCCTGGCGTTGGCGAGCGGCCGGCCCACCGGGGTGGCCGCCGAGAAGGCCGCCCCGGCGGCGCCGTGCTCGCGGCCGACGTGGTACATGAGCATGCCCACCGTCGCCTCGGTGGGGCCGTAGTGATTGAACACCGCGCACTCCGGCGCCGCGTCCGCCAGCCTGCGCAGCCAGGCGAGCTGCGACGGCTCGCCGCCGACGATCAGCCAGCGGCGCGGAAGCAGCGCGGCCTCCTCGGTGGTGCCGGCGCAGAGGGCGGCGAGGTGGGAGGGAGCGATCTTCAGGCAGTCGATCGGATGGCGGGCGAACGTCGCGGCCAGGGCCCGCGCGTCGAGCGACCCATCCCGCGGCACGACGTGCAGGCAGCCGCCGGTCAGGAGAGGCGGGAAGATCGCGGTGACGCTCGAGTCCACCGTCAGCGGCTGCACCATGGCGAAGCTCGCTCCCGGCCCGCGGGCCCCGTTGGCCCCGCCGCCTCCGCCGCCCCTGCCGCCCCTGCCGCCCCTGCCGGCAATGCGCTCGCCGACTCCCAGCGCATAGTTGACGACCGAGCGGTGGGTGATCGCGACGCCTTTCGGCCGGCCGGTCGAACCCGACGTGTACAGCACGTACGCGAGGTTGTCCGGATGGGCGCGGCACGTGTGCTGCCCGCCCCCACCCGAACGACGCGCGCGAGGAGCGGGGGCCAAGGCGCGGCCGGCGCGGAGCCGCTGTCTCTTCGGCGCCGGCGGCGGCTCGCTCTCGAGATCGATCGGCAGCAGCAGCCGTCCAGATGGCTCCACCGCTGCCTGGCCGGCCGCGGCGCCACGGGTCAGGACGACCGCGACCTGCGCGTCCTCGAGCATCGCGGCCAGGCGCTCGGCGGGTGCGCCCGGGTCGAGCGGCACGTAGGCGCCCCCCGCCGCGAGAACGCCGAGCAGGCCGACGATCGCCTCCACCGACGGCTCGACGAGGAGGCCGACCGCGACCTCGGGGCCGACGCCGAGACGCCGCAGGCGCAGCGCGAGGCGCTCGGACCCCTCGGCGAGCTGCCGGTACGTGAGGCAGCGCTCCTCGCAGCGCACCGCCGGAGCGTCTGGAGTGCGGGCCGCCTGGGCCGCGAACAGCTCGCCGAGGTCAGCCTCCGGAGCCGCCGCCGAGACTCGGCCGGTGTCGTTCCACTCGACCACCAGCTGCGCCAACTCGGCCGCCGAGAGCAGCGGCGCCTCCCAGACCAGCCCCTCCCGGACCGGCTCCTCGCGGTCGGCCGCCAGGACCGCGAGCGCCCGTTCGAAGTGGTCCAGCCAGCGCGTGACCGTCGCCGCGTCGAACAGCGAGGTCCGATAGGAGAGCGCCACCGCCAGCTCGGACCCTGTCTCCGTCACCGTCGCCGTGAGCTCGAAGCGCGCCGTCTCGGCGGCGATCTCGAGCCGGGAGACCTCGAGCCCGGCCAGGGCCGGCTCCTCCCGCGGCGTGTTCTGCAGCACCAGCATGACCTGGAAGAGCGGGCTGTGCGACAGGTCGCGGCGCGGCGCCAGCTCCTCGACCAGCTTCTCGAACGGCAGCTCCTGGTGTGCATAGGCCTCCAGGCAGACCTCGCGGTCCCGCGCGATCAGCTCCCGCCACGTGGGCTCGCCGCCGAGATCCCCGGCCAGCGCCAGCAGGTTGACGAAGAAGCCGATCAGACCCTCGGTCTCGGCGCGATCGCGGTTGGCGATCGGCGAGCCGACGACCAGCCGGCGCTGCTGCGCATGGCGCGCGAGCACCGCCTGGAAGGCGGCCAGCAGGAGCATGAAGAGGGTCGCCCCTTCCCGCCGCCCGGCCCGGCGCAGGCCGGCGGTCAGCCCGGCGGCGAGCCGCAGCTCGCGCCGCGCCCCACGGAGATCCGGCGCCGGCAGGCGCGGCCGGTCGGCCGGCAGCTCGAGCGCCGTCTCGACCCCGGCAAGGCGCCGGCGCCAGCAGGCAAGCTGCCGCGCGAGCGCGTCGCCGGTGAGCCAGGCGCGCTGCCAGCAGGCGAAGTCGGCGTACTGGAGCGGCAGCTCGGGCAGGCCCGCGGGCCGCGCGCCGGGGCCCGCGAGCACCGCGCCGTAGTGCGCCGCGACCTCGCGGGTGAGGACCGCGATCGACCAGCCATCGCATGCGATGTGATGCACGGCGAAGATCAGCAGATGGTCGGCGGCGCCCAGCCGCAGCAGCCCGACCCGCAGCAGCGGCCCGCGCGCCAGGTCGAAGGGACGCCGCGCCTGCTGCCGCGCGAGGCGCTCGGTCTCGGCTCCCTGCCGCGGTCCTGGCAGCGCGGCGAGATCGACGGTCGCGAACTCCAGCGGCGCCCGCTCGGGTAGTGGGTCAGTTTCCCTCGGCCTCCCTTTGGGCGAGGGGCCAAAGTCATACGCCCCAGGAGCCTGGGCCCCTCGCCCAAAGGGAGGCCGAGGGAGACTGACCCCCCACCCCCGCTCCGGCGGCGCGATCACCTGCACCGGCTTGCCCGCGACGACGCCGAACGAGGTGCGCAGCGCCTCGTGGCGGCGGACCGTCGCGACGAACGCCGCGGCCAGCGCCACCGGCCGCAGGTCCCCGCGCAGCCGCAGCATCGCCGCGAGGTTGTAGACCGCGTTGCCCGGGTCGAGCTGGTCGAGGAACCAGAGGCGCTCTTGCGCGAAGGAGAGCGGCAGGTCGCGGTCGCGCGGTACCGGCGTGATCGGCGGCAGCCGGGGCGCTCCGTCTTCGCGGCGGGCAAGGGCCTCCTCGAGGCGCGCCGCCAGCCGGCCGAGCACCGGGTGGGCGAAGACCTCGTGCAGCGCGAGCTCTACCCCGAAGGCGGAGCGCAGGCGCGACACCAGCTGGGTGGCCAGCAGCGAGTGTCCTCCGAGAGCGAAGAAATCGTCAGCTGCCCCGATCCGCTCGCGGCCCAGCAAGCCTCCCCAGATCCCGGCGAGCATCTCCTCGACCGCCCCGCGCGGCGTCACGAAGGGCGCGCCGCCGTCGCTCGGCTCCTCCTCCGGCTCGGGCAGCGCGCGCCGGTCCAGCTTGCCGTTGGGCGTCAGCGGCAGCGCCGCCATGGCCACGAAGGCGGCGGGCACCATGTAGGCGGGCAGCCGCTCCTCCAGAAAGGAGCGGAGAGAGGCGTGCAGCCGGCGGGCCTCGGCGGCACGCTCGGGGTCATCGGCCTGCATCTCCGCGCCGGGGCCGGCACCGTTCACCACGTAGGCCACCAGCCGCCTGCCGCCACTGCCTGCCGGCGCCGCTCGCTCCTCGCGATCGACGACCGCCGCCGCCCGCACCGCGGGATGGCGCGCGAGGACTGCCTCGATCTCCCCCAGCTCGACGCGGAAGCCGCGGATCTTCACCTGCCTGTCGACGCGCCCGAGGAACTCGAGCACTCCGTCGGTGCGCCAGCGCGCCAGGTCGCCGGTGTGATAGAGACGCCCGCCCGCATCCGCCGGGACGCGCGCGAAGGGATCGGGCCGGAAAGCCGCGGCCGTCAGGTCCGGCCGCCCGAGGTAGCCGCGCGCCAGGCAGGCGCCGCCGATCGCGAGCTCGCCAGGCAGGCCCGTGGGCACCGGCTGCCCGGGGTCGTGGAGATCGAGAAGGTAGAACCGCGCTCCTGCGATCGGCCGGCCGAGCGGCACGATCCTCCCCTCCGATTCGCGGGCGCAGAGCCATTCGGCGACCGACACCGTAGCCTCCGAAGGGCCGTATCGGGACACGAGGACGGGCACCCGCGGCCCCAGCCTGGCCGTGCCGCGCGGCGCGCCGTCGGGCGGGAATGCCGCAAAGAAGAGCGCCGGCAGATCGCCCGGCACCCGTTCCCCGCCCGTGACCACGCGCCGCAGCGAGCTCGCGCCGCGGAAGGCCTCCTCGGCGAGCAGCGCCGGCAGCAGCGCCGGCGGCAGGTTGGCATTGGTGACCCGCAGCGTGGCGATCCGTCGCGCGAGGTAGGCCGCGTCCTGCTGGCGCGCCCCGTCGGTCAGGACCACGGCGGCTCCCGCCCAGAGCGGCGCGAAGATCTCCACCACCGCGACGTCGAAGCCGAGGCGGGTGCGCTGCAGCACGCGGGCCCCTGGCGCGAGATCGGCCGCGACCTGGAAGCGCAAGCGGTTGACCACCGCGCGGTGGGAGACGACGACGCCTTTGGGCGCGCCCGTCGAGCCGGAGGTGTAGATCACGTACGCGGCGTTGTCGGGGTGGGCCGCGGGAACGCTGGGAGCGCCGGGTGCGCCGGGTGCGGTAGGGGCGGTGGGAAGGCGCGGTGCGGGGAGGTGCGCGTCCGCCGGGCTGTTCGCGCCCGCGCCTGCGAGCGCGACGATGCGGGTGGACCCCGGCAGCCGCTCTGCAGCCGTCGCATCCGCGAGCACCACCCGCGCGCCCGCGGCGGCGACGAGCTGCGCCAGCCGTTGGCGCGGCAGGGAGGGGTCGAGCGGGAGATAGGCCGCACCCGCCTTCAGGATCGCGAGCAGGCCGATCACCAGCTCGCAGGAGGGCGCGGCGCAGATTCCGGCGATCCGCTCCGGCCCCAGGCCGATGGCGCGCAGCTCGCGGGCCAGCCGGTTGGCCCGCGCCTCGAGCTCGCCGTAGGTGAGCGTCCGGGCGCCGCCGCCGTCGTCCGCCGCCTCGCCGGCGTGCCCGATGAGCGCCACCGCCCCAGGGTCGGTTGCCGCCCGCCGCTCGAAGGGCAGGTGCACGAGGTCGCCGCCACCCGCTGACCAGCCATCCCGGCCCTCCCGGCCCTCCCGGCTCTCGAGGCCTGTCTGCCGGCTCTCCCGGTCCGTCGCGCTCCATTCGATCACCAGCTGGTGCCGCTCGGCCGGAGAGAGCAGGTCGAGCTCGCGGAGCAGGCGATCCGGAGCGGCGACGACCCCGCTGAGCAGGGCACGCAGGCGGGCCAGCATCCGCATGGCGGTCGCCGCATCGAAGAGATCGCTGTTGAAGCGCAGCGAGAGGCCGAGCCCGCCGCCCGACCGGCGGCTCTCGGCCGCAGTGATTTCCGGCAGCCCCGGCAGCGCCGGCAGTGCCGGCAGCGACACCGCCGCCGCCACCAGGCTGAGATCGAACTGCACGGCCCGACGTTGCAGAGGGACCGATTCGAGGACCAGGCCCCCCAGGTCGAGGCCTGCTCCCCCTTCGCCGAGCGCGAAGCCGCCGAGGCCGCGCTCGCCTGGCCGCCGCTCGCGGTAGAGCGCGAACATCACCTGGAAGATCGGCGAGCGGCCGGGATCGCGCTCCACTCCCAGGCGCTCCGCGAGGAGCGGGAAGGGGAGCTCCTGGTGGGCGAAGGCAGCGACCGCCTCCCGCCGCACCCGGCTGAGCAGCTCGGCGAAGGTGGGGCTGCCGCCGAGGTCGCCGCGCAGCACGACCGGATTGACCAGGTAACCGACCAGGCCCGCGAGCTCCGGCGCTCCCCGGCCCGCGGCCGGCGTTCCCACCAGCAGCTCCTCCTGACCGCTGGTGCGGTGGAGCAGCGCCAGGAAGGCGGCGAGCAGCGTCATGAACGGGGTGGCGCCGGCGCGGTTGCCGAGGGCCTGCACGCCGAGGGCGAGATCGCGGTCGAGCCAGAGCGAGCGCGAGCCGCCGCGGAAGCTTTGGCGCGGCGGCCGCGGCCGGTCGGTGGGAAGCTCGATGGGCGGCGCTCGCGGCGGCAGCGCGGCGCTCCAGTAGGACCAGAGGCGCTCCCCCTCCGGCCCCGCCAGTCGCTCCGCCTGCCAGCGGGTGAAATCGAGATAGGAGACGGCGGGGGCCGGTGGCAGCGTATCGCCGCGCAGCAGCGATCCCAGCTCGCCGAGCATCACGCCGAGCGACCAGAAATCGGCCACAATGTGGTGCACGGCAAGCACCAACATGTCGCCGGGAGCAGGGCCCACGGGAGGGGGATCTCCCCTCCCCTGCCCGCTGCCGGCCTGCGGCGCCGGGCGCCTGAAGAGCGCCACGCGCAGCAGCGGTCCCTTCGCGAGGTCGAAGGGCCGCTCCGCCTCCTCCTCCATCCGCGCGCGCAGGCGCTCCTCGCTCCAACCTGCCGCGTCTTCGTCGCTGAAGGTGAAGGCGGCCTCGACGTTCACCACCTGCTCGGCCCCTCCCCGCTCGCCATCGCCCGCCTCGAACGTCGTGCGCAGGCAGGGATGGCGCGCGACCAGCTCCCGGAGCGCGCCGCGGAGCCGCTGCGCGTCGAGCGCACCGCGCACGCGCGCCGCGCCGGCGATCACCAGGGACGGGTTGCCTGGCGCCATGCGGTCGAGGAACCAGAGCGCCCGCTGGCCGTAGGAGAGCGGGCCGCGGGTGGCGCCGCCCGCGCTGCCCGGAACACGCTGGTCCAGCGGTGTCGGCTGCGCCGCGGGCGGCGGCAGGGCCGGCGCCGGCGGGGGGGCTGCGCGCTGGGATTCGGCCGCGCCTGCGAGCAGCTCGATCACCTGGGCGCACAGCTCCGCGAGAGTCGGACCCGCGAGCACATCGGAGAGCGGGACGTCCACGCCCATTTCGCACGCCAGCGTCCCCGTGAGCTCGGCCGCGGCGAGCGAATCGAGGCCGAGAGCGAGCAGCGAGCGATCGAGCGGGAGGTCCGCCGCCTCGACGCCGAGCGCCCGCGCCGCCTGCCGGCGCAGGGAGGCCATGAGCAGCGCGTAGCGGTGGCCCTGGCCCTCGGTTGCTTCGCTGATCACCGGCTGAGGCTTTCCTGTCGGGAACGCGACGACCGGTCAGCATCGATCGGTGGCCACGGGTCGCGGCACGCCTTGCGGCAAGACTTCCAGGTTTCGATTTTACCAGCGGCGAGAGAGTGCATCGCGGCTGCAGCATGGAACCTGGCGTCACTTTTCGGCCTCGATGCGTCACCTTTCGTGCCTCGCGCCAGTGGCCGAGCGAGACACTCGTCTTCTCGCTCGACGGGGCCGTGCCGACCGGAACGGAGCCGCGCGCAGGCGGCGCCGGCGCGAGGGCCGGCGTCACTTGTCATGGCCGATACGTCAGGTTTCACACTCGCGCGGCGCCCCACGGGAAACCTGATCTATATTGCAAGGTCATGCAGCTCGCCCGGAAGCGGAACGCAGCCGCCGCCGAGATGAGCGGCCGGCACACCATCCACGGGCAGTTCGCGGCGCAGGCAGCGGCGACCCCCGGCGCCACCGCGGTCGTCTGCCGCGGCCGCTCTCTCACCTACTCCGAGATCGACTGCCGGGCACGGGCCCTGGCCTGCCACCTGCGCCGCCTCGGCGTCGGGCCGGAGACAGTGGTCGCCGTCCTCGCCGAGCGTTCGGTCGACCTGCCGGTCGCGCTGCTCGGCATCCTCGAGGCGGGCGGCGCCTACCTGCCTCTCGATCCAACCAACCCGCCCGGCCGGCTGGCGCAGCTGCTCGCCGCCGCCCGGCCGGCAGCGGTCGTCGCCCACCGTGCCCTCGCTCGGCGCCTGCCGCCGCGGGTCGCGCCCGTCCTCGTGCTCGAGGATGCCGCGGCGGACTCCGCGGAGACCGCGAAGCCGGCGGACCGGGCGGACTCCACCGGCCTGCCAACGGACCAGGCGGACCAGGCGGCCCCGGCGCGTCCGCCCGGCTGGCCGGCCGGCGGCTGCCCGGAGGCGGGCGCCGACAATCTCGCGTGCGTCCTTCATGGCTCGGGCTCCGGCGGCGCGCCGCGGGCGGTGATGGTCAGCCACGCCAACGTGGCCGCCTTCTTCAGCGCGCTCGACCGCTACCTCGGCGCCGGCGCGGGCGGCACCTGGCTGTCGGCGAATGTCGCGAGCGACGCGAGTGCCGCGAGCGCCGCGCACGACGCGAGTGCCGCGAGCGACGCCGCGTCCGACGGGTCGGGGCTCGAGCTGCTGTGGACGCTGTGCCGGGGCTGGCGCCTCGTTCTGCACGACGAGCCCAAGCGGACCCTCGAGACGACTGCTGTCGCTCCTGGACCCACCAGCGCCCCCCGGCGGGAGCTGGCTTTCAGCCTGTTCTACTTCGGCAGCTACGCGGCCGGACGGGCGGCGGACCACTACCGGCTGGTGCTCGAGGGAGCGCGGTTCGCGGATCGCCACGGGTTCAGCGCGATCTGGACGCCGGAGCGGCACTTCCACGAGTTCGGCGGGCTCTTCCCGAATCCCTCCGTGCTCAGCGCCGCCATCGCGGCTGGCACCGAGCGCTTGCAGATCCGTGCCGGGAGCGTCGTGCTGCCGCTGCACGACCCGCTGCGCGTCGCCGAGGAATGGGCGCTGGTCGACAACCTCTCGGGAGGGCGGGTCGGGGTCTCCTTCGCCTCGGGCTGGCACGCCAACGACTTCGTCCTGAACCCCGGCGCCTACCAGGACCGGCAGGAGGTCATGCGGCGCGGCATCGACGCCGTCCGCCGGCTGTGGCGCGGCGAGGCCCTCCGGCGACCGAGCGGCGCCGGAGGCGAAGTGGAGGTGCGGATCTTCCCTCGCCCCATGCAGCCGGAGCTGCCGGTCTGGGTGACCGCCGCCGGCAGCCCGGCCACCTTCCAGCTGGCCGGCGAGCTGGGAGCGGGCGTGTTGACCCACCTGCTGGGCCACGAGGAGGCGGAGCTGGCAGCCAAGATCCGGGTCTATCGCGACGCTTGGCGCCAGGCCGGACACCTCCTCCCCGGCGAGGGCCGGGTCACGGTCATGCTGCACACCTTCGTCGGCGCCAGCCGGGAGGCGGTCGAGGCGGCGGTGAGAGAGCCGCTCAGCGCTTACCTCAAGACGTCGTTCGGGCTCCTCCGCTCGCTCGCCGAGAGCGCCGGCCTGAAACAAGACCCGCGCCAGCTCTCCCCTGCCGAGCTCGACCTGCTGGTCGCTCGCGCCTACCAGCGCTACGTGGCGGCCGGCGCCGGCCTGATCGGCACGCCCGACTCCTGCGCCGCGACCGTCGAGCGCCTGCGGCTGCTGGGCGTGGACGAGGTGGCCTGCCTGATCGATTTCGGCGTCCCCGCCGAGCAGGTCTTGGCCAGCCTCACGCATCTCGATGAGCTGCGCCGCACGGCCGCGGCGGCCGGCCGGCCGCGGGTCTCCCCCGGCGAGGCAAGCCCCGATGTCGGCGAGCTGATCGCCCGGCATGGCGTCACCCATCTCCGATGCACGCCGTCGCTGGCCAGCCGGCTGGTCACGGACCCCCATGCCGCGGCCGCCCTCGGCGGGCTCCGCGAGCTGCTGGTCGCCGGCAGAGAGCCTCTGCCCCCCGCCCTCGCCCGGCAGCTCGCCGGCCTCGGCGGCCTCGAGGTGCACTCCCTGCACGGGAGGACCGAGACGACGGGCTGGTCGAGCGCCGGGCTGGTGCGAGACGGCTCCGACGGCACGCGGCCCAGCAAGCCGCTCGCCCACGCCGAGCTCCACGTGCTCGATCGGGAGCTGCGCCCGGCGCCGCCGGAGGCGCTCGGAGAGATCTGCGTCGGCGGCGATGGACTGGCGCGCGGGTACCTGGGCAGGGCCGACCTCACCGCCGAGCGCTTCGTGCCGGATCCCTGCAGCGGCCGGCCCGGAGCGAGGCTCTTCCGCACCGGCGACCTCGTGCATCGCTCCGCCCTTGGCGTCGCACCGGCCTGAGCAGGTCGGCGGGACGATCGCCATGGCCACGGCGGTCGCCGGCAGGATCGGATTTCAAGCCGGAGGTGAAGAGATAAGACGTCCCCTCACTTCCACAGCACGAAACGGCCGCCGCTGGTGAAGAGGATGACCAGGTTCATCGCCACCAGCATCAGATCGTAATGCCAGCCGTAGGCCTGCTTGCCCCAGAAGCCGGTACGCCAGACGAAGAGCTTCATCCGGATGGCGCCGAGCATGATCAGGATCAGGCCGGCTGCGGCGAGCTGGGTGAGGACGCCGAGCGCTACGCCGATCCCGCCCAGCAGCTCAGCAACGCCGAGGAAGGCGGTGAATCCCTTGCTCACGCCGATGCTCCGGCTCCGGCCCTCGGGGTCCCTGACGTGATTCCAGCCGCTGTCCGCGAAGATCAGCCCCACCAGCAAGCGCATCAGCAGCAGCCCATGATCGGTGAAAGCCGCCAGTCGTGGAAACATCGCCAGCCTCCCCTGCGCGCCCGCGCAGTGCTCGCGAGCCAGCATACCGCCCGCTCCGGCGGGGGTCCAAGGGCGAGGATCGCGGGCCAAGGGCCCCTCGTCGCGGAACCTCGCCGACACGGCTGCAGTCGGGCGAGGTGCGCAGCGTCGCCTCGACCAGTTCGCGCCGGTCCGGTTCTCCGGCGGGACTGATTGACGCGCTGTACACTTGTGCATATAGTAATCACGGCGCGGGAAGCGACGAGCAAGGAACGTCGACAATACGAGGAAGAAAAATGAGAAAGGAAATCGACTTCAGCAAGGCAAGACGCGGCTCCGTCCTTCCGATTCCCCCCGGGAAGACACGGATTACGATCCGCATCGACGACGACATCCTGCAATGGTTCAAAGATCAGGTCCATGCGGCCGGCGGCGGCAACTACCAGACCCTTCTCAACGCGGCGCTCCGAGAGTACGTCAAGAAGGAGCGAGAGCCCTTGGAGGAGACCCTCAGGAGGGTGATCCGGGAAGAGCTTCAGGTCGGATAGCGGCAGCCACGGAACCGACTCGGCAGCCGGAGACGGTGAGATCATGAACGGCATGAGCAGACCGCGCGTGGCGGCCATCACCGGCGCTGCTCAGGGAATCGGGCAGCGCACGGCGCTGCTGCTTGCAGAACGGGGCTACGCCCTGGCGCTGAACGACCTGCGTGCCTGCGGGGAGACGCTCGCGGAGGTGCGCCGCCACGGCGCGGAGGCCATCGAGTGTGTCGGCGACGCCACCGAGGAGGCGGTCGTGACTCGCTTCGCGGGGGCGGTGCGGGAGCGCTGGGGCGCCGCCGACGCGCTGGTCAACAATGCCGGAGTGAGCTTCATCGCGCGGGCCGAGGAGGTCTCCGCCCAAGACTTCCGCCGTGTCCTGGAGGTGAACCTGGTGGCTCCGTTCTTGATGGCCAGCGCGTTCGGTTCGATGATGCTCGAGCGACGCTCCGGCAGCATCGTCAATGTCGCGTCGATCGCCGGCCTGACGGGCATCGCCGATCGCTCCGCCTACAACGCCTCGAAGCATGGCTTGATCGGCTTGACGCGCACGCTGGCCGCCGAGTGGGGCGGCCGGGGCGTGCGCTGCAACGCCGTCTGCCCAGGTTGGGTCAAGACCGCGATGGACGATACGGCCCAGGCCGGCGGCAGCTATGAAGATGCCGACATCATCGGCCGAGTGCCACTGGCGCGATTCGCCACATCAGAGGACGTCGCGCGCGCGATCGGATTCCTGGCCGACCCTGCCGAGAGCGGCTTCGTGAACGGCCACGCCCTGGTCGTCGACGGCGGATGGACAACGGACGGCAGCTGGCAGAGCCTCCGCCTGACGCACCGTTGAATGAAGGGCTGGGGGCTCGCCGCCTGAGCGCGCCCCGATCAGGTCGTCACAGCTGTGGGCCGCCGGCAGGCGAGGAGCCAGGCTCGACCTCTTCCAGCGGCTCGAGGCGGCCCGTGCCGGCAAGCGTCGTCAAGTCGATCGCCGCATGGCAGCGGACGCGCACATAGTCGAGGACCAGCTCGCCCGCCAGCCGGGCGGTGCCCGTGCGGCGCTCCCAGTCGACGCTGGCCAGGTCGAGGTGCGCCGGATCGACGCGCACCCCGAGCTCCGTGCCGCCGCGCGTCTCGGTGAAGAGCACGTGGACATAGCCCCGCTCGAGGGCCGCCTTGAAAGCTTCCACCGTGGGCTCCGGCCGCAGGCTCGCGACGACCGGCTGATCATGGGACAAGCGTCGGACGAGATCGTTCATCGGGCTCCTCCTGGCGCCCGCAACGCCGCGGACGCGGTACCTTCTGCTGGAGATGCCGCGGCCTCTCCATCGCGGTACACCGCTACAGCATATCTCTCTAAGCGAAGAGTTTGAGCAGCGGCGCCGCGAGCGCCAGGTCTTCTGCAGCAGCTTGATCGCAGGCCGAGGTGTCATACTGTACGACGATGAAGCGACCGACGAAGGTTTCGTCCGCGCTGCTGACCGTCCGCATCGGTGCCGAGCTCGACCGCTCGCTGGCCCGCGAGGCCCGGCGCAGCCGCAAGACCAAGAGCGAGCTGGCACGCGAGATCCTGACGGCTGGCCTGTCGGGTAAGCAGGCTCCTGATCCCGCGGCGGAGGCCCGCCGGCAATCGCTCCTGGTCAGCCGCCGCCGGTCCGAGAGGGAGATCCTCGACTTTCTCGGACAGGCGGCCGCGATCACCGACCAGCGCGGTCGGTGCGACGACGACGAGCTGCGAGCCGCCGACGAAGCCCTACGCCGCTGGCTGGCCCTGGCCTGAGTCCGGCGCCGCTAGCCGTTCGCGGGCGCCAGCTCTCCCGCAGGGTTGGCGGAGGGGACGAGTCACAAGCCGCGGCAAGTCACCTAGCTACAGCTCTGGTGGCGCCCCATGATTGGGGTGAGAGGAGTCCACGATGAGACCAGGTACAAAGAAGACGTCCGGTCAGGGCCGGCAGCACAGGGTATCCGCGTCCAAGCTCGACAAACTGATCGAGGAAGCCGTCGTTGATTGCTACGGCGAGTCCGAGGAGATAGGCGGCTTCTATACGATGATCGAGGACAACCTCGACCTACCCTTTCAGACCGATGTCCTCGGCGTGCGCGTTACGGTCGAGCGCATCGACTTGACCGACGAGGAGGAGATCGTCGCCATCTGCACGAGAGGACAAACTCGGCAAGTGATCTCTCTCCTCGAGCTGCCCCTTCCGGCTCCATCGCCGCAGGGCGCGGAGTGGATCGAGGCCTTCCGGCGCTGGGCGCGGGGAGGTCGGTGAACCGCCGCGCCGGCCGACCTCCAACCCCTTCCAACTCCTCGCCACTGCCCGTGGGGCGCGAGTGCCGGCGGCCAATGCTGGTAGACCAGCCGGAATTAGGCACGATGGCGTCCTCAAGCACCATTGTCAGTCGAATCTCCTCGCCGAGCTCGAAGAGCGCAGGCGGTTCGGCGAAGCCCTGGGTGCTACCGAATGTTGATCCGCTGCGGCGACGCTATTTGAACACGCCGGCGAAGGCGAGCAGTAGGACCAGGACCAGAATACCGAGGCAGATGCGGGCGGCGGTCATGAGGTGGGTGCGGCCAGCCGGGCGGCCGCCTTTGACCTTGATGCCGGATACGGCCACCAGGCCGATGGCCACGACGACGATTCCGAGAATGACGATCCAGCTCATGCCTCTCTCCTTGACCGCTTGTTTTCAAGCCCTGCCGAAGCCGTAACTCTTGCAATCTTCGGACCAGGCGGGAGGCGGAGCGGCCGGCTGGCACGAACCGTCCGCCGCGTCTCGGGCGCCGCGGCCGACGCGGCCGTTGCCCAGCGGTGCGGCGGTTGATCGTAACTCCTCGCCGCTGCCCGTGGGGCGCGAGTGCCGGCGGCCAATGCTGATAGACCTGCCGGAATCGACGATTCGCGTAGACGGTCCAGCGCCGCCTCTGCTGCCGGAAAATCGATAAGTCCAGTCGCAGCACCCCAGAGGAGTACACCTAGCGAACCATGCACCTCGACCGACATTTGCTCGGCGACCACACGCGCAGCGCTGTCATCGGTGAGGAACCAGTCGGCCCGCTCCTGGCGCGCGAGAGCCAGGGCCTCGGCTTCGCCCAGGTGGAGTAGCCCAGCGCGGTGGCAGGCCCTGGCCTCCGCGTCGTCGAGGCCTGCTCAGCGTTCACTCGTGTTTCGGCCTGCATGTTCGCCGAGTCGCCCGAGGCGACCCTCTTCACCGGAGGCTCCGATGGCTTCGTCTCCTCCACCACCGCTACGATTGCTACCGGCCGGAGCGACCAGCTGCCGGGTGGGATTCGCACCCACTGGAAATCGCCGCCTTTGCACGGCGCACTAATCTATTGATTCTATTGGTGGGCCGTCGGGGGGTCGAACCCCGGACCTTCGGATTAAAAGTCCGCTGCTCTACCAACTGAGCTAACGGCCCATGGGGCGCAAAGTATAGCTTGACCTTCTCGTGAACAGGGGTGAGGTTCGGGCCCCGGTTGACGACGAAGAGGGCCTGGCAGCCTTGCAACTCGCGGGGGTCGGCTTGGCTGCCGGTCTCCCCTCACCTGGGCCTCTCGGTCGGGTTCTTCGCGCCCGGTCCCGGAAGGGGGCGCTGGGACCGCCCGCCGCCGGCCTCCGCCTCGGCCTCGAGCAGCTGATCGATGGTCTCGTAGCGGTAGATGACCTCGGCCTGGTTCTGGAAGAGGCCGCCGGTGTCGGCGGTCGGGCCGTAGGTCGAGAAGAGATCGTGGCCGAGGAGGCGGAGGTAGGCGGTGAGCTGGCCTCGATGATGGGCGGTGTGGGCGATGCGGCGCACGAGGACCCAGGCGCGCGAGCGGTCGACGTCGAAGAAGCGGGTCGATTCCTCGAACCAGGGGTCGGACTTGGCGGCCAGGTGCTGGTGCCTTCTCTCGGAGGCGCTGGCGTAGCGGCGCAGGAAGGCGAGGCGGGTCTCTTCCGGAGGCAGGGGCGGCTCGCCGAGATCGATTCCCAGCATGCCGCGCATCCAGAGATCCTCGCCCGCGCACTGATGGACCATGTGCTCTCGGGGCGTCCGCGCTCGCGGCTCGGGCCGGAAGGCGAGCTCGTCGTCGGCGAAGTGGGACCAGACGCTCAGAGTCTTGATCCGCTCGGTAGCGTAGGTCTCGACGAGGAAGTCGTAGCGTCCCATGACCGGATCCTCCTCCGCGCACGAGCGAGACGGAGCTCGGATCACCAGTATAGACGGCGCGCTCCGGCGCGGCCGCGTGCTGCTCTACCGGGATCTACCGCTGCTCGACGACCCGGCCGAGGTGGCCGGAGGTGAGGCGGTGGAGGGCCGGGTGGTCGCGCAGGAGGGTCTCCTCGCGGCGCGGGCCGGTGGAGACCATGGTGACGGGAGCGTTCAGCTCCTGCTCGATGAAGTCGATGTAGTCGCGGGCGGCCGGCGGCAGGTCGGCTTCCTCGAGGATGCCGGCGGTCGAACGCTTCCAGCCCTTGAAGGTCCGCAGGACGGGCTCGGCGGTCTCGAGGCAGTGGCGGTCGGGCGGGAGGTCGCGCAGCAGCTTGCCGTCGAGGCGGTAGGCGACGCAGACCGGGATCTCGTCGAAATCGTCGAGCACGTCGAGCTTGGTCAGGGCGACGGTGTCGATGCCGTTGAGCAGCTGGGCATAGCGGGCGACGACGGTGTCGAGCCACCCGCAGCGGCGCGGGCGGCCGGTGACGGTGCCGAACTCGTTGCCGCGCTGGCGCAGGAAGTCGCCGCGGGCGTCGGTCAGCTCGCAGGGGAAGGGGCCGCCGCCGACGCGGGTGGTGTAGGCCTTGAGCACGCCGATGGCGCCGTCGATGCTGGTCGGCGGCACGCCGGTGCCGGTGCAGGCGCCGCCGGCCGTGGAG
>Ga0210384_10003048_pt1 | contig 19789 bp, 18 predicted proteins | sample IncBWH2MmetaG_FD_160574 | JGI IMG/M metagenome (GOLD analysis project Ga0210384, IMG submission 160574) | Forest soil microbial communities from Barre Woods Harvard Forest LTER site, Petersham, Massachusetts, United States - Inc-BW-H-2-M | ecosystem: Environmental > Terrestrial > Soil >...
GGACTACTCCTGATCTATTCGTACTTGTCGTAGGCGAGCAAGGGGGAATCGCCCGGATTCCCGTTCATCCCTGCGAATTCCACACTTAGTTCGTGAATAGGTGTAACAGCGGGGCCATCACCGTACGGAAGACGTCAGGATTTTCAAACAGCCAGATCCCGCCGCCTGCCGCCAGCGCAAGAATGAAGACCAGGACCCAGAGCCAGGTGTTCTTGCGCGGCTTCTTCGGTGCAATGATCTTGGTTGCGATACCTGGTGCCCGTTCTTTTGCCTGGGGCTTCTTGGCGAGAACAATCGTTTTGTTGGCGCGTTGAGCGATTTCGCGCAGGCGGCTCTGGATCGATTCCAGGTTCGCCGGCCGCTTTTCGGCATGCTTCTCCATCATCGATTCCACCAGATCGGAGAGAGCGGTCGGGTAGTCGGGCAGCATCGACTTCAACGAAGGAGCCTTGCTGTCCAGGTCCGCGTGCCAACGCATCCAGTCCAAATCGGTGCGTTGATCGGCAAACGTCTTCGCAAAGAGCCGTTTGCCGAGCAGGATCTCGTAGAACATCATGCCAAGTGCATAGACGTGCGAGGTCGTGACGCTGGAACCGGTGGCGGCGGATTTTTCGGCGAAGATCTCGGGAGCAGCGTATCGGGGATTGCTGGCCGCACTGCTGGTTGCCCTTGTCGAGGTGGGCTGGAGCGCCTGGATGGTTGCCTTCCCGAGTCGGTCGAAAGTGATGTTTTGCGGGGCGAGTGACTCTTTCTTTGCTCCCGTGGCGTAAAACGCAATGAGGGCCTGAACGGTCGACAGGAAAGCGTGAATGACCTCCTCGACCTGGGGCGGGCTGTCTTTGAGATAGCCAGCAAGCGTATCCGGCTGTTTACCAATGATCGCTTCGAAAGAAGCCACGAGATCGACGGGTGAAGGTTGAGGAGGCTTCTGCTGCTGAGGCGTCTTCTGCTCAGGAGCTGCAGGAGGCTTGGGAGCCGGCATCTCTTTCGGCTTCGCAGCCAGCTTCGGTTCAGCAGGCGCGGGGAGCTTTGCTTCGGCGACTGGCGCTGGCTTGGGTTCGGGGGCCGGAACAACCGGAACCTTGGCCCTGGATTCTTGTCTCGGTGCGGGTTCGGAGACAAGTGGCGCGGGCGTGGGCGTACTCTTGCGCTCTTCCGGAATCGCAACTGCCGGCTTTTGTGGGGTAAGGGGCGGTGCAGGCGTGCGCAGCGTCGCATCGGGAGCGGGTTGAGCCGCCCCCGGCCGTTGCGCCAGAAATGCCCGTCGCTCGTCCTCCCGGCTCAGGCTCTCGGAGGCAATTGTGTAAAGTCGGTCCAGATCGCCTGCCTTATTCGCGGCCTCCCGCACCTTGAGCTTGGCTACCGGGCCGATGAAAGTAGCCAACTGCTTCTCGACGGTGCGAATGGTCGCTTCTTCCCACCGGGTTCCGCCAGGCGGTGAAACCAGCTGCGGACCCTCCTTGGATCGAGCAGCCGCAAAGTTGCTGCGGTCTGCCTCGGAAAGCATCATGGTTGCGACCATGGTGGCTTCCGTCGAGAGCATTCTCGTGGGGGATGATCCGATCGCTCCCTCGTAAGCTTCGCGCAATCCCTGGCTGAACGCGCGAGCACTCGGATAACGGTCTCGTGCCGCCTTCGCCAGTGCCTTGGCGCAGACGCGATCGAAGGCGCGTGGAACGTCGGGGTTAGCCGTCGACGGAGGACACTCAATGGAATTGCAAATACGCGAAGGAAAGCCATCGGCGTGCCCGGCGAAGGGATGGACACCCGTCAGCAACTCGTAAAAGACAATGCCTGCCGAGAACAGGTCCGTTCGACGATCGATGGCCGATCCGGTGTACTGTTCGGGCGACAGATAGCCAGGGTTCCCTGGATCGAGTTCCCCGACTCCGAAGCCGGCGACTCGCAATTGGCCCTTGTCGGTGATCACGAGATTCGAAGGCCGGATCCCGCGATGGATCACGCCTTGATCGTGCGCAAAATCAAGAGCCAACAGAAGCTGCGTCGCGAGGCTGACCGCGTCCCCAAGCGGAACCCGGGCGTGCTCTTTAAGGTTGGGACTATCCACGTACTCGGTGGCAATGTAGGCGAGATCAAATTGCTCGCCGTACTCGTAGATACCGATGATGCCGGGGTGGTGAAGGTGAGAGGCGGCCTGGACATCGGTTTCCAGACGCGAAACCGCTTCCGCTCCGTAGTTGACAAGAAGCTTTTTGGGGATCGTCTTGAGGGTCGCGCTGCGGCGCAGGATGGAATCGTAGCCCTTGTAAAAGACCCATCCGGCGTGCCCCTGCGCCAGAGTCTCTACAATTTCGTAAGGACCGAGCCGTTCCGGCTGGGGCAAGGCAGATGACATGGGAACCCGACTCCCCGGGAGTAGACCACCAAATTGGCAGGCCCACTCTTGATGACTCTGAATTTCTTGTGCCGCCGCCAGCCAGCCGTTCGCTGGATTTTCGGCGACCTAGGGAAAATGTACGGCAACAGGCCCGGAGGGGACGGACCGATGATCACGGCAGCCGCCATCATAGCAAAAAAGAGTCGCGCTAGAGACGTCGCGCTCCAAATTCCTTCCCCAGCGCGCGGTTTCAGGTGCTGGTGAACTAGCGGGCGGGGCAATGTTCGGGGCGACGGATCGACGCAATTTAGAGACAAAAAACTCCCCAGCCGTGCCGGAATATGCGAGTATCAAATGCGCCCAGACACGAGCAGGGCCGTGCCAAAACAGGGTTTTGCAAGGGCATCCTCGGGTGCCGAGCACGTTGCACTATGCCGCCCTCCACTCCAAAAAAGATCGGCAAATATGATGTCGTCGGCCTGATTGCCCAGGGAGGCATGGGAGTCGTCTACAAGGCCCTGGACCCTGTGCTGGATCGGGCCGTGGCCATCAAGATGGTCACGGCCGCCGAAGGTGAGCACAGCGAGCTTCAAAAGCGGTTTTTCCGGGAAGCGCAATTTACCGCCAGCCTGCGGCATCCCAACATCGTCACCATCTACGATCTCGGGGACTTCGATGGCACGCCTTACCTGGTTATGGAGTACCTCGCGGGCCGCAGCCTGCAATCGTTGCTGGAAAAGCATGTTCTGACGCTGCAGCAGAAAATCAACTGCATCCGGCAGGTGTGCCACGGCCTGCAGTATGCGCATACCCGCAAGCCCAGCATTATTCATCGCGACATCAAGCCCGCGAATGTCATGGTTCTTGACGATGCTGGAGTGAAGATCATCGATTTTGGAATTGCGCGCTTCGGGCAGTCCCGCAATACGCGCACGGGTTACATTCTGGGCAGTTATCAGTACATGTCGCCCGAGCAGATCAAGAATGAAGAACTGGATCCTCGAACCGATCTGTTCTCCGTGGGCGTTGTTCTGTATCAGGTGCTCACCTCGCGATTTCCTTTTGAGGGATCGTCGATCGCCGACACGCTGGAAAAAATCACCAACAGTCCGCCGCCTCCGCTGCGGGCCCGTGGTGAGAGCTATCCTCCGGCCCTGGAGAACGTGATCTCCCGAGCCTTGGCCAAACGCCGCGAAGAAAGATACCAATCGGCGGACGAATTGGCGTTTGATCTTCTTCAGATCGAGGACCAGTTGAAGCGTGGTTCCCTGGGGGGCCTGCTGGAAGAGGCCGAAAGTTTGATGCGCCAAGGAGAGTTAGAGCGTGCCAAGCAGGAACTGGTGCGAATCCTCGAGGTCGATGCGCGCAACCGCGCGGCTGGGGAAATGATGAAGCGGGTGCAGCATGCACTCGCCAAAGAGCAACAGGGTAAACGCGCTCAAAATCTGTATCTCGAAGCCCAGGAAGCGCTGCAATTGAACCGCGTGAGTGACGCTTTGGCCTGCATCGAACAGGCCCTGCGCCTGGACAGCGAGAATCCGGAACTGCAGGACTTGCATCGAAAAATTCTCGAAAAGGAAAAGATCGATCAGATCCTCGCCCGTGCCGAGCGTGCCTGTGCCGTCGACGACCTCGAAGCTGCGCAGCGTGCTGTAGCAGAAGCCTTGCACCTTGATCCCGACTCGATGCGGGCCCGGTCATTCCGCGCAATCGTGGAGGGCAAGCGCGCCGAGCAACGCGCCCGCTACGCCAAACCCAGTCCACCCGTGTTGGCACCCGAAAAGGTTGAGCCAGCTTCGTCGAACGGCGATTTAGATCCGGTATGGTCCGACATGTCTCTCGATTTGGGTCTTCCCGTCATGGCTCGCCCGGCGCGCGCTCCGCAACCCATACGATCCTCGGCCCCGGATCCCGTCCGAGACTCGGCGTCCCGGAGGCCGAATCCAGCATCTTCGGAACATTCGCTTCCTGCCCCTGCAAGACCTCCCGTGGTCATGCGATCACCCGAGGTTCCTCATACTCCCGTGGCGCCTCGCGCTCCCGAACCTCCCCGCGCGCAATCCGCGCCGCCACGACAACCGGCCAAAGTTCCGCCTTCGCCTCCTGCAGATCGCCCAAGAGCGGCCAAGTCCGAGCCGATAAAGCCGCGGCCGAAGATGGCCGACCCGGCACCACCCGCGCGGCAACCTGTTGCATGGGGCGAGGACTTTCTGCAGATCGTCGAAAAACAACTCGCGCTGTTCCTCGGCCCTTTGGCAAAGGTGGTGGTGAAGAATGCCGCCGCCCAGGCGGCGGACCGAAAACATTTCCTGGAGTTCGCGGCTTCGAATATCAAGAGCCCGGCAGATCGCCAGGCCTTTCTGGCCAGAAATTTGAATTTGTTGGCTGCGCAGGCCGAGCGAGCCTTGGAGTCCTCCGGCGCAAGAGCAGCCGTGTCGGGGGGTCGTGGCTTGACGCCATCGGAAATCGACCGGGCCGCCCGTCTGTTGGCCCAATACATCGGACCATTGGCCGGGGTCCTCACCAGGAAAGCAGCGCAAAAAGCCCGGAACGTTCCGGAACTCTACCAACTGCTCTCCGAGCACGTGGCCGCCAAGGCGGAACGAACCCGCTTCCTCTACGAGGCCCTGAACCCACCTGCCTAGCCATGGCCCTGGGGCAGACCAACTCTTGACTGAGAGGTGGGCCAACCATCTCCTATCGGGGTGTTGCATCTTATAGCAACCGAACCAGTTCTCGGTACGCGCCCGGCCATGATAGCCTTTGCGAAGCAAGCAGAGGCAGGCCGTCAGGCTCGGGCGGGACGGCCGTTTCCACAGTTCCAGATTCCGAGGCCGACCACACTGTCTCCCGATCCTCCACGACGGTCCGCAACCCCTTCAAGCCAAGGGAGTTCCACTGGCCCCTCCGAGAAGCCAGAGATGCAACTTTCTGATTCGGACGGGGTTGATATGGATGTGAGCAGCTTTGCCATGGATCGGGAACTCCTGGCGATGGGTTCCATCGGAGCCCAGCCCACGGGCGAAACCACTACCCCCCCGCCTGGATCTGCCGCTGGGTTCACCGATGCCGACGTCATGCTGCGAGTGAAGGCGGGCGACGAGTCTGCCTTCGAATACCTGGTACAGAAGTATCGCCGGCCCATGGTTGGATTTATGTATCGCATGTCGCACAATGCGGCGGCAGCGGAAGATTTGGCGCAGGAAGTTTTCCTGCGCGTGTATCGTTCGCGTTCGGGATACGAGGCGAGCGCGAAATTTACGACCTGGTTGTATCGGATCGCGACCAATCTAGCCGTAAACTACGCGCGCGATACGCGTAACGAACGGCCCGAAAAGATGGCCAGCCTCGATGAGCCGGATGAGGAAACCGGCACAACGATGGACGTGGCCGACGGTTCGCTGACGGCCGAAGAAGCGATCCTGCGGCGCGAGCGCATGTTGGCGATTCGCGCCAGGGTGCAGGCTCTGCCCGAACGGCAACGGATGGCGGTGCTGATGCACAAGTACCAGCAGATGGATTACCGGCAGATTGCCGAAGTATTGAAGTTGAGCGAGTCGGCGACGAAGTCCTTATTGTTCCGGGCGTATGAGACGCTCCGCGAACAACTGAAAGAATTTGTGTGAGGAAGTGGAACTATGAAGTGCGATGAGATCAAAGAATTGATGCTGGATGTGGCCGCGGGCGCAGAAGAAGCCACATCGGCCATGAATGAGCACCTGGTCGGCTGTTCGGCCTGCGCAGGCAAACTCTCTGATATGCGGAAGACCATGGCGTTGCTGGATGAGTGGCAGGCGCCGGAGCCTTCGCCATATTTTGATACCCGACTGGCGGCGCGCATGCGCGAGGAGCGCGCCAAGCCGCAACGTGCGGCATGGTTGTCGTGGTTCCGCGGCCCAGTGCTGGCAGGAGCCTTGGCCCTGGTGTTGATGATGGTCGGCGGTGTGAACTGGTTCAAGACAGCAGGCCCGCCGCCACCTCCTGTGGCGGCACTCGGAACTGCTGTGGGCGATCTGCAGGCTCTCGATAAGAACGAAGATCTGTACGCGAATTTCGATTTGCTCGACGATCTGCAGGTGCAGCCCGACGTCGATGCGGATCAGGAGAATCCGTAAGGAACTGTTAGAGAAGAAACCGGGAACGAGACTAAATCATGACGGGCAAGTCCAACACGGGGAGGATGGCAGCGGCCAGCTTCATGCTGGCGGTCGCGCTGTCTTTGCCCGCGCTAGGACAACGCCGGAACAACAATGACCACCCGGCCCCACACCCACCCGCCGCGCACCACGAAGTCGCGCACCCGCCACGACAAGCACGGCCCGCTTCACACGAGAATGCAGGCTCGTTCCATGGCGCCATGCAGCAGCGGCCTCAGGAACGATTCGGAGGATATACTCAGCCTCCCGCGCGCGGCGTAGCGCATCCGCCGTCGGGGGCAGAGCGCAACTCCCGCAGTACCTCTTCTTTCGCGAGCGAGCAACAACGCAATGTGCCTCGTCCGCCGGAGCGCAACCAGACCCGCGGAGAGGAACCGAACGCGCGATTCGGGCAGGGACAGGGCCAGGCGGCGCATCCACCTGCGCCGACTCCGCATGGTGAGAATCCAGGCGCCTTCGCTTCGGGCCAGGGGCGAGAAGTGCCACGGCCACCACAAGGCAACTCGCAGGCGCGTGAAGTACCGCGTCCGCCACAGGCGGCGCAGCGGCACGGGGGCGACTGGCTGCGATCGCACCAGAGCTTGTCGTTCGCCGATCAACAGAAGGCCCTGCAAAACGACCCGCAATTCCGCAAGCTTCCACCGCAGCAGCAGCAGCGGCTGGTAAACCGGTTGCAGACCTTCAACAACCTGCCACCGCAAGAGCAGCAGCGCCGGTTGAACCGGATCGAGACCTGGGAGCACCTGACTCCGCAGCAAAAGCAGCAGGCGCGACAGTTGGCGGGACAGTGGAAGGAGCTTCCTCCCGATCGGCAGAAGATGATGAAGACGGCGATCGGGGACTTGCGTGCCATGCCTCCGGATCAGCGCGAGCGCATACTCGAGTCCGATCGCTTCAAGGGCATGTTCTCGGACCAGGAGCGGAATATGCTGCGGGAGACGACGAAACTGCCACTGGCGCCCGCGCAGCCCCCGCACGAATAGGTTTGCCGGCGGGATGTTCCCTGCCGCTTAAGATCCTTGGATCAAGACACAAGAATTCAGAGGACGGTTGGACGATGATCGCGCGTCATTGGCGAGGCTGGACCGAAATTCAGAACGCGGATGCCTACGAAGCCTTGTTGCGAGATAAGGTCTTGCCGGGCTTGAAGAAGGTGGAAGGATATCGCGGCGGCTACATCCTGCGCAGAGATGGTCCGTGCGAAATCGAATTCGTGGTCGTCAATTTATTTGATTCGCTGGATGCGGTGAAGAAATTCGCCGGTCAAGACTACAGCGTTCCCGTTTTCGAGCCGGAGGCACGGGAACTGTTGTGCCGCGTCGAGCCGGTGGCGATCCATTACGAAGTCCGCGCCAACACCGTGTAACCCGATCCCTGTCTCTGTGTCAGCTCCGTAAAATATTCTTCGCGATGAAGAACACATTCGCTGGCCGTTCGGCCAGCCGGCGCATGAAATACGGATACCATTCCGTTCCAAACGGGACGTAGACCCGCATACCCCAACCATCACGCACGAGACTTTGCTGAAGGTCGCGGCGGATGCCGTGCAGCATCTGAAACTCAAACGAATCACGGGCAATCTTCTCACGTATGGCGAATGCTTTGGCCTCGTTGATGATGTTTTCATCGTGCGTGGCCAGCCCATGGTAGACACCGCTCTTCAGCAGCATCTTCATGAGCTTGATGTAGTTCGCGTCCACATCAGATTTCTTCTGAAACGCAACCTCGGGTGGCTCCTTGTAAGCGCCCTTGCATAAACGGATGCGGATGCGGTCTGAAAGCAGCTTCTCGACGTCGGCTTCGGCACGCAGCATGTACGACTGGATGACAGTCCCCACTCGGCCCGCGTGCCCTGGTCGGCGATGGAGTTCATGCACGAAGTCCAGCGTTCGTTGCGTGTAAGGGGAGCCTTCCATGTCGACCCGCACAAAGTTCGGCGGGCTCATGCCGGCGGCCTTGTCCACTAGTCCAGTGACCAGATCGCGGGCGAGTTGCTCGTCTACATCCAGACCCATGTGCGTCAGTTTGAGGCTGACGTTCGCATTCAGTTGGTTGGCAGCCATCAGGTCCAGCAATTGATGGTAGAGCTGGGCGCTGGCCCGGGCCTCTTCCACATTGGTCACGTTCTCGCCCAGGTTGTCGACGCTAACGGTGATGCCCCTGCGATTGAGTTCGGCAGCCACACGAATGGCATCTTCGACATGGTTTCCGGCAACAAAGCGGCTCGACAGGCGCTGTCCCGCTGCAGAACGTTCGGCAATGGCTCGCAGCGAGCGGCTTTCTGAAAGGGAGATGAACAGGGCTCTCAGCACGGGTAGCCGTCCGGGAGCAACTTTTTGGGTTGATTCGCGCTAGCGACGTGCATGCGGATCACAGGAAGTTGTATCACAACCCCGAGGCAGGCAGGTGTGATGGTGGTCACTGATGTTAGTCGCTGGTCGCCAGTCGCTAGTCGCCCGCAAACAGCAAACACATAGGTCCATCGCTTCGTTCGGCTTTCAGCCTCACTGCGTTCAGGATGACAGACTTGGTTTTGCAGAGACTAGCGACTAGCGACTGGCGACTGCCTCACAAAAAAACTTCGTCCACGTAGCACCAGCGCCAGTCCTCACCCGGCTCGAATGACTGCATCACCGGATGCTTGGTCTGATGAAAGTGCTTGGTGGCGTGCGTGTTCTTCGACGAGTCACAACAGCCAACGTGCCCGCATTCGAGGCACATGCGCAAATGCACCCACGTATCGTGCATCTCGAGACATTCCTTGCACCCCTTGCCGCTGGGCGTCACTTTCTTGATGTCTTTCTGATGAGTACAGGTTTTTGCCATAGATCACCTCAATGTTTGTGCGGTGCAGCGAGCGCGTCGCGCACCGCGGCGTCGAGCGCAAAAGTCTGGAACCAGTTCGGGTACAGCGGAACCGGAGCGGTGAGTTTGTCGAGTTCCGCAACCTCTTCGGCGGTTAGAGAGACGTTCATTGCACCAAGGTTGTCCTCGAGCTGATTGAGTTTACTCGCGCCGAGAAGGACTGTGCTCACGTGAGGCTTGGCCAGTAGCCAGGCCAGCGCGATCTGGGCGACGGTTGCCTTGTGACGCGAGGCCATTTCGCGGAGTTTTTCGACGAGGTCGTACGCCTTCTCGCGGTCAATGTGCAGGATATCGAAATCGGCGATGCGGCCTTTGCCGCCGGTCGGATCCTTGCGCGTGTAACGACCCGAAAGGAATCCGCTCGCCAACGGACTCCAGACGACAATTCCAATCCCCGCATCCTGACAAAATGGAACCACTTCGTGCTCCAGGTCACGGCCAACGAGAGAGTAGTACATCTGCGCCGCGATAAAAGGCGCGTATCCGCGCGCGTTCTGGATACCCAGGAACTTTGCCGCCTGCCACGCCGTGAAGTTCGAAAACCCCGCGTAGCGGACGAGTCCTCGTGTAACCAGGTTATCGAGAGCACGGGCGGACTCTTCAAACGGCGTGTGCACGTCGAAGCGATGAATGGAGAGCAGGTCGATGTAATCGGTATTGAGCCGCTTCAGACACTCTTCGGCGGAATTCACGATGTGCCGCATGGAACTGCCAGCCTGCGTGATCGGCGATCCGGAGCGGAAACCAATCTTGGTGGAAAGAACGATGTCCTTGCGACGCGTGCCGAGCGCTTTGCCCAGCATGATTTCGGACTGACCGCCAGCGTAAGAATCCGCGGTATCGAAGAAGTTGATGCCGGCATCAAGGCTGCGCTGCACCAGCGCATCGGCTTCCTGCTGGCCGGTCTTCCATACCGCGCCCATCGGGCCTTCGTCGTGCCCGAAGGTCATGACTCCAAACGCAAGGCGGGAAACGATCAGTCCGCTATTGCCGAGACGTGCATATTGCATAGCAAGTGGTCCCTAAATACAGGCTTTCGACGCAGTGGGAAGAAGTGCGGATTCAAAAGTTCAGCGTCATTCCGGCTGTCCCTCGAGGAAACGCTCAGACTCGATCGCAGCCATGCAACCAGTACCGGCCGCCGTAACGGCCTGGCGGTAACGGCGGTCGGCCACGTCACCGCAGGCGAACACACCGGGAACGCGCGTCAAAACATAGTCGAGAGTCTTCAGGTATCCATCTTTGTCCATGTCTAACTGGCCTTCGAAGATCTTGGCGTTGGGCTCATGACCGATGCCGAGGAACAGCGCGTCGGTCGGGAAGTCGGAGGTCTGATTGGTCTTGACGTTTCGCAGGAGCAGCGAGGTCACTTCTTTCTTGTGGATGTCATGCACGTCCTCGACCACCGTGTCGGTCAGGAATTCGATCTTCGGATTGTTGCGGGCGCGTTCCAGCATGATTTTCGACGCACGAAACGTATCGCGCCGGTGAATGATCGTCACCTTGGTGGCAAAGCGGGTCAGGAAATTGGCCTCTTCCATCGCCGTATCGCCGCCGCCGATGACCACTACGTCTTTGCCCGAGAAGAAAAATCCATCGCAGGTAGCGCAGGAACTGACGCCATGTCCGATCAGCTGTTGCTCGTGTGGTAGGCCCAACCAGCGTGCTGATGCGCCGCTGGCGATGATCAGGGTCTTGGCATGAACCTGGTGCTTGCCCACGTGCAAAAGAAACGGTCGCTGGCTGAGGTCGGCGCTGGTCACATGGCCGAGCATGTATTCGGCCCCGAAGCGCTGCGCCTGTTTGCGCATGTTTTCGATCAGCTCTGGTCCCTGAATCCCTTCAGGAAAACCGGGGAAATTCTCCACCAGCGTGGTGATCGAGAGTTGTCCCCCGGGCTCGTGTCCCTCGATCACGAGAGGTTTCAGGTTCGCGCGAGCGGTGTAAAGAGCAGCCGTGTGTCCGGAGCAGCCGGAACCGATGATAACGACGTTGCGGATGTCCATATTCCCAGTTCGTTAGATTGCAAAAAGGCAATTTGGGTTCAGGAGCGGATTTTGGCCCTGGATCTGGATACGTCTACTGTCCTGAAAACAATTACCTGCGAAGACCGCAAAGGATACCGCAAACGGCTCGAAGTTCAAACTTCGCGCGTCGGATTTTCAGTTCTTTTCGCGGTTCTGAGTGGTTGCTTTCGATGCTTCTTTGCGCGAGCCGCCCGGCTGAGACTTAGCCTTTGCAGCGGCGGCGGCGACACGCGAAAGCTCGTCGGGCACAGTGCGCCGCGCATTCAGCAGCGCGCGATAATTCGTCATGATGGCCGACGCGCTGGAGAACAGAGGCTCATACGCGGTCTGGTCGGGTGCGGGCCCGCCCTCGCTACTTGAGCAGCGCGCCAGCACCACCGACGATTTGCCAAAACGTTCCAGTTTGATGCGGCTCGCCGGGGTCGAGGTTCCGAGCATGGCGGCAGGAGTGGTCACGGATGACGCGCTATCTTCAATCGACAGCTGCTCGAGATCTTTCGGATCGCGAACGTGCAGCACGAGGGTTTCAATCATGGTCTTGCCGTCATTGCTGAAAGAATATTGCACGGTCGAAAACAGGGCTTGCAGGGAGAACTCGCGGCGTAGCCTCACCCAGTTCGCGATTGATGGCTCGTCGGACATCTGCGCGCTCTGCCCGGCTTGAAGAAATCCCGGTGCTTCCGCGAGGCTGGAGCGGCCTCGGGCTACCTCAAAATCCTGGCTGAACAGCGGTTGCTTGGGCACGCGAGCCAACGCCGAAGCGATTTCTTTTTGTTCGTCGCTCGAGGGCGTACATACATTGAGCACGTTTACTTTGACCGGGGGCTGCTGTTGGCCGTGAAGGACCGTAACACACGCCAAACAGAGGACGACTATCAACAATGTTTGCTTGGGGAGCACGCGGGTCATTTTAACAGGATGAATCGCCAGAGAAATTCAGCGACGCGGCAAGACACCCGCATGCCGATTCATTAGAATCGCGGGATGGCAAACTTGACGCTGGTGTACGGGATGCGGCTTCTGCCTTCGGAGGAAGTAGCCGAAGTGGGCGAGGCCACCATCAAATTGAAAAACGGACGCGATGCCCACGTCACGATGCATATCCTCGAGGGCAGCAAGGAAGACATTGAAAAGCAGTTGAAGACCAGCCTCGAAGCCTTCTTCGACTTTTATCCCGAGATCTGACGCCGCTACGGCTGATACCCGGCGCCACGCAGTACCTTGCCCGGAAGGTTGCCCGTCATCTTACGCTCATCGATCACAAGTACCCCATTCACCAGCACATATTCCATTCCATCTGACAACTGGTTCGGATCGGCGAAGGTGGCAACGTCTTTGATCGTCGCCGGATCGAAAACGACGATATCCGCCCACATGCCCGTTTTCAGGACGCCGCGCTCTGTGAGCCGCATGCGCTGCGCGGGAAGCGATGAAAACTTGCGAATGGCGTCTTCCAGCGTGAGTTTCTTTTCTTCGCGAACATATTTGCGCAGAATGCGAGGAAAGGTCCCATAAGCGCGCGGGTGCGGATGCTCCTGCCCAAGCAGTCCCTCTGGCGAGGTACCCTGCGAGTCGTTACAAATCGACACCCAGGGCTGCTGGAGCGCGAGCGATACGTCGTCTTCCGACATGCCGAACACCGCGACATCAGTGAAGGCATGGTCTTCGATCAGAATGTCGAAGAGCGTGTCCATTGGATCCTTGTTCCACAGCTTCGCCACGTCCGCCAGGGTTTTGCCCTGCAAGGGCAACAGCTTCGGATTTTGCACGACACTGATAAGGATCGCTTCCGGGCCAGGAATTTCCAGCCACTCGTTATCCCATTGGCTCGACGGCGTGAGCATGTCTTTCCGAACCCGCGCGCGGGTTGCGGGATCCTTGAGCCGTTCGATCAGCTTGTCGTCGCCGCCATCGTGCGCCCAGGGTGGGACGAAGGCTGAGAAGTCGTTAAACCAGGCGGGATAGGCATATGTGTCGGCGGTGACATCGATTCCCTGCATACGAGCGGCATTCACCTTCGCGATAGCCTCTGGCATGCGATGCCAGTTGTCCTTTCCAGCGACCTTGAAGTGCCAGATTTCCACCGGAATGTGTGCTTCCCTCCCAATGCGCACGCTTTCGTCAATCGAGTCCATCACGGCGTCGCCCTCGCTGCGCATGTGGGTGGCGTAGATCCCCCCAAACTTCGAAGCTTCCGCGGCCAGAGCGATCAGCTCATCGGTCTTTGCGTAAGGGGCGGGCGCATACTGCAGCGACGTGGACACACCAACCGCGCCATCGTGCATCGCGTCACGCACCAGGCTCTTCATCTGGTCCAGTTGGGCGGCGGCGGGTTGAACATCGGCATCGCCCAGAACCATGCGCCGAACCTGCGTCGCCCCCACATAGCTGGCCAGATTGATTCCCATGCCCTGCTTCTCGAGCCGGGCGAAGTACTGCCGAAATGTGCGCCAGTCCGGCGTGATCTTCAAATGTTCATACTTGGTCTTGTCAGCCGAGATAATGGCATCGTTCAAGGGAGCAACTGAACTCCCTTCCCCAGTGATTTCGGTAGTGATCCCCTGGTAGATCTTTGACGGCAGTCGAGGATCGACCAGGATGGTCTCCTCTGACTGGCCAAGCATGTCGATGAAGCCGGGGGCAATCACTCTCTGGTGTACGTCGATGGTGCGCTTGGCTGAGGCGCCGGAGAGGTTCCCAATCGCTCCAATCCTGCCATCGCGGATGCCAATGTCGCCCGAGTACCAGGGAGAACCCGTTCCGTCGATAATGTGCCCATTACTGAGGATGATGTCGAAGGTCTGCGACTGTTGGGCGGCCACAAAACAGGCCAGAACACTGACGAAGGCCAAAATCATCCACTTCTGCGATCGGCTCATAGTTTTCTCCAAACATCGAGAACGTAATCCCATCGGGTGCCCCGCTCAAGCTCCGCTTGGGCGGGGTTGTTTGGCTGCGGCACCTCAACTCTCAGCGATCGCCGGGTCCGGCCTGATCGTTCCGGCGCGCAAACCGAGCGCCGCTCCCAACACGGCCCAGATTGCGAGCGCCAGCCACTCGGGACCAGTGAAGCGTCCGGGAATCCCGGGCAGAATCTTCATAAGAATCATCAGCGCCCCGACGGCAACGCCGAACCCGGCGATCAGTCGTTGTAACGGCCGCGGACCCATTGCATAGTACGCAGCGCACGCGGCCAGCCATCCGGTTGCAGAAGCCACCGAGCCGACCTCCGTGATCGGCACCAGAATCGCGTCTCCCAGGAACATGCACAGGCCCGTGGCTATCCCTGTCGCCAGGACTGCGGTCGACGGCGTCCGATTCACCGGATGCACTGCTGCCACGCGCGCGTCGATCAAGCCACGGCGGCCCATGGCAAACAGCAACCGGCTGGCTGCCACAAAATTTCCATTGAAGCACTTGAACAACGACAGCAACGCAGCTGTCAGGATGCTGCTCACAATCCAGCGCGACCCGACCGCCCGCTCAAAGGCCACCGCAGTCATGAAGCGTTCGCCGGTCAACTCGTGCCAGGGTGCAACATAGCCCACGGCTGCGATCACGATCGTATAAAAGAGGATGCCCACCGCGATCGCCATGCAGATCGCTATCAGGAAACTCGAAGAACGAAATTCCGGACTAGCTTCTTCCGCGGCTTTGGTGACCGATTCGAATCCGGTCATGAAGTAAGGCACGATCTGCATCACAAGAACGATCGAAAGGAACGGCGTGTGCGAGAACAGCGGCGGAAAGTTTACCATCGAGCCCTTGCTCACGCCGATGGTGACGAATATCACAAACAGGCCCAAGGTTCCGAAGCTCGTCCAGTTCTGAAATGTCGCGCTAAGGCGAATGCCGCGATAATTCAACACGGTCAATAGTCCCGTGAGCCCAAGTCCGATGAGCAGGTGGGGAAGAAAGACCGGTTTGCCCGCGATCCGGTAAAGCTCCATCGAATCGAGAGATGGAATGATGTAGCCCGCGATTCGCCCGACCGCAACCGCTTCCCATGGACAAACAATGAAATAGGCGAGCAACATCATCCATCCCGTGGCGAAGCTGACTGATCTTGGGAAGACTCGCGCGGTGTAAGCAACTTCGCCGGCTGCATCAGGGATTGCGGCAACCAGCTTTCCGTAGACATACCCAATCGGGAGAAGCAGGGCGCCACCAATGGCGAATCCCAGGATTCCGCCCAAGGGCCCACCCCGCGTCAGCCAGTCGTCCATGACCACGAGCCAACCGACACCAACCATCGTCCCCCAGCCCAGGGTGAAGTAGTCGGTCACGCGGAGTTTGCGGGCAAGCTCGGTCATTGAGTTTCGGAGAGCGACATGATCACATCACGCAAAGCAACTCGTACAGAAGATTCGCAGCCAGCAGCGACGTAATCTCTCCCGTGTCGTAGGGCGGCGACACCTCGACCAGATCGCAGCCTACGATGTTCAGTCCGCGCAGGCTGCGCACCAGTTCCAGAATCTGTGCACTCGAGAGACCACCAACTTGAGGCGTGCCCGTCCCCGGCGCGAACGCCGGATCGACGACATCGATGTCGAGGGTCACATACACTGGCCTTCGTTCCAGCCTCTTGAAATGGCGATCGATCGCGGGCAATCCTCTGCGATGGAATTCTCCCGAGGTGACCACGCGGAAGCCATGCTGGTTGCCGAATTCAAAATCATCTTTCGAATACACCTGGCCACGTAAGCCAATCTGCAGAACGTCATTTCCTGCGAGCAGTCCCTCTTCGATCGCTCGCCGCACTGGAGTTCCATGCGAATGCGGGCTGCCGAAATAACCGCCCCACGTGTCGTTGTGCGCGTCGAACTGAATCAGTCCGACGGGACCGAACTGCTGGTGAATCGATCGCAGAATGGGTAGCAGAATGGAATGGTCACCGCCCACACACGCCGTGCGCGCGCCGGCCCTCAGAACCTCAGCGAGTTGCGACGTGATGCGCCGAAACGTGTCGTCAATCGACAGCGGGTTGATGGAAAGATCGCCGTAATCGGCGATCCGGTGTTTCTCAAAAGGATTGACGTTCAGTACTGGATTCCATGGCCGGATGATTGCCGACTGGTCGCGCACGTGGCGCGGTCCAAAACGAGGACCCGGCCGGTAAGTCGTTCCACCGTCGTAAGGAATGCCGATCAGCGCGATGTCCAGTTCTTCCGCACGCGGGATGTGAGGAAGCCGCATGAACGTCGCGATCCCGGAGAAGCGCGGATGAACCAGCGCATCCACAGGCTGCGGTTTGGGCGGGGAACTCTTCTTCGCACTACGGCTGCTGGTTCGCCTCATCGGTGGCGCGCATTATAGAACATGCGTTTCGGGCCACGACCGAACTGTCAGGAAGCGGCCGCAGGCTGGCAGCCCGCGGCAATGCCAGCAGGACGCTAGCGGAGGGCAGGCTAGGCTACGGCGCGTTCGATCTCCATGGGGACGTGGGCCGACGTACAAAGAATGTCGACCACGTCTTCCATGGACGAAATGTTGAATACGCAAGCCAGGTGTGTGCGTCCGAGCATCTCACGAACGAAGCTCGACGGATTCACCAGCTTGAGCTGAATGTCGTTGTCGTGCGTCCAGCGGTGCAGGAAGACCAGCATGCCCAGGCCACCGCCATCGAGCATCTCCACGTCCGACAGATCGAGGACTACGAGTCTCGGTTGTTTCAACGAAGTCACGGCTTCTTTCAAAAAGTGCAGCGGTTCGCCACGCACGATCCTGCCTGCGCACTGCAACACCGCCACGTCACCTGTTTGCTCTCTCCTGATACTTAATGACATAGGTTCCTCGGTTCTTTAGGTGAACGATGGTTGGTTACTCTGCTTGCGGAGTCTTTATCTTAGACGAAGCAGGCTGTGGAAGGTTTGCAGTTTCGGTTCCCTTTCTTAAGTGGTTTGCTTGCATCGCTTTTTCAGAACGGCTGCGGTAGTAGCGAGATGCCCGACCGCGCGTTCGAAGTGTGGTGTAAAGCCTTCCGCCGGAACCGTTTGTCGCAGTAGCGTCTGCTAGAATCTCGAAATCCCGATGGATTTAAGCCACATCGACTTTGTTGGCGTCGCTTTCCAGATGATCGCGTTTCTTTTCGCCATCAGTGTGCACGAGTCTGCGCATGCGTGGACGGCAAACCGTTGCGGGGACCCGACGGCGCGCATGTTGGGGCGGATTTCCCTGAATCCGATCGTGCATATCGATCCGGTAGGGACGATTGTGATGCCACTCATCGCACTGTTCACCCACTTCCCCGTGATCGGATGGGCAAAGCCTACTCCAGTCGATCCAAGAAATTTCAAGAACGCCGTGAGAGACGACATCCTGACCGCGGTGGCAGGCCCCGTCAGCAACTTCTTAGTGGCGGGTGGGACAGTAGCGCTCATGTTGATGATCGCCAAAACTTCAGCTCACGGATCCTTTCTTGTAAAGGGGTTGGCTCAGTATGGACCCGGTTTCGCCCAGGTAGCAGGAACGTCTTTCCTGGTGCCTCTGACCCTCTTCTTTTATGAGTTGATGTGGATCAACGTGGTGTTGGCCGTGTTTAACCTGATCCCCGTTCCGCCCCTCGATGGCAGCCATGTACTTCGCCACTTTCTCTCTGACTCGGTGCGACGAGCCTACGACGCGATGGGAATTTTCGGCTTGCTCGCGCTGGTGTATTTAGGGGGCAACCTGCTGAGTCGACTGATTTCTCCGTTCCTGGAATTCTTTACGGGAGTGCTCGCGAGATTCTGATGCCCAACCAACGCAAACGTGTGCTCAGCGGCATGCGCTCTACCGGAAAACTGCACCTTGGCAACTATGTCGGGGCGCTGCAAAACTGGGTCGAGATGCAGGACCACTACGAGTGCTTCTACTTCATCGCCGACTGGCATGCGCTCACCACCGACTATGCCGACACCTCGAAGGTCAAGGCCAACTCGATCGAAGTTCTCCTCGACTGGCTGGCGGCGGGACTCGACCCCGAGCGCTGCACGATGTTTATCCAGTCGCACGTTCCGCAGCATGCCGAACTGCACCTGCTGTTCTCGATGATCACTCCGCTCGGCTGGCTGGAGCGGGTGCCGACCTACAAAGAGCAGCGCGAGAACATCACGGAAAAAGACCTGGGCACGTATGGTTTTTTGGGCTACCCGGTCCTGCAGGCGGCTGACATCCTCATCTACAAGGGAGACTTCGTTCCAGTGGGTGAGGACCAGGTTCCGCATGTGGAGCTGACCCGCGAAATCGCGCGGCGCTTCAACCAGTTCTATGGCAAGGCTGCGCCCGTCCTTCCCGAACCGCAACCGCTGCTCACGCCTACCCCAAAGCTGCCCGGTACGGACGGACGCAAAATGTCGAAATCGTATGGGAACACGATCATGCTGACCGATCCCGAACCGGTAGTGCGGCAAAAGTTGAAGACCATGGTGACGGATCCGGCGCGAGTGCGGCGCTCCGATCCGGGAAATCCCGATGTCTGCCCGGTCGGCGACCTGCACAAGATCTTCAGCACGGAAGAGACGATGGCCAAGGTCAATGAAGGTTGCCGGTCGGCGGGCATCGGTTGCATCGAATGCAAAAGCTGGGCGGCGGATGCACTGGTTCAGGTGCTCCAGCCTATGCAAGACCGCCGCAAAAAATACGAGGACCATCCGCGCCTCGCCTGGGATATTCTGGAGGCAGGATCGGCAGCCGCCGGCAAGGTAGCGGACGCCACCATGAACGATGTTCGCGCCGCCATGGGCATGTCGCTCGGGTTCGAGCCTCCCGCAAGCGGCGCAAAATAAGTGGGGACCAGTCACCGGATGAGCGAAGAAGCGAAGGCTGTATCGGGAGTGTTGATCCCGGCCGAACGAGCACCCGGCTCGCCAGCACTATCCGCCAATGCACAGACTAAGAAGGAAAAGAATGACTTCCCGTTCGCAGTCGCGGTCGGCACCGTTTACGAAGGCCCTCTGGACCTGCTGCTCGACCTGATTCGCAAGCAGGACATCGACATCTACGACATCCCCATCGCGCGCATCACGGCGCAGTACCTCACCTACGTCGAGCGCATGCGCGAGCTCGATGTGAACGTCGCGGCCGACTTTATTTACATGGCTGCGGTGCTGATCCACATCAAGTCGAAAATGCTGCTGCCGCGTGACCCGCTGGCGCCCGCTGACGGCCAGGAAGATCCGCGCAGTGAGCTCGTGAACCGGTTGCTGGAACACGAGAAGTTCAAGTCGGCCGCGCAGATGCTTCTGCAAAAGCAACAGATCGAAGACGCCATCTGGTCGAACCCTTCGCTGAAGGAGTTCAAGGATGCGGAGGGCACCGAGCCAGAGCTGGCGGCCGACGTCATCGACCTGGTCAAGACCTTCCAGCAGATCCTGGACCGGGCGCGCTCGCGTCCTATCCTCGAGGTGGATGAGGAAACCGTC
>Ga0210384_10003049_pt1 | contig 19787 bp, 17 predicted proteins | sample IncBWH2MmetaG_FD_160574 | JGI IMG/M metagenome (GOLD analysis project Ga0210384, IMG submission 160574) | Forest soil microbial communities from Barre Woods Harvard Forest LTER site, Petersham, Massachusetts, United States - Inc-BW-H-2-M | ecosystem: Environmental > Terrestrial > Soil >...
CAGGCCTCCGACGATCAGAATCAAACACAGCATCGGCGAATGCTTCCTTCTAACATGCTTCTGCTGAATCTCATCCCGCTAATCGACGTGACTTTTTCAACACCCACTCCCCATTGCACTCACTGACCCTCAAAAAAGGCGAACAGAAGGCGCAAGGTTGTGAGAACGCCTGTTTGTCAGTCATCGCTGGGTCATACTTCTCGGCGCATTCTTCGTGCCGGATTCCTCGATGCAGATTTTGGCTGTAATTTCGGTTGCAGTCTTGATTCTCGCAGCGTTGCTTGTTGCTATCTTCAAGGGCAGTCGCCCCCGCAACCGATACCATCAACTCCAACGTCACCCAAGCAGGCGACCTTCGCTGCGTTCATGTTCGTCGTTTGTGCTGCCATTATGCTCGCGACATTCACACGTCTTGGCCCATACGTTAGTGAGCACTTCGCGCCGCCGAAACCGCTGGTCGTCCTGTTTGTGGGCGGGATCGCTCCGTGGTTTGTGGGCGTCTATTTTGCGTATAAGGCTGCTCGCGCGGGCTAAGGGCAAGTGGCGCATCGGAAGTATTGATATTTCTGTTGGCAGCGACGTTAGCCCTCTTGTCCCATTGATCGTGTAAAGCGAAGTTGGCGATAATCGATTTCACTCATTGACCTGCCCCGGCACCCGTCGCGACGCTAGTGAGCGAGTGCCCAAAGCAACAACTCGCATTTCCAGGTGAGGACAGCGGTCATGTTTCTTCGCAAACTCTGGTTGTCCGCGACGCTGGTCACGATAGTAAGCTTTGTTGCAGTCGAAAACGTCAACCGCCCTGCGTTGAAAGGCGAAACGCAGCCACCCTACCTGCTGCCGGTCCAATCCAAAGACACCAAGAGTTTGGGTGCCGGCAAATTGCTGGTTGCGAGCCGCGATCTTGGCGATCCAAATTTCGCCGAAACGGTGATCCTGTTAGTTCACTACGATGCACAAGGAGTACTCGGGCTAGTGCTCAACAGGCGCACAGAGTTCCCAGTTTCTCGAGTGCTGAGAGATTTCAAAGCAGCCAAAAATCGTTCCGACCCTGTATATCTGGGAGGTCCCGTGGATACCTCCGCGGTATTTGCATTACACCAGTCGCCAGCCAAGACCGACGGTGCTGATCGTGTTTTCGATAAGGTTTACCTGATCTCGGCGAAGCCTGTCCTCGAGAGAACCTTGTCGGCTCAACCCGACCCCAGCGTTTTTCATGTTTATCTGGGCTATGCCGGATGGAACAGGAATCAACTGCAAAGAGAAGTGGAACTGGGTTCGTGGTTTATTTTCCCGGCGGACACCAACATCGTCTTTAGTTCGGCTCCGGATTCCCTGTGGCCGCAGATGATTCAAAAAACGGAGCTGAAATTCGTGGACAACAGACCACGTTACTATCGAGGGTTGAGTTGTTGTCTGTGGTCTTCACGCACTATCGCTCAAGAAATCAAGCCCAAGGCTTCCTCCCCCGAAGAGCCTTGAGCTTGAAATCAAATGAAGTGGCTTTCTTCCGGGAAACACATTGCGCTGGGTATCGCGTCTGCACAATGGCGCTGAAGCACCAGCGTGAGTGGCACTGCAGTGGCGTTCGACAATGTGCGAAACCCGCGATCATCATGGGTGTTTCTATGAGCGTTTCAGCCGCGCCTCGCGCACAAGGTGCATCGGGCAAAAACTTCAATGCGACGAAGCGTCCGAGTTCGAGATCTTCAGCTTTGTAGGCCACACCCATGCCGCCACCACCGAGTTTCTCAACGATGCAATAGTGCGAGATCGTCCTGCCAATCATTTGAGTGAGGCTGTAGGGAAATCAAATCTGATCTGACCGGGTTGGCCGGGAAAATCTTTGGCCCCGACTTCTAGCCCGTCAACCTCGAGAAACGGTCACGCCATCCGCCCGTTTGCCTTGGTGTCCATCTGGTGTCCAGACTGTGTGGTTCGAGAGAGAATTGAGGTCACTGGCGAGACTATACAGACTTCTCTCGAACTATCGGTGTAGCGCACATTTAATGCTAACTTCTGTTGTGACGGTGCGTTAGCACGCTAGGCTCAAAGGAATTCGGCTTACAGATCCAGCTGCCTCAAACTTTTCGACATCAGCCACTCCACTGCCACTGGCGTACATCTTGAGGCAGTCAACGCCTTTGTCAGAGTCCCCGCTCATGACAAAGGCGAGTCAAAACTACACTTCGCTTCTCGTGCCCTGACCGGCACCGCCCTATTCGTAACGCAGCGACTCGATTGGATCGAGGCGAGACGCACGAATGGCTGGGATCATGCCGCTAACCAACCCAACCAGCGCCAGGATAGCGGTCGCAACCAACACGCTAGCTGGTGAAATCATGAGTCGAATGTCGCCCATCTCTCCGTGCTCAGCCAAGGCGCTGTAAAAGGTGAGGTTCCCTACAGAGAACGAAACGACGTAGGCGAACACAATTCCCAGCAGACCGCCGACAAGAGTAATCGCCAGCGCCTCAGACAAAAACTGCACAAGGATGTCCCACCGGCGGGCTCCCAGCGCCTTCTCTAGGCCGATCTCGCGCGTGCGCTGCGTCACGCTCACCAGCATTATGTTCATGAGTCCGACACCCCCAATGCCCAGAGTCAAGGTGCCAATAAAGGCGAGCAGGACCTGCAGGGCCATGCTGATGATTCCAAATTGCGAGAGTTGCTCCATGAGGATGAAAACCCGGAGAGCGCGCTGGTCATCGGGGCGGAAATTGTGCTGTAACGCCAGCGTGTTGCGAAGGGACCTCTCCACCGTATGGTAGTCCGAGCCAAGAAAGTCGAACCAGATCATGTCGATATAGCGGGTATCGCGGAAGTCGCTCAGCGTCGGAAAAGGAATATAGACGACTCGATTGATGCTGTTCTGGGAGCCCCCTTCCTGGGGCCTCGGCTTCAGCACGCCGATTACCTCGTATGGGATGCCGTTGATACGAACCTTCTCTCCCAATGCGAACCGACCGGAGAACAATTTCTCCTTGGATTCCGAGCCCAGCACACACACCCTTGCACGCAGTTGCAAATCTTCGGCGCTGTAAAACCGGCCGGCTTCCAGCTGTAGATTCTGAATCTCTTGCAATACGGGATTGCTGCCGCTGACGGTCCAGGTGTAGGAGCGCCCCTCATAGCTAACGGGAGTTTCGTAATGCGATTCCGGGGTGATCCGGACAACTTGCGGCACATTGGCAACGACACGTTCAATGTCATCGCTGGTTAGGCGGACATTCATACCAGCCTTGTTTCCGCCGGCCTGCATCGACGTCCGGCCGCCCACAACCCCCACAGACTGCATACTTGCGTAGGCCCTGAAGATGCTGACTATGGCCGTGGAAAACCCCGTGCCGTAGGCCAGTAACAGCACGACAGTGGCGATTCCCCACGCCATACCCAACACCGTGATCGCACTCCGTCGGCGGTTTTGCTTGATGGCGCCGTAGGCCTCGGAGAAGACGTCCTTCGCGAGGATCATTGGTTACTCCTGACGGAGCGCTTCCACCGGTGTGAGCGCGGCTGCCCGCTGCGCGGGGTACAAACCGGCGATGATGCCGGCCGTAGCGAGGCTTCCCATGGCAAGGGCCGCAGTCGCTGGGTAAATATGAGGCAACTCGAATCCATCAATCGGAGGCACGAGTCCGAAAAGTCGGGTCGCCGCATATGCCGCCATTACTCCAATGCCGCCGCTGATCACCGTGAGCGTCATTCCTTCCAGGAAAAACTGAAATAGGATGCTCCCCCTGGTGGCGCCCAAGGCCTTGCGCAACCCAATCTCACGAGTACGCTCGGCTACTGAGACCAACATAATGTTCACGACTCCCATCGCCCCCAGAGCGAGCGTGACTAAGCCGACCGCCCCCAGGAACGCGTCCATGGCGTCGGAGATCTTGCCGATCATCTCGGCACTTTCGATCGTGTCCCATTCCTCAAACGCATCCGGCGTCGCGGGATCGAAGTTATGATTTCTCGCCACGATGGCATGTACTGCTTTCTTGGCCTGGTTGTGCTTGTTTCGCGTAATCGGTTGGTAGGCGACATATTTGATCGCCTTAGCGTTGCCTTCCCCGGGCATGGGAAAGTAGCTGGCCATGGTGGTATAAGGCATGATCAGGCGCATGTTCTGGTCGTTGTTCTGACCGTGGCCGACGTTCTGGATGGTCCCGATCACCTGGAAGGGAACGCTGTTGATCAAGAGCCTGCTTCCGACTGCCGGGCGGCCGGGGAACAGCAAGCGCACAAATTCGCTGCCGATAACACATACGTTGTTGCGCTGTTGTTCGTCGGTCCAACTTAGCCAGCGTCCCTGGTCGATCGGCTGGTAGCGAATGTCATAGAACTGCGGCTCCGAACCATCGACGTACCCATTACTGCTGCCATATTCGCTCACGAGGCGAAGGTCTCCGCGGTAGATCACCGGTGTGGCATTGCGAACATAGGGCGAGTTGCGAATGTCGAGATAGTCCTGGTAGTCCAAGTGGTAATGGCGGGAGGAAAGCTGGCTGTCGCCCACAGCGGCCACGTGACCGCTGTAGATTTGCATGTAATCTTCGCCGAAGTTCGCCAGGCTCTTGGCGGTTCCAGCGCGAAAGCCCTCTCCTAATCCGACCAGGAGCAGCAGTGATCCGACTCCCCACGCGATTCCAAACATCGTGAGGAACGAGCGCAGCTTGTGGGCCCACATGGCGCTCAAGACCTGAACAAAGCTGTCGAGAAACCGCCGCATAAATGAATCTACGAACATTCGGCCACCCCGGTTCCTGCTTTGCGAGGCGACTTACTTTAGCGTCGGAGATGTGCTGATTTTCGCTACAGTGATGACACCCACCAACCCAGACAACCTTTTCGCCGAGATGCAGATCCTTCGGGCATTACTGCAGACCGTAGACTCAGGGGATGGACCTCTTAGCGCGCACGTACTTCTAGAAGGCGAGTCCCTGATCAGAAAAGAGGGCTTGCGTTTGGTGGATGACCTCCCGCCTCCAGCAATTCGGCTGTCTATAGACCCCGTCTTCTCGGACGAAGGGCCCGTCACTTTCGGCTCCGAGCAACGCGGGGTTCGGCTTCTTGCACTAACGTTTAAGTGTGACGAGATGTGCGGCATAGAGTCAGTGACCCGTGTCACAGTTGGGCGGGTGCCCGTCTGGCACTACTGCTTATTGATTCGCTTCATCATGGAACCGCCGACCCAGAGCACGGCGACAATCAGTGCCAAGACGAACAGCCGCGTCATTTAAAACTTATATCGGGGACGACCCAAAAATCTCTCCTAGAATAGAGGACTACGGCTCGAGGGAAACCATCAAGCGCGCAAGGCCTGAACGGGCTCGGGGCCCTGCGAACTGGATCGACCACTGCCTCCGCCCACTTCCTCGTAAACCTTCAGGATGCGCCGCACGGAATTTTCCCAGGAGAAGCGCTTCGCCTGTTCGTAACCGCGCAGCTTGAGCTTGTCCCGGAGGGACTGATCCACCAGCACGCGATGCGTGGCGCGCATGATCTCAAAAACGTTTTCCGGATTCACCAGAACCGCCGCATTGCCCACGACCTCCGGAAGCGACGATGTGTTCGAGGTAACCACAGGAGTGCCATGCGCCATCGCCTCGAGAGGTGGCAACCCGAATCCCTCGTAGAGCGATGGAAACAGGAAGACGCGCGCCACGTCGTAAAAGATCCTCAGGATCTCGATCGGCACGAAGCCCAAGAAGCGGACATCATTTTGTACACCGCTGCGCACGACGGTGCGCCGCAGGTCGGGATGGCCGGACAGATCGTCTCCGATAATGATGAGCTTTAAGTCGGGAAACTTGTCTTCCTTGTCGAGTTCGCCCCGCAACGCGGAAAAAGCCTCGATAATGCGCACAAGGTTCTTGTGTGGGCTGATGCGCCCGGCATAAAGCAGGAACGGATAGGTGACCAGGTAGCGCTCGGCGATGAGCTGGCGGTCGGCCGGACTGGCATGCCCATGCAGGAAGCGCTCATCAATCGCGTTGTACACCACCTCGATCCGCGAGGGCGGAATTCCAAACAGTTTCTCAATTTCGCTTTTTGAGAATTGCGAAACCGCGAATATCCGCGCCGCGCCGCTCAACACATGCCGAGTCAACTGGTAGTGCAGGCTACGCCGCAAGCTGGAGCGTCCCTTCGCCCGCGACATGTGTTCCAGCAGGTCGTGCACGGTCATCACGTAGGGGCAGGGCAAGGCGCGCGGCATCCAGAATAGATGCGGAATATGCACCAGATCACATCCCAGCCTTTTCAGGATTACGCGGAACTCGAAGTAGCCTTTGGTGGTGGTGTCGGGCTCGAGCAGCGGAACGGTGTGAAAATTCGCTGAGAGCGCGCCGATCTCCTTGACCTTCTCCGGCGAACCGATCAGGAAGTACTTATTATCGCGATCGAGGCGGCCCAGAGTCCGGACGACGTTGCGCGTATAGGTCCCGACGCCGAACTCCGTCATGCGCCGTATGTCGATCGCAATTTTCACGGAATCGATTTAACCACAGGCAACGCGCACACGTAGCGACGTCCGCTCTCCGGCGACAGTCGCCGCTCGCACTTGAATCGCAACCTGGGCGACCATTGGCCTCAGGCTAGACACGAACCTCGGCGTGCGCCCTCGCACGCCGCTCCGCGTAGAGCGGAAACGCCTCGGCCAACTCCAGCACCTGGCGCTTCACCTTGGCCAACACGGCAGTATCCGTACGATGCTGCAGAACATCCGCGATCCACCGGCCGACCTGGCGCATCTCCGGTTCTTTCATGCCGCGAGTCGTCAACGCCGGACTGCCGATGCGAATGCCGCTCGGCTTCAACGGCGGATTCGTGTCGAACGGAATCGCATTCTTGTTGACAGTAATTGCCGCCTCGCCCAGAGCTTTTTCCGCCTCGCTGCCCAGCATACCCTTCGCGAAAACATCGACCAGCATGACGTGCGTGTCGGTGCCGCCCGAAATGATCCGAAAGCCCTCGGCAGCGAGCGTCTCAGCGAGCACCTTCGCGTTCGCCACCACCTGCCGTGCGTAGTCTTTGAACTCGGGCTGCATCGCTTCGCTGAAGCACACAGCTTTCGCCGCGATAATGTGTACCAGTGGCCCGCCCTGCATGCCCGGAAACACCGTCTTGTCGATCGCAGGACCAAGGTCCGCCTTCGACAGAATCATCCCCGAGCGCGGTCCGCGAAGAGTTTTGTGCGTAGTGGAAGTCACAATTTGCGCGTGTGGAACCGGCGACGGATGCACACCGCCTGCCACCAATCCCGCGAAGTGCGCCATGTCGACCAGGTACAACGCACCAACCTTGTCGGCAATCTGCCGCATCCGTGCGAAATCAATAATCCGCGGATACGCGCTGCCGCCGCCGATAATCATCTTCGGGCGTTCTTTTTCCGCGAGACGTTCCAGTTCGTCGTAGTCGATCGTTTCAGTTTCTTTCGTGACGCCGTAGGGAACAATCTTGTACGTCTTCCCTGAAAAGTTCAGATGATGGCCGTGCGTGAGGTGCCCGCCGTGCGCGAGATTCAGGCCGAGGATGGTGTCTCCCGGCTGCAAAACCGCCGCGTATGCCGCCATGTTGGCTTGCGATCCAGCGTGTGGCTGGACGTTCGCGTGCTCGGCTCCAAACAGTTGCTTTGCCCGGTCACGCGCCAGATTCTCGACCACATCCGTGAACTCGCACCCGCCGTAGTACCGCTTGCCCGGATACCCTTCCGCATACTTGTTCGTGAACACCGATCCGGCAGCTTCCAACACAGCCTCGCTCACAAAATTCTCCGAGGCGATCAACTCCAATCCCTCGTGCTGGCGACGGGTTTCGTTGTCGATCGCAGCAGCGATCTGCGGATCGTTCTCGGAAAGGGGAAGATACATGGAATTATTTTTCATGATCAGAATCACTCAGTCTCAAAATTCGATACCAACTTCAGTCGCGACTGTGATGCGGAAGCAACAGGGCACAGTCCCGCCCGGCACACGTCGGTATCCAAGTATTTTACGCTTCGAAGGCCGTGCGCAGAAAAGACGCGAGGTGCCATCCATCCATGTATTTGTAGGGGGTCTCGCCCGTCGTATAGTGGCCGCACGGCAGCACCACGACCTTGTGATCCAGACGATGCTTCTCAAATTCGGCCACGACCTGGCGGGAGAATTCGGGCAGGAAGGTCAGATCGTAATCGGCGTAGATCACCAATGACTTTTTGCGCTGCCGCGCAAACTTGTCGAAATACACCATGGGGCTGATCGCTAACCAGATCCGCCGCAGCCGCTCCAGATCAATCTCCGCTTCGATTCCCTGCCGGATATGCCGCGTCGTTTGGCCGTGCCACACTACGTCCGCAAAATAGGTGGAAGCGTGATTGAATGCCGCCACGCGAACACGCGGATCGTGCGCGCTCGCAATAAATGCATAGCAGGAACCCAGGCTCGTCCCGACCACGCCGAGATGCCGATAGCCGTTCTGCTCAAGCCAGTCGAGGCAGGAGCGAATGTCGACCACGCCTTGGCGCACCGAACCGAGCGTACGGCCAATATTCGCCGAAACCGCATAGTCAGCACGCTTAAGTTCCGCAGGCATGCGGATGTCGTGATACGGCATGCTCAGACGAAGCACCGAAACGCCAAGGAGGTTCAGCACCTTGCACAAGCTGTTGTATGCCAACGCATCGGCATTCCAATGTGGAAGCAGTACTACGGCCCTCCGGCCGCGCGCAGCAAACCAGCGCGCATTCACCAGATTATTTTCTGGATATGGAGTCTTCACCGCCGAGGTGAACCGCAGAAAGGAAGCGTGGGTGCCGCGAACTTTTTCTTCCAGCTTCGGGTCAGGTACCTCGCGCGTGCTATGCACCCGGACTTCTCTCTGCTCAAGCCGGAAATCGGTCGGCACACGATAGGAGTAAAACTCATCGCTGTTCGCGATGATGCGCTCGTTGTAATCCGCAAAATACTTTTCGGGATTGGGAGGCATCTGCCCGGCGGGGACGCCGTTGCGGCATGGCCAGTCGTGAGCCCACTCGATACCCCACTCCAGTGGGCGGACGACGCGGTTGTTGTCCACCGCAGTCAGACGGTTTTCCCATTCGTACATCCACTTCTCGTAGAAACCTGGCATGTCTGATCAGGACTATACCAGGCGAAGATCGCCCCATCAGCCGTTGCGCAGCGAGCGGCGAAACTATGCATTTAGATGGTTTCTGGAAGGTTTGTAGCGCCGGCGTCTCGCCGGCTGTCGCGAGAGCCTGCCCTGAGCTCGTCGAAGGGGCATCTTGCCCTCGTACCGTGGCAAATCAGCACATCCCTCGTTAGAACAGCCGCAAATCAGGGAAGATGCAGCCGCGGCACGCGTTTCGAAATCCCGCACAGGATCTCGTAGGGCACCGTTCCGCAGTATCGAGCCAGTTCCGTGGCATCGACTCGAACCTCGCCACTGCTTCCAATCAGGAGGACTTCATCGCCCTCGTCGGCTCCAGGCACGCCAGTTACGTCGATGAGCGTCAGATCCATCGAGACGGTTCCCACGATCGGTGCGTACGATCCGCGCACAATCACCCGTCCGCGATTCGAAAGCGCGCGATTGTAGCCGTCTGCATATCCCACGGGCAGCACGGCGATTCTTGAGGGAGCCTTCGTAACGAACGTCCCGCCATATCCAAGAGATTGTCCCGCAGGCATCCGCTTCAGGGAAATGATCCGCGATTTCCACGACAGCACCGGCGACAACGTCAGAGGATTCCCGTTGCACGGTTTCCCGCTCTTCATCTGCGGAAGCACGTAGCCATACAGCGCAATGCCGGGACGCACCATCTCGTTCCAGGTGTGCGGTTGCGCGAAGATCGCGCCCGTGTTGTCCATGTGACGCAGAGTCGGCGTGAGGCCATGCTCCTTCACGACACGCACAGCCGTCTCGAATGTCGCAATCTGCCGCGCATTTTCCGCAGCATCCAGGACTTCAGCAGAAGCGAAGTGCGTCGAGATTCCTTCCAGCGTCACATTTGGGCTGCGCTTGATCACATCGCAAATCGCCGAGAGATTTTCCAGGGTTACGCCCAGCCGCCCCATACCAGAGTCGATCTTCAGATGCACGGGCTGCGGCGGCGCTCCCAAGCTCTGCGCCGCGCGATTCAGCAGGTCGACGTGCCATGCCTCCCAGACAGTCGCCGTGAGTTTGCGCCGGATGACCTCTTCCTCTTCGCCCTTCCAGAATCCGGTCATCAGCAGGATCCGTCCGCGCAGGCCTCCGTTGCGCAGCGGCACGCCCTCGTCCGTTGTGGTGACGCCAAACCACTTTGCGCCCTCGGCCTCGAGCGCGAGAGCACAAGGCGTCGCACCATGCCCGTAGGCGTCGGCCTTGATCACCGCACATGTAATAACCTTTGGGCCAACGTGCGTCTGCACCGCGCGAAAATTCTGGCGCAAGGCCGAAAGCGAAATCTCCGCCCACGTGGGACGCGCTGACTGACGGGGTTCTACATCGAGGGTTGGTGAGCTCACTCTGCGTCGATTATATCGGCTCACTCACCAATCGCTCTCGACCAGGAGTGTTCTCCGCCATACGGCCAAAGGTAACCCCGCCATACAATCATTCTTCGCGGAACGCCATTTCGACATTTTCTAGCCACCCGACAAAATGAAGTTCACGGTAACCTGGGTCTCGACTTCCACCGGTTCGCCGTTGAGCACGTACGGACGATATCGCCACTGCTTCACGGCCTCAATCGCCGCCGGGATTAACAACGGATGTCCGCTCAGCGCCTGCAGATTTTCAATCGTGCCCGCCTTGCTGATGATCGCCCGCAGTATGACGGCTCCCTGGATCCGGGCCGCCCGAGCCATTGGTGGGTATACCGGTTGGGGCTTGTAGATCAGATTGCCCTCCATCATCCGGGACACTCGGGGTGGCGGGGCTGTGGGTTTTGGAGGAGGCGGAGGGGCAACAGCAACGTTGTTGCCGAATGCGCCGGTGACGGGATTGTTCACTCCCGGAACTCCCGGCCCTCCAGGCACGCAACCAGTGCAAGCATCCACATCAGGGATAGGTATCTCATCTCCCCCTCGCTCGATAGTAGGAGGAATCGAAGGCGGCGCCACAATCTGCGACGACAGGGGAGTCAGTCGCATTCGTCCAGACGGACGCCGCGCTCCCTCCGGAGGCCGCCCCGGAGGTGGTCCAATGGGCGCACCAATTGTCGCCAGGCGCAACTTTGGCAATCCTTCGCTGTAGATCAACGGCAACATCAGCAGAGCCCCGACCGCGAGTCCTTGCATGGCAAACGAGGCCAACGTGGTCCAGCCTCGGTGAGAGCGATTGTCCCAGTTCGATTCGAGCAGACTGTCGGCGAACATGGTGTCCTCCTGAGCAGAACTTGATAGCTCTAATGACACCGCTGGATCGCCGCGTGGCGCTTTCGCGCAAAAAGAAAAAGCCGCGCTCAGTGCGCGGCTTTCTGGAACTTTTGCGACACACGAGGTGTCGCCAATGTATTACTACTTCGGCTGATCGGGCTTCGTGGTCGCCGGCTTCGTCGGCGTCACCGCGGGCTTCGTTCCCGCCGGCTTCGGAGGCGCGGAAGAAGTGGCAGGCGCCGGTACGCCCGACTGGGCGTTGTACAAATCCACCACCGGCTTGGTCACATCCACCGCCTCGCCCCACCACACCACCGGGCTCTGTGGCCAGGGCTGCGACGTATCCATGATCACGCCGAAGCCGTTATCCGCGGCATACTTGATGAGCACCGGCCCAAGCTTCTGGATGATGCGCTGTGCGATTTCGTTCTGCTGATTCTGCGCATCTTCGCGGGCATCCTGCAACTGACGATCCAGCGACTTCTGCTTGGTCTCGATCTGCTTCACCAGGTTCGCACGGGCGTCGTCGTTCAGCTTGTCCTGCTGCGCGCTCAGCTGCTTCTTGAGCGCGTCGATTTCGTCGTTCTGGTTCTTGAGCTCGTTCTGCTTCGGCTCGAGTTTCTTGCTGAGAGCTTCGAAGTCACGCCGTCCTTCGTTGGTCGCGAAGATGGCTTGCTCCATGCTGATGGTACCGACCTTTGTCCCGGTCCCGGTCACCGCTGGTGCGGACGATGCGGGCGCTGACGCGGCGCCAGGAGCTGCTGCCGCACTACCGGTTTGAGCCAAAGCTGCGACGGAAATCACGAAGGCTGTGGCCAGAAGAATTCGCGGAAACTTGCTTGTCATTGGGTCGCTTGAACTCCTTGAAATGTGGTTCCGGAAATTTTGGCTTGCCTGCTCCCCCAAGCCAACGCTGGGTCTGCCACTGAGGTTGACCGGGTCTTGAACGGCTTCTCTTTGCAACCGGGGTAGATGGGCTGCTACCTACCTGACTCCACCGCTTGTATGTGGCAAGCACACCCCGACGTTCCTCACTCAGGGTGGAGAGCCACCATTATAGCACCGACGGTCAAACCACTGAGCCACGTTGCCACAACCACCCCGCCCTAGAAGGTCGTCGCCACCGTAAAGCGGAACGTCTTGCGTGGCTCGCGCAACGTAAAATTCGACGCGAAGCTGTTAATCGCCTGCTGGTACGTATAATCCCCTGCCGCACCCGCGGGGAACATGCTTCTCGTGATGGCCGTCGGCGACGTTGCCGTGCTGTCCAGGCGCAGAGGATTGTAGGCCCAATAAATCCGGAAGGGCGCATTGATCACCGGCAACATCACCTGTAACTCAATACCCGTCGACATGCGTGGTGTCCAGTTCGTCCCCGGTGCCGGCTTCAGGTACTGCGAAAACAACAGATTCTGGCCACCCACACAATTAAACGAAATGTCGAGCGCCGGACACCCAAACAATGTTGTGTTGATATCGCTCAGCTGACCCGAGTTAATGCGCAACTGCGATTTCCGGACAATCGGATCCACGCCGACATCCATGAAGGGCGCCAGCGTTACAGGGCCCACGATTGCGATTCGGTACTCGACGTTGCCAAATGTATTCAAGTCGCCGCCCGGCTGAACGATCGACTCGATCGGAATCGGAATCTGGTACGCGCCCTGTCGTGGATTATTCGGGTTTTTCAGGACGACCGTGCCATCCGGATTCGTCAAATTGATGACTGCCTTATTCGGTAGAAAGGCGATCGGCGAGATCGACCGGATATCGAATCCGCGCAGATCGTTTTCACCGCCCATGTAGAAACGCTGAAACGGCGGCGCCACTAAGCCGCCATATCCAGTCAGGAAGGACGTCTGGAAGTTAATGCCGATCGCATTCCGGCGCTTCTGCATTGGGAAGAACTGCTTGTACTGCACGATCGGTCGCACCGATTTCACGGTCCCGCCGATTCCCGCCAGTTCACCGCCAAGGAAGATCTGCTTGCCGCTGTGCGGCTGGTACGCAGCGTCGAGTGTGTTGATGGAGAAGCTGGGCAGAATCTTGCTGGTGATAATTCCGGAGAGCGCGTTAGGTCCGGAAATTCCGCGGAAGGCCAACTCGGTGAATAGCGACTTCGATGCGTTGCTCAGCGCGATTAGAGAGGACCGATCGAACGAATAGGTAATGCCCACACGCTTCAATGACCGGTGCAGCGGATAGCTCACCGACGTCGTGAATCCCACACTCGATTGCGTGTAGTTTTGCAGGTTCTGCAGGTAGTAAGACGGCAGGTTCAGCTGCTGGCCTGTCAGGATCGCGTACTGCTTCGCCTGGTTATAGCTGATGCGGTTCGTGTACACGGTGAAGCCGGCCTGCAGAGGGCGGTCCCACAGATACGGCTCCGTAAAGCCAAACAGTATGCTGCGCATCAGGTTGCCGATGCTCGCCTGGATCTGCAGCGTCTCTCCCAATCCGAGGAAGTTGTTGGTCGTGTAACTGAGACCGATGAACGCACCCTCCAGACCGCTCACACCGCCGTTCAGGCCGATGCTGTTTTTCCCCTTCTCTTTCACCTTTAGCGTCAGGTCGACGTAGCCTTCTTTTTCGTCCAGCTTTCGGTCGGTGCCGTTGGGATCGTCCGGTTTGAGTTGTTCGAAATATCCCAATTGGTTGAGGCGGAGCAAGCTGAACTCCCATAGCCGGGAGTTGTAGACTTGCCCTTCCTCGAGCGCGATCTCACGGCGAATCACCTTATCGCGCGTGGTGGTGTTGCCTTGGAACTCGATGCGGCGCACGAAGAACTGCTTTCCTTCGTCGACATCGACATCGAGAAAGATCAGCTTCTTCTCATCGTCAAAGTGCGTGTCGGGAACGGAGGTGAAGTTGATGTAACCGTACTCGCCGTACGCCTTGCGCAGATTCTCCAGCCCCTTGGCGATCTTCTCGCGGCTGAAGATGTCGCCATCCTTGATCGGAAACAGCGTCCGTAGCGCCTTCGAGTTGGGCAACGCCTTGTTGTTCTTGAATGTGATCGACGCCAGGCGGAACTTGTCGCCTTCTTCGATCGGCATCGTGATGTCGACCGCCTTGCCCGGCCCCTTCTGCAGCAGCGGGATGTGGACGCCGGTGTGGCCAGTATCGTGGATCTCCGTCTTAGGATCCTGCACCAGCACCTTGAAATATCCGCGGTTCTGGTACTCGCTGCGCACACGCTCCGTGTCTTCTTCCAGCTTGGTCGCGTCGTAGGTTTTAGCGAAGATATTTTCGAGGAATATGGAGTGCGGGATGCCGATCGGTTTCAGGTTCTTCATCGCAGCGCGCAGTGTGCGGCTGTTGATGTTTCTGTTCCCCTGGAACTTGATGCGGCCGACCTTGACCTTGGGTCCTTCCTTCACCACAAACGTGATGCCGACTGCGGCCGGTGGAATCGCCCGTACTTCTGATCGAATAGTCGCAAATTGCCGTCCATGCTCAGCGAGCAGGTCCTTGATCGCAACTTCGGCTTTCTTGATGCGCGTGGGATCGTACTGGCTCTCGACCGAGAGTCCGACCTTGCGCTCCTTGAAACGGTCCAGCACATCGCTCGTCGAAACCGAACTCAGGCCCGTGTAATTGATTTCGCGGATCGTCGGCTTCTCTTTCACATACACGTGGATCCGCCAGCCCTTCGGAGTTTGCTCTCGCTCAAAGCGGATGTCTTCGAAATAACCGGTGTTCCATAGTGAGTTGAAATCTCGCTCCAGGCCCGCCGCGTCGTAGACGTCCCCTGGGTGGGTGAAAATACGCGCTTTCACCGTGTCGGCCGGAATGCGCCGGTTCCCGTGGATCACGATCTCGGTGACGACGTCCTGTTGCGCCCAACCACGCGGACATAAAAATATGACGAGTGCGAGTAGTAGTGCCGAGAGAGCCCGGCCCACCGGTCGCTGCCTTGCATGCCAAAGCATCCCGAAGAAGAGAAATGGACCCGCTGAATGAGCGGTACGGCCAGAGCCGCTCGGGCGTATGGCAGGGATATCCGTATGAAAGCGAAGAGGAATCGCTACTACCTCGGCCTCAGGGAGTTAGGAAAACGGCTATTATACGGTAGAGCTGTGGGCAGCGTCCAAAATGGCCGCCCTTAATGTCACTTCTTCGACTGCGTACTTTCCTTAACGGGTTGGCTTCGCCAACTCCACCTCCACCAAGACGGAATAAAACGTGGCGGAGTTGCCCATGTCCGTAAGTTTTTCTGAGGTAAGTGTGTTGATATTGCTTCCCCCGGGAGTCAATTTTGCCCAATTCAGCTTCGCCGCAACCACTCCCGGCTGAACGGCCCCATTCACGTGAGCCCGAAGTGTCAGTTCGCCCCGGGCGTTGAACACGCGCACCGGGTCTCCGTCCCGGATTCCTCGCGCTCCGGCATCCTTCGCGTGGATCTCCAGCAGGCTGGTATCTTCCATCTCCTGAACGGCCGGCAGATTGGAGAACGTGGAATTGAGATAGTTGTCGGCTTTGCGAGCCAGGAGTTCCAGCGGAAAGCCTTCGCCGACGTGCCGGGATTCCTTCGGCGGAACGAACTCCGCCACCGGGTCCAGCCCCTGCGCGATCAGCGCAGGATTGTAGAGTTCCGCCTTCCCGCTGGGCGTTTGAAAACCTCCCTGCGCGAAAGGCAGGAATGGACGCGAATCCTGACTCACGGTTCCAGATTCCTGACCCTCAAAATTCAGCCGCGCATGCCCGTCTTTCTCCAGCCGCTCCCGGTCGATCCCTTTCAGCCACGGATTCGACGAGCTCAGCGCCTTGTCGATCATCTCGTCGACCGACTCGCTGAAGCATTCCTCTTCGAATTCCATTGCACGAGCTAGCCCGCGAAACACCTCTACATTCGACCGGCACTCGCCCAGCGGTTCGATTGCCTGGTTCGACATCTGGATGTAGTAGTGCCCGTATGCAGTCTGTAGATCCTTCTGCTCGAAAAAGGTCGTCGCCGGCAGAACGATATCGGCATAGTCGGTCGTGTCGGTGAAGAACTGCTCGTGCACCACGGTGAACAGGTCCGGCCGCTTCAGCCCGCGAATCACTTCGTTGTGATTGGGACACACGGCCGCTGGGTTGGAGTTGTACACATAAAGAGCCTGGATCGGCGGGTCTTTCAGCGTATTGAGCGCTTTGCCCAACTCGACCATGTTGACGACGCGCGCTGGCCGGCCCAAGGTTTGCTGCATTAGTTCAGGCTTGTCGAGTGCTTCGCGCCTCAGCCCCCATCCGCCGCTGGTCGAAAGCTGCAGCCCGCCGCCGACTTCCTTCCACGCTCCGGTAATGCACGGCAGCATCGTGATCGCGCGCATTGCCATGCCGCCGCCTTCCGACCGCTGTACGCCGTAATTGACGCGGATCACCGCCGGGCTATGGGTCGCATACTCGCGGGCCAGCTTGTGGATGTGTTCTTCCGAAACCCCCGTCCATTTCGCGATCCGGTGCGGCGCATACTCCTTCACCTTCTCCCGCAGCTGCTCGAACCCGACCGTGTATTTCTCCACGTAATCGGCGTCGTGCAATCCCGCGCCAATGATCACGTGCATCATGCCCAGCGCAAGCGCCGCGTCGGTGCCCGGATTGATCGGGATATACCAGTCCGCGTGTTTCGCCGTGCGCGTCTTGTAGGGATCGATGACGACCAGCCTCGCTCCGGCGCGGTGCGCCTGCTTGATGAAGGGCCACAGGTGAACGTTGTTGCCGTGAATGTTCGCGCCCCAAGCGATGATGTACCGCGAATGCGCAAACTGTTCCGGCTCGGTTCCCAGTTTCACACCCAGCACGGACTTCAGTCCCGCCTCGCCCGCCGCCGAACAGATCGACCGCTCCAGTTGCGAAGCGCCGAACCGATGGAAAAAACGTCGGTCCATCGACGATCCGCTCAGAACCGCCAGCGTTCCGCCGTACGAATAGGGCAGGAGGACCTCGGGCCCGAATTCTTTCGCAACTGCCTTGAAACGTTCCGCTATCGCCGACAGCGCTTCGTCCCACGAAATTCGCCGAAAGTCATTGGCGTTCTTCGCGCCTCCGCCCTTGGGTGCGACCCGTCGCATCGGATACAGAACGCGATCCGGCGAGTACACCCGGTCGAGATACTTCGACACCTTCGCGCACAAAAAACCGCGCGTCACCGGATGCGCGGGATCTCCCTGGATCTTCGTCGCCCGGCCGTCCTCGATCGTAATCAGTACTCCGCACGCGTCGGGGCAATCATGCGGACAGGCAGCATGCACAACTTTCTTCATCGACCTCTGATTATAAGGGGAACACTCCCGGAGGGCTCAACTCTGTGCTTTAGCACAGATCTTTCTTCGTCACGGATCGTTTTCGTGGTGGAGTGACGTGCGCCTCGCCGATCGATGTCCCGCAAAACGTAGCGCCAGCGTCCCCGCCAGCTGTCGCGAGGGCATCTTGCCCTCGCCTAGTTGTCGACCACCATCACGCGCTCAATCTGCACGGTGCCCCAGGTTCGCGTCCCCTCTTTGGATGCGAATCTGGGACTCTCAATCGGCACTGCCCAAGAGACATCTGAAACTGAAAACTGAGCCGCACGCCTACCGATCATAAAACTCCCGCGCCACAAACTCCGGCAGGTGCGACGGAACACTCGCCGGACGCTTGCGAGGAACAATCGAGTCGGTCGGAGCACGCTTAGTCGCGGCTTCCGAACTCGCCGCCGGTTCGGTCGCATTTTCCTCGATTAAAAACGCCAGCATCGAACACAGAACGAATCCAATCCCGTTCAGCACGCCATGCGTGCTTGCCATACCGGGCATGGTGAGAAATGGTCTTCCAAGATAGTCCGTCACCGCGTACGCGCCTGCCAACCCCATTGCGACACATGCGGCCAGCGCGGCCGTTCGCAAATAGACTCGCGCAACCGACACGTCCAGAAACGGGGCCATCCAGAACAGACACACCGCAAACGCAGGTACACTCAACGCCAAACCCAAAGCTGACGCCAGCCGGAGCAGCGGCGAAATGACGAATCCCGCCGCCAACAGAAACGGCAAGAACAACAGGAGCCACACAATCGCGCGCAAAATACCCATGCTCACCTTTCGCCGCTCGCACGACCGCACTGCCGCAGCAGCCAGTACTGCAACCGCGAATCCGCTGTAGTGGAAATGCACCGACGTCAACAGGACAATCGGCTCCTGAAACCCCAACGGGTGTAATCCCGCCCGCGACACAACGAGCCACCCGCCTGCAAATGCGAGATCCACTCCCGCCACGCTCACGGCCAGATCGGCGAGTGATCTTTTCTCGTTCCGATGCAAGTTCCACATGCCTATAGCCGCCACCACCACGCCCATGACGAACCACGGAACACTTAGAGCCGATGCGGCCAGCCCTGGTCTCTGCCAAAACGACGCGACGACAGCAAGGGCGGCGATTGGTTGTAAGACCACGAATCGTGAGTTCACTCCGGCGCGGTTCTCTGTTCTCACCAGACCAAGGCCCAGTGGGACCACCACCAGCACCGCAAATAACAGCAGCAACTCAATCACTCCGGCCGGTGCGCGCCGTAGTCCGGCAAGCACAGCAAGTCCCGCCCATACAGCTGCCCCGGACAAACTGATCAACGCTGTTCTGACTTCCATCGCGCGGTTGTGCATGGCGACTCCTTTCACCCGACCGGGGCAAACGCCGCCCGGACGAAAATGAACGACAATGTGATCAAGCCTGCGAGATACACGGCATCCAGCCACCGATTGGCCCGGCGCACTTCTGGGTCGTAGTAGAGGCATTGCAACGCGATCCGCAGCAGCCAGAATGCGCCCATGAACCCGCTCAGGAAGCGCCCCAGCGCACTGGCTCCAGCGAGATCGCGCGCGAACCCGAAACACAACGCGCTGAAGAAACCGACCGTCAGTACGATATAGACCCAGTGCACGTAAAAAATCTGCCGGATGAAAGTCGGAATACTCCTCACGTTTTCGCGAACGCGCAGTCGGCCCGGCAAGATTCCATTCACCAGCACGATCCCGGCTTGTATCGCTCCCGCTGCCCAGATCAGCCGTACATCGGTGAGTTCGTTCATAACGCCCTCACTTTTTCTCCGGTTGCGACCAGACACCCACGACGGACGTCTTCCGAATGAACCGGCTCAGGATCCATCCCATTGTCAGTACTGAAATCACAAGCCCCACGAAGCCCCACTTCAATTGCTGGGCAATTGCCAGCAACGGCGGCATTGCAACTCCAGAGTCGGGCTCCGCTGACATCGCAAAGATGGCAGGCATAAGCACGACCGTCACATTGGCGAAGGCGGCCCAGAACGCCACCCGCTCCGCGTTGCCACATAGCTCCAGCAGTTGCTTCCGTAACGGACCATTGAGATAGCCAACCACTCCAAGCGCCACCAGGATGGTTGCCGTCAGCCCGCAACCAAATACGATCGAAGTGACCATGTGCTCTCCCCCCCGCGATTGACTCTCTTGTAAC
>Ga0210384_10003050_pt1 | contig 19784 bp, 19 predicted proteins | sample IncBWH2MmetaG_FD_160574 | JGI IMG/M metagenome (GOLD analysis project Ga0210384, IMG submission 160574) | Forest soil microbial communities from Barre Woods Harvard Forest LTER site, Petersham, Massachusetts, United States - Inc-BW-H-2-M | ecosystem: Environmental > Terrestrial > Soil >...
ACAATTGATACGGAGTCTCCTTGCGGTGTGCCATTGCAGTGATGGCGTCAGGACCTTCGCGCGAGGTCACAATCAGCGTGCCGCCGGGTTTCAGCAGCTTGTTGACGGGCTGCAATCCGTACCAGGCCCATGACTCGACGCCTTTGCACAGGGTGTCGTCCACGCAGATGGTGACATCGACTTCCTTGGGCTCGTACTTCGCCATCCCGTCCTGCAAAGTCTGTTCGTCGGTCGCGACAATCGCGAAGCCCTTCGCCGGAATGCCATTACGCTCAGGACTGTCGCCGTAACGGCCGAAGGAGATGCCCATCTTGCCTTCATGATGGGCGGCCAGAACTATCGCTCGACTGAGTCTGGTTGCTAAGGTTTTTTGAAAAATTCCGCGGTAGATAATTTCGATGGCGAATAGCCGACCCATAACCAACCCTCCCTAGCTGAAATTGTCCAGAACGATTTCTTCCACGTCTTCGATATGCCGCCGCATGGCAGCCTTCGCGGCTTCGGCGTCATGGCGCTTGATGGCAGCCATAATTCGCCGATGGCCGGCCAGTGACTTTTGCGAACGCCCGGGCAGTTGTAGCGAGCGTTCGCGCGTTTCGCGCAGCAGGTCCATGAGAATGTCGAGAACTTTCAATACCACGCTGTTGTCCGAAGCTAGCGCAATGCTGTAGTGGAATTCTGCGTCTTCGGCAACGGCAGCCTCTCCCAAATTCTGTTTCTCCGCCTGGCGCTGCAGAATCTCTTCCATCTCTGTGATTTGATCGAGAGTCGCGTGCGTAGCGGCACGCGCTGCCAGCGGCGGTTCAAGCATCTTACGAAAATCCAGCAGTTCGCTCACCAGTTCCCGCCGCCGCTTCAACGCGTTGGCAAAGGGATTTACCAACGAATCGGCGGAGACTTCGCGCACGATTGTGCCCGCACCCTGACGCGGTTCCACCAGGCCCATCAATTCCAGACCCCGGATCGCATCTCGAACAGAGCTTCGGCTTACTCGCAGCATCTCCGCTAGTTCACGTTCTGCCGGAAGTTTGTCGCCGGGTTTCAGTTTTTTCAGGATCAGACGTTCGATCTGCTTGGCGACTTCCTCGTAGACTTTGTTCCTGCGAACGGCTTCGAAGTCAGACTTGATTGCGGATGGCATAAAAAAGTAAAGTGGTCCGACAAGTGGACCAACCGACGACGGCAGTATACTCCCGCTGTCAAGCCCCGGATCAAATAAATTTCTGGGAGCTACAAAAAAGGCTGATTTCCGCTTCCCAAAAAAAAGCAGCTTGACAGTTTCCTTTTGAATGTGGTAAACCGCCTGCGTAACTGGTGCGCTCTTCGTACCGGACAGGAACTCATTCTCAACTCTGGACACTTTCGGTTCGTTGCCTGACGGACACAGTCGGGATTTTCGCGTGTCCGCAAGCCTTGAGGGCAGGCTCGTTCGTTAACCCATTCCGGGAGAGGAAACATATGCGCTCGCTAAAAATGTTCTTCGTTCTTCTGGTAGTTTTCGCGGTGCCAACTTTGCTGGCGCGCGCTCAAGGCACGGGAGCCGCAAGCAAGGCCGACAGCTCAACCGCCGGCGCTACCAAGGAAGAAGTCAGTGAATTGCGCAGCGAAGTCGCGGCGCAGCGCCAGACTATCGAGGAACTGAAAGCGTTGGTCGAAAAGTTAGCCGCCGGCCAGGAGAGGGCAAACCAGACCCTTCAAATGCGGCCGATCGCCGATGCCTCTCCAGCGGAAATCCGCATCCAGCCGGTGGATGCGCCCGCTGACGGGAGCGCGCATCTGATGAATGCCGTGATGGTGGAACCCGTGCAGGCTGCGAAACCAGCGGCCAAAGATGCAAAACCTGCCGAAAAGAAAGACGCCCCACTCGCGGCAGGATGGAACGGCGAGCACTTTTTCATCAAGAGCGCCGATGGACAGTTCAGCATCAGCCCTTACGGTTATCTGGACACCGACTATCGAGCCTACCAAGGCGACGGCGCGCCCTCCGACACATTCCTCATTCGCCGCGCACGGTTCGGATTCCAGGGCAACTTCGGTTCGCACTTCGATTTCGCCATATTGACCGATTCCAACGCCACTACAGGCGCCATCGTCCGCGATGCTTATCTCAACGTCCGAATCAGGCCCGAGTTCCAGTTCCAGGCGGGACAGTTCAAAGAGCCCTTTGCTCAAGAAACCGGAATTGGCGCCACCAACCTGGACTTCGTCGAACGCGGCCTGCAGTCTCTGCTGTACCCATCGCCGGGCACCGCCTATCGCAGCCCCGGCATGGCTTTGCATGGGGACATTAAGGGCGGCATTGTCCAGTGGTGGGCGGGCGCGTTCAATGGCCGCAACGGCGTCACCGCCAACAACACCAACGAGCCCGATTTCGTGGGCAGACTGCGCTTCTATCCTTTCCGCAAGGGCAAGAACGATTGGCTGAAACAGTTCGCGTTCGGCGGGTCGATCGATCATGCGCGTTCTCGCGGTCTCTCCGGCGATCTCAGTTTCAGTGGCGTTATGCCGGACGCCGCTTACAACTTCTTTCCATCGTTGCACATCAACGGCCCGATCGAGCGTTACGAAGGCGAATTCACTTATCTCTACGGACCCTATGCTCTCCGCGGAGAGTATGTGCAGATGCAGCAGCAGCGCTACGACATCGGGTCGGAAACGCCCGGAGGTCTGGGATTTCTCTCCGTTCCCGGCGTCGGCGCCAAGGCGTGGAATATCAGCACGACTTATTTGCTGACCAAGGAGAAGCGTCCCGAAAACGGCACGCCGCGGGTCAAGAGCCCGCTGTTTGGTCCGGACACTCCGGGCGGCAAAGGGCGAGGTCTCGGAGCCTGGGAAGTTGCGCTTCGCTACACCGGCATTCAGGCGAATGCCCCGGGAGCGACATTCCCGAATCCTTTCACGCCGGGCTTGGTTCCAACCTACGACTTTCACACCGATCAAATCACGTTCGGTCTCAATTGGTATCCGAACTACTGGGTGAAGTACATGGTCAATGTATCGGTCGATCAGCTTCATCAACCCAGTACGACGGGGCAGATTCCGCAGAACTACTTTGTGATTTTGCAGCGCTTGCAGTTCCGGTTCTAGATTCGTCGAAACACCTGAGTGCGTCCGTGGACAACGGACAATTTTGTTGGGAATCCGGGCGCTGGCGGCCTGGCCTAAAACGCGAGTGCAGGAGGAGATTCGATGCGACCGCGAATTCTGTTAACCGTTCTTCTCACGACGCTATTTGTGATCATGAGTGGTTGCGGAGGCGTGAAGAATTGCCCGGTGTGCGGCACGACCACAGCGGACGGCTACGCCGTGATCGATATCATGCCTGTGCCAGAGCACAACCCCACCGGCGAACCGGGTGGGCCTTTCAATTCCTTCGACATCAGTGTGACCGATTCGGTAAACCACCGCTTCTTCGTGTCGGACCGCATTGGTTTGGACGTGGCGGTTTTTGACACCCAGCAGGACTTAGCTGTGAATTTCTTTGCCGGTGCGAACGGAGTGGCTGGTGGCGGAGTCAACGCCAGTTCGTGCGCCGTCGATTCCACCGGTACGATTTTTATTCCGCCGATCGTTACTGGTTTTGGTAATTGGACTCGCTTCGGTTGCCGCACGCTGGGCTTTCATATCCCTGGCTTCGGCACAGGCGGCAGCCCTTTTGGTGGCTTTCCTGGGGCACAATGCTGCGCCGCGCGGGCCAACGGTGTAAATCCGCTGTCAGCGCCGGATGGTGAAGTTTTGAGTCCAGACAATAAAACTCTATTCGTGGGGAACGGCAGCGCCAGTGTAGTGGCCTTCGATCTCACAACAACCACTTTCAGCACGTCGGCCAGCAGCCTTCCGCCCGGGCCCAAAGTGATTGCGGAGTTTTCCACTGGTGTGTCTCCCGATTATGACGGCCCGAACGGTGTCGCTCCCTGCATCGCTTCCGCCAACGGCCGAGCATTTTCCGATGGCAGTTGTGGGGATCTGCGGGCTGATGAGATGTCCATCGGAGTAGTGAATGGCACTACTCTCCTCCTGGTAGCAAACGGAGACCCAGGATTTCCGTTCATCACCATAGCCGACGTAACCAACATCGTGAGCCCGACAGGCGTATATACAGCAGACCACTGCTTGCCTTTCGCTACGCAGACACCCTATGGACCTCCTGTAGTCACGACCGGAGGTGTGGTAGGACAGGGCAGCACCGCCCCTGCTCCCGGGCCGATCAATCCTCCCACCTGCGTCCTGGGACAGATTTATTACGATGGCTCGGTCCAGAACGATTCGACCGTTGTCATCGATGATGGCGGTCTCAACGGGCCCGCTGGCTTCATCTGTCCTGATCCCTCTGAAACCGTGGCTTCCGGCGTGACCGGTCACGGTGGTGGTGTAAACATTCTCGGTCCTGACCGCCCCTGTCACCATGGACCGATGCTCGACCCCAATGGAGCGTACTGCGCCAGCCAGGCTCCGCCTTCGGCCGGTTGCTTTGGAGCCGTTGCCATAGCTGGGATCGGCGGCTCAGCGTTCAATCCCAACTCTGGCCGCTTCCTGGTTACCAATTCGAATGCCAGCGCAGCTGACTTGACTTACGGCACTGTGGACGTTATCAATCCAAATCTCGGAAGTCCAAACGGGCCTTTTGTAGAAAACTCTTTCCGCATGCCGAACTGCATGCCCACGAGCATCGTGCAAGGTCCGGGTAACAACTTCCTGGTAGGGTGCGGGGACCATGACGGCGAGGCTTTTCCTCCAAACGAGTATGTGATTGACGGCACATCGGGCAAAATCCTCGCCACCATCACCAACGTCGGCGGTGTCGACGAAACTTGGTACAACCCAGGCGACAACCGCTACTACCTTGCTGCAAGAGATATGCCGACCGGTGCGGTGCTGGGCGTCATTGATGCCAAGACAAACACGTGGTTGGCGAACGTTACCACCAATTCCAACTCGCACAGCATCTCCGTCGATTCCAGCAACAATCACGTGTTCGTGCCGCTGCAGGCGGGTACCATCTGCACGACACAAAGCGCCAACGGTTGTGTCGGCGTTTATGCGCAGCAATAGGAGCTTTCAGGGTGGTAAGGATGGAATCGGAAATAGTTGTTAGTAGCATCTCAGGGATACTATTATGCAGTTAATGACCAGGGAAAATGGCCTTGCCGCAGTTCCGTTGTTTGTCGTTGCACTTTGCCTGACTCTTGGCGCCGTCGCGGAAGAGAAGATCGTCAAGCCTCAGGATGTATCTGCGACCGTTGTGGCTCATCTCCCTTTGCCGCAGGCAACTGGAAACCAGATGCTGCTGCAACGGGAAAACGCCAAATTGTATCTTTACATTCAGCAGGCGGCCAAGCAGGGCTTCATGGTAGTGGATGTCAGCAAAACAGAGAAGCCCACTCTCTTGAAACGAACCGCCGAATCAAACCAGGCGACAAGCGGCAACCTCGAGATGGTCACCCCTGAGATTGCCATTGCCGAAGCTCCCGAAAAAACTCCGGCGACTCTGAGCAGCAGCAACCATCCTACCGAGACTGTTCGCGTGCTCGACCTGAGTGATCCACGGAATCCGAAGACACTGGAGACGTTCAACAAAGTCACCGGTTTGCTTCCGGATGGTGGCCACGGCCTGATTTATCTCACGAATAATGAAGGCTTGTGGATCCTTCGCTATAACCACCCGTCGCTGCTCGAGCCTGCCAGGAAGAAGCTGCCTTGCGACTCAAATTCGGAAATCATGGCGATGCCGCCGGACTGCGATTGATCCTGGATGCCGAGTTACCTGAAAACGTCAAGGTTTTAATGGTCTGACTTTTCCCGGACCGTGCATTCTTTATCGACGGTTCGAATAGAACTAATCGTCAGAGTCACGGAAGACGCCGATCCGGTCTTATTCATCGCGTCTGAACTCGTGCTCAGCGAAGGCGACTCTCTCCCGGTGACCTCTACTCGCTGTCCCAAATAGTTCTTGAGCCTTGTTTTGCCGGTGGCCTGGAGTTCATAGGTTATGGCCGGATCCCGCTTGGTCAGAACATAGTCGCCGCCCGAACGACCGACGCACCCCTGTACCGTTATCTCGTCCTTGGAAGATTGTGGGAGACTCGCGGCGTCTCTAGTCTCTTGCGCCAAAAGGCCGCTCGAAAGCAGCAACGCAATTAATAGTTTCCTCATGAGACTCTCTTCGAAGTGGGATGGCAACGCTGCAGCCGCGGTTGTCCGCAATTTCGCCCAACTGGCCTAGCCCTTCCCTTCGTAAGGGAGATCTTGTCCAACAGGCGCGGTCAAATCCGCAGTTCCGCACCGCATTCCTAAAGTTTGTTTTTTCCAAGGCCGATATGGCTATTGAAAGGCAAGAGCAAAGCGACGTTCCCTTTCAGAGCCACGTCACATCAACCGATTTCTGAGGAGAGACTCATGTCGACAGCAGCCGTTTCCAGCACTCCCATCAGCCAGCAACTGCAGCAGTATTTTCAAACCCGCCAGCACGACCTGCAGCAACTTGGACAAGCACTAAAATCCGGCGACCTGGCGGCCGCCAAAACCGCCTTCAGCGCCATTGCTGCGCTTGGCCAGAACGGTCCCTTCGCCAGCGGCAATGCTTTCAAGATCAGCCAGCGCCAACAGGATTTCACCGCCATTGGCCAAGCCCTGCAATCCGGGGATTTGGGCACTGCCCGAAATGCGTTTGAATCTCTCAAAGACACATTTCACTCCACCGGCGCCAACGGCGGTCCCGGTGGCACTCTCGCCCAACACGCCGGCGGCTCGGGCCCCGGCCCCGAAATCATCGTCAACCTCACCGGCTCCGTGCCTAGTGCCGGCGCCAGCAACGCCAGCGCGGGCGGCCCCGGCGGCACTCTCGCTCAGGGCGCTTCGGGCCCTTCCTCCGGCGCGGGCCCCGAAATCATCCTTAACCTCGGCAACGGCGGCGGCAGCGCTGGCCCCGAACAAATCACGATCAACATCGCCAATTCTTCCAGTGGCGAACAAGTCTCCCTCAGTGTTGGCCACCAGGGTTCTCCCGCGCAAGAGCTTCAATTCAACCTGCCCGCCAACAGCAATGAGCAGATTGTTCTGAACTTATTGAACGGCCCCTCTTCCACCGCTGGCTCAACCAGCACCAGCAACTCATCCGCAGCCGGCGGTCTCAGCGTTACCGCCTAACCACCATCCGGTGCAGTCGACGGGAGCACGCCCTCCTCGCCTCGCCTACTGCACCGGAGCATTCAACGCCGCCACCAGCTCCAGAAAGCTGCTCGCCTTTACTGCCCGTTCCACAGCTTCCTTGTGGCTGAACAGTTCACTGGCGTCTCCCAGCAAATCGCGCTGCGATTGATTGTCTCCTGTCAGTATCAGAATGATCAGCCGCGCCGGCTTGCCATCGCGCGCATCGAAATCAATTCCGGGCGATTTTGCCACCACCACCAGCGGACGCCCCAGTCCATTCACGCGCGCATTCGGCACGGCCAGCTCATTTTCCCAGCCGCTGGAGAGTACGCGCTCTCTCTCTGAAACCAGCCGCAGCAGGCGTTCCGGAGCGTTGCTGGCAACTTCCGCGGCCACCTCGCACATCTCGCGCAGCGCTCCTATGCGCGTCGTCGCCTTAAGACTTGGCAAAAAAAGTCGGGCAGTCACTGTGTCTTTCAAAGTAAGACTTCGTCTTCGACTGATGAGAAAATTAATGGCTGGCGCCGAGATCAGTGAAGTGAACAACGCCATCACCACCATTGCCACAAACATGTGTTCACGGATCAATCCCGCCTGTAAAGCTAGGATGCCAAGAATGATTTCCATGGCCCCGCGCGCGTTCATGGCCAGCCCTACCGCCCACGACGACGTCCGGTCCATGCCGCCCAATCGCGCGCCCAAAGTCGCGCCCAGCAATTTGCCAATGCAGGCCACGCCAATCACCGTTGCCGTCAGCCCCAGGTGGAAGTTCGATACAAAGTTGGTTCGCAATCCAATGCTGGCAAAGAAGAATGGCGCGAACACGTTGGTGACGATCTGGTGAATGTGTTGTGAGGTGCGCTTACGCAAATGACCTGACTCGCCCACCGCAATGCCAATCACAAAGGCGCCGAACACGGCATGAATCCCCGCGTATTCCGTGAAAGCCGCCCCTGCCATGGTCAGGGTGAAGATGAATCCAATCACGCCGCCCGGCCAGCTCGTATGCGCCTGCAACACCGGCAGGATCTTATCGATAAGCCAGCGCCCCACAGTTAGCGTGATGCCGACAAACAAAAGCACCAGCAGGATGGTGTGCTTCACGCCATCGGATACGCTTCCCCCCGCCGAAGGGTGCATCATTCCAAGCACGAACGAGAACAGAATCCATCCCACCAGGTCGTTAAACATCGCTGACGAAATGATCACCGTCCCCATCTCCGTGCGCAGAAGGTTCAGGTCCATCAAAATTCTGGCGATCACCGGCAACGCTGAAATCGAGAGCGCCGTGCCCACGAAGAGTGCGAAGATCAGCGGATCCGCGCCCGCTTCCGCCCCCATGTAGTGAGGAAAAACTTCAGCCGCCAGAAAGCCGGCGGCAAAGGGAAAAGCCACGCCGAAGATGCTGACCAGCAGCGCGCTCTTGCCTTGGCGGAAGATGCTGCGCAAGTCAATCTCAAGGCCCGCTATCAGCAGAAAGAAAACAACCCCTAGCGTAGTCACCGTATCCAGCACAATGGGCATCGGACCGGTGGTGGGAAACAGCGCTTCATAAATGTGAGGCTTGTAGTGCCCCAACACGGTCGGCCCCAGGAAAATTCCGACAGAAATTTCGCCCAGAATCGGAGGCTGCCCGATCTTCTGCATCAACTCCGCCGCCAGCTTGGCGCAGCCCAGCAGCGTGGCCAACGCCATAAACATGGTCATCACGTCATGCGGACTCAAATGCGGCATTCGCTGAACCTGTCAGGCCCATCCCATGCTCTGATAGGGATGGACCGAATCTTTCGCGTCGCGTTCCTGCAACCGTACCCGGCCCAACCGAGTCTAATTTTGTTACACGATTTGGGGACTACAAGATACTCGGTAGTCCCTTGGTGGTTAGCGTTGAGTATACCGAGCCCGGCTCGGACATGTTCAGAGCAAGGAGGTTTTTATGAATCGCATGCTTTTGGCCGTCGCCGTTACTGTGTTATCGCTTGCAACAGTGACGATTGCTCAGAATCGCGACCAGATCTCGCCGAAAGGGCAGGAGCGCATCACCCGGGAAGTCCGCCATGAACTCCTCATGCTTCCCTATTTCGGAGTGTTCGACAACATCGCTTTTAAAGTGGATGGCTACAACGTCACTCTCCTCGGTCAAGTTGTGCGCCCTTCGCTCAAGTCTGATGCGGAGAACGCCGTGAAGCACATTGAAGGCGTCGAGCGGGTCGATAATCAGATCGAAGTTCTTCCTCCTTCATCCATGGATGATGGCCTGCGCATTCGCCTTTACCGCGAAATTTATGGATATCCCGCCCTTGAGAAGTACGCCATGGGTGTGCAGAAGCCGATTCGCATCATCGTGAAGAATGGCCACGCCACGCTGGAAGGCGTAGTCGATAGCGAAGCCGATAAGAACCTGGCCGGACTTCGCGCCAACGGCGTCCCGGGCTTATTTTCGGTGACCAACAATCTTCGCGTGGAGACTCCCCGCTGAGATTTGCTGGCGCGGCAGCGTCCTGGCCCTGGAGTTGCCGCGCACTTTTTTTCTCACACCGCCGTCTGTCCCGTCGCTTCCTGCGTATAATTGCTCCGCATTCCGATTTACCTTCGGAGAAAACGTCATGATGAATCGCCGTCGCTTCCTTGAAACCGCCACCACCATTAGCGCCGCCACCCTGCTCGCGACCAAAACCGGATGGAGCGCGGCCGAACACAAGATGGATAAGCTGGGCGTGCAACTCTACACCGTGCGCGACCTGATGAAAGCGGATTTCGAGGGCACTCTAGCCAAAGTTGCCGCCATCGGTTACAAAGAAGTCGAATTCGCCGGATACTTCGACCATTCGCCAAAAGACGTTCGCGCCATCCTCGACCGGCTTGGCCTGACCTCACCCGCTCCCCACGTGGCTTACGACCAACTCGGCGATAAGTGGCCCGAGCAGATCGAGTCGGCAAAGATCATAGGACAGAGCTACATCGTCTGCCCCTGGATTCCCGAAGAACTTCGCAAAGATCCCGACATTTGGAAAAAAGCTGCCGAAACTTTCAACCGTGCCGGAGAAGCCAGTCAGAAGGCCGGAATCCAATTCGCCTATCACAACCACTGGTTCGAATTTCTCCCGGTCAACGGCAAGCTGCCTTACGATTTTCTGCTCGAAACCTGCGATCCCAAGTTGGTCAAGATGGAACTCGATCTCTGCTGGATCACCGTCGCCGGCGGCGATCCGGTCAAATACTTCGACCGCCATCCCGGGCGCTTTCCACTGGTTCACGTGAAAGACATGAAGCGCTTGCCGAAAGTTTCTGAAGCGGGCGGCCAGGATTTCGGCGACTCTCTCCACGCGGACATGACGTCAGTGGGTAGCGGCATTATCGACTGGAAACGCATCTTTGCGAAATCCGAGAAGGCGGGAATCAAGCACTACATCGTCGAGCACGACAAACCCGCTGATGCCTTGGCAAGCATTAAGGAAAGTTACCAATACCTGCGTCAATTGCGCTGGTGAGCTGCCTCCTGTTCTCGTATCCAGCTGAAAACACGGGATATGTTTCTGTTGTAAGTTAGTCCAAAACCGGAGATAATTAACTACGTAATTGGATTAGCAGAAACGGGGGGTATGCAGTGAACGCGTTAGCCGTTCTTCCTGATCTCGGTTTGGATTTGCGCAAGCTGCCCGACTTGGGCGCTGCCGCTACGCGTGCTCGCCTCAGCCTGCCTGCGATCGAAGCGTTTTTTGCCATCGTCGAAAAATGGGAGTTGCGTAATGAGGACGCGATGGCGTTGCTCGGCGGCGTCTCTCATGGCCGCTACTACGAACTCAAGAAAAATCGCAAAGGCCTTCTCGCGCAAGATGAACTGACTCGAATCTCGCTGCTCATCGGCATCTTCAAAGCGTTGAACATTCTTTTCAGCCGAAAGCTTGCCAATCAGTGGGCCTCACGGCCCAACAGCAATCCGATGTTTCACAATGCGCCGCCGCTTGAGATGCTGGTTCGCGGTGGCGTGCCCGGAATGATCGGCGTCCGCCGCCTGCTCGATAGCCGCCGCGGCGGAAGATAAGTAGCAATTTGGTTCGAAACCACAAGCGCCCGCAGTGACGTGGAAGAGCGGCGCTTTAGCGCCGCGTAAAGGGTAGGTTAGTTGGGCTTTAGCCCCGTGGTCGCCTTTTCTCATCCGCGAGAGTTTTTCGCCCCCACCATCGATATGAACCTTCCAACCTCGCAAATCGATCAGCGTGACACTCACCGCCTTATCCCCGCCCAATTCGCCGATGGCGGCGCATCCGTCCTGACACACCTTACCACCGACGCCGTTACCCTCAACGCAATCTTTGAACTCGATAACGCCACCAACGATCGTCTTCTCGCCGAGTCCGGACTATTGCCAGGTACCGATGCCCGGGAACTGGTTTTCGGGATACCTTCTTACCGAATCATTAACGCGGCTTTCTGTCATCCCGCACCAGCCGGTTCGCGATTCAATTCTCCGGATCGCGGTGCATGGTATGCTGGCTTCGAATTGGAGACTTCGCAGACAGAGATCGCTTATCACCGGCAGCTCTGGCTTCGTGAAACCGCGTGGGAGGAAGAAGAAATCGCCGAGTACCTCGACTATCTAGCCGATTTTCGCGCTGAATTTCACGATCTTCGTATAAACGACGTGAGAAAAAATGAATTCGCCGATGTGCTCTCACCCGTCAGCTATGCCGCTTCCCAAGCGCTCGCCGCGGAGTTACTGCAACTGGGGTCGGCCGGAATTGTATACCCCAGCGTTCGCCGGCCCGGCGGCACCTGCGTCGCGTGCTTTCGTCCGGTGCTGGTCACCAATGTCCACAAAGGTGACACATTTACGTTCGTATTTCCGGATTCGCACACTCCACCGGCGATTCGCCGCTCGTAATTCGCAGCCAGAGCTCTCAAGACTTCCCAAATGGATCTTCCAGCGACAAGCTCTGTGGCGTGAACAACTCCGCGCCGTTTTCTGTGATGTGCATGTCGTCTTCCAGTCGAACGCCGAATTCTCCAGAAATGTAAATTCCGGGTTCGTCGCTGAACGTCATGTTGGGCTGCAGCCTGGTCGTGTTGCCGCGAACCAGATAGGGCCACTCGTGCCCGTCCATACCCATCCCGTGGCCCAGTCGGTGTGAAAAGTATTTGTAGTCGGGCCCATAGCCCGCGTCGGCAATCACTTTGCGCGCCGCGGCGTCCACCGCGCCACACTCCACGCCAGGATGCGCCGCGGCCAGCGCTGCCGCTTGAGCGCTGTGGACGATATCGAAAACTTTCTTCATCTTGTCGCTGGTTGGTGGCGAAGCCTTGCCCAGCACGAACGTGCGCGTGATATCGGACTGATAGCCTTCGACCTCGCAGCCATCGTCGATCATCACGATCGAGCCTTCGCGAATCACCTGCGGCGTACGCGACCCGTGCGGCAACGCCGAATACTCCCCGACCTGTACGCTGGCTTCGCCGGGAAACCCGAGTTGGTCATAAGCGGCTGTGATTAAATCACCTACGTCGTGTTGCGTCATTCCCTCGCGCATCGCGCGATAAACCGCATCATAGGCGGCCAGAGTTACTTGGCAGGCCAGACGCATCAGCGCGATCTCATGGCCGCTTTTGATCATGCGGCAGCCGGCGGTCACCGGCGTCGCGCTCGCCAACATCGCTTGCGGCGCGGCCTTGGCAATGCCATCGGCGAAGACAAAATGCACGCTCTCTTCAATCCCCAGCTTGCCCGTAGCCAGGCCGCGGTCTTTCAAGCCCTGGGAAAGGACGTGGTAAGGATTGTCATCTTCCTGCCAGGTGCGCACATCGGGATGTTCGCCATCCGGCGCATTGGCGAGTTGTTCGCGCGCGCGGCCTTCCTCAAATGCAGGGCACACATAGAACGCCGCACCTTTCGCAGGGAGCACCAGCGCGAACAGTCGCTCGCCGCCCCACCAGCGGATGCCGGTGAAATAATTGAGCGAGGTGCCTTCCATCAGCACGATGGCGTCGAGCCCATTCTCGCCCATCAGCTTGCGCGCCCGCTCCTGACGTTCATGGCGCTCTTCGCGAGCAATTGGGACTGCTTCGCTCTTTCGCGACTTCAAGAGCGCAATCGACGGCGGCAGGGAAGAGTCCTTCAACTTGTCTTCCGTGGCCGGGGTAGAAGCCAGCAGGGAATGAGCGGTCGCGGCAACTCCTGCCGCTACACCGCTTGCTTTGATGAACCACCGTCGCGAGATCATGAACGCTCCGTGCTCCAAAAAAATGTCAGCTCGGTCATTATAGGGCTAAGTTGTTGAGAGTAGGTGTAAGTGATTGATATTCGTTGTAAGTTGTTGAAGACTGGTGCAAGTGTATGAAAACTATAAGCTATGATCCACCGAGCGGCAGGCTCGACTGTTCTTTTCCAAGAAACAGCTTCGACCCCTATCGTAAAATGCACGCTAGGGCACCTACGAAGCCCGTACAGCGAGGTAAAGCAGCCGGACGAGCAAAACCATGGAGAAGAGCCTCCGCGCCTCTTAAATCGCTTCCTATTAGATTATTCCCTAAAAGCTATAGCTCTGTCCGGGGATTCTATGATTTCCCATAGAATTTAATAGATCGCTCTTCATGGAATCAGGTTTCCAATGCGCAGGTTGCGGCGAGTGGAATGTCACCACGGTGGATGAGTCGGCCGGAAGCCGGCAAAGCTACGTCGAAGACTGCCAGGTCTGCTGCAAACCAAATGCGTTGCGAGTCGAGTACGATACATCGGCGCAGGAGTTTTTCATCACAGCATCGCTGGAGTGATTGACTAGCGCGCCGGCGGTTGGTACTCGTACGCTCCCATGTCGATGACGTTATCGCCGTCGTTGTCTCCTTCAACGATTCGAGGTTTGTTGCCGAGATCACGCGGGGGAAGATTCGGAGCCGAGTTGTCACCGGAATCGATGGCGGGCGAGCCTGCTCGCAGACGGAAGTTCAGCGGGATACTGGAGAACATGGGATCGCTGGAGATGTTCCCATTGGTGTTGCTCTGCCCCGAACACGTTCCCTGCAAGCCGTTGTCGTTGGGGCTGAAGGCATCGTTGTTAGTGAGGGTGGGCGGGTTCGAGTCGTAGCCGGGATCGCAGTACACAGCATTGGTGCCACTGGCTCCGATCATCAGGTTGTTGAAAAACTGCGCCAGGTGGTCAAGACCGGTAGTGTAAACAGCCGAGCCCTGGGATGAGGAACTTGTCCCCACGATTGTATTGTTGACTAGTACAGAACCGGTGTTGACCGAACCAATGCTGAGATAGATCCCCGATCCCTGACCGGCGATGTTGTTGTAGATGAGATTTTGAACCAGCAGGGCGTTATTAGCGCTCTGAATGTAGATTCCGCCTCCAAACGGGAAGGGGTAGACTCCACGAGCGACGTTTCCGCGGATGATGTTGTTTTGCAGGGTCGGCGAGGACTCGCCCATTAACATCACGCCGCCTCCGTTGCCAATCGGAGCGGTATTGTTCTCGATCGTGTTTCCAATGATTTGCGGTGCTCCTCCCACCACGACGATGCCCCCGCCGTCGCCGCCGGAAAGCGTAAGAGTGTTATTCGAAATGACGTTGCTTTTGACGAGAGCAGATGAGAAATTCAGCCCGATTCCGCCTCCACCCGGGCCGGCACTGTTGTTCTTGATCAAATTGCGGGAGACGCTGGGCGAAGCGTAGGAAATGTAGATACCGCCGCCATAAACGAGGCCACTTCCATGTTGGATGGTGAAACCATCGAGCATAGAGCTGAGATTCTCGCCGTTGTTGAAGGTCACGACGCTCTGGCCATACGTAAAGATGCCATCGATGGTCGTCAGTGCAGATCCGACCGAACTCGTGACCCGGATGGCCTTGCCTGAGAAGTTAATGTTCTCGTAGTAGGTGCCGGGAGCGACAAGAACCGTATCGCCGTTCTGCGCTGCGTTGATCGCGGCCTGGATAGTGGGCTGGTCGGCGGGCACGTGGATCACGGCTGCGAAGCTGGCGGCGGTTGCGAATAGTAGCAGGCAGGAAATGAAGAAACGATTCATCGGAACCTCGTAGTCGGATCGTGCAGGATGGCTAACTAAGTTCGCTTATACTTCACCCGCCGGGACAAGCCAAGTAAGATGTTGGTTACGTCTGTTGGTCCGAGAATCACTTGATTTCAGAAAGGAAGAACCGCGATGGCGACAGGTTACGTAGGCAGTGGACGCATGGTGGCGCACAACATGGTCACCACTCAGTTCGAACTGGATGGTTTCCGCGTGACTCGCACTTTGGGCGTAGTGCGCGGCATCGTGGTGCGCTCGCGCTCGATCTTTGGCACGATCGGTGCGGGATTGCAAACGCTGGTCGGCGGCAACATCACTCTGCTCACCAACTTGTGCGAGAAGACCCGCGCCGAGGCTTTCGATCTGATGTTGCAGCACGCGGCCGAACTGGGCGGCAACGCCGTGGTCGGCGCCCGCTACGACGCGACCGAGGTCATGCAGGGCGTCACCGAAGTTCTGGCTTATGGGACTGCGGTGTTCGTCGAATCGGTGAAGTAGGCGTGACTCGTCTATGAAATCCGCGCGCGTCTTGTTTCTAAGCTTTGTCTGCTGTGCCGCCGTTCTCAGTCATGCGGCGGACTTCAAATACATTCGCCAGGGCAACCGGCACGACATTCAAACTCGAACTGACGCGGGCATTGCGATGATGGGCGGCGGCAGCGATCTGGACGAAGCGTTTCGCTGGCTATGCGCGAAGGGCAATGGTGGTGACTTTCTGATTCTGCGCGCGCACGGCGGCTCTGACTACAACCCTTATGTCGCCGGACTCTGCAAAACCAATTCAGTTGCCACGTTAATCATCCGCAGCCGAAATGCTGCGCAAAACCCGCGCGCGGCTGAAATCATTGGGCAGGCTGAAGTTATTTTTATTGCGGGGGGCGACCAGTCGCGCTACGTCAACTTCTGGAAGGGAACTCCGGTGGAGGATGCTATCAACACGCATGTGGCCGCGGGCAAGCCTATTGGAGGAACCAGCGCCGGCCTGGCTGTGTTGGGACAATTTGTTTACGGCTGCCTGGAGGACAAGCCGAGGGATGCCGATCTCACGTCGCGCGAGGTTCTCGCCGATCCATACACGAAGCGGGTGACCGTGGTGCGCGATTTTCTGAAAGTGCCCGGCCTGGAAAATATTCTTACGGACAGTCACTTTGCCAAGCGCGACCGCATGGGGCGCAGCCTGGGATTTCTGGCGCGGATTGTGCAGGATGGCTGGTCGAAAGCGCCGCGCGAGATCGCTATCGACGAAAAGTCGGCCTTGCTGGTGGAAGCCAGCGGTCGAGCGAAAGTGGTCGGCACCGGCCTGGGCGTTTATTTTCTGCAAGTCACCGACGCACCCGAAGTCTGCAAGCCGGGGCAGGCTTTGACGCTGCGAAACATTGCCGCCTATCACGCGCCCAGCGGGACGAGCTTCGATGTGCGGGCGTGGAGCGGAGATGGCGGAGAGGCGTATTCGATTTCGGTGGAAGGCGGAGAAGTTCGCAGCAGCCGTGCAGGGAATGCGGTTTATTAGTAGCGTCGGCATCTTGCCGGCTTTCGGCAGGCGCGGGCGAGACTCCTCCGCGACAGCCGCCGAGGACGGCGGCGCTACACCAGCAGTGTGGGAAGCTTTTTCTGGCGTTGCGCGAACGTATCCCGCAGCCGAGCCTCGAAGAAACGCCTATTCGCCACTGCTTCCAGTGGTCCCATCCCAAACTCGTACTCAATCACATCCCGGACCAACGTCCCGCTCACGCCCTGGCGCGTGTCCACCACAAACTCGTGCCGATGGTGCCAGCGCTTGAATGGACCTTTCTCCTGTATGTCGGCGAAGTGATGGTCCCATTCGAATTCAGTGATGCGTGCGATCCAGGGCACGCGCAACGGAAGAAAAGGGAAGAGGCGAAACGAAGTGGTAATGATCGTGCCGACTCCCGCGGCTTTTGCAAAGTGAATAGAATTTGGCGGCGGTGGAGGAGGGACGAGGACAAGCTTATCGATTCTGGTCTGCGTAGCGGCGGGCATGATGCGCGGCAGATTCTCGGGGTTCGAGAAGAAGGCGAAGACGTGCGCTGCAGGGAAGGGAACCCAGTCGGCGAATTGGAGTTGAGTGGGCAGGTGGACGGGCTCTGTTCGAGGAGTCTAGGAGAGCTTGATCGAAAACGCCAGCCTACGCCGTTACCCGTATTACTCCCAAACCGGCGGGCTTCGCCCTGCCAGAGACAGCCGAGGCGGCTGTCTCTACGCGAGTTTCGCGCGAGTTTCTAGATTTTGCACAGCACTCTCCGCCACCGGCGCGGAGTGCAAGAAAAATCTGAGCGAATAAATGGCGAATGAATCTGGAGGGTAAACCCAATCCCTTGGGGTCGTATTTCTAGTTAACCACAAGCGCTCGTAGTTTGACCGAGAGGCACTAAAGTAATGATCCTACCTTCAAGTTTCCTCTTGACAATCAACAACTTACGGCTAAGATGTGGTACAAAGTGGTAGAGAGTGGTAAGCAGAGTTAGGTTGTGGGAACGGGAAGCTGAAAACGAGGAGCCGGTGGAAATCCGACCCGAAAGCTTGGCTAACAACCCGAACCGAGCGAGTTTGAACAGCTTTTGCGTCGTTTTCGCCTCCTTCCAGGCGGCAGTAGTGGTCAGGAGATCCTTCAGCGACAAAAACCGTCGCCTCAGGATGACAAGACATGTTTCGCGGCAATCACCCAACTCGCGTCGACGAAAAGGGACGGCTCAAGGTCCCGGCCGAGTTCAAGCGGGTGATCGACGAGAAGTACGGACAGCAATACTACATCACAAGTCTGGATGGAAAGGTTGCTCAAGTATATCCCTTCGAGGAGTGGGAGCGGATCGAACAGAAGTTGGCCGGGCTCTCCACTTTCAATCCTACGAAGAAGAAATTTCTCGACCGGGTGAACTATTACGGGCAGATGGTGGAAATGGATGGACAGGGGCGGCTGTTGATGCCGCAGCTGTTGCGCGAGGCGGCGCAGATCAAAGGCGAGGTTGCGGTGACCGGCAATTTGACGCATTTGATCGTGCGCAACATGGAAGCGTACCGCAAGACGATCGAGGAAGAAAAGTTTACGTCCGACGATGAGAAGACGCTCGACGAACTGGGCATCTAGTGGACGAGGGTTTAACAGACACCCCTCAGGGGGTAGGGCATGGTGGTGGAAGGGAAGCGAGCCATCCTTTAGCCAATCATGTTCCGGTTCTTTTAAAAGAAGCGATCGACTTTTTAAACGTGCGGCGTGGCGGGACCTATATCGACGCCACGGTGGGCTTGGGCGGACACAGTTACGAAATCGCAAAACGCCTCGGCGCACCGGGACATTTGATTGGGCTCGATAAGGATCCGGCGGCGCTGGAGAGAGCGGCTGTCAGGCTTCGGCCTGCGGGCTCCGGCGAAGCGGATTGGCCGAGCATCGAGTTGCGGCATGCGTCGTTTGCAAGTTTGGCTGAAGCCCGAGGCCTGAAGGCCGACGGCATCCTGGCAGACATCGGAGTCAGCAGTTTGCAGCTTTCCGATGCCGCACGCGGATTTAGTTTTCAGGCGGATGGACCGCTCGACATGCGAATGGACCCGCAGAGTGAGCGTACCGCCGAACAAGTGGTAAACCACCTCGACGAGCGCGAGCTTGCCGATGTGATTTACGAATTCGGAGAGGAAAGGAGGTCGCGGAGAATCGCCAGAGCCATTGTCCGGTCGCGGCCGATACGATCTACGGCACACTTAGCGCAGATCCTATCAGCCGCGGCCCGGCCAATGAATTCCGGTACAGATAAGTATGAACGAAGGATTCATCCAGCGACCAGAACTTTTCAGGCTCTTCGAATCTTCGTAAACCGCGAACTGGACGATCTGAAGGCGCTGCTGGAAGCGGCGCCACGGATTCTGAAGCCAGGAGGACGCGTGGTGGTGATCAGTTTTCATTCGTTGGAAGACCGCATCGTAAAGGATGCCTTCCGCGAAGGCAGTATTAAGGACAAGTACTTCCGGGTGCTGACCAAGAAACCGGTGACGGCATCTTTAGAAGAGCAGGATCGCAATCCGCGGGCACGCAGCGCGAAGATGCGGGCGGCGGAAAGAGTTTAGATTCCGGAAAACCTGCCGGAGTCCCCGGCACAGCTGTAATGGCGTGCCGGGCGTTCAAGTTCTGATGGAAAGCGGGCGGAGTAAAGATCCGCAGTAGCGCCGGCATCTTGCCGGCTGTCGCGAGGGCGTCTCGCCCTCGCAGGTGGCAGCCGAGACGGTGACGCTAAGAAGCACAGGGTTCCGTGGTAGGAATCCAAGTCTGAGGTTGGGAAATGTATACGGGAACATTGATTAGTGATCTGATGGCGACGGTGGAGCGGGCGGAGCGAGGCGCGTTCCGGAAACAAATCGTCGATGAAATGGAACTGCTGCGGATGTGCGAGCTGCAGGTTCCGCAAATGGACAGTGAACCGGCTTACGCAGGAGCGGCATAAATGGCGGCAGCAGCGGCGGCAGGACTGATGAGCGGCGTAATCCCGGAGGCTCGGCGGAATACGTTCTTTACAGGAACGCCAGAAATTTATTTCGCCAAGGCAATCGACAATTCGCGGCTGGTGAAGATGGAAGATCCGGGGCGCAACCGCGAGATGAA
>Ga0210384_10003054_pt1 | contig 19777 bp, 15 predicted proteins | sample IncBWH2MmetaG_FD_160574 | JGI IMG/M metagenome (GOLD analysis project Ga0210384, IMG submission 160574) | Forest soil microbial communities from Barre Woods Harvard Forest LTER site, Petersham, Massachusetts, United States - Inc-BW-H-2-M | ecosystem: Environmental > Terrestrial > Soil >...
ATCCCCGTCCCTCCTCCCACGACAACCAGAGTCGGCACACGAATCTCCCGCAGCATCGGGAGATAGTCCACGCGTTGTGCGCGCCCGCGGAGTGCCGCGCCAGCCCCTAGTGGCGATGTTGTGGTCATCATCTTCATCACGTGCGCCGCAACTTTCGGAAGCTGTATGGCGTTGGCGGGTGTAATCATTTTTGTCAGCTCTTCGCCGGCGTACGCGTCCATCCCTTCCCGCTCCAATCGGTCGGCTATCGTGAACCGCAACTGCTTCCGCTCGGCGCTATCAAGCCCTGCAAAAGTATCCGCCAGCAACAAAGCCTCGATTCGTTCAGGAGCCTGTCGGAACAGTTCGAGCACAATCTGTCCCCCCATCGACAGGCCGCCGAGAATAAACTTCCCTATACCGAGAGTATCCATCAGCGCCAGATTGTCCGCCGCAAATGTCTCGAGTCTCGTTTCGCGACATCCGTCAGGCAGAGAACTCTTCCCGTAACCGCGCAAATCCGGGACGACTATCCGATAACTGGCCTTCAAAAACTCAACCTGGGGCTGCCACATTGTGCTATTGAAAGGATGCCCGTGGATCAGCAACACTGTCTGGGAGCCCTTGCCTACATCGCAATACGATAGACGGATACCGTTGATGCTGAGAACTTGTTCCGCTGCCATGTCGGCCATAGTTCTTCCATGAAAGCACTCACAGAACAACCCGTCAACAGTGACGAACGCTGCTTGGCGGCCTCAATAATCTAATTGGGTTTTGTGGTCAAGTTCGATTTGCAATGTCCACGTGTTCGATTCGCAAAGCCCTATAGCTCCGACGCTATCGCTTTTTTGATCTCGCGAATATGGCGCTCGTCGCGCTTGTAGAAAGTCCATTGTTTGATGCGTTTCGCTTGCACGAGGTGGGCTTCAGCCAGAATTCTCATGTGTTCGCTCAACGTTGGCTGCGAGACACTGAGCTTCTCCGCGATCAAGACAGCGCATACACCGTCTTTCACCAGGTCTCCGTCCACCTGCGGACGGAAATGGGCTTCCGGATCTTTCAGCCACTCCAGAATCTGGAGCCGCCGGTCGTTGGCCAGGGCTTGCAACGCCCTGAGGTTTTTCATATAGTTAGTTTGCTAAACGACGAAGTATATTGTCAAGAGAGAAACCGCGGAAAAGAGAATGCCTGTGATTGCACCCGATCAAATTCAGTCCACCTTTGATTGCATCACCCCACACATTCGCCGCACGCCGGTGATTGAGGTGGATGCTGCGGATTTTAATTTGAACTTGGGCAGTTTGTGCCTGAAATTGGAACTGCTGCAACATGCCGGATCATTCAAAGCACGCGGCGCATTCACTAACTTGCTGACCCGCAAGGTTCCTCCCGTTGGAGTCGTGGCGGCCTCGGGCGGCAACCACGGAGCTGCCATCGCGTTTGCGGCGATGAAGCTTGGCGTACCTGCCAAGATTTTTGTGCCGAGTGTGGCGTCCCCAGCCAAGATTCAACAAATCCGCGAGTACGGCGCCGACCTTGTGGTTGGCGGAGATCGCTATGCCAACGCTCTGGCTGCGAGTGAGGCCTGGATCGCGCAGTCGGGAGCCATGCCTGTCCATGCTTTCGATCAGATCGAAACCTTACTCGGTCAAGGCACCGTCGGCCTGGAGTTCGAACAGCAAGCGAGCGATCTCGACACGCTTCTTATATCTGTTGGAGGAGGCGGTCTGATTGCCGGCATTGCCGCCTGGTATCACGGAAAGATCAAGATTGTGGGCGTCGAACCCGAACTGGCTCCAACGCTCACGCGCGCGCTGGAGGCCGGCCGCCCTGTGGATGCGGAAGCTGGCGGGATCGCGGCTGACTCACTGGCGCCGCGCCGTGTGGGCGAATTGGTATTTCCAATCGTCCAGCAATATGTGAGCCGGACCGTGCTAGTCACAGACGATGCTATACGAGAAGCACAGAGGCTGCTTTGGAAGGTGATGCGCGTTGTCTCTGAACCTGGTGGCGCAGCAGCCCTCGCGGCACTCACCTCCGGCCGCTATGTGGCGCAACCAAGAGAGAGGATTGGCGTTCTTATTTGCGGAGGAAACACTACGGCCGTTGATTTTAGTAACTAACTGAAGCGAAGATTGAATTTCTTGGAGAGAATATATGTCGATCGAGCGCATTCAAACCGGACCGCGTATGTCTCAAGTGGTGGTTCACAATCAAACGGTGTACTTGGCGGGCCAAATTGCTTCGGGCGCACCGGGCGGCAGTGTTACGGAGCAGGTGAAAGATATCTTGTCGAAGATTGATGCCCTTCTCGCGGCGGCGAAAACTGACAAGAGCAAGATTCTGTCCGCCACCATCTGGCTCACGGATATGTCGAAGTTTTCCGAAATGAATGCCATCTGGGACGCCTGGGTCGTGCCGGGTGCAACACCGACCCGAGCCACGGTTGCGAGTCCTCAGTTGGCCGCACCGGACTACAAGGTTGAAATCGCGATCGTGGCTGCGCAATAGCGATGTCCAGTCCGCTCATAGTTCGGCCCGTTGCCCCGGCGGACTTCGCCCGGTGGCTGCCTCTCTGGGAGGGCTACAACCGCTTTTACGGCCGCCCGGCGTTTCCACTTGAGATTACGCAGATGACGTGGTCGCGCTTCTTTGACGCTTACGAGCCGGTTCATGCGCTGGTGGCGGAACGAGATGAGGAACTTCTCGGCCTTGTGCACTATCTTTTTCATCGCAGCACCATTCAAATTGCGCCGGTCTGCTATTTGCAGGACCTCTTCACGGATGAGGCGCTACGGGGCCAAGGCATCGGTCGGGCACTCATCGAGGCTGTCTATGAACGTGCAAGAATTGCCGGATCTCCTCGGGTGTATTGGCAAACCCACGAAAGCAACGTGACGGCGATGAAGCTCTACGACAAAGTGGCAGAGCGCTCAGGCTTCGTCGTGTACCGCAAGCAGATTTGACGTTTGGTGGTGCGATCAGCCCTCGAATCGTACATCGTATCGTCGTCCACCAAAGGACGGTAGGATCACACGGGGTGAACCAGTCTTTGAATTCCCCCCGGACGCCGTAACCCGATAAGATCAATACCTGTAAAAACAAACCCATGACTCCCGCGCACGAAAAATTGCTCACTGAACTCAAGGAATTTGCCCGCACCGCTACCACTGCCCACTCTGTCATGGAGCGTGTCGCCGAGCGCCTGCACGAAAAGATGACGCGTTACAACTGGGTGGGCTTCTATCTGGTCGATCCGGCGGATCCCGGATTCCTGATCGTGGGGCCCTTCGTCGGCAGCTTCACGCCCAATGCCCGCTTTCCTCTCAACCGGGGACTCTGCGGGGCCGCAGCCACCAGCGGGCAGACTGTCGTGGCGCACGATGTGGCCAAAGATCCCCGCTATCTGCAGGGATCGGCCATGGTGAAATGTGAGATCGTGGTACCTATTCTTGTAAAGAACAAACTCGCGGCCGAACTCGATATCGAGAGCTATTTTGCGGACACGTTTACCAAACCAGAACAAGAATTCATCGAAGCCTGCGCCGCCGTGGTGGGTAGATATTTGGGTAAGAGCTAAACGTTGAAAACAGTCGCGCCTGGTCGTCGTTATTTCCGGGACTTCCATCCGCTGGCATTTCTGTCTCGGCGCGTTCGCAAGCGCTTGATAGACTCGGGTATCAACCCCCATGCTATCGCGCCGTCCAAAGGCACTGCGGGCCACAGATTAAAGGCCGCTATGCCCAAACTAAATGGGCCGAGGATCGCAAGCGCGGCGTTGACTGGCTCGAACGGCGTATAGCCAAACACCGCAATCCAGGCAACTACGGGAATCGCAATCACCGCCTGCGCCACAACCCCGCCCCATGCGATTACACAATGATCGAAGCGAGACCAAGGCGTTTGGAACGCTGTAATGGCAAAAATGGGATACATCTTGATGGATTCGACCTCGCAGCCCTTTCGATGAGCGGCAATCATGTGGCCGCATTCGTGGACGAAGAGAACGCTGAGATAGCAAACCAACCCTACGAGTGTTACTAAGGGCTGACGGAAAGCGTTGGACAGCATGATGGCTGCAATCAGAAATACGGACCAATGCACATACACGTTGACTCTGTTAATCCGCATGATCTGGGTAAGCCGATCAACTCTTATCGGTTTGGGTATTTTGATAGACAGCATTCCTAAGAACACTCCTTGTAAAGCTCGGTCTCGCTACTCATTGATTTCTATCCGCAAATCGCCCATGCCATCCTAGCTCATCCCGATTCATCTGTCGTATGCCGCCTCCCCTTAACTTAGGCTCCTCGCCCCAGTTCTCACTCAGCGAGCTTTAGGCTCAATGGCTTGACGGACGGCCTGCTGCTGCGAGAAAGTAAGTAAGCACTTACTTTGCTCCCTGTCCCGCTGGCAGGGAATTCCGGTCACCCATGGCGACAATCCCAGTGCGTGTTTCCGCTCTCCACCGCAAGCGGCAGATTCTTGCCGTGGCCACACGCTTGTTTGCGCAACAGGGTTTTTCCGGGACCACAACCCGCCAGATCGCGGAGCGCGCGAAGGTGAATGAAGCTCTCGTCTTCCGCCACTTCCCTACCAAAGAAGGACTGTATTGGGACGTTTTGGAGGCGAAGATTCGCGAGGCGGCCCCGGTCGAACGGATCGAAGAAACCTTGGCCTCCGGCCTCGGCCTGGAAGTGTTTGAGCGCGTTGCTTTTGAGATTTTGGAACGGCGCGCCAAAGACGATACGCTCTCCCGGTTGCTCATCTTCAGTGGCCTGGAGAATCACAAGCTGGCGCGAAGATTCTTCGGCACCTATGTAGCTGACTATTATGACCGGCTGGCCTACCATATTGAGCGCTTGATGCAGACAGGTGAGTTACGAAGAACAGATCCTCTGCTGGCGGCGCGAGCGTTTTTGGGCATGGTTGTGTACCACTCCTGGATTCAGGACCTTTTTGGCGGCAAGCACTTCTACAACTATCCCCTCAACGAGGCAAGCCGCACGTTGGCGGAGATTTGGCTGCAAGGGATGCGTCCGGAAAAAATTGTTGCCAAAAAGGTCCGGAATTCGTCTAACGGGGATGCCACGAACGGCTCGGGAAAAATAAGAATAAAGATCGTGAAAGGGCGGAATCGTGTTGAAAGTAACTCGTGAGAACTCGGGCATAAGGAATCATCATCGCCTCTGCGCTTCCCTCCCAGTGCTCGGGTTGGTAGTGATGCTCGCCGCTTGTGCCGACACAGCCAAACAGGTTGCCGCGCCCGCACCGGCTCCAGTGGTGGCAGCTCTGGCGGAACGCCGCGACGTGCCGCATCAACTGGTTGCGATTGGCGCTGTCGAGGCCTACTCCACGGTGTCGGTGAAGACTCAGGTTACGGGAGAGCTGACGGGCGTCTTTTTCAAAGAAGGCGACGACGTGAAGAAGGGGCAACTCTTGTTTACGCTGGATAAGCGGCAATTCGAAGCCGCGATTCGGCGCGCGGAAGGCACTTTGGCGCGTGATGTGGCGCAGTCGGAGAATGACCGGGCGCAAGCGCGGCGCTATGAAGCGCTGTGGAAGGAAGGCGTCGCTTCCAAGGAGCAGTATGAAGCGATGCTAACCGCGGCTGACGCCCAAGACGCCGCGGTGCGCGCTGACCACGGTGCTCTGGAAGATGCCAAAGTGCAAATCACCTACTGCACAATCTATTCGCCGATCAACGGTCGTACGGGCAACTTGATTGTGCACCAGGGAAATATGATCAAGGCCAACGATGTTCCGGCGCTGGTGAACATCAATCAGGTACAACCGATCTACACCACGTTCACGGTTCCCGAGAGATTTCTTCCTGAGATTCGGAGTCGCTTGCGGACAGGACGGCCCGCGGTTCTGGCATCGGCTCCCAATGATACTGAAACTCCAGCGCGTGGGGCGTTGAGTTTTGTGGATAACGGTGTGGACTCGACCACCGGAACCATCAAATTGAAAGCGGAATTTGTGAACGCTGACCGGCGCTTGTGGCCGGGGCAGTTCGTCAACGTCACGATGACGCTGGGAACGGCAGCGAATGCTGTCGTGGTTCCCTCACAGGCGGTGCAGACCGGGCAGCAAGGACAATTTGTCTACGTGATCAAACCGGACATGACGGCGGAGGTTCGGCCAGTTGCGCCCGGCGAGACAGCGAACGGTCTGACGATCATTGCCAAGGGCATTGATGCCGGAGAGCGCGTGGTGACGGATGGTCAACTGCGGCTGGCTCCGGGAGCGCATGTGGAGATCAAATCTGGGCCAGGTTCTCCGGGTGGAACGGAGGCCGGAGCCGCGGTTTCGCCCAAGGCATCCGGCGGAGGTTTGTAGTATGGCTGAGCTTTTTATCAAGCGGCCCGTGATGACCACGCTGGTCATGCTGGCGATTCTGATGTTCGGCGGCTTGGCCTATCGCATGTTGCCGGTCAGCGATCTCCCGAACGTGGACTTCCCTACGATTCAGGTCAACGCGAGCCTGCCCGGGGCTACGCCCGACACGATGGCTTCGGCGGTGGCGCTGCCGCTGGAAAAGCAGTTTTCGACGATCGCTGGCCTCGATCAGATGACGTCGAACAGTTCGACGGGCTCCACGCAGATCACGCTCCAGTTCACGCTCAGCCGCAGCTTGGACGGAGCGGCGCAGGATGTGCAGGCCGCCATTACGAAATCCGCGCGCGATCTGCCGCAAAACATGCCCAGCCCGCCTTCCTATCAAAAGGTAAATCCGGCGGATCAACCGGTACTCTATCTGACGCTGCGGTCTCCCACGCTTCCACTCTCGCAAGTTGATGAGTATGCGGAGACGCTGATCGCCCAACGGGTTTCGACCGTGAGCGGAGTGGCGCAGGTGTCCGTGTTTGGCGCGCAGAAATACGCCGTGCGCGTGCAACTGGATCCCAAAGCACTGGCGAGCCGACAAATCGGAATTGACGAGGCTGAGAAGGCGGTGGAGAGCGGCAACGTGAACCTGCCGACCGGAACCTTGTACGGCGCGCAGCAAGCGTTCGTCGTCCAGGCCGACGGGCAGTTGAATAAGGCACAGGATTACTCTTCTGTGATTGTCGCCTACCGTAACGGGTCGCCGGTCCGGCTCACCGATATTGGCCGCGTGACCGACAGCGTGGAGAACAACAAGACCGCCAGTTGGTATTTCGATCAAAAAGGCGGATTGCAGCGGGCGATCGTGCTAGCCATCCAGAGGCAGCCCGGAACCAATACCGTGGAAGTTGTAGATGGGATCAAGCAACTTCTGCCCAAGTTCCGCGACCTGATGCCACCTTCGGTGGACCTGAACGTTCTTTACGACCGCTCGGTGTCGATCCGCGACTCCGTCGCCGACGTAAAGTTCACTCTGTTCCTGGCACTGCTCTTAGTCATCCTGGTAATTTTTCTGTTCCTGCGGAACGCGTCCGCCACGGCAATTCCTAGCCTTGCGCTGCCGATGTCCATCATCGGCACGTTTGCGGTGATGTACCTCCTGGACTACTCGCTCGACAACCTGTCATTGATGGCGCTCACGCTTTCTGTCGGCTTTGTCGTGGACGATGCCATTGTGATGCTGGAAAACATTGTGCGGCACATGGAGATGGGCGAGGCTCCGATGGACGCCGCCCTCAAGGGATCCAAGGAAATCGGTTTCACTATTTTGTCCATGACGATGTCGCTGGCCGCCGTGTTTATCCCGGTATTGTTCATGGGCGGATTGATTGGGCGCTTGCTGCACGAGTTTGCCGTGACCATCAGCGTGGCGATTCTGGTTTCCGGCGTGGTTTCCTTGAGCCTGACGCCGATGCTCTGCAGCCGCTTCCTCCGTGCCGCCAATAAACAAGAAGTTCACGGTAGATTGTGGAACGCCTTTGAGAAATTCTTTGATGGACTACTCCATCTCTACGACCGCACGCTGCGCGTCACGCTGCGGCACCGCGTGGCCACAATGGCGGTTTCCGTGCTCGTGCTCGCCGGTACGGTCTACCTGTTCATGAACATGCCAACCGGCTTTTTGCCGGATGAAGACCAGGGCTTCATCTTCATGTTTACGGAAGGGCCGCAGGGTATTTCCTACGACAACATGGTCGAGCACCAGTTGGCTCTGAGCCGCATGGTGGCGCAGCAACCCTATACCGAAGCCTTTATGTCCACCGCGGCGGGAGGGAATGCCGGAAGGATTTTTGTCAGACTTAAGCCGCGCGGTCAGCGCGGTTCCATACAGTCGTTGGTGCAGGATTTGCGCGCGAAAGTGGCGCAGGTACCAGGCATCAACGGGTATCCGCAAGTGCTGCCGACGATCCGCGTTGGCGGCCAGCTTACCAAGAGCCAGTATCAGTTCACAATGCAAAGTCCGGATACCAAAACACTCTACGACGTTGCGCCTAAGCTGGAGGCGCTGCTCCATAACGATCCCAAGTTGCGCAATTTGGTGCAGGACGTGAACACAGATTTGCAGATCACAAATCCGCAGGTGGATGTGCAAATTGACCGCGACAAAGCATCCGCGCTCGGCGTGACCGCGCAGCAGATTGAAGACGCGCTCTACACGGCCTATGGCCAGCGGCAGATTTCGACCATCTACGCGCCCAGCAACACGTATCGCGTCGTTATGGAGCTCGAAGATGAGTACCAGAAGGATCCCTCCGCGCTCTCGCTGCTTTATGTCCGGGCTTCGACGGGACAACTGGTGCCGCTCAACACCGTGGCAACGCTCAATAAGAGTTTGGGGCCGTTGAGCATCAACCATCTGGGACAGTTGGCTGCGGTTACTTTGTCGTTCAATCTGCGTCCGGGAGTTTCTCTGGGTGACGCAGTAGCGGCTGTGAACAAAGTGTCTCGCGACATTCTTCCCGCGACCGTGAACACGTCATTTCAAGGTACGGCGCAGGCGTTCCAAAGCTCCATGCAAGGTTTGGGGCTACTGCTCGTTATGGCGATTCTGGTGATCTATCTGGTGCTGGGAATTCTGTATGAGAGCTTCATTCATCCCATCACCATTCTTTCGGGACTGCCGTCGGCGGGGTTTGGCGCGCTGGTGACGCTCTGGCTGTTTCATCTCGACCTGAATATTTATGCTTTTGTCGGCATCATCATGCTGGTCGGCATTGTGAAAAAGAATGCCATCATGATGATTGACGTGGCTCTGGAGCAGCAGCGCGAAAAGAACGAGAACGCCGAGGCTGCGATCTATCACGGCGCGCTGTTGCGTTTCCGACCAATCATGATGACGACGATGGCGGCTCTGATGGGGACGCTACCGATCGCGTTGGGATTTGGCGCAGGTTCCGAATCGCGTAGGCCGCTGGGCTTGGCGGTAGTGGGCGGGCTGATGTTCTCGCAGTTGCTCACCCTCTACATCACGCCTGTGTTCTACATCTATATGGATCAGTTCCAGCACTGGCTCGCATCGCGGTCGGGCCGCAAAGCCACCCGCTCCGGTGAAGTACTGGTTCCTGCCGGCGCCCTCAAGGCTGGGGATTAAATCGGGTAGTCGAACCGTACCCTCAGGGGCTGAAGCCCCATTCATTCTTGGCTTCGAGCGGCACGGCTAAAGCCGTGCCCTGATACGACGCAGCACAGTTTGAAATCATCTCTGATACGAGGAAGATACGAGGAAGCTGGTTCGAGGGAGACTGGATTGAGGAGTTAGCTCGAGGAAGGCTGGTTCGAGGCACGTTGGTTCGTATCACGGTATGGCTTCAGCCATACCGTTAGGAGCTCCCCAGAGTTGGGCTTTAGCCCCTGCGTTCCCGAAACGTCACGCTAAGCCTCGCTGCAAAGCCTCGCGATCCAATTCGCCTTCCCACCGGGCCACGACCACGGTGGCGACGCCGTTGCCAATCATGTTCACCATCGCGCGGAACATGCTCATAAAGCGGTCGATCCCGAGAATCAGCGCCATGCCCGCGACCGGAATTGTGGGAATGACGGAGAGCGTTCCCACAAGGGCGATAAACGCTGCACCCTGCACCCCGCTCGCCCCTTTCGAAGTCAGAACAGCCACGGCCATCAGGGTGAGTTGTTGGGTTAGCGTCAGTGGAGTATTCGTGGCTTGCGCCACAAAAAGCGCGGCTAGGGTCATGTAGATGCTGCTGCCATCGGTGTTGAACGTGTAGCCGGTGGGCACGACCAGGCCAACCAGCGGCTTCGAGCAGCCGAGCCTATGCAGCTTTTCCATCAGCGTGGGCAGAGCCGTCTCGGAAGAACTCGTGGCCAGCACCAGCAATATTTCTTCCTTGATGTAGGAAAGGAATTTGTAGATGTTGAAGCCGACCGCCCAGGCAATCGTCCCCATGATGATGAGCACGAACAAGAGGCAGGTGACGTAGAACGTGGCAATCAGCTTAATGAGCGGCGCTAGTGATGCGAGGCCGTACTTTCCCACAGTGAACGCCATGGCTCCGAAAGCGCCGATGGGGGCGAATCGCATCAGAATATTCACCACCCCAAAGACAACATGCGTCAGCGCATCGAACATTTCTACGACTGGCTTGCAGCGCGGCCCCACCGTTGACAGTGCGATGCCAAAAAGAATCGCGATCAGCAGGACTTGGAGAATGTCGCCTTTGGCAAAAGCATCCACGATTGTGGTCGGGATAATGTGCAGCAGGAAATCTGTAACGCTTTGCGCTTTGGCTTGACCCGCGTACTCAGCCACGGCCTTGGTGTCCAGGCTCGCGGCGTTCACGTTGAAGCCGCTCCCGGGACGCACCAGATTGCCCACGAGGAGGCCAATAACCAGGGCTATCGTGGAGACGACTTCAAAATAGAGCAACGCTTTGCCACCGACCCTGCCAACCTTTTTCAGATCCTGCATGCCCGCGATGCCCGAGACGACGGTGCAGAAGACGATCAAGGTGATGATCATGGTGATCAGCCGGATGAACGCGTCGCCGAACGGCTTCATGGCAACGGCTCGTTCCGGACTGAGAGCACCTAACGCTACCGCCAGCACCATCGCTACCGTGACTTGCACCCAGAGTGTCGCGTAGAAAGGCTGTTTGCGCGGGGCAGTGGAGCGCTGTACGGGTTCGCCCTTCACTTTGGTGGACACTTCCATCACTTGATCCTTCTTGTCTTCACCGAAAGGGCCCTAGGGAGGATTCGGTAGGGAAATTTGTAACGCACTACTGCTTTGTTAAAGCTTGGGAACATGCGTGTCTCATGGTGCCTTAACATCCGATGTCTTAGCATCCGGTACCTGAACATCCAACGCATGAAGCAACCAGGGAACCAGAACTTGCTTGAAGATGACACCATCCGGCCACACTTTGACCTGCCGCCCAAGGTGCCCACCTTTCGGATTGATCCAGGCCTCTTTTGGAATGTCTCCGCTGTCGAGTAACAGGTAGGCTTCTGAAATTGGAACCTGCGTGTCGAGCGACCCGCCGATGATCAGCATGGGCGTAGTAGGCTTGCCCAGGAGACCCTGGGTCTTCAGCGACATCTTGGGAGCGGCCGCGGTCAACTCGTCCAGAGTGTTGACATTGTCGTAAACGGACATCAGTGCGGGCACCTGATCGAAGAGATATTCGCGATTGCCCAGAAGCGAACTCGTGATGAAATCTTTTTGGAAAAATGTGTGAATCGCGGGAGACTGCGCCGACACCGCCCTGATCCGCGCTCGTTCCACAATCGCAAGCTTGGTAGCCCAATACGCACCCCAGCTCACGCCATGGACGGCGATCCGGGTTTTGTCGACTTCCGGGCGAGTTTCCACGTAGTCGATGACGCGCGACAACATTCGGTCGGCGGTTTCGCTGACCTGGATCGGAGCCTGGCCCGTGCCGGGTCCATCCACAGCTAGGTACCCGACGCCGTAAGCCAGAATTCCCGAGAAGTTTTCCGTGAGGTCTTCCTTGCGGCTGTCCAGGCCGTTGATGGCGATGATGAGAGGCACAGGGCCGTGCGTGTTTTTCGGCAAACGCAGATAGCCAATGATGGTTTTGCCTTCAAACGGAATGTGAACGACTTCCAGCGGGGGATCAAAAAAACGGGCGTGCGCGAGAAACGCTTCAATCGCCTTAGCGTAGGATTGCTTTTTCCCCGGAGATGCAGGCACGGGCCAGCGACCGAAAGAATACAACCGCCAGGCACGAATGTAGTCGGCATTGGCCTTGGCACGATCCGTTTTTTCAAGCACCTTCGCCTCCGTCATGTAACGGTCGGCCACGCCCATGAAACCCGCTGCCCACTCGTCCTTGTCGGAAGTGTGGATGGATGCGAAGGCCTCTTTCACATCAGCTGGGTCAAGTCCGATCAAGGGATACATTCCGTTTTCGGCGCGGTGGATGGCTTCCATCTTGATTTCGTCGAGCGTGCGCTCCACGGCAAATGCGGAAACGGCGGTCAAAACAATGACAACCAAGGCGAGTTGCAAAATTCTTGGGAAGATTGTTCTAGGCATGAGGGCTGTCTCGTTCCGTGGATTTCGACTGACTAACGGGTTATAAAGGCCGGACATGTGCGTGTCCGGCCCGCTTGTTTGTTCGAGCTTGCGCCGGAGCTAGAAACTCAGCTTCAAGCCCAGTTGTATGGCGCGGCTGCCACCGGATCCGATGACAGGGTTGGATGCAGCAACATCGGGAGTGGCGCAGGAACACCCGAACGACCCGGTCGAAGGATCATTGTGAGCCCAGCCATTTTGCCCCCCAAACGGATTTGCGAAGTTGGGGTGATTGAATAGATTAAAGAATTCGACGCGGAACTGCGCCCCAAAGCGCTCGCCCCACTTGAAGTTCTTGGCCAGCGACATATCCACATTGCGGAAACCCGTGTCGCGGAAAATGTTACGGCCCATGGTACCGAAGGTGCCGAATCCGGGAGGAATCATGAAGGACTTGCCGGCAGCATAGCAACCAAACGACGCTAGGGCTGAAGTGGCAGGGCCTCCAGCAACGCCGCCATCCAACATCAGGGCCTGCGCGTTGCACGTCGCATTGCTCGTGGGATTGGTTGGATCGGTACTTCCAGCGAAGAACGGAATTCCTACGGGAGTGGACTTGAAGTCCTTGGGATTTCCATAGAAGTTCCAGCGATCATTGGCTTCCCCGGTCAAGCTGACGTTGCTTCCCGCGTCCATCACACCGAATGGCTGTGCGCCGTACAGACTGATGATGGAATTGATCTGCCACCCCTCCAGGAGCTGGGCGAACGACTTTTTCCCAGGGATGAGGTAGGTCATCGAAAGGGTGAAGCGATGCCGGATGTCGAAGTCGCTACTCGCGTATTCCCGATTGACGTTATTGCTGTCCGTGGGAAGACCAAGTCCGGCGCCGAAATCCCAGTTCGCCCCGACATTGTCCAGCGAGTGAGCGTAGGTGTAACCCGCGATGGCTGTAAGCCCGTGAAAATTCCTCGCGGTTAAAGTTGTTTGCAGGCCGTTGTAGTTGGACCTGTAAATGTTTCCCATCTGGTAGATAAAGCTCAAGTAGGGATACTGGCCATTGAAAGGCCGTCCCGACTGTCCGTCACCAAGAACGTCGAGCGCGGGTACATTCTGATTGATGTCGCGAATGCCGGCCAACCTAGTGCCGTGGTTGCCGACATAGGCTACGTTCAAAGACAGGTTGTTGTTAAAGGCATGCTGGATGTCCAGGTTCCAGTTCCACACATAGGGAGTCTTGAGGTTGGGCGTAATTCCCAGGATGCTGCAGGGATTTGCGCCGCAATCGATCGTCCCAACTGGGAACAATGGTCCGCTAATATTGTTCCAGTCAAGACTCGAGGCTGGCAAATTAATCGTGCCCACTGCAATGGAACCGGTGCCTTGGGTTCCACCAGGGCCGACGCCAAGAGCGCCCGTGGGAATCGTGCTAATCCCTAGCGAGTTGTTCAGTGCCAGGAAGGATTCCCAATTCAAAGTTTCATACATCAGGCCGCCGCCGGCGCGGAGTACGGTTTTTCCGGTACCGGAGAGATCCCAGGCAACTCCAAAGCGCGGTGCGAAGTCCTTGTGGTCCCCGTTATATGGGCCATTGATCCCTTTGCCCACCTGTTGTAGTCCGGCGGTTGGACTGAAATTTCCCAGCAGGTTGTGGTCGTCTTTGACTACTGTGTTGAGTTCGTAGCGCAGACCAAGATTCACTGTAACGGTTCTGCTCACGCGCCAGTCGTCCTGGACAAAACCTGCGAAGCCCCAATTGTGAATGTGCCGGGTCGGGTCGCCAACCAACTGAGTTGCGTTGGTCGGGGCACCCGCGAAGAAGTCTTGTAATCCCGACGAGTTTGGGTTGATCTCTCCTCCAATGAACTTTACCCTGCCTCTAACTCCGCCGTAGGCGCCACCGCTGAATGCGTCGTGATGGAGTTCCCCGCCAAACTTGATGGCGTGGTTGCCGGTGATGTAGGAAATGTGGTCGACGAACTGTACCCGAGTGTCGGGTCCCTGTACTTTGGGCCAGTTAAAGCCACCAAGCTCTTGCGGAAAAATGTAAAACGGGAAGACACTGATGCGCGGGAGTCCGCCATATAACGGATTGGTCACACCTGTGTCGAGGCCATACGACGATGCGAGCTGGTTGTGGTCATTGGTGAACGTTGGCTGGTACAGCCGGTTATAGCCGAAGCGCACCTCGTTGACCCATCGCGAACTTGGCACAAATGTCCAGTTAACGCCGAAAACTTGCGCCCGTGTGTGGATTTGCGTTAGCCATTTCGTTTGCAACTGGTTCGCATCCGAGACGGTCCCGGAGTTGTTGCCAAAAAAATAGAGGCCGCTGAAAGTGTTGCGGTCGCTGAGGTGGTAGTCCACCTTGCCTATTGCGTTATCGGCTTTCACGGTATTGGGCAAGCCGAAGTTTATTGTCGTGCCTCCCGCGCCGGTGCCGTCGTTGGTTGGAAATCCAGTTCCGTCGCACGTAATCGGCGGCCCCATCGTGCAGCCCCCAATCTTCAAGCTGGCTGCGCTCACATCGTGAGCAAGGGCTCCCGCCATGAAGCCTGCGTGAACATCAGAGATTGCATCGATAATGCTGTTAGCACAGTCACCCGTCGCAATGAAAAGGCAGTTCGTGCCACCGGCGGGGGTGGGAAGTGGGACGGTCGCGTAAGTTTGTAGCGTGCCTGTATTTCCCACCGTGTAGCGCTGTCCTTCATAGCTCCCGAAGTAAAAGAGCTTATCCTTGACAATCGCGCCCCCTGCGGAGCCACCAAATTGTTCAAGATTGCGTGGATTCTTCTCTGTAGGTTTCGTGTTAAACCAGTTCCGCGCATCTAGCGGCGTGTCCCGTCCGAAGGCGTAACCAGTTCCATGCAGGGAATTCGTGCCCGACTTGATTCCCACGTTCACGATGGTGCCAGGCTTCCAGCCGTATTCGGAAGGCGGGTTGCCCAGTACGTTAAACTCCTGGATGGCATCGACCGGCAGGATAGTCGCGGAGTCTCCCGCAATGCCCGCGCCGTTAATGATGCTCTGGCCGGAAAAAGGCTCGCTATTGAACAGCCCATCGATAAGGTAGACGTTATCCTCGGCCCGCAGGCCGTTGCTGCTGGTGGTAGAGAAACCGCCTCCGGGATAGCGCACGATGCCGGGGCGCAACTGCAGCAGATTCTCGTAGTTGCGGCCGTTTAATGGAAGATCGTTGATCTCTTTGTTGCTCATCGTTCCGCCCAGTGTGGCGGAAGTGACGTTGACCAAAGGAACATCTGCCGTGACGGTCACCACATCGCTGATGTTGCCCGGCTGCAACGTTATATCGACTAGCGCATCGCTGGCAACTTCCAGCTGAATGTTCTCGCGCTTCACGCTCTTAAAGCCCTTGGCTTCAACGCGAACTTCGTATACCCCCGGCTGCAGATTGGCTGCCGCGTAGGCGCCACCGGCTTCCGTGGTAAAGGTGCGGACGGTGCCCCGCTGGGTATCCGTCACCGTAACCACTGCGCCATTAACCGTTGCGCCGGTTGCGTCGGTAATGCTCCCCAAAATACGGCCGGTCGTCGTCTGGGCGTTAAGTGGCGAACTGAGCGGCAAACCCAGAAGGCAAGCCAGCAGCGTGAACAACGAAATTGCGCCAACAACTTGGTTGGCAACGGATTGTACTTTTCTGGGCAGCATAAGCGGTCTTTACCCCTTTCGAGGGCGTCATAAATAGGGTGGTCAGACAGCTCTACCATTTTCCGATTCTGAAAGTCAAGATAGTTTTGCCAATAAATCATACTACTTGACAACGTTAACTCGAATAGTGGTACAGTGGTATGACCAATTGGCTGTGGCCACTACTTCTGACCACAGGGAAACATTGCAGTTGCTGAACACGCCGAAAGATTATGAAATTTGGTAGTCGTACAATAGCGGGCGTTACGGGGCCGAGCGAGCATTCCGCTGATTCTAGCGGGACACGCACGCGGCTTGGAGGGGCGTTCATGTACAAGACAGTGCGTACCTCGCGGCTCTACGAGCAGATCGTCGAGCAAATCGAGGACTCGATTCAGAAGGGTGCGCTAAAGCCGGGAGATCAATTGCCCGCCGAGCGCGAGCTGGCCGTGCATTTTGGCGTGAGCCGGACGGCGGTCCGGGAAGCCATCAAGGCGCTGCACCAGAAAGGCCTGGTGGAGGCGTATTCCGGCCGTGGAACTTTCATTACCGATGGGACTTCGCGCGCCATACAGCAATCGCTCGACTTGATGATCAAGATTGGCCAGGCGGACAGCTCCATCCATCTGGAAGAAGTCCGTGAGATTCTTGAGCCGGAAATTGCGGCGCTGGCCGCAACCCGCATCGAAGAAGGACAACTTGCCATGATGCGCGAAGCGATTGCAGTTATGGACCAGCAGCGGCGGGATCCCGAGGCCTATATTGAGGCCGATCTCGATTTCCATTTGGCGCTGGCCGAGGCTGCCGGGAATCCCCTGATTCTGTCGTTGATCGATTCCATCGTGGGCTTGCTGCGCGAGCAGCGTATCCGCATTTTTCAGGTGGACGGCGGGCCGGACCGGGGCCAGGTTCACCATCGGCGCATTCTGGAAGCCATTGAGCAGAGGGATCCTCTGAAGGCCCGCGCCGCGATGGGCGCTCACCTGCGGCAGGTGCGTGAGGATTCCTCAGTGGCGCCTCAGCAGGGCGAGACGAAGGCTTAGCAGGTTGAAAGGTTGAACGATGGCGAATCTGGGATTTGTTGGCTTGGGCGTGATGGGCGGCAACATGGTCGCCCGACTCCTCGATAAGGGACATACCGTCACCGGGTACAACCGCACGCGCTCGAAGGCTCAGTGGCTGATCGACAAAGGCATGCGCTGGGCGGATTCTCCACGCGCCGTGGTGTCTGCCGCTGACTTCACGTTTTCGATGGTAACTAACACCTCAGCGCTGCAGGCCATCGCCGAAGGCCCGGATGGAATGCTGGCCGCGCTGGGAGCGGGCAAAACGCTGATTGAGATGAGCACCGTGAGTCCCGACTTCAGCCGCGCTCTGGCGGACAAAGTGCGGCAGACCGGAGCCGACATGGTGGACTCGCCTGTGTCCGGCAGCGTAATTACCTTGCAACAGGGCAAGCTTTCGGTCATGGTGGGCGGCAAAGAGAAAACATTCGAGAAGATTAAGCCGTTGCTGTTGGACATCGGCCCCAAAGTTACGCACGTGGGCCCCAATGGCCTGGCGCTCTGTATGAAGATTGCTCACAATCTCAGCCTCGCCGTGCAGATGCTGGCGTTTTCCGAAGGCGTTCTGCTAGCGGAAAAAAGCGGCATTGCCCGCGAAGTTGCTGTGGATGTTCTGACGCACAGCGCCATTGCCTCTCCCATGATTCAATACCGCGGACCGTTCGTCCTCCAGCAGCCCGAGGAAGCCTGGTTTGACGTCAACATGATGCAAAAAGATATGGTGCTGGCGCTGGACTTGGGCCGCAAGCTCAACGTGCCGTTGCCCACGACTGCCGTGTCCAACGAATTCCTTACCGCAGCTCGCGGCATGGGATGGGAGAAGCTGGATTTCGCGGTAATGTTTGACGTGTTGGCCCGGATGTCGGGAGTCGCGAAATGACCATGGCGATGAAGGAGCCGCAGTCACAACAGACGAACGATTCTGGACTTGGAGCGGAGCACCTGCTCGCGATTTACCGAAAGATGGTTGCCATTCGCACGTTCGAAGAACAGGTCAATCAGCTCTATACGCGCGCCCTGATGCCTGGCCTCGCGCACCTCTATTCTGGCGAAGAGGCTGTGGCGGTCGGCATCTGCGAAGCGCTCACGCGAGAGGACTACATCACCAGCACGCACCGCGGTCACGGGCATTGTCTGGCAAAGGGCGCATCGCCAGATCGCATGTTTGCCGAGCTACTGGGAAAAGAAGCCGGGTATTGCCGTGGCAAAGGGGGATCGATGCACATCGCCGACCCGACAACCGGCAATCTGGGCGCAAATGCCATCGTGGGCGGCAGTCTGGGAATTGCCACCGGAGCGGCTTTGGCGGCGCAACGTTTGGGCAACGGCCGCGTAGCTGTTTCGTTTTTTGGCGAAGGCGCGCTCGGGCAAGGCGTTCTTTACGAAGTCATGAACCTAGCGCAACTCTGGAAGTTGCCGGTGATTTATGCCTGCGAGAACAATCTCTACAACGAGTACACGCATTTCTCCGAGACGACGGCTGGTGACATCCTGGCGCGCGCGACTGCCTTTGGCATGCCTGCGGAGAGCGTCGATGGTCAGGATGTGCTCGCCGTCTACGCCACGGCCAAGCGCCTGATCGACGGCTCCCGCCGGGGCGAAGGGCCTGCGTTCCTGCTGTGCAACACATACCGTTACACGGGACATCACGTCGGCGACATCAACCGCGAGTATTACCGCAGTAAGCAGGAAGAGCAAACCTGGAAGGCCGAGCGCGATCCCATCAAGAACTTTGCCGCGTGGCTCCTGAGTCAGCAAATAGCTGACCTTAACGCTTTGGAACGGATGCAATCCGAGGTTCAGTCGGAAATGGAAGCGGCCGTAAAGTTTGCCGTGGATGCTCCCTATCCCGGAACGGAAGAAGTGGAGCTGCATGTCTATGCCGGAAGCTAGCCGCGAGCTGACCTACGCGCAAGCGGTGAAGGAGGCGCTGGCTGAGGAGATGCGCCGCGATCCTACGGTCTGCATCTTCGGCGAAGATGTTGCCGAAGCGGGTACTCCGTTCAAGGTTCTCTCGGGACTCGTAGAAGAGTTTGGCAAACAGCGCGTGATCGACACGCCGATTTCAGAGGCTGGTTTCACTGGTGTTGGCGTGGGCGCGGCCATGACGGGGTTACGTCCCGTCGTCGACATTATGTTTGGCGACTTCATTACTTTGACCATGGATCAGATGGTCAATCAGGCAGCGAAGGTCCACTACATGTCCGGCGGAAAGTGGAAAGTCCCGATGGTGATGCGGACGACGCTGGGCGCAACGCGCCGTTCCGCAGCGCAGCACTCACAGTCGCTGCATGCCTGGTTCAGCCATGTTCCAGGATTGAAAGTTGCGCTGCCCTCCACTCCTTATGACGTCAAGGGACTGCTGAAGACGGCGATTCGCGATGACAACCCGGTGATCCTCTTTGAAGACAAGATGATGTACAAGCTGAAAGGCCACGTTCCGCTTGAGGAATATACGATACCCCTGGGGGTTGCGGATATCAAGCGGGAAGGTGATGACATTTCCCTCATCGCCACCAGTAGCATGGTGCAGGTGGCGCTGGAGGCTGCGGTGTTATTGGCGGAAATCGGCATCAATGCCGAAGTTGTCGATCCGCGTACGACGTGGCCGCTTGATGAAAAAACTCTGATCGAATCCGTGAAGAAGACTTCGCGAGCTATCGTTCTCGACGAAGGCTATGAACGCTATGGGGTGACC
>Ga0210384_10003055_pt1 | contig 19776 bp, 14 predicted proteins | sample IncBWH2MmetaG_FD_160574 | JGI IMG/M metagenome (GOLD analysis project Ga0210384, IMG submission 160574) | Forest soil microbial communities from Barre Woods Harvard Forest LTER site, Petersham, Massachusetts, United States - Inc-BW-H-2-M | ecosystem: Environmental > Terrestrial > Soil >...
AGCTGCTGACAGCGAGCGCGTAGATGAAAGCCGGTTCGATGGGCGCAGGCGAAGGCAAAAAATCAAAATGGAAGGCTAGGTTATCAACCCACCATTCCTGAAGTACCAGACTTGCGCGGTCAGAAACATACTTATTCAGAGAGTCCCTAGAGGAGATCAAGGCGGAGTTGGCTGAAATGCTCTACGAGTTCAAGCGAACCGGGACGGACTAGGGCGAGAACGTTGGCCCTCTTCCCGCTCCATGATCCAAACTCAAGAGCACCTAAATTCAAACTGCACAACCATGGATCCCCCGCCAAGAGAAGCTATCCAAAAGAAGTGATTGCGCCCCTAACAGAATTTGAATCAGGGGAAGTAACTATCTGGGTTCTGTGGTGTGTTCCTGGATGGCGCGGCTTGTGCGACCAGCAGTAGAATCACAAAAAGGCACGTTCCATGACAAGGGGTTCGTCATGAAACACTACCAACATGAGCTTGCCCACTCCTATGAACACAAGCAAAGTCTATTTTCATTTGGTTCGGGCTCTCTCTTTCAGTCTCTAACGACCGCAGGAACGATTGGCGTTCTCGTCGCCGTCATCGGTTTCGCACTTAACGCTCTGTGGCACTATCGACAATCTGCGTGGTATTTAGGGGCGACTTTTCAGAGCACGTTGCAACTTCTGATCGTCACTTTTCTGGTGACAATTGTTCTTGAGCAGCGCCGAAAGCGGTCGATCCGACATACACTGGAGCTTGCCTTCCTGAATCACCACATTCGGAATGCAATTACTCAGATGGCCTCGGTTTCCTACATCGAGAATCCTGAAAAGCAGGAACGCTTGATGTTTGAGGCGGCTGGACGCATTTCCGAAGCGCTGTTCCGGTTGCAAACAGTGCGGACCTGACAGGACTGTCGCTGGAAGTCGATCTCTCTGGAGTGGAGCTGGCCCGAGGGGGAGGAGAACGTGAGAAGGGCGTAGAGAAGAAAGCGAGTTGAAGCTTACCGCTTTTACCCAATACCCCCTCGCCCCGGTGGTCGCAGACAGAGCTGAAAGCTCTTGAGGAACGCCTGCAGATGCGGTCACCCGCCAGCACGATGCGGCTGGGCCCAGCTCTGGTTGCGGGCCGTTACGGCCACTTATTCGGCCCTTCACTGTTTTCCCACTGTTCCGGGTGAATCCGACTCGATGAGATTCGGTTCTGACGGACCCAGAAGCTCTCCGAACAGCTTTGCGCGAACTTCCTGAATCTTCATACACCCGGGATCGCCATCGGGGCCGCTGGAGTGCAAGGTCTGGGCGAGTACATTCTTCCGTTCTTCGGTCTCGAGTTTGTGCTGCAGCTCAAGATAAGCGCGCACTCCCTGATTGCACGCATAATGCCGGGAAGGTTCTTGCTTGCTTGCGCCTGGCTGAGTGCGTTTTCGCAGTACCGCATCAAAGTTTCGACTCGCGACCGTAGAGAAGTGGCGCCATCAATGCTTGCGGCAACCTCTGGAACCTGATCTGCGGCTGCAACGGTTTGGAGAAGGTCCGTTTGTGGCGGTCTAGAGATGGCCGTGAGACTTGAAACTGTCAGGCGGTGGACCTCGTACCGTCTCGCAAAAGTGAGACGTTGATCGAGTCCCGTTGTCGATGCCGACAGATCCAGCAGCGGCTTGGCATGCCCAGCTATACTCCGTCAGACCTTGCACTTACCAAATTAGCAGATTTTCCTCCCCAGCAGTTCGCCTAGCACCTGTCTCGTTATCCGCGCGGATTTCAGACTGTCTCGTCTCGCCCCGCTAGTCCCATGCATCATTCATGCACATCGTCGAGAAAACGCATTGAGCTTGTGGGAGCGCGAGGGGTGGCGTAGCTTGCGTAGGGCCTTGGCTTCGATCTGGCGAATGCGCTCGCGGGTGACGGCGAACGACCGGCCAACCTCCTCCAGCGTGTGCTCCGAGCCGTCCTCCAGACCAAAGCGCATCTTCATGATCTTCTCCTCGCGCGGAGTCAGGGTGTGCAGCACGCACGCAATCTGTTCCTTCAGGTTCACATCGATGGCGGCCTCGGCCGGCGAGACCACGGCGCGGTTTTCGATGAGATCGCCAAGGTGAGAATCCCCCTCCTCGCCGACTGGCGTCTCCAGTGAGATCGGTACCTGCGCGATCTTGCGCACTTTGCGCACCTTGGCCGCGGGAATGTCCATGCGCTTAGCAATCTCTGCCGAGGTGGGTTCGCGGCCCAGCTGCCCCGAGGTGCGATATAGCTTGTTAACGATCTCGACCATGTGCACCGGGAGGCGGATGGTGCGCGCCTGGTCGGCAATGGCTCGGGTGATTGCCTGGCGAATCCACCACGTCGCGTAGGTGGAAAACTTGTAGCCACGGCGGTACTCGAACTTGTCCACTCCCTTCATCAGGCCGACGTTGCCCTCCTGGATCAGGTCGAGGAACTGCAGCCCGCGGTTGCCATACTTTTTGGCGATGGAGACCACGAGGCGCAGGTTAGCTTCGATGAGCTCGTGCTTAGCCTGCTCCGCCTTCATCTCGCCCTGGATGATTTCGCGCTGCGTGCGGTACAGCTCCTGGAAGCTCACGCCGGCATCGCTTTCCAGCTTTTCCAGGTCGGCGCGATGCCGCCGCTGTGTCTTGCCGTAATCTTTCTTGAGTTCTCCGCTGTGCGTGCTCTCAATCTTCTTCTCCAGGTTGCTGAGCTGGCGATCGAGCGAGCGCATCATGTCCACGGTTCTATGCACCCGATCGATCAGACGTTTGCGCTCGAAGTTGGTGAAACCGAGGTTGCGGATGATGAGCGAAATCCGAACGATCTCGCGGCCCAGCCTGCATCGGCAGCGGCGGTAGGCCCGTGCTTTCTTTTTTGCCAGGATGGTCGGTAGCCGTTCAGCCAGCTGGCTGGCTCTTTTGTAGTGCTTCTGCAGCTCGTCGATACGGCGGGTGATGTCCTTGACGCGGTTCTGCACGATCTCCTCGGTAATCTCTTCCTCATCGAAGACGACCATCTTCTTGATCGAGCACATGCCACGCTTCAAATCCTCGCCGATGGCCAGAATCTGGCGGATCACAATAGGCGAGCGTGAAAGCGCCTTCAGCACGCGCAGCTGTCCGCGCTCGATGCGCTTGGCAATGTCCACTTCCCCTTCGCGGGTGACCAGAGGGACTACACCCATCTCGCGCAGGTAGATGCGCGCCGGATCACTGGTCGTTTCAAGAGCGCCGCGGGTGGAGTCGAGTTCGACTTCATCGCTGGCCTCCACTTCGTTCTCAAACTTTTTTTCGAGGGCCGAGGAAGGGAGCTTGGGCTGGCCCTCAAGCTCGTCAATGCCCTGCGTGCTGATCGTGGTGAGCAGGTCGTCCAGGTCCTCCGGGGAATGGACGTCATGGGGAATCAGGTCATTCACCTCGTTGTAGGTGAGATAACCCTTTTCCTTTCCTGCATCAATGAGTTTCGTGATGTCATTAAGAGCCAGAGGAATCCCTTTCAGCGCCGTCCTGCATGTAAGTGAGACTTTTGCGTGGCACAACAGCTGATTACTTTTGCCCTTACCAGTTGTAGAAGCAGGGCAAACAGAATTGGTTTTCCCCACGCTTTCTGCGGAGCTATACTGTGCGACGTTGACGCGTCAACGTCCTCTATTATAGTCCCGGTTGACGGGCCCTGCTTCGAGTACCCGCGCGCGTTTCAGAGCGAACGAAATGAGGCGGAATTGTGTCCCGCTATCCAGCGCCTACGTGACTCGTGAACTGTTCGGAGTCAATACGAGGTATGAGGAGCATTGCGTGAATGTCCACTTGGTCAATCCAAGCAGTGTGTCGTTCGGAACCGCGGTGATCACTCCTCGCTGGCAGTACGTGATCGCTGCCGCCACGCCGAGAAGCTTCGGCGATCCCATGCTCGTAGATGAGACGCTATCCCAGATGGATCCTGACCGAATTCAGCAGGGGGACGCCATCGGGATCGGTATTCATACCGCAAACGCTTTGCGTGGCTATGAAATTGGAAAGATGGCACGAAAGCGGGGTGCTTATGTGATTTTCGGCGGGATTCATGCCACGCTTTATCCGGAGGAAGCGCTTGAACTTGGAGGCGCACACTCGGTGGTAAAAGGCGATGGCGATATTGTCTGGGCAAAGGCGCTGGGGGATTGCCAGAACGGCATGCCGCAAACGATCTATGCCGGAGGTCAGATCGAAGCCCGTGACTTCGCCCCTGCACGTTGGGATCTGGTCCCGCGGAATCGCTACATGTGGGCCTCGGTCCAGACGATTCGGGGTTGCCCTAAGCACTGCTCGTTCTGTTCCGTTTGGCGGACCGATGGGCAGCAGCCTCGCCAACGCACCTCGGACGCTGTGCTCAACGAAATTGTTCAGTTGCGCCGACTCGGGTTCCGCTTTATTGCGCTTGCGGATGACAACTTCTATCCCGTCACGCTGACCGATTTGAACTTGGCCTCCCAGCAAAAAAACACAGCCCGGCTGAACGAGCTGACAGCCATTCGCGCGGAACGCTTCGAACTGATGTCTCGACTGGCGCAACTGCCCGATGACACGATTTTCTTTACTCAGATCACGATGGAGGCAGCCGAAGATCCCGATTTTCTCGACGCCATGAGAGCGGCACGCATCAAGGGAGCACTAGTCGGAGTGGAATCGGTTACCCCGGCGGGACTGAAAGATGTTTACAAGGATTTCAACCTGGCCGGGGAGGACCTGATCGAGCGTCTGAGGACTTTCCGCCGCCATGGCGTGCATGTGCTCGGCTCGTTCATTTTTGGGTTGCCCAGCGATCGTCCGGAAACCTTCGACGCCACGGCCGCAGCCGCGATAAGCGCTGATCTCACATTTGCTCAATTCGTGACGCTAAGCCCTTACCCGGGGACCGTGGATTTCAACCGCTGGGAAAAGGGGCTGGGAGCGAACCCGCCGACCATCGCAGAAATTCCTCTCACCCGGCGCTGGCTTATCCCGCAAGCCCTTCGTCCGAAGTTGTATTGGGATCATCCGGTTATGTCGGCGGAGGAAATCCGCTCGCGGACCCAGGCGGTTTGGGACAGCTTCTACAGTTTCGGTCGCATCTGGAAGCGTTCCCTCTTCATCAAGTCAAGCCGCGGCCGGTTGGCATTTCTACTTATCTCGAAGATTTACCGCCAGATGTATGCCGATACAGGCATCGCTACCGATAGCGCACGGGTCACGCGTTCGGGGAGATGGGTGCGTTTACTAGCGAAGCCGTGCCGCCATCTGTTCGCCGGAACTCCTATGCCGGAGCTGCAGGTGCCAGCGGAATAGCCAAGACCACCGAATGGACAGAGGTGCGGCATCTCCGCTTTGCCTCAGGCTCATCCGTAATCAATCGATACCCGACTCAAATTTTTTGCCCCAATAGCAAACACGCGTCTTTTCCGTCTGCGGTAAGCACTGAAATTATCGTCTAGCATTACGAGATCGGGAGGGATACGATGAAGGCGGGCAAGATCCGAATTGGGGGGCAGCTCTCGCTTGAGCAGCCAGTAACCTGCCCCGGAGTACCTCCGAACTCCCCTCCAGCGTAAATCGGATCGAAAGGAACCAGTAACATGGAACAAGGAACAGTAAAGTGGTTTAACGACGCCAAAGGCTACGGTTTTATCAGCCGCCAGAATGGTGAAGACGTTTTTGTACACTTCTCGGCTATCCAGGCGGGTGGGTTCAAGAGCTTGCAGGAGGGCCAAAAGGTTGCGTTCGAGGTCACGAAAGGACCGAAGGGGTGGCAAGCTGAGAACGTCCGAGCTGCCTAACCGCAGACAGTTTCCAAAAGGGCGGTCGCACGTAGCGGTCGCCCTGTGTTATTTGGTCCAACAATCATTAGCTTGGCAACATTCCTTTCCGCACGAAACAGCAGCATTTGTGTAAACGTCCTGACTGCTAAGGCTTATCTATGCCAAAAGGATCTTTCGAACAGTATTGAACCTAGTCCCCCTGTACTTTAGGTAATTTGGGTAAAGCTCAAACGAGAAGGGAATCGAGGGTACATTCGGGCGGTTGCAGGCCCCGCAACCATGAACACCACTGCGCAAATGCGGTGGGGTTCGCTTTTTCTCCGACGGTGTCGCACAATTCCAATACCTAACGAAGTTACTCAGTATTGGCGTTCGGTTTCTGTGCTAGTCCTTGAGAGCTCTCTTTCTCGCAGTCAAGTGAAGATCATGGGCGTCGCAATTAGCACATGCAGCACAGAGCTGACCATGCGCCCTAGTTGGCGAAGGGGCCGAAAGTTGTGCGAGTTCAGTGCCGCTTCAATTTCTCCGCTGCTGCAAACATAATCGGGAGTCAACCAAGCGCCACCCGAAATCGGTGCCGGTTGACAATGGCAGTGCAGAAGGTTAGGGTGGTAATTGAGCGAGTAGTCTTCCCGCTCTTTCAGGTCTCCTGAACTAAGTCAGCCCATCTGAAGTTCTCCCTCTTAGAATAACTAACGAATCGATGGAGGTTGATCATGTTTGCTCGCAATGTATCTCTGCGCCTGAAACCAAACACTCTGAGCGAGTTCACGCGGATTTTCGATAAAGAAGTCCTTCCCATGCTGCAGAAGCAGAGTGGGTTCCGGGATGAAATTCTATTTGCTGTCCCGGGAGGGCTGGATGTGGTCGCAATCAGTCTCTGGGATACCAAGGACTACGCGGAAGCCTACAACACTGCAGGCTACCCCGAAGTGCTCAAGATCCTGGATAAAGTATTAGACGGCACTCCCAAGGTGCAAGTTTCGGATGTGATTAGCTCGACTATTCACAAACCTGCCGCCGTGGCCGCCTGAGACGGTCCCTCGTCAATCGCCCGGGGTGGCTACCCGCGCCACCCCTTTTTTGGTCACAAGATACGTTCACTCGGGAGAGCCGATGACGCCAAAAGTTCAAGTTGGCACTATTCTGATTGAGGAGCGGCCCCTGATCGCCCAGGGTTCTGGGGTTGGAGAGCGAGCCTTACTCAGGAAACTGGAGCATGATCAAGGGTCTCGATGGCTTTTCTCTCGATCGAAAGATCCATACTGCTGGGTGGAACTTCTTCTTCATTGCCACGGAATTAAAAGTAATGATCTTCGGTGTTATTGGAGCAATGAACATCCACAGCGCATTGAAGCGGATTTTGGAAAAGGTGAGACAGCAAAACTTCAATTGTTTCGAAGTCACAGGGATAGTCGCAAAACGCTTTCTGGGCGTGCCGTATGCCATTGTTTCCGGACACTCACGCCATGTCCAACAGAGCTGCATGCTGGATGGCGTCCAAGAACGGCATACGGCGCAAAGCAGGAGGCTAGAGGCTGAGTACGGCTGGCACTGATTCGCACTAAGAACCTACAGTCGGAAAGAAGCCCTAAGTAGGGGTAAAACGTTCTCAATTGAGTGGAAATGGTGACTAGATTGGTGGTTTATCTCTTACGTCGCTAGCCTGTCACGCTCCTACTGGACGGCGTAAGAAACCAGGCGCTTGTCGTGGTCATCCCATGCGTCGATATTGGAGGACTCTTGAAATGCCATGCTTACTTTGCCGGTCTGCCGTGATGCAGGCATAGTGCGACCAGATCCGAGACATTCGCTTCGCCCACGCACATGACCGTGTCTGCGCCCCCCCAATAGATTTTCACGGTTCCATCGGACTCCAGAACGGCGCCACAGCTGAAGACCACGTTGTGGACATATCCAGTTATTTCCCAAGGATCTTCCGGTTGCAAAATCCACGAGTCGCACACACCGATGACCTTTGCCGGGTTCTCAAGGTCATGAAGAGCAACTCCCAAACGATAGACCGATCCATCCATAGTTCGGAAAACTCCGTGATAGATGGAAAGCCATCCCTGGTCCGTTTTGATCGGCGGCGCGCCGGGACCGATCTTCATTTCATCCCAGTGATATGGTTCAGGCCTCATGATGAGCTGAGATTGGCCCCAATAGCATAGATCCGGAGAATAGGAAATCCAGATTGACCACGGGGCGATTTCCGAATGAGGACGGTCAAGCCGGGCATAAAGCCCATCAAACTTCTCGGGAAAGATCACCACATTCCGATAATCCGCCTCCGTGATTAGCGAAACTCTTTCCACCTGACTGAAGTCCTTCGTCTTGGCCAGGGCGATCCGCACTCCATTTCGCGAATAGGCGCTGTAGGTGATGATGTACTCCCCTTCCAGCCGGGTCACGCGTGGGTCCTCCACGCCGAACTCTTCATAGGCAGCAAAAGGGCTGTCCCGGTCAGGAATCAGAAAGGGCTTTGGATCGGAGGTGAAGTGGAATCCGTCCGGACTGCGTGCCAAACCAATGATGGACCGTCCGGTGCGGAGATGGGAGCGGAAAAGCATGATGTATTCGTTCTCATGCTTCACGACCGCCGCGTTGTGAACGGTTTCCACTGGGTAGGGGATCTCGGCCTTGGTGAGGATAGGGTTGTGGAGGTACCGTCTGACAATGTCCGGCTTCATGGTCGTCTCTTCGCTTCCAGATCAAAAATCGTCGAGTAAACCCGTTCGTATCCCTCCACCATGGTATCAATCGAAAAGTATTGCCGGACACGGCTGCGGCAGGCACGATGATCGATTTCAGAGATTCGTTCAAGGGCCCGAACTGCTTCAGTGACGCTGTCAACCAGAAAACCGGTCTGCCCGTCCTTGATCACCTCACGGCAAGAGCCGAGGTCCATCGCGATGACGGGCACGCCAGCGGCATTGGCTTCGACCAGGACAAGTCCGAATCGCTCCGGGATGGTGTTCAGGTGCAGTAGAGCTCGGGCTCGGGCAAATAGTTCGTTCTTGCCCGGTACGCCCACTGGTCCGATATAAAGGATGTTTTGATCATCGAGATGGGGTTTGACCTGCTCCCGGAAATAGGCCTCATCTTGGATAATACCAGCGATGATCAAACGCAATCCGCTCAGACGAGCAACCTCGATGGCCAGATGAACACCTTTATCCGGGTGGATTCGACCGAGGAAAATCAGGTCATCACCGCCGGCTTCCCGAAGCGGGTACAACGAGAGATCGATGCCGTTGTAGACGGTCGCCAGGTAATTCAGCCCTGCGGCTCGATCGGAGTCGCTGATGGAAACGAAGTATCCGTCACGATACTTCTGATAGACGGGCATGATTTTGGCTGACGAGAATCCATGGATGGTAGTCAGGACCGGTGTCTTGACCAGCCGGGTGTAGGTCAAAGCCATGAAGTCGTAGTGGCTGTGGATGAGGTCAAACTCAGCCGCGCGCTCGAACGCTTCGGAGATGTGAAGGTATTCAGCTACTTTCGGATCGACGGCGGAATCCTCTTCATACCCCTTGTCCACCACGGCATGCAGGTGAGCGCGGGTCACAGAATCCCTGCTCGCGAACAACGTCACATCCCAGCCACGGGCGACGAGCCCTTCGGTGATGTTGCTAGCCACCGTTTCCCAGGCGCCGTATTGCCGAGGAGGCGTTCGCCAGGCTATCGGCGACAGGACAGCCACTCTTTTGTCGGGCTTTGTCATGCTGTTCGACGATCGCTCCTAGTGCATGGCAGCCAGCACTTCATCGAGGGGAACCGTAGCGAAACCGGTTGCATGATCGGCCATGCCATAGGGAATGATCAGTGCGCCGTTGTGGAGGAGAGCGCCACAGGTATAAACGACATTCGGGACGTACCCTTTACGCTCCCTTTGGTCCGGTTTGAGCAAGGGTTCGCGGAGGCGGCCGATCACTTTGCCGGGATTATCGTGATCGAGGAGGAACGCGCCGATGCAGTACGTTCGCAAGGGGCCGACACCGTGGCTGAGGACCAGCCAGCCCGCTTGGGTCTCAATGGGGGACCCGCAGTTCCCAAGCTGGACCAGTTCCCACGGAAACATCGGTTTAAGGAGCACCTTGCGTTCATACCAGAAGTGCACGTTGTCGGAAAACATGAGGTAGATGTTCTCGTTGTCCTGGCGGGAGAGCATGGCATAGAGGCCGTTGATTTTTCGGGGGAAGATGGCCATGCCTTTGTTCTCGGCGGCCGGACCGTTCAGGGTGATGAACCGAAAGAGGAGGAAGTCAGAAGTCTCCACCAGCTCTGGCAAGACCACCTTGCCATCGAAGGCCGTGAAGGTAGCGTAGTAGACGTGGGTACCGTCATCGTTCTGGAAACAGACGAACCGGGCGTCTTCGATGCCGTTGCGTTGCGACGGCGTGGCCGGGAAAATGACGCGTTGCGACAGCCGCTGTTGGGGCTGAAACTGAACCTCGTAATTGGACCGGGCCAGCATCAAAATTCCCCGGATCGCGTTCCGATCCGACAGGCGGGACTGCTTCATTTCGGTGTCGAGATTGGCGCGCAGTTCATCCAATGCAAACGACTCCCCAAACTTGTCCATAACCCGGCGTGTGAATCCGGTGGTCAATCCCAGCTCAAAGAGTTTCCGCTCGAAGAGCGCCTTCTCGTAACGGGGGTTCGGGATTTGACGCGGCTCGGTGAGGAAACCGGTTGGGGGTAGGACCTCGACCCGATGGTCGACGTGGATGATACCCGTCCGAAAAGTGATGGAGGAGATGTGTCCCTCCCCGGTGGCGCGCAAGCTGAGGATAAAACGCAGAGCGCCGGGAGGCAGGTCAGACTGGTCAGGGTGCGGGACGATGGACGGATTGAACAGGGCTGCGGATTCTAAGGAGAATTCGCAAACGAAATAGGAGCCGATCAACAGCTTTCTTTGTTCGGAAATTTTCTCATCGGTCAACAGGAGATCTCGGACCTGTTCGAATCGTTCCAGAAAGGATTGGTGGATCTGCTGGTGTCGCTGGGAGAATTCGGCGGTAACTTCGTCCAGGAGAGGGCCGACTCGGTTTTCCGGGAGCGACATGATCCTGGCGATAATCCTGCTGGTCCGCTGCGGATCCCCCTGACTGAACGGCCGCAAAAGAACGCGTGACTGGTCGGGTCTGAGGACCGTGACCGTGCGTTTGACGTGAATCGAGTTGGCCTCCATGGACTTGGTGATTCCAGAAAAACGAGACCGGAAGCAGCGATTACTCTTAGGCGGCGATCGGTTCCCTAAAACTCGTCAGCATATTTTGCGCCAAGCGCATCTCCGCCAGCGAAAGCAAGAAGGCCAGGGTTGATTCCGCTCCCTGGTTCCGGTTGACCCGATCCACGTGCAACCCATCGCGGCAGCCTCCTGTTTTTGGAGAGTAGAGTTCCAACCCGAGATCGTTCCAGCCGATGAACCAGTCGAAGGCGCGTTGCGCCTGCTCGTACCACCAGAGATCCGATGTGGCGCGATAGGCTTCAAGACAGGCTGAGACCATTGCTTGCGCCTCGATGGGCTGCTGGTCAAAGTTGGCGCGCATGCCGCCGCGGCGATAAAATCCGTTGCTGCCAATGGATCGAAAGTGACCCTTCTCGGAGATTTGCAATTCCGTCAGCCAGCGCAGGGCCCGCAGGCCGCGCTCAAACACCGCTGGTTGTCCGGTTGCACGTCCGCTCAGAATCAAGGCGTGTGGGAGCTTCGCGTTGTCGTAAGTCAGATCCTCTTGAAACCAGCACCAGTCCCGCTGCGCAGTCCTTTCGAAAAGTTCCATGAGCCGGGAAGTGAGTGTCTCCCGGGTTTGGTTGACCAGGCTGTCACCGCTCAACCGGCGGAGGTATTCATGAATGCCGATAAGGCCGAACGCCCACGCCCGCGGCGAAGTGAACTCCGTCAGAGCTGGCAACGCCAGCGCGAAGAGTTGTCCGGCCATGATCTGGAAGCTCCGATAGGGCGAACGGCCCACGCCCACGCCCAGCGCCCAGAGGGCTCGCCCTTGGCAATCCTCTGACCCCTGTTCGTCGAGCCAGCGGCGGTCGAAACTTAGGTGGTTGTGGAAGCGTTTCAGTCTGAGATCGAACGCGTAATGCAAGAACGCCGCGTAGGTTGTGGCCAGCGTCCGCACGCGCTCCGGCTCTTCTCCCAATTCACTGAGCAGTACCGCGAGGATGAATGCGCGAGCATTGTCATCCGTACAGTAGCCTTCCGAAAAATTCGGGATGCTAAAAATAGCATGTTGGAAGATTCCGGTTGAATCGGTCATCCGCGAGAGATGACTCAACTTCAACTCCGGCAGTTCCCGCGGCTTTTGGTCGAGCGTCTTCGTGGCAAGAGATTTTCGAGATCGCGCCGCCCCCTCGATCCGCGACAACTCGAACGAGCGCATATAGAGCCGCGCCACGTTGCTCCAGACCATCTCACGGCCCAGCTTGTAAGCATTCTTGCGAATGGCATGCCGGCGGGTGTCGTCGCGCAGCAAGCCAATCACCTCGCGGGCTATGGCCGGGGCGTCGCCGAACCGTACCAGCACGCCGCGGTCTTCCGCCAATAATTCTGCAGCGTGCCAGTACGGTGTCGAAACTACAACTTTCCCTGCTCCAAACGTATAGGCTAGCGTGCCCGACGTGATCTGCGCTTCGTTGAGGTAAGGCGTGATGTAAAAGTCTGCCGCGCCAATGAACTCCTTCAGATTTTCAAGTTCGACGAACCGGTTGTAAAAGATGACGTTCTTCTCGAGTTTGTTCTTTTTGGCGAGGATTTCGAGGCTGAGCCGGTAGGCTTCGCCATGCTCGCGTAGTTCATTGGGATGGGTGGCGCCCAGGACAATATAAACAACGTTAGGAAACTCCGCTAGAATGTGCGGCAGGGCGTTGAGCACATATTCGATCCCCTTGTTCGGCGAAAGTAGCCCGAACGTGAGCAGCACCACCTTGCCTTCCACACCGAACTGGTCCTTGAAATCGGTCGGATCGACAAAATCTACGTCGGGAATGCCATGCGGGATGAGATCGATCTTGGCCGGTGATGCCTGGTAGATCTCCTGCAACATCTGTCGCCCCCGGTCAGCCATGACCACGAGCCGGGTCGAGAGGGCGACTAACTCGTGCATTACCCGCCGTTGGTCGGCTTTCGGCTCACGCAAAATGGTATGAAGCGTAGTGACAACGGGCATTCTCAAATCGCGCAGGAGCGCCAGAATATGGCCGCCGGCGGGCCCGCCGAAAATGCCGAACTCGTGCTGCAAGCAGACGATGTCCACGTTGCTGATATTGAGGAAGTCCGCAGCACGTAGATAAGACGACAAATCCTGCTCCTCAATCTCGAAGCGAACTACTTCTGGGTACTCGTAGCCACCTTTAATATCATTCACCGACACTGAGAAACACTGGCTTTGGGGATGCGCAGCTGCCACGGCGGCAAGCAGGTCAGACGTGAACGTCGCAATGCCGCACTTGCGCGGCAAGTGGTCGCCGACAAACGCGATCTTGCGAACTTTGGAACCTTCTTTCATGAGGCAGTCTTTCATTCCTCGCGCCCCGCACTGCTATGCACAAGAGTCTGCGCGCCAACCGCAAATGTGCCGCCTCAACGTGAAGTGGGAAGGAGCGTTCTCCGGTAGTGTAGATTCCGTCCTTCGGGCGGTGGTGTTCAAGGCATGCGGGTCTACCGATCCGATGCGGGTTAGCAGGAGCGCGGGAAGGATATTCGCGCAGATGCAGTGATCGTCTCCATGAGCCCACCAAGCTATTCCTCGGTATAGTTGGATCCCTGGAGAGCCCGCTGCCGTTTCACCCTGCAAAATCATTGTACCTCGCATCGTGATAGCAGGAGTGATTCTTGAGCAGCCTGCTGGCGCCGGAATTGGCGCTGTCGGCGTGAGAGTCGGTGTAGACAGAAGGTGTCACGACTTTGGACATTTTCCGGCACAGTCCGGACCAATGGAAGGACAGGTTCTGCAGCTGGCTTGCAAGCTGTTGTAGCCATGTTGCAGAGAAATGGTAGTCGGGTACGGAGTATCATGAACCGGAGTTTCTTAGGAACTTGGGTTCGTTGGTATCTTGATTGCATAATGATGTATGGGCCTAGAGGGTTCTCCAGGGTATGGTGCTTGTCACTAACCCGACAGCTTACCGGAGAACTTGGCGGGGAGAGGGCTCATGTTTGAACGGTACACGGAGAAAGCACGACGCGTCATCTTCTTTGCGCGATATGAGGCGAGTCGGTTCGGGTCGCATTATATTGAGACGGAGCACCTGCTGCTGGGACTTTTGCGCGAAGACAAAGCTCTCCCCTTCCGGTTCCTGCGTTCTCATGCCTCGGTCGAGTCCATCCGCAAGCAGATTGAGGGACACATTGCTATCCGGGAGAAGGTCTCGACCTCCGTCGATCTCCCGTTGAGCAACGAGTGCAAGCGGGTTCTAGCTTACGCTGCCGAGGAGGCTGAGCGCCTTTCGCACAAGCACGTTGGAACCGAGCATCTTTTGTTGGGACTGTTGCGTGAAGAGAAGTGCTTCACGGCCGAGATCCTGCACGAACGCGGCTTACACATTTCGACCATCCGCGAGGAACTGGCCCGTACCAGCCAGGAAAAAGCACAGCCCCAGCGTCAGCGCGAATCTTCCCTGCTGAGTGAGTTTTCCCGCGACCTGACCCAGGCCGCGATTGATACCCAGCTCGATCCGCTGGTGGGACGTGAAAGTGAGCTGGAGCGCGTGATTCATATTCTCTGCCGCCGCACCAAGAACAACCCAGTGCTCATCGGCGAGGCGGGCGTAGGTAAGACTGCCATCGTCGAAGGACTGGCGCAGCGCATTTCAGACGGCGAAGTTCCTTCATTTCTTGCCGATAAGCGCATCCTTGGCTTGGATCTTTCGCTGATCGTAGCCGGAACCAAGTACCGCGGCCAATTTGAAGAGCGCTTAAAGACCATCATGAAGGAATTGATGGAGTCGCAGAATTCCATCATTTTCATCGATGAGCTGCACACTCTTGTGGGCGCGGGCTCGGCGGAAGGTTCGCTCGATGCGGCCAACATCTTGAAGCCGGCCCTGTCACGCGGAGAAATTCAGTGCATTGGCGCCACCACTCCCGGAGAGTATCGGAAGTCGATTGAGAAAGACCGTTCGCTGGAGCGGCGTTTCCAGGCAGTGAAGATTCCGCCCCCGAACGAGGTCGATGCAGCTAAGATCCTGTTCGGCATTAAGGATCGCTACGAAAAATTTCACGCCGTCACCTACACTGACGACTCCATCAATTTTGCGGTATCGCATTCCAACCGGTACATTCCGGACCGCTTCCTGCCCGATAAGGCGATCGACCTGATCGACGAAGCCGGAGCGCGCGTAAAGCTGCGCCAGACTTCGTTGCCTGAGGAGCTAACCGAGGTGCAGAAGCGAATCAAGTTCATCGTTCATCGGATGGAGAACGCCATCGCGAACCATGAGTTCGAGAAGGCGCGTTTCTATTCGGACGAAGAACGCAAAGAGCGCGAGAACCTGCGCGCTCTTCGCGAAAAATATCATCTGGATGAGTCCTCGACCGGCGTGGTAGGCCGCGAGGACATCGAAGACGTAGTGTCGCGCTGGACTGGCGTGCCGATTACCTCTATCAAGGAAGAAGAGTCGCAGAAGCTCCTGCGCATAGAGGAGGAACTGCACAAGCGGATCATTTCGCAGGACAAAGCCATCATCGCTCTGGCCCGCGCCATCCGCCGCAGCCGCGCCGGCCTGAAGAGTCCGAACCGGCCGATTGGTTCGTTCCTGTTCCTCGGCCCCACGGGCGTTGGCAAGACCGAAGTCGCACGCACCCTGGCGCAGTTCATGTTCGGCAGCGAAAAGTCGCTGGTCCGCTTCGATATGTCCGAGTTCATGGAGAAGCACTCGGTCTCAAAACTGATCGGCTCGCCTCCAGGCTACGTGGGCTACGAAGAAGGCGGTCAGCTCACCGAGCGTGTGAAACGCGCGCCCTACTCGGTCGTGCTGCTGGATGAAATCGAGAAGGCGCATCCCGACGTCTTCAACATCCTGCTGCAGGTATTCGAAGACGGCCAGCTCACCGACGGCCTCGGCAACACGGCCGACTTCAAGAACACCATTATCATCATGACCTCGAACATTGGCGCGCGTTACCTGCAGAAGCGCGAAGGCCTGGGATTCCAGTCGAGCAAGGAAGACATGGTCTCGGAAAAGGTCGAGGATCTGGTGCGGAACGAAGTTAAGCGCACGTTCAATCCCGAGTTCCTCAACCGTCTGGACGAAATCATCCTGTTCAGCGCCCTGAGCGAGCAGGATCTCATTCAGATTCTCGAGCTTATGGTCAGTCTGTTGAACCAGAATCTGGCCCAGAAATCGATCACTGTTACTGTAACCGACGAGGCCAAGAAATGGATTCTGAATCAGAGTCTGGGCGATCGCAGCTACGGAGCGCGTCCCCTGCGAAGAGCTTTGCAGAAATACATCGAAGACCCGCTTTCGGAAGCGCTGATCCAGGGCACCATTACGACCCGTCCGGCGTTCATCGAAGTCTTCCTGGAAAGCGGCAAGCTGTACTACCGCCCAGTGGACTCGAAGGAAACCGAGGGCGTGCTGCTGTACGAGAGCTAGAGTTTGTAAGTTTACGACGGCACGAGGTACTTCAAGCAATCGCGCAGGTGGTTGTGGTTGTCCTTGTCTACCACGTGCGTAAACTCTACGAACTCAGGCACGCGGAACTGCACGCTGGCGTCCCGCAGTTCGTCCCCCCATACACAATCGCCGCCTAGCACTACACTTATTGTGTAGCCGGGCCCGGCAGAGTTTCTGCACGCTTGATAAATCGCGGTCCATCATCGGCACAATGAAGCGCTCCATGACGTGCCGCCGGGGCCAGTCCTCTTGGCCGGCTCTGCAAGAAACGGGACTGCGATCCGACCGGGCCGTTTGCCGACTCGCCACGATCAAACCAGTTGGTGTTATGCGCTTCGATTGGGTAACGCGAGTCTCCCTCAACAACCTGCGCCCATTGTTGAGCTTGTTTTCCGCGGACTTGGCGATTGACTTGGGGACGACGAACACACGGGTCTATGCCCGCGGTAGGGGGATCGTGGTCAATGAGCCCTCAGCCGTTGCCCTCGACGAAAGTACCGGTGAAGTCCAGGCCGTCGGCAAGGAGGCCAAGGAAATGTTGGGCCGCACGCCCGGCAATATCATCGTTGTCAAGCCCTTGAAGAACGGCGTGATTGCCGACTTCAAAGTGACTGAGAAAATGCTCAACTACTTCATCCAAAAAGCGCACCAGCGCAAAACACTCGTGCACCCTCGCATCATCATCAGCGTCCCCTCCGAGATCACTCAGGTGGAAACACGCGCCGTGATGGAATCGGCCTACCGGGCCAAGGCCGCAGAAGTGCACCTGGTGGAACAGGCGATGATGGCCGCCATTGGCGCCGGTCACCGAGCCCGGTGGCAACATGGTGGTCGACATCGGCGGGGGCACGACCGACGTCGCGGTCATCTCACTCTCCGGCATCGTCTATTCGCGCTCGCTGCGCATCGCCGGCGATCACATGGATGAAGCTATCGTGAATTACCTGAAGAGAAAATATAACCTGCTGATCGGGGAGCGCACGGCGGAGCAGATCAAGATCGAGATAGGCTCGGCGTATGTCCTGGACAAGCCGCTAACCATGGAGATCAAAGGCCGAAGCCTCATCGAGGGTATGCCAGAGACGGTCACCGTGGACGACAGCGAGATCCGCGAGGCGTTGAGCGAATGCGTCTCGACCATTGTGAGCGCTATTAGGGTGGCGCTGGACCGCACTCCGCCGGAGCTCTCCGCCGACATCATCGACCGCGGCATCGTGCTCGCTGGAGGCGGTGCCTTACTGAAAAACCTGGACAAGCGAATCCGGGAGGAAACCGGGCTGCCGGTATGCATCGCCGATGATCCGTTGTGCTGTGTGGTGCTGGGCACTAGCAAGATTCTCAGCGACTTCAAACTCTTACGAAGGATTGAGATCGAATAGATCTCCTCAGCGTACTCTTAGCATCTGGCGCTGCAATAAAAAGGGGTTGCAGATCCGATACCTGCCAGGCCGACTGCAACAAACTTTGTGGGCCAACTCGTGAGGCAGTCATGAGAAGCACAACGATCCCGACACCCCCACTCTGAAGGCGGAGTACGCGAAACTGAGATAGACTTGCTTTGGATCGACGCACCAACGAACGAGGCCTCTGTGCAACGGGAATTGAATGACAACTGCATATCTAGAGGAAGTCAATCCTTGGGAAGCACAGGTTGCCCGATCCGACCTGGCCGCAAGGAAGCTCAAGCTCGACGAAGGCCTGTGGAAGATACTGCGCCAACCTAGCCGCGAAGTCATCGTGCACGTGCCGGTACAGCTGGACGATGGGAGTTTGGAGACATTCACCGGATTCCGGGTGCAGCACTCAATCGCTCGCGGGCCGGCCAAAGGTGGCATCCGTTACAGCCCCAACCTAACTCTTGACGAGACGCGTGCACTAGCGAGTTGGATGACGTGGAAATGCGCCGTGGTGAACATCCCGTTCGGCGGTGCAGCGGGTGGGGTGATTTGCGATCGAGACAAGATGTCCAAGCGTGAACTCGAGCGACTCACCCGACGGTACACTGCGGAGTTGATGGAGTTGCTTGGCCCGGAAAAAGATGTCCTCGGCCCTGACATTAACACGGACGAGCAGATCATGGCTTGGATCATGGATACCTACTCCATGCACATGCGCCATACGGTCACGGCTGTTGTCACCGGGAAGCCGCTCGGGTTGGGTGGCTCACATGGACGCACTGAAGCCACGGGGCGCGGCCTGATGATCGTCTGTGACGAGGCCCTGAAGAGGCTCAGCATGAACCGGGACCAGACGCGAGTGGTCATCCAAGGTTTCGGCAATGTGGGCTCGAATGCAGCCCACCTCATGCATCAGCGGGGCTACAAGATCGTCGGAGTATCCACGAGCAGCGGTGGTCTGTATAACAAGAATGGCATCGACATTGATGCACTCCTGATTTATCACAAGCGCAATAACACTCTGATCGGGTTCCGCGGCACAGAAGAAACCGATTCTGCCCAGTTGTCGGTCACGAACTGCGACATTCTCATTCCCGCCGCTGTCGAGAATCAGATCACCAGCCGCAATGCCGACCGGGTGAGAGCCAAGATCCTCTGTGAGGGAGCGAACGGTCCGACGACAGCCGAGGCCGACGACATTCTGACCAACAAGGGAGTGTTCGTTGTCCCCGACATCCTGGCGAACTCAGGCGGCGTTACTGTGTCCTATTTTGAATGGGTACAAGACCGCCAGGGCTATTTTTGGTCTGAGTCAGTCGTCAACGACCAGCTGGATCACACCCTGCGGACTTCCTTCGCAGAAGTCTTGCGGTACGCCGAGACCCACGGCGTCAGTAACCGAATTGCAGCCTACATGCTGGCAATCGACCGTGTCGCGTACACCCTACGGCAGCGAGGCATTTACGCCTAACTGTATGCGCGGTGAAGTGCAGGGTGCGACGACGGTTTGACCGTTAACGTCTGCTGCGCAGGCCCCGCCGGGAAACTCCTATCGAGCGCATATTCCGCGAAGTGACCGGTCGCAAGATGAGCGCAGCAATAAAGCGTATTCTGTTATGCAGACCAAGAGCCGAACGCAAAGCCGCATGATTTGAACTGCCCCGTTCCCCGCTTGTAAAGAGAGCGTATGATTGCAGTCTTGAATCATCAACGCCCGAAAACTTAGAGACGCTCAGCTGCGGATGGAAGAACAGGCTGCGCGCATCCAGCCGCTGCACCATGGCCACCATCGCCCTGCGAAACAGCCCAAGCTGGAATTGCCATCTCCGGTTGAAGCCGCAACCAAAGCGAGAAAAACAGGCGAGGCCGGTAAACATGAGTACGTCTGCGCTGAAGACAGCGTTCATCGTGGGTCTCGTATTTTTCATGGGACTAGCCACAGCTTCGCGTGCCCAGGCCACCAAACCCGCCCCGCCGACCCCTATCGATGAGAAGA
>Ga0210384_10003056_pt1 | contig 19774 bp, 18 predicted proteins | sample IncBWH2MmetaG_FD_160574 | JGI IMG/M metagenome (GOLD analysis project Ga0210384, IMG submission 160574) | Forest soil microbial communities from Barre Woods Harvard Forest LTER site, Petersham, Massachusetts, United States - Inc-BW-H-2-M | ecosystem: Environmental > Terrestrial > Soil >...
TTGTGTGGTGCTGCGGAATCGTTCTACTGTACTTCTTGCTGAGAGAGGACCGCGCCTAACCTCTCACACACTCCACCCAAGTCCTCCGAAGCGCTCCACGGGGCAGGAAATGGCCATAGCGCACGGTTTACGGTGAGTCGATCTGTTTTCGCCTATTCTTCGCGACGAATGAAAACCGAAAACCGAGTTGAGTTTCACAGGGCAACGCGCATCTAATAGTCATTACGATTTTCTGAATAGGAAAAGTAGGGTATCGAAGTGGAAAGTACAGGTCGCAAAACGGCAATCATCCAGCTTCGCAAGCAACTGCATATTTCGCAGGCCAAGCTTGGGCAGGCCATCGACCTGAGCCAGAGCATCGTCAGCGCGTGGGAGTCTGGGTACACGGAGTTGCCCGAGGCCACAGTCGTTGAGATGGGCAACTACTTGATTGACGAGCAGGCGAAGCTGGCGGCCATTGCGTTCCCGAAATTCAATACACCTGTGGAGGTGGCGTGGATGGACAGCACTTTTGAATGGGAAGACGAATTGGCCGAAATGATGCAGCAGTGGGCGGCGGAACTCCCGAACCTCACCGCACAGGTAGACATCGACAGGGCTGAGGCGCAGAAGGGGACGACAAACGGCATCGACCTGACGCCAATCTTCGCGCAAATCGAAAGCTTCATGTATCGCATCGCGAAGCTTGAGCGGCAGAACCTCGAATTTGAAACGCGCTTTGCAGAACTTGAGGCCGCGCGGCATGCCCCCCCGAGTTCTCGCGGCTCACAGTAAAGATGAACCTCGAAGCAAAGCAGCGCGAGATGCGAAAGCGCTATGTGCGTAAACCAAAGGCCCGTGGGCCCTCGTGCTCCGAAGTTAGAGCGCGGCGTTTATGTTCGTCCCGTCCGACGTGACAAACGCGTGTGCGACTTCCAACAGTTGCGGGAACTAGCCTGCCAGCACCTAAGGCAAGGTAGAGCATCCCGAGAAAATTCTCTGCGTATCGTTCGTAGCGTACGACCACCCTGCGGAAGTTTTGCAGCCAGGCAAACAGTCTCTCAATCTTCCAGCGTCGCCGATAGCGACGCATACGCCGAAGGTCTTGTGAGAGGTTTTTTCGATTGGTACGGTGAGGCGCGATGAGTTCAATTCCGTATTGTCGAAGATTCTGGGGTGCCTCAGGAACAACCATCCGAATAAGAGTGGAGGTAGCGAGTCTTACTTCGTGAGGAGTGGCACTGTCGATACAAATAGATACCGGCAGTCCGTGGCGATCTGCAACTGCCATGATCTTGGTTCCTTTGCCGCGCTTCGTCTTTCCGACCTTAGAGCCCCTTTTTTGACTGGAGCAAAGCTCCCGTCGATAAAGGCTTCCCGTACGTCTAGGTCACCTCGACGCTTAAGTTCGAGGGCTAGAGCTTCCAGAACACCTCTCATCACCCCGGAGCGGATCCAATGTTGAAACCGGAGGTGACAAGTCTGGTACGACGGATAGCACTCGGGGATGTCCGCCCATGGAGCACCAGTGCGTAACACCCAAAGAATGCCATTCAAGACGGCGCGTCGACTCTTCCATGGCCTTCCCCGTCCATCTGCGCGGCGCTTTGGCTCCGGGATTAAGTCATCCAAGATTTTCCAATGTTCATCTGTAATCTCACGCGCAGTTGCAGCTGGCATCGATGTCCTCCCTTTTGGTCGTAGCAACTCGTCAACGAAAACGGTGGGGCGGCGAGCGGCGGAGTCAGAACGATTCTGGTGTGCGTTAACGTTCCCGTGGCCAACGATCAGGTTGTGTTTCGATTGCTTTCGGGGCTCTCGAAGGTCCGCTCACAGTCTCGAAGTGGGTCCGTGACGAGGGCGGGTACGGCTCTTCAAGTGCCATGTGGCGCGACCGCCATTGTTCTTGGAAATACCGGATCACCGTTTCCTGAAATGTCGGTTCATACGGAGTGGAGTGATGGTCCCCTTCGCATTCAGCCGTACTTGACGGTGGAATCGCTTTGAGGAGCCTACCCACCTTCTGGTTGGCTGCATCTGCCTTCCCGTTGAGCACCAGCACTGGCACTTCGATCCACCGGAGCTGTTCTGCAGGCAGCGCAGGTGCGACCGCACCCCGAATGACGGCCGCCAAGACTTTCGGGTCGGCTCCCGTGACACGAGCTGCAATAAGATGAGCGGAGCCAAGGTGCCCGTGCACGATTTCTCCCTTCTCCAGAATCCGCGCTCCCTCCTCCGCCCACACCCGAAGTGTCAGCGGGCGAGGCACCGAATCGGGAACCGGCCAGTTTTGCGGAAGCTCCAGAATTGTGTCTTCGATGGCGTAGTCCCCGATCCCAGCGAGAATTGCAGACTTCACCTGAGGCGGTCGCAGAATCAATAGCCGCGCCGCTGTGCCAGCTCCCATCGAGAAGCCGATCACATCAACGGCAACAAGACGCAGATGTTCGATGAGAGCGACGACGTCGCGAGCCATCGCTGAATCCCCATACGCGGCTTGGTCTCGCGGTTTGTCGGACGCCCCAAAGCCGCGCATGTCCGGAAGAATGACGCGGGCACCGGCGGCCAACAGTGCCCGGACCACTCCTGGCCTTCCTTCGGGAGGGGGATTGGGTAAAGGTGGTGCTCCCCCAAATACCTCGCAGAACATTTCCTGTCGCTTCTCCAGTAACGGAAGAATTCGTTCGAAATCTCCGAACTGCCCCAGCCCGTCGACCCCAAATCCATGCAGCAGGATGACAACCGGGCCTTCCCCTTCGTCGTGATAAGCAATCCGGAGTCCGTCAAAAGATGTGAAGGCACGCATTTGAGAGCTCGAATGGGATGAATGACGTTTGCGCGATCAAGGCTTTGGCAGGGCAGGACCTCTGAGTCCGAAGCGCCGCCGCCACTGGGTTGGAGATGGCAGGGTTTCGGCTGTCCGGTTTTCCGTGCCCATCGACCAAGCAGCCGCTGCAGGCGTCTCGTTTTCACAGTTGTCCGGATGATCGTTATCACACGGGATCAATATGTACGCGTGTCCCTTGGTTTCATATTCTTCCGGGAGAACGCCTGGGGGAACGCCGAAGCCCGCGATCTCTCCACGTTCGTTGATCGCCACCGCGTACGTCAGCTGCAGACTCGAACCGGCCGGAATCAGCGTATTCAGATCGACCATCGGGCCGCCGTCCTCCCACAAGAATGCATGTTCGCCCACCCCGATGATCATGTGTGCACGATCCTCTGACGTACCGACGACCTGGCCGCGCGAATTTACGTAATAGGCGTTACTCGATGTGTCCTCAGGGAAAGTGCCGAGGTCGACCATTACGCCATGTCTCCACAACACGGCGTGATGATCCTGAGGCGTGAGCTGACCGGGGAGATCCACCTTGCCGACGATGTCTCCTTTGTCGTTGATCCAGTTGGTGAGGCCGGTATTGCCTCCCAATGTGCCAAGGTCCTGCATGGCTAGCGCTTTTGACCAAACGAAGGGATGGTACGCGAGGTCCCCGGCGAGGTCCGATTGACCTGTGACCTCGCCCCGATTGTTCTGGCCGGTCACCAGGCTGCACGTGCCTCCGAGACCTCCCAGATCCGTCATTTCGCCGTCTTTCCACACGAAAGGATCCTGTGTTGGGAGGTTGACAGAGAACCCGCTGCATGCGTCAACTACGGCATTCGGTGTCGCGTTGGTGTAGGAGTTACCCGCAATCTGCCCGTGATCGTTGATGAAGAGCGCATTCGCATCGGGGCCGCCCAGCGTACCCAGGTCCTGCATCACGCCGTTCTGCCACAGAAATGCTCGCGACTGCGTAGCCCCGGGAAACGGAAAGAACGAGTAGGGATCGGACACCGTGTTGGTGGTGAATCCGACGACCTGTCCGCGGTTGTTGATCGCATTGGCGATGCTCTCATGTCCCCCGGCCAACGTTCCCAGGTTTGTAATCCCGCCGTTCTGCCAGAGGACAGCGCGAAACTCCGGAAAGCCGATCAGTGGATCGATCATGCCGTTTTCCGAAATGCCCACAGTCTGCCCAGACTCGTTGATCCAAAGAGCCACGCTGCTCCAGCCGGGAGCCAACGCACCGAGATCCGTGAGTTTGCCGTCTCGCCACTGGAAGGCATGCGAGACAAAACAATCGAAGTTGAAACAAAATTCCGGGTCGGGGTCGGCTGCGGCAGTGTCCGCCGCACCCACGACGGTTTCGTGGCGATTCTGGATGCCGTCGAACCCGTTCGAAAGGTAACTCGCTTGTCCGCCGAACGTGTCTAGATCGATGAGTTTGTAGCGCGTGTGTTGCGCAGTAAGACCAACGGGAAGCGCCAACAGAAGTAATGTCGCGATAAAAACAGTGAAAGCTCGATTCGTTTTCATGTCCTTCCTCCAATAGAGGTCCGATACCCGGTGAAATACCTCCGTAGAATTACAAGATAAGGGCAGGCTGTCCCAAGGAAACGCCGAGGTTTGGACGAGGTTTTTAGACCGACGGGCAGGAAATTGGGGACAATAATTAACGACCACCTGGGGCGACAGTCCTCATGAATTCCGATTTTCAACTCGGTGCCTGGCGAGTTCAGCCCCAATTGAATCGGCTGACCTGCGAGCCCTTCGGACGCCCTACAAAGGGTCAAAACGCGCCAATCACAAAAGCCCGGAGGAGTGCGGCGCCAGACAGCGCGGATGCTTCGCATGACTTGAAGCACTGGGCCGCCCCTAGTTCCAATCTAAGTTTCAGCGCGGTGGAATCAAGCCGCTTCCGACCGAATCCGAGCGGCTGTCTTCTGAGGCGATGAATGCAGAGATTTTCAGTTTTGCAGTGGCGGCTGTGGCCTGTTTGATTTGCGCATCGGTCATCAGGGACGAGAGGCTCTTCAGTGCCGCGGTGGCGCGCTGCTCTCCTCGGTCGGCGGCGGCTTTGTACCCCATGTAGGCGGCGACGTGGTCCATTGGGACTCCCTTGCCTTGTTCATACAGATAACCTAGATCCAGCTGAGCCCGCGCGTATCCGAGCTCCGAGGCGTGCACTGAGCGCTCGGGGGACTGGAATCCCCGACGCGCGCAAAACCAAGCACGAGGGTACGAAGGGAAATCTCGAAATGGAATATCTACTAACAGATATGGGGGGAATCTCCTATCTGATCCGCAAGGGCTTCAGACATACCGAACTTCGACCGACCGGCCGAAACGGACAACTAGCGTTTGTGTTTACCGATCCCACGGCGCGAACTGAAGTGGGTGATTACTTCTGCGGCGCAACGGTGCCAGCGAGAAATTATTTCGATGCCACGCGGGCCGCTAAAGCACTGCTCTACGAAGAGAAAGACATCTGCCGCAAGGATCACGCGGAGTATGTGCCGGCGGTGCGAAATGAACATCGCTCAGGAACCCTTTGTGATGGTGCCGGAATGGCTTCTCGACGTTGGGTTGTCCGCGTCGGCGGTCGGTGTCTACTGTGCAAAGTTTCCCGAGGCAGACACCACACGCAAGGATGCGTGCGGTGAGGGAAATAATTCGGCTAACCACACGCAGGACCACACGCACCAGTGCGTGTCTAACCAGAAGAACCAGAAGAACGCAGAAGATGCAGCTACGGCCGCGGTTTTTCAGGAACAGATGGAGAGGAAGTTCTCATTGCATGGAACTACTATCTCGAAGCGTCTGGCAGTAAGGAGATTCTTTCCTCATCAAAAAAGAAAATGGGGTTGGCCGTTGTTCGCAAGATTCACGAAAGGGGACGCCCGAATCCGGTAGTGGACTTAAAGTCGCGATTGACATGGCGAAGCACATCGCGGCGAAGAACCCGAAGAAGGCCAATGGACGGAGTAAGAAGTGATGAACGTAACCAGAGGACGCTGGTGAGGCATGGAATCATCCTCCAAGCGCGCGGCGTGCATTGCCACGCCCGCTCCACACCCACCTGAACTCCCTCCCCACTCCACTGAACTCCCTCTTAACTCCACTCAACTCCACGCCAACCGACACGCCGCTTAAAAATACACGCTGCTTAATAAAGTAGAGGATTAACAAAGGAGAAGAAGTCGATGCTGTTTAAAGTCGATGAGGACAGAACGGAACTCTTTCAGAATATCCTGCCCCAGTATGCCGTCTATCCTCTGGTTCAAGCTGTTCGAAAGGTCTCGGATACTATCCATCACAAGTACCTGTCGCTTGGCCCATGAGACGCCTCCGACTTCCATCGTTGCCTCGAACCATCGTGCGTTGCCAACGAGCCCTGATCCCTTGAGAGGAGGGTGTGCAGATTTCAAGAGAAGAGGACTAAGTCTCAGGACGTTCGTGCTAAGAATTGTGTGACTTGAACCGGTATCTACGAGAAGTGTGACAGGTTGTCCATTTACCTGCGCTCGGATCAATATTGAGCCAAATTGGCGGTTCATTTCGAATGGGATGTCGGACCTTGGATCATTTTCGATAGTCCGATTTTGGCAGGCACCCGCCGTCAATGCCATCATCGGGGGCCAAGCGCGGTCACTATTATTGTGTTGGGCGCCTACCTGTGCAGGTATTGTCAGCATAGCGCCACAGGTAGCCATTACAACGCCGAAAGCCAGAGTCCTCATATTTCTTCTCTCATCGAAGCCGCACAACTAGCATGGTGTCTGAAGGATTAGCAGTTGACGAAGGCAACCGTCCCGAGGGATTGCCGAGGTTCGGACGAGGTTTTTGGCCGCGCACCCAGGGAATCATGGCCTATAATTAACGACCATCCCGCGCGGCGGCTGTCCTCCATGCATTCCGATTTTCAACTTGGCTCCTGGCGGGTTCAGCCCCAATTGAATCGGGTCGCTCCGAGCAACGCTCTATTCGTCTTGAGCCGAAGATGATGGGAGTCCTGCTGCCTGGCGCAATATTGGCGAGGTCGTTGCCAAGGAACAACTTGTGCAGGAAGTTTGGCGGGACACCTTCGTGACCGACGATGTTCTCATTCGCTGCATTTCAGAATTGAGAAAGGCGTTCGGGGACAACGCGGGCAGGCCGACATTGATTGAGACGATCCCCAAGAAAGGCTATCGGTTGTTGGTTCCCGCAACCCGAGTTTTGTATCGCGACCCTACGCGCGATCGTACGGGGAAGAAATTCGTTGATTCGATTGCAATTCTACCCTTTGAAAACACAGGCGACAGCGCTGACTTTGACTACCTCAGCAATGGCCTGTTGGAGACGGCTTTGTGTCGTGTTGGGTTCTGGTGGTGGCCGATGCGTCGAACCACAGCAACGGTATCAACGTAGCTGCAAAGAGAGCTCGTTTGTTCCTCAGCATGTCTTCAGACCTCGTGCATCCCGTGGTGATCCGGATTTCGCAGGGGCGGCTTGTTTCGTTCCCGCCCTGCGCGGAACAATTTCGTGACGTAAAGCTGGATTCGGCAATGCGACGCACGACACAAGTTCGGAAGGCTTGAAGTGCGCTTTTCCGAATCGAACCCCTATCCCCACGCTCATGCAGAGATAGCAGTTCGACCCGACCAACGTCCCGAGGAAATGCCAAGGGTTGCCGAGGTTTTCGGACACAGCCTTGATGGACGCGCGCATATAATGGAGAGTCAAGTTGGCCGGATGTGGCGTATGCTGTCCGACTTTCAACTCGGCGCTTGGCGCGTGCAGCCCCAGCTCAACAGTCTTGCTTGCGACCTGCGAACCGTCCGTCTTGAACCCAAAATGATGGGAGTGCTGCTGTGCTTGGTTCAGCGCTCCGGCGATGTGGTTTCGAAAGAGCAGATCGTGCAGGAGGTCTGGCAGGGCACATTCGTCACCGACGACGTACTCATCCGCTGCGTCTCCGAATTGAGAAAAGCGTTCGGCGACGATGCCGGAAAACCGACCTTCATCGAGACCATTCCCAAACGCGGTTACCGTCTCTTGATTCCAGCAGTTCCAATTGACCGAGCCAATCACCATGAGGCGCCTTTGGCCCCTAAGTTTGCCGATTCCATAGCAGTCCTTCCATTTGAGAACGATGGATTGGAGCCGGAGATGGAGTACCTGAGCGACGGAGTTGCGGAAACGATTATCAATAATCTGTCTCGGCTGCAGGATCTTCGTGTTGTTCCCCGTACCACGACATTCGAGTACAAACGAAGGTGCATGAATCCAACCCAGGTGGGCCGTGCGCTCGCGGCCCGACTTGTACTTACCGGACACGTTGCCCAGCGGGGCGACCGCTTAATCGTCGGTGCGGAATTGATCGACTCGGTGCAGGAGTCGCAGCTGTGGGGTAACACCTATGATCGAAAGATCGAGGAAATCTTCACGATCCAGGAAGAAATCGCGCGGCGAATCCCAAACTATCTGCAGTTGCGTTTAACAGATGCCGAGAGGCAGCAAGTTACCAGACGCTCTACTGAGAGTCGAGAAGCATACCACTTCCTGTTAAAGGCGGTGCACTTTGCTCTCAAATACACTCCGGAAGGGTTTGGGAAGGGGCTCGATTTTTGTCGCCAGGCTATCGAAGCAGATCCGGTCTATGCGGACGCCTACGCGCTTCTAAGCTTTTTGTACAGCTTGTTGGGAACCTTTGGTGTTGTGGCGGCTCTGGAAGCCTTTCCGCGTGCGAAAGCCGCTGCCCTCAAAGCCTTGGAAATCGACGACAGTTTGGCAGATGCTCACGCAGTGTTGGGATTCGTGCATCTGGCGCACGATTGGAACTTCCGCTGTGCCGAAATGGAGTTCCGCCGGGCAATTGAGCTTGGTCCACACATGCCGGGCGGTCACTACGCCTACAGTCAGCTGTGCCTCGCCGAAGGCCGGTACAGAGAAGCAGTACAGGAGGCAGAGCGTGCGGTCGACCTGGACCCTCTGTCGCTGCCCAAGAACTATCATCTTGGCGCTATTTGCTATTTCGCAAGACAGTACGATGCTGCGATCGCGCAACTGAACAAGACAATTGAACTAGATCCGTCATTCGTCGTGGCGCACAATGTACTGGCTGCCGTCTACGCTCTCAAGGGGATGCCCGAAGAAGCTATAGCCGAAGGTGAACGAGCACGCTCCCTTTCTAAGGGGCTCTGGACCCGAATCACATTGGGGCGCGTACACGCGATCCTCGGGAATCAGGCCGAGGCACGTGAAATTCTCACAGAAGTAAAGGAGACATCGAAGTCTCCGAATCTCTCCCGGGCTGCTTACTGTGCGATGATGCATGCTTGGCTAGGCGAACCAGACCAGGCCGTTGAATGGCTGGAAAAAGCTTATGGGGAACGTGAACCTACGCTGATTTATCTAAGGCAGTCTCCCGACTTCGAGATCTTGCACGACGACCCTCGGTTTCACGATTTGCTTCAGCGAATTGGGCTTGCGGTGTGATCAAAAAGGCTCTTCCGAGCGAATCCTCGGATTCGCGCCGCGATCTCCCTCGGTGTCAGACTCACTTCCATGGCAGCAGTCGCGATCTTGTTCGTAGTTGCTGGATTGCCTTCGATTAGTCTTCCATCGTCCCAAAAGAAGGGATGGCAGTTTGCGGTATCGCCAATGCCAAGACATGCTCCTGGATCCGCGGCTAGGCTCGAGGTGCCTATGACCCGACCACGATTATTAAGCGCACCAGCTCCACCCCAGACACCTCCCAAAGTTCCCAGGTCAACCATTCCGCGGTCCTCGCTCCAGAAGAACGGATCTGCAGGCGGAAGCCCCGTAACAGGATTTGGGGTGGAATTGATGTGCGAGATTCCTGTCACTTGACCGCGATCGTTCAAACCCAGAGCCTGCGCATCGGAGCCCCCCAATGTGCCCAGATCCCGTACCTGCCCATTCTGCCAGAGGAACCCTCGGGTCTCGGTTCCATTCGTGAGCCCTCCTCAGGAAATAGAGCAAAGAGAAAGGATCAGGAATGGTGTTGACGCTGAATCCGACTACTTGACTGCGGTTGTTGATGGCGACGGCAATGCTGTGATTTCCTCCGAGTGTCCCGAGATCTTGGATCTCGCCATCTCTCCGAATGACGCCGCGAATCTCCTCCAGGCCTACCACGAAGATCAATTACGGCATTTCCCGATCGGCCGGGAATCTCTCCCTGTGAATTAATCGAGACGGCTTCGCTGCACTCGACGCCAGGAAGGGCTCCCAGATCTTTCTTTTCGCCCTCTTGCCATACGAACGCGTGAAAACGAAAGGGACGAGTCCGTCTGGGCCACCGCAGATCTGTTTGTTCGGGAGGGGCGGGTATGTCTGTAGCTGCGGCCCCGACGACTGTGCCCCGGCGGTTTATTTGATTGGGACTTCCCAAAGAGAATGCCGCGTTAACATAGCTCTCCGGACCGCCGAAGGTACCGATGTCGATGAGCCTGTAACGATGGTGCTTGTGGTGGTGATCTTGCTTGTCCTGCGCGGCGAGCTGAACTGAAATTGGCAGCAGCACGAACAGTGTCACAACAGCAGCAGCGAAAGTCAGTTGCGATTTCATAAGACGTCTCCCGCGGAGGCACGGTACCTCCTGAAAAGCCTCTATAAGAGTTAGCAGTCAAAGAAGTGAACTGTCCCGAGGAAACGCCGAGGGTTGGCCGAGGTTTCTCGCGCACAGCCACAAAGCGACCCGCATATAATTGAGCGCCAAATGGGTTGGATGGGCTTATGGAATCCGATTTCCAACTCGGGGCCTGGGTGGTTCGGCCCCAATTAAACATTCTTGTCCGTGATCAGAGGACCATTCATCTTGAGCCCAAGATGATGGGAGTCTTGGTATGCCTAGCGCAGCGGTCCGGCGAGGTGGTTCCGAAAGAGCAACTCGTGCAGGAAGTGTGGCGGGGTACGTTCGTCACCGACGACGTCTTGATCCGCTGCATTTCCGAATTGAGAAAGGCTTTTGGCGACAATGCCGGAAGACCGACTATCATCGAGACGATTCCGAAGAGGGGTTACCGGTTATTGCTCCCGGTAGTGCCTGTTGCGTGCGGGATGCAATCAGTGGGTGATTCGCGCTCTGGGCCCCTCGATTCCATCGCCGTCTTTCCATTCGAAAATGCCTCCGGAACACCAGAAATAGAATACCTGAGTGACGGCATCTCAGAGAGCATCATTAATAGTCTTTCACGGCTGGCGTGGTTGCGCGTCGTTCCTCGTACTACGATCTTCCGATACAGGGAAAGATCGGCCGATCCAATTCGAGTTGGGCAAGAGTTGCGTACCCGTCTTCTGCTGACCGGCCGTGTGAGAGAACGCGACGGCGACCTCATTGTCGATGCGGAGCTGATTGACACCGCCCGCGAGTCCCAGGTGTGGGGCGGGAGATTCAGGCGGAAGGTCTCTGAAACCATCGATGTTATGCAGGAGATTGCGGAAGAGGTCTCCAAGAGGTTGCAGTTAAAACTCAGCAACCATGAAAGCGCGTTCCTCAGCCAGCGTCCTACCCAGAATAGCGAGGCATATCTCCTCTTCCTTAGGGCCATGCATCAGGCTAATAAGTGGACTCCCGAGGGACGCCGCAAAGGAATTGAATTTGCCCGCCAGGCCATCGAGGCTGACCCCGCCTATGCGGCTCCTCACTCCGTTCTGGCCTATATCTATGGAATGCTTGGCTACGCTGGCGCGCTCGCACCCGCTGATGCTTTTCCGAAATCACGCGCCGCGGCACTCCGGGCGCTGCAGATCGACGAAACGGATGTGAGCGCGCAAGTATGGCTCGGACTCGTCAAGCTCTTCTACGATTGGGACTGGCAGGGAGCTGAAATTGAGATCCGCAGGGCTCTATCCCTTGGCGCAAACGATCCGGCGAGTCATTTTGCCCAGGGAGTCTGGCTGCTCGCCATGGGGCGTTGTGAAGAGTCAATTCTGGAAATGAAACGTGCCATCGAGCTTGATCCACTCTCCAGTCCGATCAATGCATTTACCATTGCAGCTTACAGTGGTGCCCGGCAGTATGACAATGCGCTGGAGCAGTGCCGCAAGACCCTTGAACTCGATCCCACATTCACTGCGGCTTGGGCACTTCGTGCTACGCTACTTGCCCGGTCCGGACGTTATGACGAAGCAATTGCCGAGGCGCAGAGGATCTATGCGGTTACTGGCGCCGATGTGGGAGGCAAGAGCGCACTCGGGAGGGTCTACGCAATTGCCGGCAAGGCTGAGGAGGCCCGGACGATCGCCAAAGAGCTCGAAAGCCAGGCCAAGCCCGCCAACCTTGCCTCGGCCCTTCCCTATATTTATGCCGCCTTGGGGGACCACGACCGCGCCCTTTACTGGCTGGAAGAAGCTTATCGTGCGCGTGTCAGCGAACTTGTCTTTATCAGCCACGTACCAGACTGCGATAGCTTGCGAGGCGATACTCGTTTTGAGGATCTGCTGCGCCGGATTGGCCTTCCCGGCGGGTCTTTAGGGCCACAGATCGGACACGACGGTTGAGCAGATCGTGAAGGTAGTAGAAGAGCACGATCGCGGCTTTCAATGTCGAGTCAAGATTAAGCACGTAGAAATCTGTTGGGTTCTGTTGTCGGAAAGATCGAGCAACGTGCCTGGCTATTTGTGAGATGGCTCCTAGTATATGCCGCGAATTTCCGTATCGTTCTATGCCGACAGGGGCTCCTCTCAGGTCGTCGGATTGTAGGCAATTCGGAAATGGGAATTTTCCGTTGGTAAGTTCCGGCTTGCCCGTCAGAACGAAGCCGCTGGCGCGGCGGACGCTGCCGCGTGGGTGCTATCGGCAGTCCGGATTTTCGGCTCAGATAAGTTGTGGGTCACAAGGAGGTGTCCTGTGACCCATCTACGCAAAATGATGCTGGAGGAACTCCAGCGTCGTCATTACTCTGAGGCTACCACACAGCGTTACATTCGCTTCATCGAGCGGTTCGCCCAGCACTTTCACTGCTCGCCTGATCGTCTGGGGCCGCGGCACATCCGCGAATACCAAGCCCAACTCTTCACCGTCCGCAAACTGACTCCCGGTTCGGTGACCAATCATCTCTGCGCTCTGCGCTTCCTCTACCTCCAGACGCTCAAAAGGCCCTGGAGCATTGCCGACACTCCCTACCCCAAGAAGCGCTATCGCCTGCCCACCATTCTCAGTCAGGAAGAAGTAGCACAGCTCATCGAGGCTGCGCCGACTCCTTTCTATCGCACCATCTTGATGACCCTGTACGGCACCGGCGTCCGCCGCACCGAGCTCACGCGCCTGAAGGTCAGCGATATCGATAGCCGACGCATGTCGTGCACATTCAGGACGGCAAAGGAGGGCAAGACCGCGATGTCATGCTCAGCCCTGTCCTGCTCGAGGAACTGCGCGCTCACTGGCGCCACTTGCGAAAAAAGTCCGTCTGGTTATTTCCCGGCAACCGCTGGCACAGCGGTGATCACCCCACCGATGACAAGACGCCCTACAACGCCTGCGTCGAGGCCGCCCGCCGCGCCGGGATTAAGAAACGTATCTATCCCCACATGCTCCGCCATTGCTTCGCCACCCACTTGCTCGAAGCCGGCGCCGACCTGCACACCATCCAGATTCTGTTAGGCCATCACGATCTGAAAGAAACCGCTCGCTATCTCCACCTCTCGCAACGGCACCTGCATGCCACGGCGAGTCCGCTGGATACGCTGGTGCTGAAGAAAGGCAGGTCGTCCGAGGAGGAGTAGATGAGTCGGCCACAGTTAGAGGTGGCCGACATCATTCGCAGCGCAGGAGTAGACTTCATCGCGCGCAACCGTCACTGGCTCCGCTGGACCCACCTTAAGGTCCTGCTGGCCATCGCGCGCTGTCGCACCGCCGCCCTCGGCGGCCATATCGATAAGTGCACTCGCTGCGGACATCGTGCCACCATCTCGTACAACAGCTGCCCGCAATCGGCACTGCCCGAAGTGTGTCAGACCGGTGCGCGGGAACGCTGGATCGCGGCACGTCGCCGGGAACTGCTGCCCACGCCCTACGTCCATCTCGTCTTCACGCTGCCGCCGCAACTGGCTTCGTTAGCACTCCAGAACAAGAAAGTCATCTATGGGTTGCTGCTCCGCGCCAGCGCAGAAACTCTGCTAGAAGTCGCACGCAACCCCGCCCATCTGGGAGCCCAGATCGGCTTCTTCAGCGTGTTGCACACTTGGAATCAGAAACTCCAACTTCATCCCCATGTCCACTGTGTCGTTCCCGCCGGTGGACTCTCCCATGATCACGCCTGCTGGATTCGATCCCGCCCACGCTTCTTCCTTCCCATCGCCGTACTGCGGCGCGTGTTTCGGGCAAGTTCGTCGCCGCCCTGAAGTCTGCCTTCGAACACCGCCAACTGCACCTGGGCGGAGAACTCGCACCACTCACCCATCCCAAGTTCTTCGCTGCCTGGCTGCGCCCGCTCTTTCGCAAAGATTGGATCGTCTACTCCAAACCACCCTTCGGCGGACCCGAGTACGTGCTGCAGTATCTCGGCCGCTGCACTCATCGTGTGGCCATCTCTAACCATCGCCTCGTCACGTTGACCGACGATCATGTCACCTTTCGCTGGCGCGACTCTGCCGAACACAATCGGCAGAAAGTGATGACCGTCTCGCGCGATGAGTTTCTCCGTCGCTTCCTACTTCACCTGCTCCCTAAAGGCTTCGTCCGCATCCGCCACTTCGGCTTCCTCGCCAACCGAAGGCGCGCTACTCTCCTGCCACGGTGCTTCGCCGCTCTCCACACCTCTTCACCGAAATCGGAAACATCGACCACTCCTACACCGCACCCGCTGTGGCGCTGTCCCAACTGCGGCGGACCGATGGCGGTCGTCGAACGATTCACCGCCGCGCAACTCCAACTCCGTTCTCCACCTCCCTGGCCACAGCTGCATGAACTCACTCGCTCACACACCGCACTCGCTACGCTTCAGAGCGTCTCGCCGACGTGTCTCTCCCTTCCATCCAGACATCTCCTTTCTATCCCTGCCTCGGTTCACTTCCGCCATCGACTCGTCTTTGCACCGTGCGCCGACTCGTTCTCCACCGGCCTTGACGACTCCCGCCAACTTCTAAACCCCTTCTCACTCCATTCAATTTGCATAAGTCCCGCGTCCGCCGCGCCAGCGGCTTCCTTCTGACGGCTTTTTCGAACGCGACGCCTCACACCTTCTCTTAGCCTTGAGCATCATGCCGGCGTCGCGTCCGAAAAAGCACTAGCGTGATACGGCCACAGCTAATACTCCCTAGCATTCGTCAGTGACTTATTTCGAAGGGATTCATTTGGCCTTGAAAGCCGGAACGCATCGTGGTATTTATGCGGGGTGCGCTCCAGGCGCCAGCAGGTTCGCGCGAAGGGCCAAGCCCACTGCCAATCCGAAGGTTGAACGCACGTCTAGATCCCGTGCTGCCTGATTGCGAACCCAGGCCAAAGCATGGAGGTCACTATGACGTTGCAGCAGCTACCCGAGCGCGCCAATTTAGAGCAGCTCAAAAAGCAAGCCAAGTCGTTACTCGCCGCAGCCCTAAGCCAAGAGCCAAACGCAATTCAGAGGTTCGAAGCGGTCTTAATCGGGCGATCCCTAAAACCAGACGCGATTGCCTTACATGACGCGCAATTTGTGCTTGCGCGTGAGTATGGCTTTAAGTCGTGGACTGAATTGAAGCAGGAAGTGGAAGAGCGATCGCTTTCGTTCGCAGCGGCAGTGGATGAATTTGTGCGCTGCGCCACCGGAAGCGCGCCCGAACGAGCGATGCGATTGCTCGGGAGGCACGCCGGCATCGCAAATGCCAATTTGTACACGGAGCTGCTGCTGGGCGATGCAGACGCGGTGGAAACGCGGCTGAAGGCGAATCCAGCGATAGCGCGGCAACGAGGCGGAATCCAGAATTGGGAGCCGCTGCTGTACGTCTGCCACACATTTCTGCAGAAGGATTCGCCCGAGCGAGCGAAGGGGTTTGTGAGAATTGCACGGGAACTACTACGGGTGGGCTCGAACCCAAACGCCGAATATGACTGGAACTGGCACCCGGAGCTGCCACGGACAGCTCTTTGGGGAGCGCTGATTGCGACGGGGCAGCCTGAGCTTGCAGAGTTGCTGCTCACGAGCGGCGCAAATCCTACGGACGGCGTTTCCGCCCACATTGCGGCGGGCAGTGGAAATGTTGCGGCGCTGGAATTGCTGTATCGATTCGGCGTCAATGTTAACGGAATTCCAGGAGGCGTTCCCCCACTTGCGTACATTCTGGGTTGGATGAGGCCAGACGACATTTCCGGAGCGAAATGGTTATTGGAGCACGGAGCCGATCCGAACTTGGCATGGGCGCAATCGGCCGAGTCGCCGCTCCACGTTGCGGCACAACGATTGGACGTTAAGATGGTGGAGTTGCTGGTCTCCCACGGGGCGGATGTAAATAAGCGCCGGCCCGATGGACGCACGGCGCATACGCTCGCCGCGCTGCACGGGAATGACGAAGTGGCGGCCTGGTTGTTGCGACATGGCGCGAAAGACGAACTCTCGCGGATCGACCGTTTTGTTGCGGCGTGTACCTCCGGCAATGAGGCGCAAGCAGACTCGGTGCTCAAGGAGCATCCGAATCTGCGCAACGAGCTTCGCCCAGAGCACCATTTGATGATGCACACTCCGGCCGAACGCGGCGATGCGAAGACTCTCGAAACAATGCTGCAATGTGGCTTCGATCCGAACGTAAAGGACAGCAACGGAGTGGAAGCACTCCATCGTGCCTCGATGGGAGGCCACGTGGAAGCAGTAAAGGTTCTGCTGACGAAGGGCGCGTCGGTGAATGCCGTCGATGGCATGTTCGCCGCGACACCCCTGGTGTGGGCATGTGAAGGCTGGCGACACACGTCGCAAAACGGCGCAGATCACGTTGAAGTGGCGCGCTTGCTGCTTGCTGCCGGCTCGCCGCGCGAATGGGTGGCGCCGGAGAAAGCCCCTGATCGCGAGGGCACACAGGAGCGCTTGGCGGAGCTGTGCAGGGCAGCGGAGGCACCACGAATACTTCGCGAGTAGTCGGCTAACCTTCCAGAACCCTCCGCCCCTAAGCTCAAGGATTAGGCTCGATGCCAATGCGATCATTGACGGCTGATCGAATCCGCTGCTTGCAGCCCAGGTAGCGTTCTGTCGTCTGCACCGAAACGTGCCCCAAGAGAAATTGGATCTGCTCCAACTCACCTCCCGAAGCATGGCAGAGCCGAGCACAGGTCCGTCGCAGATCGTGCGGCGCCAACTTCGACATTCCGATGCTTCTGGCGGATTCCTTCACAAATGTGCCAAACCGCCTTTACCGTCATCCCATCGCCCCATGCCCTACCTACTTTGTTGACCCGGCGGAACAGTCTTCCTCGATCAATAGCCGCTGCGGCCACCCAATCGTTCAACTCGCTTCTCACCCAATCGGGAACCGGAACTGTTCGAACGTGGCCTCCCTTGCCGACCAGATCAACAATTACCCAATGATCTTCGCGCTGCTGGAGATGATCCAATGTCAAGGCCACAGCTTCATGCCTCCTCAAGCCACACGCGAGTAGCAATGCAAGCAAGGCTCGGTCACGTTTTCCTTTGAGTCGCTGACGATCTGGCGCTTGCCAAAGCGCATTGCCTTGCTCGGCCGTTAGCCAGTTGCCCAGGCGGATACCCAGTTTCTTCACCCCTTTTACTCGACGAATACCGGCCGCAAGATCGGCGCTGAGAAGACCGCAATCGGCCGCTTCGTTGGCGAGCCGACGCACAGCCCCAAGACGCAGATTGATGGTTCCAGGGGCGAGTTGACGGGATTCGAGATGAGAGCGATACCGCAAGACCACGATCCTGTTGAACGCCAAGCGCGGTTCCGAGCAATACCAGTCAACGAACTCATCGATGGCGTGACGATAACCTCGCTTTGCGTCTACTGAGTTGAGGCTGTTCAATACCGCGGCCTTGGCGTGTTCCAGGTCGGGCAACCGTAGGATGGATTTGGTGCGTCTGCTTCTGGAACTTGGTTTCTGCTTCATGACCGATGGCCTCCCTGCCACCGGTCAATGATCAGAGTAGTGCGGCGACTCTAAGGTCAGAGTCGCCCGTCATCTGCCCAGAATCCATAAGCTCCGGGTCGTGAGCGCTATCGCTGTTTTCGACGGTTGTCATTCATTGGCCGTAGTCTCTGATCTCGAATCGCCACTCGTTAGCGGTTCAGATACGGGCTCCATCCGCTCTTCTTGATTGTTGCATCCGCTTCGGGTGAGGCCAAGAATCGGAGTAACTGCTTCGCAACTGCGGGCTGCTTCGAATGGACGGCAACTCCGCCTGAATACACTGTCATCTTCTGAGTTTTAGAAGGAATGGGCCCTACGATGTCGATGCCTGCAATCGGAAGCAGTTCGCTCAACTGCTGAAAGCCAATTTCGGCGTCTCCGCGTGCTATGACTGTCCCCAACCATGCCGACGTCAATCCTCATGCACTTGCTCCGTATCGCGTCAGCAATTCCAAGCTGCTGGAATAGCTCCGTAGAAAGATAGACGCCGCTAGTACTGTCGGAGTAGGCGATCGATTTTGCAGCGAGTAAAGTGCGCTTGAGCCCTTCCAATGTACTGATGTCTGGCTTTGGCGCACCGGCCCTCACCGCCATAGCGATGACTGAGCGTGCGAGATCCACCCGAGTGCCGGGAATAACTTTGCGCTTCTTCACCAATTCTTCTAGGGCTGAACTAGCCAAAATCACCACGTCCGCTGACTCACCGCTCTGAAGGCGATTTGGTATTGCGTTAGGTGCATTTCCGATTGACGCACCGTAAGCGGTCACGATAGCGTATCCGGTTTTTCGTTCGAACTCTGGAACAAGCTCTTGGTAAGCGGCCCTGAAACCGCCGGATATCATAACTTTCAGGGAAGGCACGTTCTGGCCACTCCCCGAGGCGAATGAGACTAACGCCGCGACAATCGCAACAGCGAGATGTCTGGGACCCAGTTTCGTTCCGCTGCTGAGCAAAGACGTACCTCGGAAAAGGCTCATTTCTTTACTAAGTCCAACCAGTTCGTCGTGACCGTGAAAGGCGCCGTGCTGCCTGGCCCATAGTTGGTCATGTAGATCTTCTGCCCGTCCCGGGAGACTGCGTAGTAGTTAATGATCGGATGGGCGTCGAGTTCGAAAAGGGGTTGGGGCTTGTCGCTGTGAAAATGGTCGCCGATAGTGCTCAGGCTGGCAGACATTAGCTTGGCCGCTGAGCTGTTGGTGAAGAACAGCTCTTTTCCATCCCCTCGCCAAGCCATTGCCGTCCCACCGCCGTTCGATACCTGCCATTTGCCGCCTGAGATCGATGGAGTCCCGCCCGGTGCAGTGTGGAAAGGTACGACGTAAACTTCCGGCAGACCCGATTCGTTCGACGAATATGCTAGCCATCTCCCGTCGGGAGACAGCGCGACGCCATAGGTTCCCATCTTCGCAGAAAACAACGGAGTTGACTTGTGCCCGCCGTCCACTGCAAGCGCGCTGACTTGATCGGGACCACGGTAGATCAGGTACTTACCGTCCGGGGTCCAGCTCATGGGGTACAGTTTTTGGGGTGTGGACTCGCCGCCCGCGTTGCCCCTCTGAATCGGGAGTTTAAACAAAATCTCCTCAGCGCCGCTGCCGGAGACGTCTTGGGCGATGATGCTGTCTCCGTCGGCATCGACGCGGTCGAACGCCAGTCTTTTGCCGTCGGGCGACCACGTGGGTGAGAACGAGTGCTGGTCGAAGGTGAGCTTGGTTTTGCTGTTTGTGCGCAGATTGAAGACCCAAACGTCATTCAGTTGGCCAGAGGCGATACCCAGAGAAGCGGCCAGTTGATCTTCTTTCGGGGACAGCACTACCGTCTGAACCAGGTCTGTCTCCTCACTCAGCACGGTCGGCTTCCCGGTGCGGTCATAAGAAACGAGCCGCGTCCCGGCCACCACCGCGCCGGTTTGGTA
>Ga0210384_10003058_pt1 | contig 19761 bp, 18 predicted proteins | sample IncBWH2MmetaG_FD_160574 | JGI IMG/M metagenome (GOLD analysis project Ga0210384, IMG submission 160574) | Forest soil microbial communities from Barre Woods Harvard Forest LTER site, Petersham, Massachusetts, United States - Inc-BW-H-2-M | ecosystem: Environmental > Terrestrial > Soil >...
ATCGCGCGGTTCTGGACGCCGTTCGATCCTGTCATTCTGTCCATAGCCGACAAGCTGCGGCCGCCCAACGCGCAGCACTGGTTCGGCACCGATCAGCTGGGCCGCGACGTTTTGTCGATGATCATGCTAGGAGCGCAAACATCGGTCGGCGTGGCGCTGCTGTCGGTGCTGATCGGCGCATTCGTCGGCGTGCCGCTCGGGTTGCTCGCCGCCGCACGGCGCGGGCCGACTGACGAAGTGGTGATGCGCGGCAACGATTTGATATTTGCCTTTCCCGCATTGTTGCTGGCGATACTGATCACCGCGGTGTTCGGTCCCGGCGCAGTCAACGCCATTATCGCGATCGGCATTTTCAACATTCCGGTGTTCGCACGCGTGACTCGCGCGGGCGCGCTGCAGCAATGGACTCGCGACTACACCTTGGCCGCGCGCGTTGCGGGCAAGGGTGCGCTGCGAATCTCCGCCGAGCACATTCTGCCCAATCTGGCCGGTCTGCTCATCGTCCAAGGGACCATACAGTTTTCGCTCGGCGTCATCGCGGAAGCGGGTTTGTCGTACGTGGGCTTGAGCGCGCAACCGCCGACGCCAAGTTGGGGCCGCATGCTCAATGAAGCGCAAACCTTGACGGCGCTGGCGCCCTACCTGGCTCTCTTCCCGGGTTTTGCGGTGCTGCTGTTCGTGTTGGGACTGAATCTTCTCGGCGAGGGATTGCGTCGCCGCGCCGGGCGCGCCGTATGAGCGCCGCGAACCTGCTGGAAGTCGTCGACTTGAACGTCGTCATCGGTCAGACGCGCATCGTCAAAAACCTGTCGCTGGAAATCCGTGCGGGCGAAATCCTCGGGTTGGTCGGCGCATCGGGATCGGGAAAATCGATGACGGCACTGGGCATCATGCGGCTTCTGCCCGAGCGTGCCTCGTCCACCGGAGTGGTGCGTTTGAACGGCGAGACGCTGAGCTCCAAACCTGAGCTGCAAATGCAGGCGGTTCGCGGCCGCGATATCGGCATGGTGTTCCAAGAGCCCATGAGCGCATTGAATCCCTTGCTGCGCATCGGCGATCAGGTGGCGGAAACCGTCAGATTGCACCGTGAGGTGTCCGATGCCGAGGCGCGGGCCGCGGCACGCGACGCGCTGAACCTGGCGGGATTGCAAGGTGAGCACGGGGCGCTCGATCGGTTTCCGTACGAATTGTCCGGTGGTCAGCGCCAGCGCGTGGCCATTGCCATGGCGATCGTCATGTCGCCGCGGCTGCTCATAGCGGACGAACCCACCACGGCTTTGGATGTCATCACCCAAGCGCGAGTGCTGCTGCTTCTCAAGGAATTGGCGCGCACCCGCAATATGGGCCTGCTCTTGGTGACGCACGATCTTGCCGTTCTCGCACAGCTCGCCGATCGCGTCGCGGTGATGCATCGCGGCGAGATTGTCGAGCAGGCGCCGGTGGCGCAGATCTTGCGCCATCCGCGCGACGCCTATTCCGCGGCACTCTTGGCGGCCGCCGGCTTGCGGGCGAAGCGATCCAAGGCAAGCCCCGGCGCCGGACCGGCCATTTTGCAGGTACGCGGCATCGTGCGGGAATACCCTCGCAAGCGGACCTCGTTGTGGCATCGGGCGGCGCCGATGCGGGCGGTCGACGAGGTTTCTTTGGCCGTTCACGCCGGCGAGACGGTCGGCTTGGTGGGTGAGTCGGGGTCCGGCAAGTCGAGCTTGCTACGAGTCGTCCTCGCACTCGAAAGGCCCCAAGCCGGCCGGGTGAGTTTGCTCGGCGAAGAGTTCTCGAGCGCCAAGGGCGCCGCATTGCACCGCTTGCGCCGCTCCATCCAAGCGGTTTTCCAAGATCCGTACGGCAGCTTTGATCCCAAGTGGACCGTGGAGCGGCTGATCGGGGAGCCGTTTTTTCTCTTAGGGTCGCCGCCTTCGGCCGCGGAGCGACGGCGCAAAGTCGCCGCCGTTTTGGAGCAGGTCGGACTGTCCGCGGGCGATGCAGCGCGGCTACCGCGCGATTTTTCCGGCGGCGAACGCCAGCGGATCGCGATTGCGCGAGCGCTGATCACGGAACCTGCCGTGATCGCATTCGACGAGGCCGTCTCCTCGCTCGACGTTCTGATCCGCGGGCAGGTCCTGACGCTTCTTGCCGAACTCGCCGAGCGCCTCAATATATCGTATCTTTTCGTGTCGCATGATTTACACGTCGTCAGAGCGATTGCCGACCGCATTTATGTGATGCAGGAAGGCCGCATCGTCGAGGAGGGCGGCGCGGATGCCGTGTTCGCCTCGCCGCGTCATTCGTACACGCGGGCCCTGATTGCGGCCGGCCTCAAGTTGCCCGTGAACGAGGCCGGCACTTAAGTGACCGCTCCCCGTCTCGCCGCCGCGAAATTGATCCGGCTCAATCGCCGGACTCACCTGATGGTCAAAACTGTTGCCGTCGTATTCTGTCTGGGAACGCTGATCGCCTTGTTCTGGATGCAGCGGGATTCGCTCGAGCAGGCGCTCAAATGGTTGCGGCTGCACGGCTTGCCGTGTGCGGCTCTGGCCGCGATCGCGAGCGCCTTCCTGACCGCGCGGCGCCGATCGCTCAAACGCACCGAATACGCGCTATCGTGGTTGGCGGCCGTTCCCGTGACGGACCGGGCGGCACGATGGGAGCCGCTCGTCATCGAAATCCTTCCCGCGATCGCCGCCATCGGCGTGCTCGGGGTCTTGAGTATGGCGTGTGCGCTGGTGCTGGCACTTGCAGGGCGCGCGGAAATCTTCACGCCGCTTGCGATCGAGGCTTACCTTGGCGGCGGCATTGCGGCCGGGATAATCGGCAGCTATCTCGTGCCGCAACCGAAGCCCGTGATTCTGCCGCCCGGCTCGAGATATGTCCCTCACCCAAGGGTCAGACGCGCAGGGGGCGTTCGCCCCTCGCTGCGTGCGCTCGGGGCCTGGCCGATTCGCCAGATGTTCGCGTGGGCACAACCCAAAATCGTGTCACGCGCCTCGATTCCGATTCTCATCATGATGCCGATGGGCACGACAGCCGATGCAGCCATGGTGGTGATTGCGCTATTCGCAAACCTGGGCGCGCTTCTGCTTCTCTGGTCGGCGGTCATCTCGGCGAGCCGCGCGGCGCGCAGCTGGTTGGCGCCATTGCCCGCGGGGCGCGGCGCCGTGATACGCGCGTTCCTGCTTCCGGCATCCGCAGTGATCGTCGCGGCCGGTGCCATGGGGGCACTGCTCCTGCTGGTATTCAACGTTTCTTACGGCACGGCGGCGCAGCTCGGCGCATGCACGGCGCTCATCGGCTGTCTGACGGTGGGCGGCGTCCTCGTTTGGAACTTTCGCCCAAGGCGCACGCCATGACCGGCCCCATCTTGGAAATCCGGGAACTGCGCGCGGGTTATGGACCTCGTACGGTGCTCGAAAATATTTCAATGACGCTGGCGCCCGGCGATTGGTTTGTCCTGTTGGGTCCGAATGGCTGCGGCAAGAGCACGCTGCTCGATTGCGTGGTCAGCCGAATGATCCCGTCAGGCGGCGAGATCCGCATCGCGGGCCACGCGCTGAGCACCGATCCCTATGAAGCCAAGCTGCAACTGGGGTACGGCTGCGCGCCGGATGTGCTTCCGGGGCTCTTGACCTCTCGCCAATGCCTGGAAGTGCATGCCGGCGCCAAGGGACTGGCGGCGATCGGCGATGATCTGTTTGCCCTCGCCGACGAGCTGAAATTTACGGCGTATCTCGAGTCATTCGTCGATACGTTGTCGCTGGGGACGCGCCAGAAGCTCGCAGTCCTTCTGGCGTTGGTGGGCGACCCGCAGTTGATCGTTCTCGACGAGGCGTTCAACGGCCTCGACCCGGCCAGTGCGCTGGTGCTGAAGCGCCATCTGCGGACGCGCATTGAAAGGCGGCGCGGCGCGCTGCTCCTCGCAACGCATTCCCTGGATATCGTGGAACACTATGCGGACCGAGCCGCTGTCTTGATCGATGGCCGGCTCAAGCACGCCTGGTCCAAGGACGAATTGCAGGAGTTGCGGGCAAACGGCGGCGATTTTGAAGCTGCGATAGCTCTGGCGATCGGCGAGCCGGAAAGCTAGGCGCCGTCTTGCTTCAATAGCGTCCAAGCCAGCAATGCGGCCTTCTTCTGATCGGCGCCCCAGGGCGGCCCTTTCTCCCGACCCAGTCGATTCACGATATCGAGCACCCGGTCGAGCGGCAGGCGCAGACGCTTCCCCGCGTGCGCCTCCAACTCTCGGGCCGGCATGCGGCAAACTTGCAGACGGCATTGCTCCGCCGCCGCGTGCAGCGCATTTCTGAAATGGTCGCCATCCGCGGCATGAATCAGTGCATGCGATGCCAGAATCGACCGCAGCGAAACCTGCTTGCGGCTGGACGAATCGACGATGCCGACGGACTTCACGGAGATACCGCGGGCCTGCAATTCCTCGAACTGGGCGCGAAGGGCTGCCTGCGCCATGCCGGTGGCGACCGCCATGTATCCGTCCAAACGGCCGGTCGCTTCCTCGACGCATAGAAATTCGACGGCGTGATACGGCTGCTTGGATTCAGGATCACGATCGTCGATCAAGGGGACGCGTGATCGCGCCAAAAGCGTTGGGGCAACCGCAGTGCCGCCGAGCACCACCATGGCTGCCCAACCCGAGTGGGGAGAGAACCCAATAGCCGCAGTTTCAATTGCCACCGTTTGCGCTGCCGTGCGATCCGATCAATATCATTGGCCAAAATGCACCGCCCGGGCGATGGCGCGCGCCAGGCAATCCGCGGCGGCAGAGCCGATGCGCCCGATCTGTGCGGCACGCAGCAGATCCTCACCCAGCGCCAACTCAGCGCTCGCCAGCGCGAAGACCGTGTCGCCGTCGAAAGGAGTGTGCGCCGGGCGCAGCGCGCGCGCAATTCCGTCGTGGGCCATCATGGCAACGCGTTTGCATTCCACCGTGCTCAAATCGGCGTTGCACGCGACCACGGCGATCGTGGTGTTGACGCCGGGTTTGAGGCGGCCGATGGCCAGCAAGCGCGCTTCATCGGGCGCAGGATCGCTCACGTCCATGCGGCCATGCGGCGGTCCGCCGCCGCCGAATTCCTGCTGTAGTTCAAAGGGCCAAGCCCAGTACGTCTTGCCGTCCGGCATCAGGGCCGAGCCGACGGAGTTGACCGCCACCAGCGCGCCGACGACCAATCCGCCCTGCAAGTCCAGTGACGCGGAACCGATGCCGCCCTTGCGCATTCCTGCCAGAGCACCGCGGCCGGCGCCCACTGCGCCCAAGGCAAAGTCCGCCTTAGCCGCGCTCAAGGCGCCGACTCCCAAGTCGCGGTACGGCGGCGACAGTCCCCAATTCTTGTCGCCTCCATTGGCGAGATCGTGCAAAACCGCGCAAGGAACGATGGGGACGGACGGCGATCCTGTCCGCAACTGCAAGCCGCAGCCCTGCGCCGACAATGAGGCCGCGACGCCATCCGCGGCGGCCAATCCAAATACCGAACCGCCCGCGAGCACCACCGCATGCGCGCGGCCAACCAAATTTTCCGGCGCGAGCGCCTCGGTCTCGCGCGTCCCGGGACCGCCGCCGCGCACATCCACGGCCGCCGCCCAACCGGTCTCGCAGAGCACGGCCGTGACGCCGGTCCGCACGGCTTCGTTCGTGGCGTGGCCGACTTTGAGTCCCGCGATATCGGTGATGAGATTCTTGGGTCCGGGTCGAAACACTTGTCCAGGTCCGGGTCGAAACAAGGCAGCGCCTAGCGGGATTGTGCCGCGATGACCGCCAGTCCTTGCAGCACCAGATCCGGCACGATCTCGCCATGCGCGCGAATCGTTCCCGCGATCATGCTGGCGTCACCCCCGGTGATGAATAATTTGGGCGGCGTGCCGGTGCTCTCCTCAATGACCTGGCAGGCGTGGTCCGCCATGCCCGCCAGCGCGAACACCGCGCCCCGGGACACGGCCGCGATGGTGTTGTTGGCCAGCACGCCCGCAAGGGACGGCGTGCTGTTGAAAGCGGCCTTCGCGATGTCGCTGGTGTTGCTCATCAGTTCTTCGCGCATCATGTGGATGCCGGGCGCAATGAGGCCGCCCAAGTGCTGGCCGTGCGAATCCACGGCATCGACCTTGACGGCAGTCCCGGCATCCACCACGCAAAGCGCGGTGTGTGCCCGGGTCCACGCGCCGATCAACGCCAGCCAGCGATCAGCCCCCAGCAGCGACGGGTCAAGATAACCGCTGGTGAGTCCGTCGTACTCCCGCGATGCCGTGATGAATTCAATGTCGACGCGAAACTTTTTCTTCGCCAACTTGGCAAGCGTCTTCGCCATCACCGGCCCGGCAACATTCGACACCAATACCCGGCTCGGCTTTTGACCCGAGTCGAACAGGGTGGTGATCCAAATGCCCGGCTTGGCATCGCGATGGACCACGGCCTGCTGGTCGGATAGCCCGGTGCTCGTGAGCCAGGCCCACTTCAGGCGCGTATTGCCGACATCGATCACCAAAATCATTCGTAACTCATAGCCTTAAGTGTCGTCGAGCACGCCTAAGCGCGCAGGATAGCATCGTAGCCGGGAATCTTCGTCGTTTAGCCGCTAAACTGGCGCCGGGATGTCAGCCGACGAGCAGTTATGCCGGATTTGAAGCAGGCGATCAGGAACGTGCCGGATTTCCCGCGCCCGGGAATATTGTTCCGCGACATAGCGCCCTTGCTGCGCGACCACTTCGAGGCCACCGTCGGTGCGTTGGATGCGCTGTTGAGCGCTCAAGAATGGGGTGAGATCGACGCGCTGGCGGGAATTGAGTCGCGCGGATTCATCCTGGGTGCCGCTCTGGCCGTCCGTAAAGGCAAGGGATTTGTCCTGGTCCGCAAGCAGGGTAAGTTGCCTCCGCCGGTGGTCGACGTGGCCTACGACCTGGAATACGGCTCGGGAGTCCTGGAGATGCAAAAAGGCACGGGCCGCGTGCTGCTCGTCGATGACGTGCTGGCGACCGGCGGCACGATGGCCGCCGCCGCCGACCTCTGCGATCGCGCGGGCTATCAGCTCAAGGCAATCATGGCATTGATCGATCTGCGCATCGTTCAGGATTTTTCGTGGCGGAATCTACGGCTACGCGCCTCCATCAGCTACTAGCGTCGGACAGGCTACTGGCGAGCGCCCATGTCTGACTTGCCGTGCACGCTCGTGGTGATGGCGCTGCGCGTGGAGTCCTCCGGCGTTTTCGAGGCGGCCGGGGTGCCGGTGCTGTATTGCGGCGTGGGCAAGGTCAATGCGGCCATAGCGCTCACCAAGGAACTATCTCGTTACGCACAGAAGGGACAAGAAATGCCCCTGGTGGTGAATTTTGGTTCCGCGGGAAGCCGCAGCTTCGCCTCCGGCACGCTGGTGGCGTGCCAGGAATTCGTACAGCGCGACATGGATGTCAGCGGCTTGGGTTTCGCGCTCGGGGTCACGCCGTACGATGAAGCGCCCCCATCGCTGCTGTTCGATCCGGTGTTCACGCACCTGCCCGCCGCCGTGTGCGGCAGCGGCGATTCGTTCGCCATGGTGGACATCGAAGTCGACTGCGCGGTGATCGACATGGAGGCGTACGCCTTGGCCAAGGTCTGCTGGCACGAAAATGCCCGATTTGCCTGCGCAAAATACGTGACCGACGGTGCGGATCACGCGGCGGCCGATGATTGGCAGCGCAACGTGCACATGGCGGCCGAGCAGTTTCTGCAATTGTTTCGGGGTCTTTAAAAAAATCCGGGTGTTCAATGAAGTATTGCCTGCCGCTTTCCTGTGCATTGCTGTTGATTTGCTCTCGAGGCCTGGCCGCGAACGAACCGGGCCGCGCGCCCACGGTTCTGCTCATCTCCGTGGACGGCATGAAGCCCGAGGCCGTCATCGATGCGCAGAGTCATGGACTCAAAGTGCCCAACCTCCGGGCTTTCATGGCGGACGGCGTTTATGCCGGCGGGGTCCGCGGCGTGTTGCCGACACTGACCTACCCCAGCCACACGACGTTGTTGACGGGCGCCTCGCCGGCCAAGCACGGCATCATCGACAACACGACGTTCGACCCGCTGCTGCGCAATCAACGGGGTTGGTATTGGTACGCCGAAGATATCAAGGTGCCGACACTGTGGGACGCCGCTGCCGCGGCACGCTTGACCACCGCCAATATCTATTGGCCGGTGAGCGTGGGGGCGAAGATCACCTACAACCTGCCGCAGATTTGGCGCGCCGGCACGGACGATGATCTCAAGCTGCAGCGCGCCTTGAGCACCCCAGGCTTGGAGCAGGACCTCTCGGCCGAACTGGGCCGCTACCCCGGCGGCATGGAAGAGACGGTGGCGGAGGATGAAATCCGCGCGCGCTTCGCCATTCGCCTGCTGGAAAAAAAGCATCCCAGTTTCTTCACGGTGTATTTGACGGGATTGGACACGGAAGAGCATGCCTCCGGCCCCTTCAGTCGGAAATCGAACGAGACCCTGGAGCGGCTGGATGCCGTCGTCGGATCGCTGCGGACCGCCGCCGAGAAGGCGGCGCCGGGGCGCGCCACGATTTGCGTCGTGTCCGATCACGGCTTTGCCGCGGTCGAGCACGATGTGAATCTCTATGCTGCGTTCCGGGAGGCGGGATTGTTCAACGTCGACAAGGACAACAAGGTCACGGACTGGAAGGCGATGCTGTGGCCCGCCGGCGGCAGCGCCGCCGTGATGCTCGCCGACCCGACGGACGCGCAGCTTCTCGCCCAGGTGAGGGCGCTGCTCGATAAATTGGCGAGCGACCCTGCCAACGGCATCGACCGAGTCTGGTCGCAGCGGGAAATACGACAGGCGGGGGGTTTCCCGAATGCCGCCTTCTTGGTTTCGCTCAAGATCGGCTATGAAATGGCGTATAGCCTTTCAATGCCGCTCATGGCGAAACCCAGCAATCTCGGCATGCACGGCTATGTGCCGGAGCGCATGGAAATGCGGTCATCTTTCTTCATTGTCGGGCCGCATATCCATAAGGGCAAATCCTTGGGTGAAATCGACATGCGGCGAATAGCGCCGACACTCGCCGATATTCTGCATATTCGCTTGGCGGGCGCGGAATTGCAGGGAATTGAGCTGAATTAGCGCCGGAGCCTAGAACGGGCTTGCTACAAGGGCCGGGCGGCCCTGGTCAAAAGCAGGGCCGGAGGGCTATACTCCCGCATAGTCTCGACGGAAATAACCGGGAGTCAGTATGGCAAGAGAACCGGCGGCTATGCGCGCTGCGCGGCACGCCCAGGAAGTGCCGGCCGGCCTGTACCGCCAAGCGCGCCAGGCGCTCCTCAACAATGAACCGCTGCTCGCGGAGGCGAGTCAGCCCGGCCATGGCGCGCAGGCGTTGAGTGCCGGTGAGGTGGCGGCGCTCGAGTGGGTGGGGTTGTCGACGCTGCGTTTCGAAGAAGGCGCGGAACGGGACCCGATGGTGCGCTCGATCGCGGACTACATGGCGCTCCTCGAAACCAGCTACACCACGAGCGAAGCGGCGAAGTATCTGAGAGTCGACGCCAGCCGGATCCGGCAGCGATTGCGCGAACACAGTTTGTTCGGGATCGACTACGAAGGGGAGAAGCGGCTGCCGCGATTTCAGTTCGAGCGCAAGCAAGTCATTCCGGGCATTCGCGAAGTGATCGCAGCGCTGCCGAAGGATTTGAATCCCTTGGATGTGGCGGAGTGGTTCTTGTCGCCGAATCCGGATTTGGAGATGGCCAACGAAAGGCCGGTCAGTCCGCGCGAGTGGCTGCTTTCCGCGGGGCCCATCGAGGCGGTGGTCGGATTGGCGCGGGGATTCGAGTAGGCGCACGACACGCGAGTGGCCAAGTTTCCGAACTCGCCCGGGAAAGAAGCGCTCACCCGGTTGACTCCGGCGCTGTACACGCTCGTCGCCGGAACGACGCTGGCGCGCGTCTACTACTCGCGTAGTTCCTACACCCAGGCCTGGAATCAATTTCGCTTTTACGGCCCCGTGAATTCCCGTTGGGATCATCACTTGCCGGATGCGGCCGGCGGACCGACACGGCAGGGGCGGGGAATTTACTACGCGGCGCGCGATGCGAAGACCTGTCTGGCCGAGGTATTCCAGGCGACGCGGCGCATCGACCGGGTATTTCAGGCGCCGTGGTTGGTGATGTTTGCAACCATGGCGCCGGTGGTGCTGTTGGACCTGACCGGGGACTTTGCGACGCGCGTGGGCGCGTCCATGGCGATTCATTCCGGGCACCGGGCCAAAGCGCGCGGCTGGGCGCGCGATTTGTACGAGGCGTTTCCGGAGGCACAGGGGATTCTGTATGCGGCGTCGATGCATGGCGGGGCACCCGCCGTCGCTCTGAACGAACGGGCGCTGCGCACGGCGCTGTTTCCGGCGCACCCGTTGTTTCACCGGGGATTGGCGGACGACGTGCTGGTGGATCCGTTGAAGCATGCGGCACGCGATTTGGGTTACGCGCTGAGGTAAGGCTCAAGGACCCAGCACCCCGTTGAGCACCGCCGCCAGACGCACCGCGGCCTTGAGCAGCTGCGTGACGGCATCTTTTTCGGCTTGGCGTCGATAGGCCGGCGACAACGAAATCGATCCGCCGCTCCGGCAGGTGGGTGTGGACGGAAGGTCATAGGCATCGTGCCGTCCGACTTCAAAGGTGTCCATGGCCCAGCTGCGCGGCGTGCCCCGGCTCCAGTCCTTGATCTCATCCAACCCAAGGCGCGCATCGAGTTGCTCTGCAATTTGCGCGGCGGAATGTCCCAGCGTCTCGACCACGCTCACGTCCCAATAGGCATGAAGATTGCTCTGCGCACCCTGTGGCGGGATGAGTCCAATGCAATTGCCGCCCCTGTCGTGATGATCGGCGGCGTGCAGCGGCTGGTGCAGATCGCCGATGAAATGCATCAGAAACTCGAGCGCGAGAATGCGCTCGGCGGGCGGCGTCGAAGGACTTTTCAGTTCGACGATAAATTCATCGATTTTGTTCACCACGCAATCTTGCGCAGGTCCCGCGCTCGCCAATTGCCCCGTTTGCAGGGCCGGAAATCCGAAGCAGGCATCCTCGAGATCCGGTTGATCGATCTCGATGTCCACAAAATGCCAGGCAGCGGTCTCGCGATGCGCGTTGCGATACTTGTCCGCCCAGGTCGCCCGGCCGGTAAAATCCTTTGGCGTCAGCGGGTCGGTGTCGCTCGCGAGCATGGCGTCCAACGCCGCTCGCGCGGTCGGCGACAAGTGCCTATATGCGACCAGGGCGGTGACTTCATGGCCGAGGTCGCCCCAGGCCTGGGCTTGCGAGCTGCCCAACGCGGCACAGGCGGCCAAAGTGAGGAAAATCCGTTTCAACGCTGGTCTCTTCCGCGTGAGCCGGGCCCCTTACGAGACGTCGCTCAGCTGTCTGAAGAGGATGACCCGGGCTTTTTCCCAATCGCGCTGCACGGTCTTCTTCGAGGTTCCGCGCTGTGCCGCGATATCGTCGAAGGTATAGCCGCAGAAATACTTCAGGTCCACCACCTCGGCGAGCCGTGCGTCGTGCGTCGCGAGTTCATCGAGCGCCTCGGAAAGGCGCGTGAGCGCCGCTTCGTCCTCGTCGGATGCGCCCAACTCCGTGGGCAGCTGAGTAATGTGGAAAGCGGCACCGCGCTTCAGCGCCCGCCGCTCGCGCACCAGATCAATGATCAGGCCGCGCATCACTCTTGCCGCATAGCCGATGAATCGCTCGCGATCGGGGAACACCGCGTCCTTGTCGGACATTCCTAAATAGGCTTCGTGAAGCAGTGTCGTAGGGCTGATCGGCGCCCCGGCGCTGCGCCGCAGCTGCCGCTCGGCAAGCTGCCGCAAATCATCGTACAGCGCGGCAAACCGCAGACTGTTGGGCGTATCGGTCTTGATCGGGTGCTCGGGCCGTGCGGGCGACTCCTCAGAACTCATTCCTTTTCTCCTAAGGGCCCATATTAAAGAGAATGCCGAAATAGCCTCGCGCTGGCAAATGGCCGCCTGGCGGACGAATCCTTGGTGGGTTGGCCATGCCGAGTCGGCCGTGTTGCTTAGCAGCGCGTCGGGGGCGCATCATTTTCGGTTCGGGCGGTGATTTTTGAGGTACGCAGGAGTGACTATGTCGATATCGAGCGGCGCAGTGGCCTTTTCGGAAGTCGCGCACACAGATCGTGCCGCGCTGGCGTTTCTATACGAACACCCACAGTGGTTCGCGCCGATATTCGCCGAGTTGGAGCGGCGCAAGGTGCCCTTCGAAAAGATCTTCATACCCGACCATTTTTACGAAGTGGGCCCGCAAAGGCCGCCCTTCAAAGTGCTGTTCAACCGCATGAGTCCCTCGGCCAACAGCCGCCAGCATGGCTCGGGGATCTTTCACACTTTGGCCTATCTGGAGCACTTGCAGCTCCAAGGCGTGCGCGTCATCAACGGTGCGAAGGCATTTCGATATGAAATATCCAAGGCGGGCCAGGCTTCGTTATTGAAATCGCTGGGCCTTCGATTCCTACCCTCGCGCATCATTCACTCCCCTCACCAGGCGGTGGCGGCGGCGGAGGGTTTGCGCTATCCCATCATCGTCAAGGCCAACACCGGCGGCAGCGGCAAGGGAATCACGCGCTTCAACACCCAGGTTGAATTGGCTGCGGCGGTTGCGGCCGGACAATTGGATCTGGGCAATGACAGCGTCGCTCTGGTGCAGGAATTCATTCCGGCCCGCGGTGGTTTCATCACGCGTGTGGAGACCTTGGGCGGCAACTATCTCTACGCGATCAAAGTGCACCTGACCGGCGAGACTTTTGACCTGTGCCCGGCAGATATCTGCCAGACCTCGACCGGGCAAACCCTCGAAAACGCCTGCGTCGTCGAAGCCTCGAAGGCGGGGCTCAAGGTCGAAGGCTATCAAGCGCCGGCCAAAGTGACCCAGGACATCGAGCGCATCGTGAGGGCCGCCGGCATCGACGTCGGCGGCATCGAGTACATCGTCGATGACCGCGACGGCAACATCTACTACTACGACATCAACGCGCTCTCGAACTTCGTCGCCGACGCGCCGCGGGTCATCGGGTTCAACCCGGTCGAGAATCTCGCCAATTACCTGCAGGACGAGGTGCGCCGTGCCGGCTAAAAATGGAATTCGCTACGGTTACTGGATGCCCGTGTTCGGCGGCTGGCTGCGCAACGTGGACGACGAGCACATGGAGGCCACCTGGGAGTACACCAGCAAGCTCGCGCGGCGCAGCGAGGAGATCGGCTTCGACCTGTCGCTGATCGCGGAACTCAACATGAACGACATCAAGGGCATCGATGCGCCCAGTCTCGATGCCTGGTCGACCTCGGCGGCCCTGGCGGCGGTCACCAGGACGCTGGAGCTGATGGTCGCCGTGCGGCCGACATTCCATTTGCCGGCTCTCTTTGCCAAGCAAGCCGCGAACATCGATCACATCAGCAACGGCCGTCTCGCGCTCAACGTGGTTTCCTCGTGGTGGGAGCAGGAAGCCAAGATGTATGGCGTGGGCTTCGAGCGGCACGATGATCGCTATGGGCGAACCTCGGAGTGGCTCGATGTCGTCAATGGCACCTGGTCGCAGCCGAGCTTCAACCACTCCGGAAAGTTCTATCAGACGGAGAACACCGTGCTCGAACCGAAACCGGTGCGCTCGCCGCGGCCACCCATCTATGCCGGCGGTGAATCGGAGGCCGCGAAAAACTTGATTGCCCAGAAATGCGACGCCTACGTCATGCACGGCGATTCCCCGGAGCACGTGGCGGGCAAAATTGCCGACATGAGCGCGCGGCGTGAAAAATTCGGGCTCGGGCGAATGCAGTTCGGCGTCGCGGGCTATGCCTTTACTCGGAAATCCGACAGCGAAGTCGCCAAGGAGATCGAGCGTATTACCGATGTGAAGCAAAATGCCAAGGGCTACGCAAACTATCAGCAATGGCTGCAAGGTACCCAGCTGGAACAAAAAATGTCCATTCAAGAATATTCCGTGTCGAACCGCGGCTTGCGCTCAGGGTTGGTCGGCACGCCCTCGCAGGTGCAGGATCAGATCGGCAAGTTCGAGGAAGTGGGTGTCGATCTTCTATTGCTGCAATTCAGCCCGCAATTGGAAGAAATGGAAATATTCAGCGACAGCGTCATTCGTTAGGGACCGGCGTTGGCGCCGCAATCCCTCGAGCGGCCGCTGGCGCTGCGCTGCGGAGCCTTTGGCGACATGGTGCTGCTGACCGCGCTCATTCGAGTTCTGCACGCGGAATTCAGGGCGCCCGTCGATATCGTCACCTCGGGGCCATGGAGCGAACCGCTGCTGCGCGGACAGCCGGGCGTGGGGGAGATCTTCAGCATGCGCAGCCGCAAGACCCCCTACTGGATGAGCCTCGACCAGCAGCGGGTCGTGCGGCAATTGCGCGCCCGAGGCTCAGGTCCGACCTGGTTCTGCGACGCCGATGCGGCGGCCCGGCCCATTCTCGAACGTGCCGGCTTCGACGCCAATTACATCGTGGATGTGAAAGATCACGCTCTGTTCCCCGGCGAACATGCCACGCAGCAATGGCGGCGGCTGGCGCAGATCATGCCAAGCACGGGAGGCGCGCCGCAGGCCGACATCGACGCGGTCCTGCCGGGTTGTTATCTCGAAGTGACGCAGGCGCAACGCGCCGAACTGACCGCGTGGCTCGAGACGCGGGGGCTGGCCGATCAGCCGCTGATCCTGATGCAGATCGGTAATAAGCGCACGATGCGGCGCGGGCCGCGCCGCCTGGCCGTGAACAACAAGTATTGGCCCAACGAGCGCTGGGCGGAAGTGCTGCGATATTTGCGCCAGCGGCATCCGCGGCACGCCTTGGTGCTGCTCGGCACCGGCCCGGAGTATCGGCTCAACCAGGAGGTCGCCGCGCGCGCCGCAATCGGCGGACTGCATAATGTCGCCGACGACCTGCCGATACCGCGTTTGGTGTCGCTGTTGGATCGAGCCTCTGGCCTCGTGACCGTCGACTCAGGTCCGGCGCACGCCGCGGCGGCGGTGGGCTGTCCGCAGGTGGTGCTGTTCGGCAAGGCTCTGCCCTCGCTGTATCGGCCGTGGGGTACGGCGGGCGCCGACGTGCAACTGCTCACCGGCCAAATCGACGGTGAACCCAATATGCTGGGCATCGAAACAGACCGCGTGATCGCGGCCTGGTCCACCCTCAATTTGCGCAGCGCCTAGTTCGTTGCGCAGCGCCTAGCTCCTTGCCCAACACCTGGCCCGTCGGCAATTCTTAGCTTGGCGATGGGGCCGGGGTGCCTGCCGGGGTGCCGGCCGGTGCGCGCAGCATATCCTGCGTCACCAGCACGACGCCGCGCTTGGTGATGAAGAATCGGTTCGCATCCACGGCGAGATCCTGTCCAATTTGCAGGCCGTCCGGTATCACGCAGCCCTCATCGAGGATGCAGCGCGTGATCTTGCAATGCCGGCCGATCGTCACGCTCGGCAACAACACCGAACTCTCGATGACGCTGGCTTCCTCGATGCGCACGTCGTTCGACAGCAGCGATTGCCGCACGTGGGCACCCGAAATGATGCAGCCGCCGGCGACCATCGAATTCACCGCCATGCCGCGCCGCCCATCCTCGTCCAAGACGAACTTCGCGGGGGGCTGCTGCGCCTGGTAGGTCCAGATGGGCCACTGATGATCGTAGATATTCAGTTCAGGATTCAGCGAAACCAGCTCCATGTTCGCCTCGTAGAAGGCGTCGACGTTGCCGACATCGCGCCAGTAATTCTGCGCCCGCGTTTCGACGTCATGAAAGGGGTACGCAAAGACCCGCATGCGGGCGATGGCCGGCGGAATGATGTTGCGGCCGAAGTCGTGGTTGCTCGTTTCGTTGGCGGCGTCCTCGGTCAGCAGCTTCTCCAGACGCTCGAAGGCAATGACGTAAATTCCCATGGAGGCGCGCGCAAGGTTTTCATGACCGATGATGGGGTCGGGATGCTGCGGCTTCTCCGCGAACTTGATCACCCGGTTGGTGTCGTCGGTGGTCATGATGCCGAATTCATTGGCGCGTTCCATGGGCACATCCACGACGCCCACGGTGATATCCGCTTCGCATGTCTCGTGGTAGGCGATCATGGGGCCGTAATCCATTTTGTAGATATGATCGCCCGCCAGGATCAACACATGGGTTGGATGATGCGAACGGATAAAATCCAAGTTCTGATACACCGAATCGGCGGTGCCGCGATACCAATGCTTGCCGATCTGCTGTTGCGCCGGAATGAGCTCCACGAACTCTCCCAGCTCGCCGCGCAGGTAGCTCCAGCCGCGCTGGATGTGTTGGATCAACGATTGGGCTTTGTACTGCGTGAGCACCGCAATTTGGCGTATGCCGGAATTGACGCAATTCGACAGCACGAAATCGACGATGCGGAACTTGCCGCCGAAAGGCGTGGCCGGCTTGCAGCGATGTTGAGTGAGTGCTTTGAGGCGTTCGCCGCGTCCGCCGGCCATAATTACCGCAAGCGTTCCGCTGGTCAATCGGCTGACGTAGCGTCCGGTATTATTGCGGGCGGCGTGTCGCATTAAGCGAAGCGTGACACACTCAAGCGGCGCCTGCACCAGGTTTCTCCGGGAATATTCCGACAGGCACCTATGTCCCGGGCGGTGTTTGTTAAACTGCAATGCATGGCTGCATTGAAGCTGTGTATATTGAGTTCGGAAATCGTGCCGTACGCGAAAACCGGCGGCCTGGCGGATGTCGCCGGTGCATTGGTGCGCAACCTGGGTGCCATCGGGCACACCGTTCGCGCCTTCATGCCGCTGTATGCCGCCGTGCGGCGCAATCATGCGGGACTCAAGGCCGTGCCCGGCGTGCCGCGCATGGCGCTCATCATCGGCGCCACCGAATACTGGTTTTCACTGCTGACCGCCAACTACCCGGACAGCGACATCCCGGTGTATTTCATCGATTGTCCGGCGCTGTTCGATCGCGCCGGGATCTATACGAACGATCCCGACGAACATCGCCGCTTTCTTCTGTTCACGCGGGCGACGCTCGAGAGTTGCCGGTTGTTGGGGTTCGGCCCGGATATATTTCATTGCAATGACTGGCACACGGCATTCCTGCCGCTGTACTTGAAAACGCAGTACCGAACCGACGCGTTGCTGGGGCGGGCCAAATCGCTCATGACGATTCATAACATCGGATTTCAGGGCCTCATGCCGAGCACGGCGGCCGCGGATCTCGGCCTGGGCGCGGCCTGGTCCATGCTGGATCAGGGCGACATCGCGCGCGGCGTCGTCAATTCGCTGAAGACAGGCATAAGGCACGCGGACGCCGTCAGCACGGTCAGCCCGACCTACGCGCGCGAAATTTGCGATGCGCCTCTCGGCATGGGCCTGCAGGCCACCCTGCGCGAACGCCCGGATCGGGTGACGGGAATATTGAACGGCGTCGACTATCGGGAATGGGATCCCCGGCACGACCCGCACCTCAGCGCGCACTTCGGGCCCCACGATTTGCGCGGCAAGCTCATCAACAAGGAAATGCTCATTGCCACGCTGCAGTTGAAGATGCCGACGACGCAGCCCTTGATCGGCATGGTGACGCGGCTCACCGAGCAGAAAGGGATCGACTTATTGTTCGAATCGCTGCCCGCGCTGCTGCGGGAGCGCGAATTTGGCCTGGCCGTGCTCGGCAGCGGAGAGCCAAAGTACGCCGATTTCTTCGAAAGCCTGGCGCAGCGCTTCCCCGACCGCGTGAGCTACCGCGCAGGGTTCGACGAGCCGCTCGCGCACTTGATCGAAGCCGGCAGCGATATTTTCTTGATGCCCTCGCGCTATGAGCCGTGCGGCCTCAATCAAATGTACAGCCTGCGTTACGGAACCATTCCGATTGTGCGCAATACCGGCGGACTCGCGGATTCGGTGCAGCATTTCGATCCGAGCACCGGCCGCGGCACGGGATGCGTATTCAACGACTACGACGCGCCGGCCGTGCGCTGGGCAATCAACACCGTGCTCGATTGGCACGCGGATCCGCGTTGCTGGATGCCGTTGATGCACAATGCAATGGCCAAGGACTTCTCGTGGATCCGCCAGATCAGGGAATATGACTCCCTGTACCGCAGCCTGATCACGGCTTGACGCCAAGCAGCGCGTAGCGTCGCCCGTAGGGCACCGAATAAGTTTCGATCACCCGCAGGTTCGCCCCTTCGAGCCACGCAGGCGGTTCGACGGGCCGCGGCCGCACGCGCCCGGGCAGCCCCGGTGGGGCTTGCCTGGGAAGTTGCAGCAGGAAAAAACCGCCGGGTGCCGCGGCGGCCGCGACGCGCACGCGCTCGACGCCGGCAGCATCCAGCGGTCCCGCAATCCCCTCGACGGAAGTGCGTGCGTACATATCGATGATCGCCCGCGTGGTTTCATCGGGGGCAAGCAAGGTAAGCGGCTTTCCGGCGGTGTCGTGCTCGATGGCGCGGCTGATCGTCGCCAGGTCCTGCCAGCGGTCCACCTGCCGGTACACCTGAGAGGCAGGTCCGGCCAGCAGCGCGCAATAGGCGAGGAGCAGGGCCCATTGAGAATAAACAGTGTGGTCGCGGGCAGCGGCCCAGGCGCGGACCGAAAGATAAGCGGCGGCAAGCAAACCTAAGCCCGAGATTGCAACATAGAGCGTGTGCTCTGGAATGCTGTTCCAGGAATCGGCGCCGATCAGACCCAGCGCAGCGGCAAATACCGCCGCTCCGAGCAGCAGCAGCACCGCCGTGGCGCGCAGCGCCCGCACGTCCCAGGGATCGGGGCCGGGCAAGATTTCGCGCGCCCACCAAGCGACCAGGAGGGCAATTCCGGGCAGTGCCGGCGCGAAGTAGATGTTTCGCGCCGTCGCGGCCAGGGAGAGCAACAGCAGCGGCGGCAGCGACGCGCCGACCGCAAATCGCACGGCGCGATTGTCGTACCGCGAAGTCTGACGCTGCCGCCACGCGCGCCGTGCGGCCGCGATCACCACAAACGTCCACGGGGCCAGGTACATGGGCAGTTCGATCAAATATTTCCCGGGGGAGTTGCGATGCGCTGACGCGTATTGCAACTCCGGCGGCGCATCGACCGCGGCGAAGCGGCCGACCAGGTTGTTCCAGAACAATATTTTCAAGTGCTCCCGGCCGTCGTTGCCGCGATACACGAACCACACCCACGCAAGAATGATCGCCGCCTGAACCGCCAGACCAACGTACAACTCCCATCGAAGCAGTTCCCGCCAGCGCCTCTCCCAGATGATCAGTGTCAGAATCGTGAGGGCCGGCACCATCCAGGCGACGGCGCTCTTGGACAAAAATCCCAGCGCCAACGCCGCATGCATCAAGAGATAGCCGCGCAGGCGTTCGTTGCCGGTGACGGCATAGAAGCCTGTGTAAGCGCCCAGCAATGCGACCGAAACCGACGCGAGCAACGGCGCATCGGTGGCGAGCCAAATGGCGACTTGGTAGGACAGCAGGAAGGTACTGATGGTCGCCGCGCCCACCAGGCCCGCGAATCGGCCGGCGCTGCGGGAAGCCAGCAGGCCGACGCTGAGCGCCGTGATCAATGCATAGAGTAAATTCGGCAGCCGCGCGATCCACGCCTGATCGCCCAAGGCCTTCATCGGCAAAGCCGCCAGCCAGTAAGTCAAAGGCGGCTTTTCAGCGAAGGCCTCGCCGGCCAGCAGCGGCATGGCTTTGTCGGGCTGCCAACTCATGCGCCACGCAATGTCCGCCTCACGCGGCTCATCCGGAGTCCAATATGCGCGGCCGAACATGCCGACGCACCAGGC
>Ga0210384_10003060_pt1 | contig 19758 bp, 18 predicted proteins | sample IncBWH2MmetaG_FD_160574 | JGI IMG/M metagenome (GOLD analysis project Ga0210384, IMG submission 160574) | Forest soil microbial communities from Barre Woods Harvard Forest LTER site, Petersham, Massachusetts, United States - Inc-BW-H-2-M | ecosystem: Environmental > Terrestrial > Soil >...
CTCGTCCAATAGTTTGGAGAGACTCTGCTCCAGTTCCATGGTCGTGGACCTCCGATCTTTTCGTGAGTATGCCTTAACTGTACCGGGAGCGGCGCGGGAGGGAAAACCAAAAAAATTGATGCGGGGCATCGGAAAAACAGACGGTGGCCGATGCTACTTCCGAAGCGACGCTACTTGGAGGCCGCGGCAAGCTGCCGAACGGCAGCGATAAACGTCGTGGTCGCCCGTGTCAACGTGCGATCCCGGCGGTACGCCAAGCCCAGTTCCCGCCACAGTTCCTCGTCTTTGTCCTTGCACGGAATAAGTTTGACGCGCCCCGCCAGCACCTGATCGCGCGCAAAACTGGCACTGATTAGGGAGACACCCATCCCCGCAGCGACAAAGCTCTTGATCATGCCCACACTGGGCAGTTCCATCTGAATCTGCAGCCCAGCGGCATGGGGACGAAACAGCTTGTCCATCAAACGGCGCGTATAGCCGGTTTTGGGGAGCAGGATCGGCTGTTTGGCGATTTCCGCCACCGAAACCACATCGTGTTTAGCAAGCGCATTTTGCGGATGCACCATCCACATGAGCTGGTCGCGGAAAATTGGGTGCGTCTTGAGGCTGGGCGACTTGACGGGCAGGGTGACGATGCCGACGTCAATCGTGCCGTTCTCCAGCTTTTCCACAATCTTGTAGCTGAAGTTACGGTAAATGCTGAGCTGAACACCGGGATAGAGACTGCAATACTTGGCAAAAACATCGGGTAGGACGTAGAGACACGTCGCCTCGTTGGCGCCAATCACCAGCTTGCCGCGAGGCGCAGTCCCATGATCCGCCACCGCCAGACGCGATTCGTCGCGCATTTGCAGGAGCCTCTCCGCGTAGGCAAAAAGTACGCGGCCCGCCGGGGTCAGCGTCACATCCTTGCCCGAGCGGTCGAGCAGGCGGTCGCCGTATTCATGTTCCAACTGGCGGATTTGCGCGCTCACAGCGGATTGTGAGCGGAAGACCTTCTGTCCGGCGCGCGAGAAGCTGCCGAGCTTGGCAACTTCCAGGAAAGTTACTAGCTGATCAAAGTCCATGGTCGGACGCGATTATAAAGCGTGACCGATCAAATGTCTCCGTACTTTATTGGCTTGGGCAGTTGCACCAAAGGCGCGGGCGCATCGGGAAGGTGCAATCCGCACTCCGTCTTGCCAAAGTTCGACCAGCGTCCAGAACGCGGATCTTCACCCGGCAAAACGGCGCGCGTGCAATGCGTGCACCCGATGCTGGGGTAATTGCGGTCGTGCAGGGCGTTGTAGGGTACATCGTGCTTGCGCACGTAGTCCCAGACTTGCGCGGAAGTCCAGTCCACGAGTGGATTAATCTTGACAATGTCCGCTTTGGGATCGAGTTCGACCCGCTTGGCTTTGGCTCGCGTTGAGGTTTGGTCGCGACGGATAGAGGCAATCCATGCGCGCAATCCGGCCAGCTTGCGCTTCTGCGGTTCCACCTTGCGGATGCTGCAGCAAAGGTCCGGGTTGTGCCCCCAAAGGGCGGCGCCGTAAGCGGTTTCCTGCTCGGCCGGATTCAACTTGGGATATTCACGCTCGATTTTGATTCCGTAGCGTTTCTCGACGCGGTCCATCAGGTCGTAGGTTTCGGGAAACAGGAACTCCGTGTCGATGGTGAACAGGCGAAAACCTGGATGGATGCGCGAGGCGTGATCGATCAACACCATACCTTCGACCCCGAAGGCGGACGCCATGGCGACATCGTTGCCGTAGGTATCGAAAGCCCAGCGCAAGGTTTGCTCAGGGCTCCAGGTTTCCGCGACAGCTTGAATTTCTTCAAATTCCTTGGTCAATTCCAGCATTCTCAGTCTCCGCGCGGCACTCGTTCGCGCGCTGCGAAATTCAACGTCATTAGACCAGTAGATGCGTTTGCATCCGCAAAAGACTCCGGCGTCCACCAGGCAGCCTCGGATTCGAGCGTAGTGTGAGTGGCCATGCGCACAACTTCCCCGACAAACAAAAGCGTCGGTGCCGGGAGCTGCGGCGCGGAAGGCAATTCCCCGAGCGTTGTGCGGTACACCCGCTCGTTGATGGATGCAACTTGAGAAACAATAGCGCACGGAGTTTCGAACGAGAGTCCACCTGCGATGAGCCGGGCACTCATTGCCGCATAGCCATAACCCGGCATGTAAATAGCGTAGGTCGTCTTGGGCGAGAGGCGCTCCACAAGCCGCTCACCAAAACCCTCCGCCTTCTGGCCATGGGCGTGGTGGCCTGCGAGAAAGACAAGAGAAGACGACAGATCGCGGTGCGTCACCGGAATCTGCGCAGCCGCAGCAGCCGCTAGCGCGGAACTGACACCTGGAATTATCTCAACTGGAATGCCAGCCTGTCGGAGAGCTTCGAGTTCTTCGCCGGCGCGACCGAAGATTAAGGGATCGCCGCCTTTGAGGCGAACTACGTCCGAACCCAGCGATGCCAACTCAACCAATAAAGCGTTGATTTCTCCCTGGGTCATGCTCTTGCGCCCGCAGCGTTTACCCACGTTGTGCAGTTGCGCCGTCTTCGAGACGAGTTCAAGAACACCCTCACCCACTAGATCGTCGTGCAGCACGACTTCAGCCGAACGCAGGATGCGCACCGCTTTCAGGGTTAGCAACTCCGGATCTCCCGGCCCTGCGCCAACCAAATAAACCTTCCCCTTCATCTTGAGACTCCCCCTTCGGCGGTCTTCCTGCGCTGCCAATTACGGCGCGCCTCGAAAGCCCTCTGGCTTGCCAGGCGATGCAGCAGTCGGCGTCTCCGCTCCGGAGGAAGGCGTCCTGCCAGCATCCGGCGCCGAATCTTCCCCAGGCGTTCGAGCCACCCGGCATACTCCGGAGAAATCCGTGCTTCAATGTCTCGCCGAAGTCTTTGCGCAAGCGCGGGACTCTGCCCTCCCGTAGAAATCGCTACTTGCAACTGCCCGCGGCGAATCAGGGCTGCGTAATAAAAGTCACAGCGCTCGGGGTCGTCCACAGCGTTGCACAAAATGCCGCGCTGATGAGCCTCGTGAAACACCGCTTCGTTCACCTCCGGCAACGAGGTCGCGGCCACCACCAAGAACACCCCATCCAGATCTCGCACCTCGAACTCACGAGCTTCCCACGCAACGACTCCCAATCGCGCCCATTCCGTCACTGCCGGGCGCGCTTCGGGAGCAATCACACGCACCTTCGCCCCAGCCACTAGCAGGCTCCGAATCTTAGGCTCGCCAACCGTGCCCGCGCCCACAACCAGGCATTCTCGGCCTTCTATTTTTAGAAACATCGGAAATAAGCTCATCGCTGCATCTCCTACCTCAGGGGCTAAAGCCCCCATTGCTTATGGCTATGGGCGGCATGGTTAAAGCCATGCCCTACCCAAACCCGTTGTGAGACCGTGTTCTAAACTTAGAGTTCTAACCTTCCAGTCCGTGGGGCGTGCGTCCCGGTGAGGGATCGCGCGTCGCCGCTGTAACCAGTTCGCCGGCCAGAAACTCACGCAACTCGGAATCAGAATGGCGCGCGAAAAACTGGCGCAGATTGTCGTCCGCCCTTCGTTCGCCGAGATAGCGCTGCAACAGCCGCTCAATCGCAACCGGAACCTCGGTGGCGAGACAACGGTAGCCCACTGGCCGCGCAATGGACTGATGCAATCCCAGCGCTCCACCCACGCAGAAGTAGTAAGCATCCTGCATTTTGCCGTCGACCTTGATCTTTTTGCCCTCGATGCCGATGTCCGCGATCCAGTGCTGTCCGCAACTGTTCGGACAACCCGTAACGTGCAGTTTGAGATGCTGATCGAAGCCCGGAAAGCGCTCTTCCAATTCTCCAACCAGCCACCGCGCGTAACTCTTCGTCTCCGTTAATGCCAGCTTGCAGAACTCCGATCCGCTGCAAGCGATGGCTCCGCGCCAGAACGGCGACCCGGCCACTTTCAGCCCAATCCCATCCAGCTCCTTTACAAGGGGCTCGGCATTCTTCTGCGGCACGTTCACGATGAGCAAATTTTGCATCACAGTGGCGCGGAGCTCGCCGCCGGCAAAACGTTCTGCCAGATTCGCTGCAGCGTGCATCTGCTCCGGCGTGAGCCGTCCGCGCAACACCGAGGCGCCCACATAGCAGTAGCCTTCTTGCTTCTGCGGCTGGATGCCGGCGTGATCGCGAAAGACATCGTCGGGTGGAACATCGGGCACAGCCGGGTCTAAACGAAACTTGATACGCTGTTCCAGTTCGCTTAAGAAGCTCTCCGGCGTCCATCCCTGCTTCAGGAAGAGATACTTCATGCGCGCCCGGTCCCGGCTCTCGCGCAGGGTCTGGCTATCGCGGAAAATCTCCGTCACACCCTTCATTACCGGAATCACCTGGTTCCATCGCACGAACGCGTCCAGGGGCACAGCGAGATGCGGCTCGGTGGATAGGCCACCGCCCACACGCAAAGCAAAGCCAATCTCGGGTTTGCCCCTCACCGAACGCTCCACAGCGGTCAAACCAATGTCGTTGATTTCTGGGTAGGCACACCACACGCGGCAACCGGTCACGCAAATCTTGAACTTGCGGGGCAGGTTGTAGAACTCGTTATTGCCAGCAAAAAACTGCGCCGCTTGCTGCACTAAGGGCGAGGCATCGCAAATTTCCCCGGCGTCCACACCGGCGAGCGGACAGCCCGTCACGTTGCGGACGACGTCGCCGCACGCGCCCAGTGTATTTAGGCCCACTTTCCAGAGGCTTTCTAAAATGTCGGGAATCGATTCAATTGCGATCCAATGCAACTGGATATTCTGGCGCACCGTGATGTCGGCAACTCCACGCCCATACCGCTCCGCAATCGACGCGATGGCGCGAAGCTGGTGGGCGTGCAGAATGCCATTTGGGATGCGTATGCGCAGCATGAAGTACGGCAAGGCCTTACCTTCCCCGCCCTTGCCTCCCGTAACCCCTGCGCCATCGCCCTGCGTGTAGAGACCCCACCAGCGGAAATACGTATTCAGCCATTCCGCAGGAATAGCAGCGAAGCCCTCGCGCGCGAATCGCCGAATGTCGGCAAGCCCATCCCAAGGATTCAGCTCCAGCTTCAGCCGCTCGGCGCGCTGCGCCTTGGTCTCTTTGATCGGATCGGTCATAGTCGGTTCAATCTAGGAAGAAATAGCCAAAAACAGAAAAACCCGCCGCACTCATTGGATTGGGCGGTGGGTCTCTAGGATGCCTTTTCTAAAGATAAGGATTAGGTCAGCCGCCTGCCCGCCCCGGGAGATAACCACGTACAACAACAGCAACAGCGCATACACATCGGTCGGCAAGCAGACATCATGAACCAAATTGTAGGAGAGACGCTCTGGACCTGTCCACCAGAGTCCGTACCAGGGCTATGCAAAATTCAGATGGCCCGGATCAAAAACACAAGCTCAGGTTTCAGTATTGTCGTCTATCCACTGATGCGGGCAGGCTCTGCACTTCCATGCGGTCGGTTGCTGGGGCGATCGTACTAGGATCGGGAGTGGGTGCCTCGTTTCTTTCCACTCCTCAGAGTCGACATCGAGAGAGCCGCACACAGGGCAGCGGGGCTGTTGAAAGCTTCCGACACCCTCAACCTCAAAGTTCTCCGGAATGGGCTGATCGAGAATTTCGTTGGCAGCGTCGACGTCGGTCTGGTGCACTTGGAGACCGACGTGCACGACGTGACCAATCGTGTACTCATCCTTGAGATAACATTCCATACCCGCTGATTCGAGGCCGCTCTTGGCCAAGGATGCGTCCAAGAGGTCCTGAAACTTGCGGATCGTGACCAGATCGCCGGATTCCATCTCAGCGCTTCCAACCTGCTCTTCCACCCAACCTCCGCTCATCTCAACACCATACTACCGCTACATCGCATGAGTAGGAGTCTAATTCACTGCGGTCGACCGGCTCTGAGGCATGCTGGCCAGGGTAGCCGCTTCCTCATAGTGGTTGCGCTTGGCGAAGTACATCCTGCGGTCTGCTAGGGCGAGCACTTGTTCGGCATCGTCGCCGTCTTCCGGAAACAGCGCGATGCCCACGCTCAACGAGATTTGTTCCCGCCCGCAAACGACTTGCCCGGACTGTAAGGCAATCGCGTTCAATAGGGCGGTTTTTTCCTGCGCCGCTGTTGGCGTAAGGCCTGGCACGACGATCACGAACTCGTCGCCTCCCATGCGCGCCACGTAGTCGTACTCGCGGCAAACATCCTTGATGTGATTCGCGAACATCCGCAGCAAGCGGTCGCCTTCGAGATGCCCAAAGCTGTCGTTGACCTGCTTGAATCCGTTGAGATCGCACACCATGATGGCAAGATTCTCTTTGGCACGCCCGCAGCGGGCAATCTCGCGGTCCAGGTGTAGGAACAGCGAACGTGCATTGGGGAGCCCGGTGAGGTAGTCCGTGGTAGCGGAATTCTCCGCCTGCTGATACTTCATAGCGTTCTCGACGGACAAGGCAAGTTTGGAACTGATGGCCTGAAGAATCCGCAAGTGATCCGCGCTGAAGGCATCTTGCTCGGCGCTATAGAGTGCAAGCACTCCCACCAGCCCGTTCAACCCTTCAAGTGGCAGCGCCAGTGCGGACCGTAGTTTCGTAAAGCGCCCTTCTTCCCCGGCGTACCCAGGCTCCACTGCGGGATTTCCGTTCACAATTGCCTTCCGGTTCTCCGCCACCCAGCCGCATAATCCTTCGCCCATCGGCACTCGCAGAGACGAAAACAGACGGAAATTATCTCCACTCACATGGGCCGGAATAATTTCGTTCCCTTTGACCGTAAAGGTCACAATCGAATCGTAGGGAATCAGTTTCCGAAGACGGACAGAAAGCACAGAAAGCGTTTCATCCAGACTCAGGGACTTGCCCAAATCCTGGCTCAACTCAAAGAGCATTTGCGCTTCCTGCCGCGCCGCCGCGATCGAAATCAGGAAGTCGTTCTCATTGTGTTTGACACGGCCGTTGGTGCTCTCAAATCCGGCGGCAGGCTGCAGTCCGCGGCTCACCGGCAGCGCCAACGAAATACCAAGAGCCTCTTCCTCCGCAACATGTTGAGCCGCCCGCGCCTCTAAGTCGGGATAGCGACGGCGCAGCACTTCGACCACTCTGGGATCAAATCCCTTTCCCGCGTCTTCCGACATCATTCGCAAGGCTTCCTCGGTGGGTACGGCTTTGCGGTATTGGCGGTCGGAGGTAAGAGCGTCCATGAAGTCCACCGCCGCCAGAATGCGCGCACCGATCGGAATTGCTTCTTCCTTCAATCCGTCCGGGTAGCCGGAGCCGTCCCATTTTTCATGGTGAGAACGGACAATCGGCGCAACCGCATAAGGAAACGCAACCCGCTCTAGGATTTCCGCTCCTACCACCGGATGAATCTTCATCTTCTCGAACTCTTCAGGCGTCAACCGGCCAGGCTTGCTGATGATGTGCTCGGGAACGGCAAGTTTGCCAATGTCGTGCAGCAGAGCTGCAGCACGCAGAGCTTCCAGTTCGTCGGGAGCAAGCCCCATCTCCTTGCCCACTTCGAGGGCATTTGTGCGCACGCGGTGAAGATGCTTGTGGGTCGTATGGTCTTTGGCATCGATAGCCAGGGCGAGTGCTTCGATCGTTCGCAGGTGGAGTGCCGTCAATTCCTCGGCATGGCCCTTCTCCAGTTCGACCCGCCGCTTTTCGTCTTCAAGACGCCCAAGGTAGAGGTGATACGAACGATAGATCCAGTAAACGACAGGAGCCAGCAACAACGAAAGCTCCCATCCGAACATACGATTCACGTAGAACACCATGCCAACAATGGCTGCGCCGGCTTGATAGTAGGGGAAGGACCAGTAGTAGCACTCCGCCCATATTCCTCGAAATGACTTCTTCTCCGTGAGCACTACGATGGTTGTGACCAGCAGCGTGTTCGCGAAGAAATACGCGGTCGCAGCCACCGCTAGCGCCACCGGCACCTTGCCGCCCAGGAAGTGGCTGCTCGCATGATAGGCCCAGTACGAGGCAGCAACAGCGTTGGCCATCATGCCAAAGACGTTGAAAATCATCTTTGCGGCGCGATTGGGCTGCCACGGCGTCCATAGGCACTGCGCCAAACCCGCAGCACAGCCAATGATCAGCGTCTCGGCCAACGACAATTCCAGAATGCCGAGCAAAACAAATAGGAAATTCACCGACATCGTGCCGTCGATTCCCGGCAAACGTACCTTCAACCGCGACGCGAGAACCGCAATCGCAAGATAGCTAAAGAACTTGATTGGATCGTTCAAATGACATTGCACAAAAGCCTGGGCAGCCACAGCCATCCCCGCTGCTGCCGTGATCGCGATGAATAGTCTGGCTCGGAAAGGCATCTTCTAATTCGTTTCGTTCTTGGCCCAGAATTGTTTGCAGTACCAATAGGTGCAACATCGACTGCCATTGCACCCCCCATGAGTTTAGGTGGCCGCATCTACCTTCGCACCTTACTCAAGTAATGAGCTCCGCCTTTGTCGCAAAGAGCCATAACGTATTGATTAGGAATCACTTATTCAGGAATCAGCTTGTGAATTCCAACTCGAAACGGATCCGCACCTTGGCCAGGACCGGAAAGTCTTCAGCGAGTAACTAGGCTGGGGGTAACCAAGGTTTACAATCTGTGACAAAGTTTTAACTTGCTTGTCACAATGTCGCAATCTCCGCATCGTAGACCTGAAGATATGTTTAGATCAGGACTCGCAGCGCGAGACTACGATCCGCAGTCACCGTTTGATGCGCGCGAACTCTTTGCCAACAGGGGCTTGATGGAAAAGTTCCTTCCGCTGGGCCAAATTGAAGAGCTGTATCACCGCGCCCGCCAGGCGCAAAGCAGCAGTCTTCTCGAGAATGTCCTCGCCGAAATGAAAGTCAACTCGGATCTAGACGAATCCGAAATCTCACGTATTCCTGTCAATGGGCCTGTCTTGGTGGTTTCCAATCATCCTTTTGGGATTTTGGATGGCACCGTCCTCGGTGCCGTCATGCAGCGCGTGCGTCCAGACGTGAAGATCCTGACCAATGTACTTCTCAAGGGGATCGAAGGCCTTGAAGATCACTGCATCTTCGTCGATCCCTTCGGCACAAAGAACGCGATTCCCACAAACGGAGCGGCGCTTTTGCAATCCGTCCGATGGCTTCGCCAGGGCGGCCTGCTGGTGGTGTTTCCTGCTGGGGAAGTTTCGCATCTGCAACTGCCAAGTCCGGAAGTTACAGATCCCACATGGAGCCCGGCAGTTGCGCGTCTGGTGCGTATGACGGGCGCCTCCACGCTTCCCGTATATTTCCGGGGACGCAATAGCGCGGCATTTCAAGCGCTGAGCTTGGTCCACCCGAGTTTCCGCCCCGCCCTCCTACTCAACGAGTTCCTTGCGCAAAAAGGCCGCACTGTACAGTTGCGGGTAGGCCGAGTCGTTCCCGCCAGCGCAGTTGCCTCCATAGGAAGCGACACCGAAGCCACGCAATACCTGCGCTGGCGCACGCACTTGCTCGCACATCGCGGTTCGGAGAAAACCAAGCTCGCATCGGTTCTGCAGCCCATGCTGCCTAAGAAACGCATGGACAGGCTGACCCGTCCGATTGCACCGGACGCACTTCTATCCGATATTGAGAAGCTACGTCCCGATCAAATTTTGGACGACAGCCGCGAGTACATGGTGTTTGCCGCTCGCGAACACGAGATTCCCAACGTCCTCCCAGAACTCGGACGCCTGCGCGAGGCAACTTTCCGCGAAGTCGGTGAAGGCACCGGCCGGAGCACCGACCTCGACACGTTCGACCGCTACTACAATCACGTTGTTCTCTGGAACAAACTAAAGCAGGAGCTTGTTGGCGCCTATCGAATTGCCAAGACGCAGGACATTCTTCCGCTCCGCGGCACGGACGGTCTGTATACGAGCACGCTGTTCCGCTATAACGAAGGGTTCTTTGACAAGCTCGGCCCCGCTTTGGAACTCGGGCGCTCGTTTGTCCGCCCGGAGTATCAGCGGCAATACGCGCCACTCCTCCTTCTGTGGAAAGGCATCGCTCGCTATGTGGCGGCTCACCCGGAAACGCCGGTGTTGTTCGGCGCAGTCAGCATCAGCGAACGCTACACCCGCGCCTCGCGCGAGCTGATCGTCCGTTTCTTTGAGTCGCGCACATCCGGGGATGAACTCGGCCCTCTCGTTTATCCGCGCCATCCCTACCGCCCCGGCCGCATCCGTTCCTGGGATTGCCGCTCGATTTGTCATGCCATGCGGGAACTCGACGAACTTTCCGATCCCATTGCGGATATGGAAACGGATGGCAAAGGCGTCCCGGTTCTGCTCAAACACTACAGCCGCCTGGGTGGCCGCCTGCTCGGCTTTAACGTCGACCCAAAATTCTCCCATGTACTGGACGGCCTGGTAGTCATGGATTTGCGCAAAACACAGCCTTCTTCCCTGGAACGCTATATGGGAAAATCGGGACTGGCGGCATTTCGCCGTTTCCACGGATTACCGGCCCTGCAGGATCAGTACTGAGCCAGGCCCATCGCGAAAAATTGAAAAACATGCCCACTGCTAGTAAGAAAAAAGCCGCTGCCTATCTCGACTCCACGCAACAAGTAACTGAAATTGCTTTGCGCGCATGCCTGATTGCCAAAGATGCCACGTTCAACGTCCGCGACTTCATTCAGGGATCCTCGAAAATGGCCTTGCTCGCGGTCCGCGATTGCGAAAAAGAACTTGACCGCATTGAGCGCCAGATCGACGACGAACTACCCAAGGCTATTACGCAAGTCAGCGAAGATGAGGCCCGCCTGCTGCTTGCCTGTTTCCGTTTCACCATTGACCTGGAGCGCATCGGCGACCTCACCTGGAGCGTCGCTCACCGCCTCGAACAACTCACCATGCGCCTCCCTCGTGAAGACGCCCGTGATCTCGTCGAAATGACAGTCGTGATCGAGAAGATGCTAACGCAGGTTCATGCCGGTTTCTTGAAGCGCGATCTCGAGCTGGCGCAATCGGTTTTGCAATTGGACGCCGAAGTCGATACTGCCTGCCGCGCCGTCTTCAAGCGGCACCTGGAGACGACCTCGCAACGCGTTAGCCCGGACAGCACCAGTATTCTGCTCATGGCGCAGGCGTTCGAGCGTGCCGGAGATCACACTAAGAACCTGGCCGAAGAACTCTTTCACCTCGTGCGTGGACACAGCCTGCTACACGCCTCCAAACAGAGAAAGCGCATCGAATAGAATCAGTTTCATAAATGGTTTTAGGCAAATGATTTTGGGTAGGTCACGGCTTCAGCCGTGACATCCGCGATCATAAAAATGCGGGGCTTTAGCCCCCGAGGTAAGGTTCTCCACAACCCAGCCAGCTATTTGTGAACCAGTTCTAGCAGCCCTCACCAAGTCCGGTAACGCGTTCCGTTTAACCCGGTGCCCTCGGACTTGGAATAGACGTCGTATACCGTCGTTTCATCCCAGGAGTCGGACTCGGGATCGTCGTCCATGGAATGCATTCCCCACTCCGCTTTCCCGGTCATGGGGTCAACCGGAATCTCACGGAGGAAGCGCACCGTCTTGCCACCGCGAATCTCCACGCCCTTCACTAGCACATCCAAAGTCTTCGGGTAGCCATAAGAATCCGCCTTCTGGATAAGACTCCTGTCGGCGGCATCCTTGTAGCGGTCGATCGCGTCCCGAAGCAACTGCAGATCGTAGCGCAGCTCGCGCTCCTTTTGCCTCTTAATCGCGCCGCGCGCCATCGGAACCGCAAGGCCCGTCAGGATCATGAGCAAAATCACAGCCAGCATTAATTCGATGAGCGTGAACCCACGAAGCGGCCGTTGTTTCTGTATAGCCATTGCCCAATTTTAGCGCCTCCAGACTCCACGTCAAATCACCGAGTCACCGCAACCGGACTAGGCAGGTCCAGACGCCTCGTCCAGGCAGGCGAGCATGACTCGACCGCGGTTCACCAGGCCCCGCGGAAACTCCACGCTTCATCCCAGGCAATCAGTCCTCCATTCCGCCGTGATACCCTTATAGGTCGTAAGTCTTCTTGCGGCAACGTGTGCCGGTACCTCCCAGTCGAGCGAGACACCGAAAGCTTTTTTGCAGCAGTTTTTCAGCACCGATCAGTTCGGTAGTGATCGAGTTTCGATCGATTGTTAAATTTTTGTTAAAAGAACGAAGGGGGATATTGATTATGAGGTCTTACGGAGTTATTTCGTTGAAGAGAGCTTGGACCCTTGCAAGTTGCCTACTGCTCCTGTGCACCATCGGACACGCACAGTCCAATAATGGCCGCATCCAAGGCACCGTTACTGACCAGACCGGAGCCGTGCTTTCCGGCGCCAAAGTTACGATCACGGACACGGAACGCGGCATCTCCCGCACCTTAACCACTAACGAAGTCGGAGAATACGTCGCCCCCAACCTGCAGCCCGGCCTCTACAAAATCACGGCCGAGGCGGCTAACTTCAAGCAGGTCGAGCGCCCAGCTATTCGCCTCGAAGTCGCCAAAGACATTCGTATCGATATGCAGCTCACCGCGGGCAGCACGTCCGAAGTCGTGACCGTTACCGATGAAGCACCGCTCGTCGATACCACCAGCGACACCCTTGGTGGCACGTTTACCAACAAGGCCATCAACGACCTGCCGCTCAACGGCCGAGACTTCCAGAATCTAGTGACGCTCCGCCCTGGAGTGCAGCGCTATCCCGGCGGCGGCTTCCTTTCGATCAGCTCGAACGGCGTCCGGCCGGAAGACAACAACTTCATCATTGATGGTACGGATGACAACGATCCGTACTACGGCGGAACCGTCATTAACGCGGAAGGCGTACAAGGCACCCCTGCCACACATATGCCTGTCGATGCCATCCAGGAATTCAACGCTCTGGAGAATCCCCCTGCGGAGTACGGTTGGAAGCCAGGAGCAATCGTGAACGTGGGCTTGAAATCGGGTACCAACGACGTCCACGGAACAGCCTATTACTTCCGACGTGACCGGAATTTCGACGCCCGCAACTGGTTTAACCAGAAGCCCCTTCCGCAGAAGCCGCTGCGCCTCAACCAATACGGAGCCACCGTGGGCGGCCCGATTAAGAAGGACAAGCTGTTTTACTTCCTGGCATTCGAGGGTGTCGGCGACCTGGTCGGCAATTCAGAGAATCTTCCGACTCCGGCAACTGTTCCCCTAAGCGCGCCAGGCAACCCGACCATTAGCATCCCCGACGCCATCGCCGACCTCGCCGCTCACGGTTTTACCGTCAACCCCCTCAGCAATTCGCTGATCACCCTTTTCCCCACAAACAACGGCACCAATCCAAATGGAGACCCGAGTTCTTTGAACGTCGGGTTCCCCAACCGCAATCGTGAGGACGATGGCCTTGCCAAAATCGACTACCACTTTTCCGATCGCCACGTGATCACGGGCCGCTACTTCATTGGAGATAGCCTGCAAACCGAGCGCGACATTTCTGTGCTGCGCGCCGAATGGCAGTCGCAAGCCAAAACTCGCGCTCAAGCTGCTGGCGCTAACTGGACTTGGACGATCAACAACAACTGGGTCAACGAGGCCAAGTTTGGCTTCAATCGCTTCTGGCAGACGATTCTCACCGCCGACGCCAACCAGGATCCCAACAACTACCATTTAGGCGGCACCGTCTATCACATCCCGACCGGTGTCACGAGTCCCATCAATTTTGGCCTCCCGGAAATCGCTATCTCCGGTTTCACATCCTTAGGCGGAAACCACGGCTGGCCACTGGAAACCATCCCCGATCAGACCTTCCAATTCACGGACAACATGTCGTGGACGCATGGCAAACACACCATCCGATTTGGCGGAGAGGTTCGACACGGCAGCACCGACAACATTCGTGACCGCTACGGCAAGAGCCGCATTCGTTTCACTGGGGGCAACACGCCGTTCGCCGTTGGCACTAGCACCCCGCTGGAAGATTTTCTGGCGGGCAATCCCGGTACGGGACGAATCTTCGTGGGAAACTCCGAGCGGCATGTAACCATCAAGTCGTTTGGGGCATTCGTACAGGACGACTTCCGCGTGTCGCGGACACTTACGGTGAACGCAGGCTTGCGCTACGACCTGACCACTCCCATCAAGGAACGTAACAATTTACTGGGAAATTTTGATCCTCAGAAAGGGTTGCAGCAAGTGGGTACGGACATCAGTTCGCCCTACAACACGGACGCCAATAACTTTGCGCCACGTCTTGGAATTTCCTGGGATCCCACCGGGAAAGGCAAGACGGTTATCCGTGCGGGCGGCGGCATCACCTACGAGATTCCGCACATGTCGATCTTCATCGGGCAGAACGGTGTGGACAATGCCACCACGGCGGGTCTCAACGTTATTCCGACGGGAGCGCTTGGAGTCGGCCCCGGCGGAACGCAGGGGACCGGAAAGATTGTGGCCACCTCGACGGACACCTCTGCTCTCAACTGGAGCACCGCAGGTCCGATCTTCAATGCAAATGTTGATTGCAGTACATCGCCTTGCAGTATTCTTGGTGTTAAGCGGAACTTGGTAACGCCGTACATTACGACTTGGAACTTCAATGTTCAGCAGGAACTGACGCGCAACACCTCGCTACAGGTCGGGTACGTCGGAACACGAGGGACGAAGCTGTACAGCGTTTACGACATCAACCAAGTAGACCCCGCCAAGGACGACGGAGGCGAGCAAGTGGGTCGGCCGTTCAACGCCCAATTCCCTTTCCTTGCAGTCATCAACCAGTTGGGTAACGGCTATAAATCGAACTATCACGGCTTGCAAGCAAGTCTCACCCAACGCGCGTGGCGCGGCTTGTCCTTCGTGGCAGGCTACACTTGGGCTCACGCTCTCGATCAGGCTTCCCTCAACCGCGCGAGCCAGCCGCAAGACAGCCTGCACCCAGAAAAGGAATATGCCAGCAGCGATATTGATATCCGCCACCGCTTCACTCTGGCGTTGAGTTATGAGTTGCCGGGACGGAAGAGCTTTGCACAAATGCTCGAAGGCTGGCAGGTCAATTCCATTGTCACGATACAATCGGGCTTGCCTTGGAGTGTGATCGATGGATTTGTTAACGGCACTGACGTTAGCCACACTGGCGAATTCAGCGACCGCTGGGATTTCTTTGGAAGGCCCAGCGACTTCAAGCCTTCGGTGGCCGGGATTCCGTTCTTCGCCGGAAGTGCGGATCCGACGAATCCCACGACCAACGCATCCTGCAACGCCCAAGCCCTTGCAATGGATGGGGGCGTCGCGGGCGGCCCAGCGACCACATCTCTTGCAGACTTTGGTTGCTATGCCCAGGGAAAGGCGTTCATGATCCCTCCTCCTCTGGGAACGTTCGGCACCATGGGACGCAACCTGTTCCGCGGACCTAACTTCCGCAATGTGGACTTCTCCATCGTGAAGAAATGGAGGTTCAATGAGCGGGCGGGCGTGCAGTTCCGCGCGGAAATATTCAACATCCTCAACCACCCGAACTTCACCAACCCCTACGGTGTCGGTGGACAGCTCGGCAACGTCGATCCTTCGCAGGGAGGCTTCGGCTCTACCAGCGCCACTACCGATGTCGCGGCAGCCAACCCTGTCATCGGCAGCGGTGGACCGCGAGCGATTCAGCTCGGGGTCAAGTTCAACTTCTAAGACTTGAGCCCAACCGCAAGACAAGGGGGACCAGAATCCGGTCCCCCTTAGTCTTGCCTGCCTCACCTACTCACCTATCCTCAGTGCGCGGGATACGAACCGCTCTCCGCAATCGCAACACTCGCGGTCTTGTCAACGAAGAGCGGCTTAACCTTGGTTCGTTTTTTTCGGGATGCCTCCCAAAGATCGCGCTGCACCTGAAGACGGAGCCAGAAATCAGCATCCGTGTTGAAAGCTTCCGAAATACGCAGAGCCATATCGGCAGAAATTCCGGCCCTGCCATTGAGCACTCGAGACAACGCGGGCCGCGTGACTCCAAGATGCTTGGCTACGTCGGTCACCGTCCGGCCAGCCAGGTAGTTGGCGAGAATCTTTCCGGGGTGGGCGGGGTTGTGCATGCGCATAACTGAAACTCCTTCTGTCAGTGATAATCCTGATAGTCGACCAAACTGGCATCCTCCCCCTCAAGGGTGAAGGTAAGCCTCCAATTGCCGCCGACGCTGACCGCCCAATGTCCAGAGAGTCCGCCTGACAGGAGATGCAACTGCCATCCCGGAATATTCATTTGCTCAGGCCGTGTGGCAACGTTGAGGGCGGCCAATTGCTGGTTGAGCTTGGTGGCATGTTTCGGTTGAATTCCGGCCTTCGAACCGGTTGAGAAAAACCTCTCGATTCCCTTATGCCGGAAGCTCCGAATCATGCTGGCCGTAGTGTACTCTGTAACGACACGCTATACAATCAAAAAATGACGATCAGCGACTGGAAAACAAATGCCCCAGTTTTTCTTTCTTGGTCTTGAGATAGTCCTCGGCATGGACCTGCGCCTCGACCTCGCACGGCACCCGCTCCACCACGGCAACGCCAGCAGTCTCCAGCGCCGCAATCTTTTCCGGATTGTTCGACAACAAGCGCACTTGAAGCACCCCCAGCGCCTTCAGAATGCCCGCCGGCAGTTCGAACCCGCGATGGTCGGCCTTGAAGCCGAGCTTCTCGTTGGCCTCGACCGTATCCAGACCTTCGTCCTGCAGGGCGTAAGCTTGCAGCTTGGCCATCAAGCCGATGCCGCGGCCCTCTTGTTGTTCGTAAATCAGAATACCAGCGCCCGCTTCGGCGATGAGACCGAGCGCCATCTCGAGCTGCTGGCGGCAGTCGCAGCGCAGCGAGCCGAAGACGTCGCCCGTCAGACATTGTGAGTGGATACGCACGAGGGGCGGTGCCGTGCGCACGTCGCCCATAACCAGAGCGACCGCTTCCTCGGTTCGCGAGCCCTCGGGGCCGGCAAACTCGCCGATGAATCCGTGGATGCGAAAATGTCCCCACCGCGTGGGAAAGTCGGCTTCGGCAATCTGGCGGATGGTTGGCGTTTGCGTCACTACTCAATTATAGCGGCGCAGCTTGGGGCTGATGATCAGGGCCTCCTCGCACGTTGGTATCTGGCGCAAAACGCTGGTAGAATCTTGGTAACGCTTCCGCAATTCCCACCAGATGTGGGGCTATAGCTCAGCTGGGAGAGCGCGTCGTTCGCAATGACGAGGCCGTCGGTTCGATCCCGACTAGCTCCACCAAAATCCCCTTTCAACATTGATGTAATACGAGTGCGGAGCTTGGCTCGCGAGGACGGTCGTTCCCACTCCTCACCCGTGATGCGTCCCAGGCGCCCGGTGCGTTATGAAACAAGATAGCCGCGTGAATTTCAGATATACTTTTGGGCCGAGGTTAGGCTATGGCAAAACTTCGTGAAGAACTGCAACAATTCCGCGAAAATCTCGATAGACAGCTCGAAGAGCTTCCGGCGAAAGTCGCCGGGAAAATTTCCGCACCGCCTCCATCAGAGTCCGTAAAACTTCCCGATCCGCCGCTTGATCAGCTTGCCAAACAGCTTCGCGAACAGATGTTCTGGATTTACACGGTCCTTATCACTTTTTCCTTGCGGCAAGTGATGGTGGATGTCCTTCCCCGGGTTCTTCCTTACTGGTTCGTCGATCCCCCGCAAGCGGTCGCGCCCTGGAGTGACATTTGGTGGCTCGAATCCCTACGATTGATCGTGTTCCTGATGATGATTACCCGATTTTTCCTGGGATCGGTTGTATTCTTCAAGAATCCTTCAAGGGAATACAAGCAGGACGTCTTTGTGGGGTATCTACATTTTCTGGTCTTCTTCGCGTGGAGCTTGACCCTGACATCTCATACTCCCGGGTGGTGGGGTCTAAGTGCTTACCTGTGGGCCCTGGCGATTGTTCTTCTCTTCGGTCTGACATACCGGATTTCCCCGTCGTGGACATCAAGCAGCAAGATCAAAACATGGGCGCTAAGGAATCTCTTGACGGTGCTTTTGTCCTTTGGGCTCGCTCTGATTTTCAACTATTTCCAAGACCACGAGTTGTATGTTGAGCTTCCCGCGCTGATTGTCGTTTTATATGTGACCCTTGTGGATTTCAGGGAAATGTTCGAGAACAAGGATCCAGTGCTGTTACCTTGGCTTTTTCGTTCGGCTGGACGCCCCTAGCCCGCGCAGCGCCTTGTGGATCGCCGCTGCGAGAGCTTCCTCCGTTGCAAAGGGCCGGTCGATTCTTGCAGTGGCGGACTCAGACAGCATCAAGTTGTAGGTGGCTGACGCAGTATCGCCCGCAGCGCGAAAATCGGTACGAAAGACGATCACAGGTTTCTTGCCGTAAGCGTATCCGCATTCCCAACACGTGCCCGAGTCTGGATCGGCACCATCCATATTTGCGACCACCACATCAGCCCAGTCGATTCCCTCAACATCCTTGAGGAATATCAGGCGCGCATCTTTCTTGCGCGGTTCGTGTTCTTGAGGAAGCCAAACCTCGTGGCGGGACTTCTCCAGCAATTTCCCCATTCGAACGTTGAAGGATCGCTCGGCTGATGAAAACAACGGCCCTGCAAAGTAAATCTTCATGGTTGGAGTACCGAGGCAAAGTATAAACGAGATTTGCAAAGCACAGCCTCCGTTTCCTTGCGTATATTGTGAGGATGGCGAACAAGAAATCGGCAAAGAAGAAACCAGCGGCGCAAACAGCGCAAGTGTTGTCCTCCAAGGAAATGTATCGTGGCCCCGTGTTCTGGGTGACCTCGGATCAAGTCATTGAACCGGGCAATATCGAGGTGCGGCGCGATATTGTGCGCCACCCCGGCTCAGTGGTGGTCTTGGCTGTAGACGAGTCCAAGAAGGAGCCCTACGTCCTGCTGGAAGTTCAGTACCGCTATACAGTCGGAAAAAAGATATGGGAGCTGCCGGCTGGACGCATCGATCCAGGAGAAACAGAGTTGGCAGGCGCGAAACGCGAACTGCTGGAAGAGACTGGGTTTACAGCAAAATCGTGGAAGCAAATCATGAAGTTTCACGCCAGCCCAGGCTTTCTGGCGGAGACCATGGCCATCTTCCTGGCGCGAGGATTGAAGCCGGGCACGGCACAGCCCGAGGCGGACGAGGTCATTGATGTGCGATTCGTGCCTTTGTCGAAAGCCGCGAAGATGGTACGGAGTGGCCAAATCTCCGATGCTAAAACGATCTGTGGAGTCCTCTGGCTTAAGCAATACGGGAAAACCCGTCCTTCTGCCCGCTAAGCGATTCCCTTTCTTAACAACTTGACACGTCCCGAGACTGGTAGCACAATTTTCGGCATCCTTCCGGAGGGGGATACCGCAGTGGATCGTTTGAAGGGCACAGTCAAATGGTTTAACAACGCAAAGGGATTTGGTTTTATAGGCCATGATGGCGGAGCGGATGTTTTCGTTCACTACAGCGCCATCGCATCCGACGGCTACAAAAGCTTGCAAGAGGGCGATGCCGTAGAGTTCGAAATCATCCAGGGACAAAAGGGGCCCCAGGCAGCCAATGTAACTCGGGCTACATAGCTTTACCTCATCACCTCTCTTCGCATACGGCCCCCCCGTACGCTGCGAAGAGAGAATGTGTATCCCGGCAGCGGTTCCCGCTACAATCGAAACGGGACCCATGGAAAACAAAGCGATAGCGAGCCTGCTGAACGAAACGGCGGACCTGCTGGAAATTGACGGCCAGGATGTATTTCGCATCCGGTCGTACCGTCGCGCCTCGGAAGCAATTGAGGCGATGCCGCAGCGCGTAGCCGACCTGATCCAAGA
>Ga0210384_10003061_pt1 | contig 19758 bp, 13 predicted proteins | sample IncBWH2MmetaG_FD_160574 | JGI IMG/M metagenome (GOLD analysis project Ga0210384, IMG submission 160574) | Forest soil microbial communities from Barre Woods Harvard Forest LTER site, Petersham, Massachusetts, United States - Inc-BW-H-2-M | ecosystem: Environmental > Terrestrial > Soil >...
TCGCAAACATAAGGGCCCCACTTGCGCCAGGGCGCAACGAACCCCTGAAACGGTTCGGTGAGCCGGTGATGTTCGGGTGTGGGCGGGGAGGAAGGCTTGGTGGTCATGATTTGACAGTCACAGCTTCGGAGGCATCATCATCGCCGCCGATTCTCTTCCCAGCAGCGCGCTGACCTTCTGCATTTGAGCGGCAAAACGCGGCGCGTGATAGGCAGACGGGTTGTCCAGTTGCTGGAAGAGCTGATTGATTGCCGCGCGAAGGTCGCGCTCGTTTGCAAGCTTCACGTTTTGTTTATACGCCACAAACAGCGAGTCGAGCGCCATGGCAGCTTGCTCGGCGGCGCGCTGGCCTTGCAGGGAAATGCTTTCACCATCGCTGGCAATATCGCGCATGATGAGTAAGGTGAACGCTCTGTCGTAGGACCGGTCATCGAGTTCACCGGCCAGCGCGTGCGCAAGAGAAGAAGCCCGCTCCCCCGAAGAAGCAATTTTTTCACGATCGCTGCCCAACTGGTTCATCAAACCTGTGAGCGTTACGATTTCCGACTCAAGCTTTTCCGAGGTTGCAGCATCTATTTCTTTTGCCGCGTACCGGAATACAACGTACCGGGATGCGTTCCACGCCGGCACACCGGCTTTGCGGTCCCCATAGTACCCGTCGGAAACCAGGCGCCAGCTGTCTTCAGCCTTGGTCAGGCTGTGATGGCACGCAAAACAATCCAGCTCTGCATATTCCGGCCACGTGGAACCGCGGGCGCGGCGGGTGAGGCGATCCAAGCCGTCGCGCAACTGCATTCCCTGCCCCACGGCCCATTCTTTTGTGCCGGACCAGGCTGCGTCCTTCTGGTCTTTCCAGTGACGCGGCATCACGGCGCTGAATAAGTTGAGCTCGAAGGTCAGGTCGGGATGGCCAGCCGCAATCAACTCGTGATCCACAAATTTTTCTGCTGTCCCAAGATGGCAATGCAGGCAGATATGAGCGCGCACAGCCACATCGCGCAGATCAATCATGCCGAGTTCTTTCACGGAGCGCTCGTGTGGCCAGTCCTTCACCGTGTGCTGACCAAGCCACCCGGAGGCAGGGCCATGGCAACTCTCGCAACTGACGCCGTCACTAATGTCAAAGGTTTCCGCCCGCTGCTCTGGAGAGACGGCTAGAGCATGACAAGCGAGGCAGCGCGGAGTCTGATTCGGCGCGTGCTCCAACTTCAAAATCTTGCCGATGCGAACGGAAACAGGATTGGACAGCACCTGATAGGCGCGGGCGTGTTTATCCTGGCCGGCCCAGATGCTGTATTCATTCTGCGGGACGCGCGTGACGGTTTTCGGCTGAATGCTGCCGTGGCAACTGCTGGCCGCACACCCCCCGGCACCATTGAACTTGCCCACCACCGTGTCGGCCGCTTGGGCAACGATAGAACCCGCCAGAAAAACTAATCCCAGATAGAGTCCGGCCCGGGTTCCTGTCGTCCTCATGCGCTTACGTCCTTGTTTACGGAATCGCTTTGCTTATACCCATTCCCGGCGGGGAAATCAATGGGAACTGTGGTTCTGTAGGAAGTTCTGACTCGCCGACAACAGCCTAAAGACGAGTTTCGGAATTTTGTTAGGTGACAAAGGAACCTTCCGCGATAAGATTCAAGCGACGTTTTCACCGTTATGATGCGGTGCTAAAGGAGCACTAGGCAAGTGTTTGAAGAACTGCGCGAGATTCAGCACGAGTACGGGTATTTGCCGGTCGAGCAGTTGCAGGTGCTCGCCGGGAAAATCAACCTTCCGCTGAGTCAGATTCATGCTGTCGCCAGCTTCTATCCGCACTTCAGACTGACACCACCACCGCGGGTGGACGTGCGCGTGTGCGGCGATATGACTTGCCACATTCGCGGCGGCCCGGATGTGAAAGCGGCCCTGCAACAGGCGTTTCGCGGCATTGGCGCCGAAGAGGTCGTCATCCGCGATGTTTCCTGCCTTGGGCGTTGTGATAAGGCTCCGGCGGTTTGCGTCAACGAGTTGATTTATCCACACATGACGCCGCCTGAGGCCGTTGGCATGGCTCGCGATGTGCTCTCCGGGAGGCAGCTTCCGCCGGAGCCGCGGGAAACACAGCGAGTGAAAGTCGCTTCCGATCCTTACGACGGGACTCCAACCTATGCCGTCGTCCGCAAGTTTGTGGAAACGCGCAATTGGGCGGGCGTGATTGCAACCTTGAAGAACAGCAGCCTGCGCGGCATGGGCGGCGCCGGTTTCCCGACGGGCATGAAATGGGAGATTGTGCGCAATGCTCCGGGGAAAGAACGCTACATTGTGTGCAACGCCGACGAGAGCGAACCGGGCACCATCAAAGACCGCTTCATTATGGAACAAGTGCCCTATTTAGTAATTGAGGGCATGATCATGGCGGGTCTGGTGACGGGGGCGCGCCGTGGCATCCTCTATATTCGTCACGAATACGAAGAACCCCGCGAGATTCTCCAGGAAGAGATCTCTCGCTGCTACGAAAAAGGATTGCTTGGGAAGGGGATTCTTGGTAGCGATCTGGCGTTTGACCTTGAAATTTTTGTCAGTCCCGGCGGCTATATTTGCGGCGAAGAAAGCGCCTTGCTCGAGGCTATCGAAGGTAAACGTTCGGAGCCGCGCAACAAGCCTCCGTTCCCCGGCACCAATGGATTATGGAATCAGCCCACGGTCATCAACAACGTGGAGACTTTTACGTTTGCCACGGCGATTCTCGCGCGCGGCATCGATTGGTATAAGGCGCAGGGCACGAACGGGTCCGTGGGAATGAAGTTTGTGGGCATCAGCGGCGATGTGAATCGCCCAGGAATTTACGAAGTACCCATGGGGACGAAATACTCCGAACTGATTTATCAATACGGCGGCGGAATTATTGGCGGCAAGACAATGCTCTCCTTTGCGCCGTCGGGACCATCGGCTGGGTATCTGCCAGCCTCGATGGCTGAACTGCCACTCGACTGGAACGCTGTCGCAGCGGCCGGTTCAATGGTTGGGTCAGGGGCCATCGTGGTTTGTGCCGAAGGCCGGTGCATGCTCGACATGGCAGTGAATGCTGTCCGCTTTTTCCGCAACGAATCGTGCGGCAAGTGCGTTCCCTGCCGCGTGGGATCGCAAAAAATGACTGACATGCTGACCGCCTGGACACAGGGCAAATCGGAAGCTGGGGACATGGCATTGCTCGATGAACTCTCGACTGCCATGAAAATGACGTCGATCTGCGGACTCGGTCAAGTCGTGCCTGTACCCATCGTTTCTGTGATGAAACACTTCCCGGATGTGATCAACGAACACATCCAGCACCATCGCTGCACCGCGGGCGTGTGTTTCACGGGGGCGCTATGAGCGCCGAAGTGAAAGCGGCAGACATCTCGCTCACAGTGGATGGCCGCGCCATCACCGTTCCGGCGGGAACGACCGTATTTGATGCCGCCCGCATGAATGGCATCCCCATTCCCACACTATGCCATCAACAGAACGAAAATCCCGTGGGCGTGTGCCGCGTTTGCGTGGTCGATGTGGGCCAGCGCGTCTACACGGCCTCCTGCGTGCGACCGTGCGAGCCGAACATGAAAGTCCAAACCAGCACCGAGGGCGTGATCTACGCGCGCCGGACGCTGGTGGAATTGCTCATGTCGGACCACCCTTCACCTTGCGCGCGCGAGCAACATTCGGGAGATTGTGAACTGGAACGTCTGGCGCACGACGCTGGGATTGAGCACGCGCGATTCCCGAAACGCGCCTCGCCTCGCGGCAAGGATGATTCGTCCCTAGCCATCGCCGTCGACCACGAGGCCTGCATCCTTTGCGACCGCTGTATTCGCGGGTGTGACGACATTCGCTCGAACTGGGTGCTGGCACGCCGCGGCAAGGGATACCAGGCCGGCATTGCCTTCGACACGAACCTGCCGATGGGCAGTTCGTCCTGCGTCTCGTGCGGCGAGTGCATGGTCTCCTGCCCGACGGGAGCGTTGACCAACAAGCGCGTGGTTGGCACCGAGCTGGGGACGGGTGACGTGGTGAATCCGGAAGAGCTGCTCGATCTTCCCATCTTCCACAACGTCTCCGGGACGTTTTTGGAATTAAACCAAAAAGCTATTGTGAAGCGGCATTACCACGCGGGAGAGATTATCTGCCGCGAAGGAGATTTTGGATCGACCGCTTTTTATATTTTGGAAGGCAAGGTGGAGGTCTACCTTTCCAGCCCGATCGCGCATGTCAAGACGCAGGATTCCGGAGCGGGATTCTTCAAGCGTCTGAGTTCCCTGCTAATGCCACGTGTGGAAGACCAGCGCGCTGAAGAGTCGACCCGAGCGTTCATCCCTATTGACGCCTCGGTGGATTTGCCCTACGGCAATCCCGTGGCCGAACTTGTGCCGGGTGACCTGTTCGGCGAAATGACGTGCATGAATTACTATCCGCGCTCAGCGACAGTGCGCGCTAAAACCGATTGCGTGATGCTGGAAATGCTGCGCAACGTCCTCGACATTTTGCAGCGCAATAAAACCTTTCGCGCACAACTGGAACGTAACTACCGCGCCCGCGCGCTCGATTCGCATCTGCGCAGCGTGCCAATTTTCGCGCCGCTTACAAAAGACTTCATCGACCACTTGCGCGACCGCGTGGAATTGATCCGCTATCAGCCGGGGCAAGTCATTTGCCGCCAAGGCGATCCAGCCGACAGCTTCTACTTGATCCGCATCGGTTTCGTGAAAATTTCCGAACAGCGTCCGGGCGGCGAGATGATTCTCGCGTACCTGGGGCGCGGCGGCTTCTTCGGAGAAATCGGCTTGCTGACGGGCGGCACGCGTACGGCCTCTTGTACGGCGCTGGATCATGTGGAAGTCGTCCGCATCACGGGCGAGGATTTTCAGCTCATGCTCGACCGGTTCCCTGACGTCCGCCAGAGCCTGGGGGGCGTTGCACGCGGACGTGTGGAAGAAAACAAGAAACACGTCCAGCAAGTCGGCGAAGTCCCCGTCGATCAATTTCTGGCGCAGGGCCTGATGGAAGCGCAGAGCCTGCTTGTTCTGGATTTGGAGAAGTGTACACGCTGCGACCAGTGTGTTCGCGCCTGCGCGGACGCGCACGAGGGCGTGAGCCGCCTGGTCCGTGAAGGATTGCGCTTCGACAAGTATCTGGTAGCAACGTCCTGCCGGCAGTGCCGCGATCCGCTTTGCATGGTTGGTTGCCCGGTGGGGTCAATTCGCAGGCGCAATTCGCTGGAGGTCATCATTGAGGACTGGTGCATCGGTTGCGGACTCTGCGCCAACAATTGCCCTTACGGCAACATCAATCTGCATCCATTTCCCGTGCAGTTAGACGACCCGCAACATCCCGGGCGAATGATAGCCGGTGCGCGGCAAAAAGCAACTTCCTGCGACCTCTGCCACGATCACGAGGAGCCGAGCTGCGTCTATGCCTGTCCACACGATGCAGCACATCGCGTGAACCCGCCAGAGTTCTTCGGCGGTCTGCTGAAGCGACAGGAAGCGACGGAGAGGAGATGAGTCCGCTTGCGCATTGATCGCACGCATCGCAGCTGGTTCCTCGGCTCCCTTGTGGCGCTTGGAGTGGCGACCGCCATTTATATTCCCTACGCTCTGCGAGTACCCGGCCCCAGTGGTGGCAGCGCGCTCGGATTGGTTTATGGCAGCATCGGTTTCGGGTTCATGATATTTGCGGGTCTGCTGGGATTGCGAAAAAAGTTTCCGGTCTGGCGTATTGGACGGGCACAAACGTGGATGCGCGCGCATCTTTGGCTCGGCTTCTTGTCTTACCCAATTATTCTCCTTCACGGAGCGTTCCATTTTGGTGGTCCGCTGACTCGGGTGATGATGTGGATGTTTACAGTCGTCTTCGTGAGCGGCATTGTAGGTGCAGTCATTCAGCACTTTATGCCGAGCATCCACACCTCGAACATCCCGATGGAGACGATTTACGAACAGATTGACCATGTCCGCGACCAACTCGTAATGGAAGCGGGCAAGCTCGTGGACAACGCTTGCGATTCGCTCGACGGCGAACTCTCCCGCGCCAGCGTGGGCCAACTTGCAGCGGCGGCCAGCGCTGGTACCGATTGGGATGTGACCGTAGCAGACGGGCTGGGTTTCGACGAACAGGCCAGCCGGCAACTGCGGAAGTTTTTCTTGAATGAAACGCTCCCCTACCTGGAGAAAGTGGGGCCGCGCGGGATGGCTATGGCTGACCCGCTGCGGGCGAAGGGAATGTTTCAACAATTGCGCATCCTGCTGCCCGCGACTTTACACTCCACCGCCGCCGACCTGGAAACGGTTTGCGACGAGAAGCGCCAGCTCGACCGGCAACGGCGGTATCACTTGGTGTTGCACGGGTGGCTGTTGGTGCATATTCCGCTATCTTATGCGGTGTTGCTGCTGGGAGCGGTTCATGCGGTTATGGCGCTGAAGTATTAAAGAGCTGAAGTTCTACGAACACGATGCAACGCATACGCACAACCAAAGAGCGGGCCCGGCGCATTGACCTGATGTATTTCTCGCGCCCGCATTGGCTGCGGCAGTGGCGATTCTGGCTTTCGTGCGCGATTCCGGTTCTGGCGCTGGGATGGCTGTTCACCGTTCATGCGCAAGGCGGGCAGAAAGCATTCAGCAGCGGCCCACTTTCCCGATCGCACGCGGTGTTCACCCAGCAGTGCGCCTTGTGCCATCTACGGCAATCGGGCAGTTACTTCCAGAGTGTAGCGGACAAGGCCTGCCTCTCGTGTCATGACGCACCTCTGCATCAAGCCAGTCAGACGTTTACTCCGGCTTGCAGTTCTTGCCACGTTGAGCACAAAGGCGCTCAGCGGCTCGCGGCCACGGCGGACTCAGTTTGCACGCAGTGCCACTCCGATCTTCATTCTATAAAAGGAAACTTGCAATTTGCGCGTTCCATTAACGGCTTCGGCAGCGGGCATCCGGAATTTGCCGCTGTGCGTGAAGGCGCGCGCGACCCCGGCGGCATCAAGCTCAATCACTATCTTCATTTGCAGGCGAATTTGATTGGGCCGAATCACACGCGTGTGCAACTCACTTGCGATGATTGCCATCGCAGCGCGAACGCTGTAACCGTCGTTTCGGCCATCGACAAAGATGCTTGGCCTTATGCGGGAACACAATTGCAGACTGTATTCACAACGCAGGAAGCGGGCAAGCTTCGACCACCGCGCGCTAGTGCATATATGGCGCCTCCGAAGTTTGGGGAAAACTGCGCTCGATGCCACCTGCTGGACTTCGACAAGCGTTTTAGCAAAGAGCAAGTGCCGCATGACAAGCCGGAAGTGGTGCATGCGTTCCTGGGGAAACGTTTTTCGGAATACATTGCCGGTCATCCCGGCGACGTGCACGAAGCGGTTCTATTTGACCGCCAGCTTCCCGAAAAACCTCCCGTGATCCGCATTGCGCGAGACGCGCGGGAATGGGTCCAATTCCGCGTGGAAGAAGCGGAAGATTTACTCTGGCGCAAGACCTGCAAAGAATGCCACACGCTGAATCCGACAAGTGGGCCGCTGCCCGAAGTCGCGAAGTCGAACATCACCGCGCGCTGGATGCCGCATGCCGAGTTCAGTCATGACTCGCATCGCATGATGACATGCGAATCCTGCCACACGAAAGCGACATTGAGTCACGAAACTGCGGATGTGCTCCTTCCCAGCATTCAGACCTGCCAGGAATGCCATCGCGCCCAAGGTCCCGCGAAAGAATTCGCCGAAGGCCGCTGCTTCGAATGCCACCAATATCACAACTGGAAGAACGAGCAGCGCGTGAAGGGCACGTACGATCTGCATCAGCTGCGGAGTGAAACTGCTGTGGGGCCTCCACGCAGCTAACAAAATCGACTTCCCCTTTTGTCATGCAATCCTTCGTCGTACAATCCTCCGCCCGCCGTCATATAATTCTTGGTTTGAATGTTGATACTTCAGCAGCGTTCGACCTCAATTCATCATCAGCGAGGAATTATGCAAGAAACAGCGCAGCAATACACACAACGAATCCTGGGATTCATGGAAGGAAAACAAGCTCTGCGAGTGCAGCAATCCACGCCGAAAAAACTTGCTCTTCTCACCAAACGTTTGGACCGGAAACGGTTGACGAAGCGTCCGGCTGCGGATAAATGGTCGGTGGCTGAGATCCTGGCGCACTTAGCCGACTCCGAATTGGCAATCGGATGGCGCCTGCGCGTGATGCTGACTTCGAATGGTGCTTCCATTCAGGGCTACGATCAGGATACCTGGGCCTCAACGTTCAAATATGGCAGTCGTGATCCCAAGGTTTCACTGGAGACGTTTCGTATGCTGCGCGAGAACAACGTCGCTCTCTTGAAAACTGTCCCTAAGAATCTGCTGGAAAACTACTACGTGCACTCCGAGCGCGGAAAAGAAACGGTTACTCACTTCACGAACATGGTCGCCGGGCATGATCTGAACCATCTTCAGCAAATCGAGAAGATCGTAAAGGCGCCACGCGCACGGAAGAGCTAAACAAGAGAAGGACCGTTTATGGGCACACCCTCTACCGCTCTGATTACTGGCGCATCCGGCGGCATCGGATACGAGCTGGCCAAGCTGTTTGCGCGCGATAGCTACAACCTCGTTCTCGTTGCCCGCAGCGCTGACAAGCTTGCACAACTCGCCTCGGAACTGGAAAAGGCCTACCAGATTCGCGCCACAGTGGTCGCCATCGATCTCTCGCAGCAGAATGGTCCGGACCAAGTTTTTGCCGTAACACAAAACGCTGGAATCGAAGTTGATGTCCTGGTGAACAATGCCGGCTTCGGTCAGTTTGGTTTTTACGTGGAAACCGATCTGCAGGAGGAACTCGGGCAAATTCAGCTCAATATCGTTTCGCTGACGCACCTGACCAAGCTCTACGTCCGCCCAATGGTCGAGCGCCGCCACGGGCGCATTCTCAACGTCGCGTCGACGGCGGCGTTTCAGCCGGGACCTCTTATGGCCGTCTACTATGCGACCAAGGCGTATGTGCTGTCGTTTTCCGAGGCGCTCTCCAACGAGTTGCGTGGCACGGGCGTCACAGTCACTTGCTTGTGCCCTGGGCCCACCGCTACGGAATTCGTCAAACGCGCTTCCATGGACATGATGAAAACGCCTTACATGGATGCCAAAACGGTCGCCGAGATCGGTTATCGCGCCATGTTAAAAGGCAGGCCCACGGTGATCGCAGGCAAAATGAATTGGCTGGTAGCGCAATCGACACGTTTGGCACCAAGGGCTTGGACGGCGGCGATTGCAAGGAAGCTCCAAGAAAAGCGGAAGTAGCTCGTGTGGCGCGGGCGCCTCGCCCGCGGCTACTCCCACTCAATCGTGCCGGGCGGCTTTGAGGTCACGTCGTAGACCACGCGGTTCACGCCCTTGACTTCGTTCACGATGCGGCTCGACATCGTTTTCAACACTTCGTGCGGTAGTGGAACCCAATCGGCTGTCATTCCATCTTCGGAATGCACGCAGCGGATCGCGCAAGTATAAGCGTAGGTCCGCTGATCTCCCATCACACCCACGGACTTCACCGGCAGCAGCACAGCGAACGACTGCCATATCTTTGTGTAGAGACCGGCGCTCTTGATCTCGGCGACCACTATTTCGTCACATTCGCGCAGGATGTCGCAGCGTTCTTTCGTGACTTCGCCAAGCACCCGCACCGCTAACCCGGGCCCAGGGAACGGCTGCCGCTGCAACATATCGTCGGGCATGTTGAGATCGCGTCCGATACGACGGACTTCATCTTTGAAGAGGTCTTTCAAGGGCTCGATGAGCTTGAGCTGCATTTTCTCCGGCAGCCCGCCCACGTTGTGATGCGACTTAATGGTCTGCGATGGCCCGCGCACGGAGCGCGATTCAATCACGTCGGGATAGAGCGTCCCCTGCACGAGCCAGAAATTATCGAGCTTTGTACCGTCCTTGGCGTCGTCCTTAGTGTCACCAACCTTGTCTTTAGCAAAGGGCCTATACGGAGTTGTTTTGGTCGCAGACTCAACAATCTTGTGCGCCTCTTCCTCAAACACCGCGATGAATTCGTTGCCAATAATCTTGCGTTTCGCTTCAGGATCGGTCACGCCTCCGAGCTTGCGCAGAAAACGCCCGCTGGCATCGACAGCCTCAATGCGTAATCCCAGCTTGTCTCGCAGGTTTTGCTGCACTTTGCCAAATTCGTCTTTGCGCAGCACACCGTTGTCGACAAAAATGCAGGTCAGCCGCGAATTTCCTTTTTCGTCGCGCAAAGCGCGGTCGACCAAAACGGCGGCCACCGAGGAATCCACGCCGCCGGAGATAGCACAAATGGCTCGTCCATTGCCCACCTGCTGTTTGACCTGAGCGATGGTCGTATCGATGAAGTGTTGTGGCGTCCAGTTCGGCGATGCACCGCAAATTCCGAACACAAAATTCTTTAGAACCTCCGCGCCCAGTGGAGTGTGGTGGACCTCGGGATGAAACTGCACCGCCCACATTCTCTTTTCGGCATTCTCAATGCCTGCCAGCGCGTTCGGCGATTGGGCAATCTTGCGGAAGCCCGGCGGCAGCGCTTCGGCTTCGTCTCCATGCGACATCCACACCGAAAGTTGCGGCGGCAACCCGCGAAACAGGATCGACTCCTCAATCACGTCCACCTGCGCGTGCCCGTATTCGCGCTTCATCCCCGGCTTCACTTTGCCGCCGAGCGAATGCACCATGAGGTGCAGCCCATAGCAAATCCCTAGCACAGGCAACCCGAGTTCGAACACACGCGGGTCCGAAGGAGGCGCGTCCGCGTCGTAGACCGAGCTGGGCCCGCCCGAGAGAATGATCCCCACAGGCGCATAGCCGCGGATTTCTTCGAGAGTGGCGTTACAAGGAAGGACCGCGGAAAAGACGTTCTGTTCGCGGATGCGGCGGGCAATTAACTGCGTATATTGCGAGCCAAAGTCGAGGATGACAATCGATTGAGGTTCCACGGATGAGTTTATCAGATTGGGGGATGGTGTAAAGGACAGGGTAGCACTCCCTTCAGCTATTGGGAGCGGGTCACCTTCCGGATAGTCCGTCGCTCGGAACAGTAAACCGTGCCCCTGCTTTCCTGAGATCCCTCTGTGTATTTGCCAGGAGTGCCAACAAGCATTAATAATTTCGCATGCCCCGTCACTACGCAATACTTCGTGGTTCCATTTTCTGTGGGATTCTGATTCTTGGTTTTGTACCCGCTACGGGCCAAGCCGACCATACCAAACTAGTCTTCAATCAGGAGGACGCATATCTCACCACGGAAGCGAAAACACATTTTTTTCGAGGAGCCGTTCTCGTTGGAATGGATGGCAAAATTGCGTTTGAAAAAGGTTACGGCAGTGCTGACAACGAATGGGAAGCACGTAATGCGCCAACAACGAAATTCCGAATCGCTTCTCTGACCAAGCAATTCACAGCAACTTGCATCCTGCTGCTACAAGAACGTGGCCGGCTGAACGTGCGCGATCCGATCTCTCGATACCTATCTAGTCTGCCCGACGCGTGGCGTCCAATTACGGTCCATCAACTGCTGACTCACACCTCCGGGATACCGAACTATACGAGTGACCCGCAGTTCACAAGGCTCCGGCGTACCGGTGCAACTCCATCGAAAATGGTTTCACTTGTCGCAGCAAAACAGTTGGAATTCAGTCCTGGCACTAAGTGGGCTTATAGCAATACAGGTTACATTTTGCTCGGCATGATTATTGAGAAGACGTCAGGTCAGTCCTACGCTGGCTTCTTGAAGAGCAACATTTTCGAACCGTTGGGGATGACGAATTCGGGATATGACCAGGCTACAGATATCCTCAAGGAAAGAGCATCCGGCTACGAGATCAAGGATGGTCGCGTCGTGAATGCTGACTTTATCGACATGAGCATTCCCTACGCGGCTGGTGGCATCTATTCGACCGTCGAAGATATGTATCGCTGGAACGAGGCCCTTGCACATGAGGGTAAACTGCTATCGACTGATTCGCTGAAGCAGATGTTCACTCCATATCCGGAGGCTGCCTATCAAGGCCAGCATTATGGATACGGGGTTGTAATTTCTGAACAAAAATTTGGGAAATTGCTCTATTACCACGGTGGAGGAGTGGATGGCTTTTCGAGTAGCATCCAACGTTACCCGAAAGAGCGAGTCTGCGTCATTGTGCTCACTAACTTGGGCAGTCTCAAACCCTGGGAACTAGGAGACCATATAGCCTCCGATCTTTTCGATCAGCCCCTTCCCGCTCCCCGATAACAACCGAGTCGCGACCAAAGATTCCGATCGAATTCTCGCCAAACTCCTTTGCCTGTGGCTTTGCGTAGCCGCTTTATTGAGTTATCGGCTATCCGGAAACGAACCTGTTACCGAGAAGAGGAGTTCAATCTACCGCCCCGGCAGCGGCTCCCCGGGCGAGAATCCGGGTGTGAGCGGTTCGCGAGCTCCTTCCCGGCCCCCACCATAACACGAGCGGCCATCGAGCGAAGAAGGTTTGGTTCGGCCCGAAAAGATGATGATGAAGGTAAGATTCGCGCCAGAAATGAGCAACGCGAAAAGTTGCGCGGCAGTTGATTGACATCGGCGGACCGGGCAACCCCGACGAGGCGGCCAGATCCAGCCCGAAACCCGATGGCCTTCTGTGTTTGCAGGCCTTTCCAGCGGGCATATATACTCCGTCATCATTTGAGCCTCTTGTAACGCCATTCGTCGCCGAACTTAAAAAAACATGCTATAGGAAGGAATTGCCATGAAGCGACTTTCGTGTGCCGTGTGCCTATCCGCAGTCGTGCTCGCGGTGCTTCAGCCAGCCTCCGCTCAGGTCCAAGGTCAATGGGCAAGTAGCGGGACGATGCAATCGGCTCGTGAGCTCCACCAACTGGTACGGATGGCGGGTGGGAAAGCCCTCTCCATTGGAGGAGTGGACGGCAGCGGTAATATTCTCGCTTCAGCAGAGGTCTTTAGCTCCACTTCCGGCAAGTGGACACTCACCGGCAGCATGGCTGCGGCGCGGGAATCGTTTCCCGCCGTCGTGTTGACGAACGGCAAGGTCCTCGTTTCGGGCGGACTGGGCATCGGCAGCGTTGTGCTGGCAGGCGCCGAGTTGTATGACCCGAAGACGGGAGTGTGGAGTTCAGCCGGTCTCCTGTCCGTGGCTCGCTTTGGCCATACGGCTACCCTGCTCCCGACTGGTAAGGTGTTAGTGACCGGCGGCTGCACAGCGAGCACCTGCACTGCGGCTGCGGTGAGCGAACTCTACGATCCAATCTCCAACACGTGGTCAACAACGGGTAGCCTCAACTCCGCTCGCTCCTACCAAACAGCCGTGCTTCTGAAGACCGGGAAGGTGTTGGCTATCGGAGGATTGGGCAGTATCACTTCCTGCGAGCTTTACGATCCTTCGACGGGCACATGGAGTTATATGGCCAGCACCAACGCAGCGCGCTACCTGAACACCGCCACTCTTCTTGCGGACGGCAAGGTACTGGTCGCCGGCGGTGCCAGCGGCAGGTTCCCAATAAATTCAGCGGAAATCTACGACCCGACTGCGGATACCTGGACGCTCACCGGGAACATGGCGAACGGGCGCTATGCTCATGCAGCCTCGCTTCTGACGGATGGCACCGTGGTGGTGGCCGGAGGAGAGGGGCAGTCCATTAGCTGCGGAAAGGCTTGTACGGCTTACATCCCTTTTGCGAAAGCAGAGATCTACAACGAGGCTGCGGGCAAGTTCACTGCCACTGCAAGTCTGAATCAGGCGTTGGCGTATCATTCCATGACCCTACTATCAACAGGACGGGCACTGGAGAACGGCGGCATTGGGACTACTTCAATCTGTTGCGTGGTTGAGAACACCGCCTCATTTTATATCCCGCTGACCCTGACGTTTTCTGCTTCCAGCCTGAATTTCGGGCTCCTGGAGATCGGGCTCAGCAGCCCTTCACAGACGGTAACTGTGACCAATGTCAGCAATCACTCAGTGACTTTTAGCTCCATCGCGAGCAGCGGCGACTATTCCCAGAGCAACACCTGTCCAAAATCGTTGCCAGCCGGACAGAGCTGCACGATTACAGTCATCTTTAAGCCCATCGCAGCTGGAACCCTCAACGGAGCGGTGACCCTGAAGGACAACTCTCCGGGGAGTCCCACTCAAATCATCACTCTGACCGGAACCGGTGAAACACTGGCGCTAGGATTCACGCCTGCGTCACTCAATTTCGGCAACGTCTTGGTCGGTTCCAGTACCTTGCAGAGCGCGACCTTGACCAACGACGGTGCAGCGGCGGTCAACCTCACGGGAATTGGCATTTCACCGGCAGACGGCATCTTCACTCAAACCAATAACTGCCCGAGCACTCTCGGCGTGCAGCAAACGTGCACCTTCCAGATCGTGTTCACGCCGCCGGATGTATTCACGTACAGCGAGACATTGTCGATCACCAACAGCGCGGGTGCCGCTGCGAGTCTATCGTTGTCGGGTACTGGGGTAGACAACTAGGAAGGTCGGGCCGCATCGCAATTATGCCGGTGCGCGGCCTACCGCCCCGGCAGCGGCTCCCCGGGCGAAAATCCGGGCATGAGCGGTTCGTCGAGTTCCTTCCCGGCCAGATGGGCTGGGCGTAAGGAAAATAACGGCTCGTCGTCCTGATCCGGTCTGTCGCCACCATCTGGGCCGCTCGCGGCTTGCACCACCGGCTCAGCATCTCGGTCCGGACTGCGATCCCACTCGACTACCGCCAAATACCCCGCCAGACGAGCCACATAGAGATAGTCCGCGACCGCAAAATAGGCCAGTATCACCAGGCCCATCAGGATCAGCGTGATGCCCGCTGGAACCAGCGAAGCCACCGACAGCGGATACATGATGACGGTTGTTCCAATAACAAAAACAACCAGATGCATGGCGCCGAACCAGAAGCCCACCGCGGAAATCTTTCCAGCGCATCTCCGGCAGAATTCCACCCCTGCTGCTATCGAGCCGAACGTATCTTCTCCGTCCCGCACCGCAAACACAGCTGCGATGGAGAGAAACCAGTTCACCGTGGACCAGACCATCGACACAAGAATGGCGAATGGAATAAAGAGCAGAAACGCCAATCCAGCGTGGGGCGCTTTTGGTGTGCTGACAAACGAAGCAATGATCGCGGAACCGAGCAGGCTCACCAGCGCGGCCAGCGCCAGCGCTATGCGAAAGACGTTCAGTCCGGTGAGAGCGCGAATCGAACGCGGTCCGGCTTCGATGGCCGGATCAAGACCGGGCGCGGCACGAGCGATCAACGCTCGCAGCGTCGCGAAACGTCCCAACGCTCCCAGCAAGGCCCACGCCAGCGCCAGGGCGGGTATCAGCAGGATGGCCGCCATGACAACGCGCGGACCGCTCCCGTGAAAGATGTCCGCTAGCGCACGCGACACCGCCAGAGGGTGCCGCAACCGCAGCAGCATTAAATCAGCCGGCGAGACAACGAGCGTGTGCAGGTACTCAAACAGCGCGAGAGCGCCCAGGATCAGCGCCGCACCTCCCCAGCTCCACCGCCAGGAAAGCTCCGCTAAAAAGATCGAGGGCTGGCGCCAGATCGCGGCGAAGCCATCGCGTACTGGAGTGGGAGGAGGCATGGGACAGGAACTAGATCAAATTAACAAACGCTGTCATCCTGAGCATAGCGAAGGACCCCTACACCCTAGATACCACTCTACTCTTTCAAGCTTTCTTGCGATCCTGCGTCCAAGCGAGAAAGTTTGCGAGTCTCCAACCAATACCAGCACCCTGGGGTCCCTTCGACAAGCTCAGGGCAGGCTCTTCGCTTCGCTCAGGATGACAAAACTCAAACATACCTGATGTGCTGGAAATGCAGCGCTTCCTACTTCACAACAATATTCACAAGCCTGCCCGGTATTACACGGATCTGTACGACCTGCTTGCCTGCGATCGCTGCGCGCACTTTCTCGTCTGCCAGGGCAACGTCTTTGACGTACTCTTCTGGCGAGTCCACCGGAACCACAATCCGGCTGCGCACCTTACCGTTGATCTGCACCGCAATCTCGACTTCGTCTTCCTTGGCGAGCGCAGCGTCATACTTGGGCCAGGGAGCGCGCAAGAGATTCCCCTGCTCGCCGAGCACCTCCCAGAGTTCATGGGCGAGATACGGCGCGAACGGCGCGAGCAGCAACACGACTTTGCGCTGCGCGTCCGCCAGAAAAGCGATGGGAATCTTGGCAGCGACAGCTTTGTCTTCCCCTTTGTCGTCCCTTTTGCCCTCCGCCGCGTACATCGCATTCATTAGCTCCATGATCGCGGCCACGCAAGTGTTGAAGTGCCAGCGCCCCTGGAAATCGTCGCTCACACGCTTGATGGTCTGGTGCAGCTTGCGTTGCAGCGCGCGGGCCTCGGGAGACAGATCGTCAGGCACCGGTTTGCGCCAGTCCGCGTGCTGCGGTTGCGCATTTCGCATCACGTAGCGGTACGCGCGCCCGAGAAAGCGTTGCACGCCTTCAACGCCAGTTTCTTGCCAGTCCATATCGCGGTCGGGAGGCGCGGCAAAGAGGCTGTACATGCGGGCCGCATCGGCCCCGAAGCGCGCCACCATTTCATCCGGCGACACAATGTTCCCCAGGTTTTTCGACATCTTCGCGCCGTCTTTGATCACCATTCCCTGGCTGAAAAGGCGCTCGACCGGCTCATCGTTTTTGACGAGACCGATGTCGCGCATGAACTTGGTCCAGAAGCGCGAGTAAATCAAATGCAGAATGGCGTGCTCGACGCCGCCGATGTACTGGTCAATCGGGAACCAGTAGTTGGCGACGGCGCTATCGAACGGAGCCTTGTCGTTCTTGGCGTCCGTGTAGCGGTAAAAATACCAGGAGGAATCGACGAACGTATCCATGGTGTCGGTCTCGCGCCGGGCGGGACCGCCGCACTTCGGGCACGTCGTGTTGAGAAACTCCGGCACGCGGCTGAGCGGGGAACCACCAGTCAAAGTGATATCGACATTTTCCGGGAGAATCACGGGCAGATCTTGTTCCGGAACCGGTACGATCCCGTCCTTCTCGCAATAGAGCATCGGAATTGGAGTGCCCCAGTAGCGTTGCCGCGAGATGCCCCAGTCTCTCAAACGATAGGTGACTGTCGGCTTACCAAAACCGTTCTTTTCGGCGTGAGCGGCCATGCGCGCGAGCGCATCGTTGCAAGTCAAGCCGGAAAACAGGCCCGAATTCTCAAGAACGCCATCAAGCGTGGTGAATGATACGTCTTCTACGTCGATTTTCTGTGAATCGACGCCAGTGCTTCCACTTTCAGCGCTCGGCCGAATCACCTGCCGGATTTCCAATCCATACTTCTTGGCGAATTCGTGGTCGCGCTCATCGTGGGCGGGCACCGACATGATCGCGCCCGTGCCGTAGTCCATCAGAATGTAATTTGCGACCCATACGGGCACTCGCTCGCCATTGAACGGATTGATAGCAAAGCGTCCGGTGGGCACGCCGTGTTTCTCAATCGCTCCGATGTCACCGGCTTCCCGGGCGCTTCTTTGCTCAGCAATGAGCTGATCCACTTTCGCTTTCAAAGCAGAATCGGCCGACGTCATGTCCCCTACAATGGGATGTTGCGGCGCGAGCTGCACGGAAGTCGCTCCGTAGATCGTGTCGACGCGCGTCGTAAAAACAGTGATCGTCCCGCCCGCCGGTCCCGCCGGGCGTCCGGGCGTCAAATCTTCCAGCTTGAAATCCACCACTGCGCCTTCGCTGCGGCCGATCCAGTTGCGCTGCATGGTACGCACTTTCTCGGGCCAGCCGCCGAGCTTGTCGAGGTCGCGCAACAATTCATCCGAGTAGCTCGTCGTGCGGACGAACCACTGCTCAAGTTCTTTTTGGAAGACAGGGGTAGTCTCGTGCCGCCAACAACAGCCGCCCACCACTTGCTCGTTCGCCAGCACGGTGGCGCACTCGGGGCACCAGTTGACCCGGCTGTTCTTGCGGTACACCAAGCCGCGCTCATACATCTTGAGGAAGAACCACTGGTTCCAGCGGTAGTACTCAGGCAGGCAGGTGGTGACTTCGCGCTGCCAGTCGAAAGCAAAGCCGAGGCGCTTGAACTGCGCTTTCATGTTCGCGATGTTGGCCAGCGTCCAGTCGCGCGGAGGAGTGTTGTTCTTAATGGCCGCATTCTCCGCCGGCAGGCCAAACGCATCCCACCCCATGGGATGCAGCACGTTATAGCCGTTCATCCACATGTAGCGCGCCAGCACATCGCCAATGGCGTAGTTGCGCACGTGTCCCATGTGCAGCACTCCCGAGGGATAGGGCAGCATCTCGAGCACGTAGTACTTCTTTTTCGAGGAGTTGGATTCCGCCTGGTACAGGGTGTCGTCGCCTGCCCAGCGTTCAAACCATTTTTTTTCAATGACCTGGGCGTCGTAGCGGTCGGGGACTGTCGTCGAAGGGTTCGGATCCGGCATAGTAGGCATTCGCTTGAAAACAGGTAATTTTTGATTTTACAACGAGTAAAGAGTTAAAAACTTTGCACACGTGAAGCGGCCAGGTCTTACAGGCTTCTGGACTCAACCCCTTTGAATAAAACGAATTAGGCAGGGATTTCCGGGCCCGCGCATTGGCGCTCAGATTGCTATGTCTGGTATAAGCATTATGTCTATTATTTCAATAGGGTATAATCCATACGAACGGACCGGGAGACCCGAACCTATGAAAGTTTCGCAAAAAGGCTTGTATGCTTTGCAGGCGCTGATCATGCTGGCACGGCATGCCAACCAGGGATCGATCAAAATTCGCGATATCGCCTACGAAGAGAACCTGCCGGAAAAGTTTCTCGAACTGATCCTAGTGGAACTCAAGAACGCCCGCATCGTGGACAGCGTCCGCGGTGCCAAGGGCGGGTACCAGTTGCGGCGCAAGGCGTCGGAGATTCGTCTGAGTGAAATCATGCGGCTCATTGATGGCCCGCTCGCGCCCTTCGGCGATGCCGACTCGTTGCGCGCGCTGATCGAGAATGATGGAAGCCACCGGGCGCTCTACCAGGTATTCCTGCAAGTGCGTGATGCGGCGGCGTACATCTTGGAGAGCACGACGATCGCGGACATCGCCCGCACGCCTTCAAGCCCTTCCAAGAAATCAAAACCTCGCAAGAACGGGAAGAAGACACGATCGCGCGTCTCAACGGCCAAAGCACAGGAGGCAAGCACAAAAGAAACACAAGCTGGTTCCGGGGAAACAAAAATACTACTGCTCAAGAAGGAACACGTTTCATGAGAGGCCGGATCACTTTCGCAGCTCTGCTGTTGATGGTCAGCGCTTTCTTGACACCGGTTTGTGGGCAGACAGTAGTGCGCATCGGCGCATTTCCGAACATCACCCATCCTCAAGCCATGGTCGGCAAAAGTAACGGCTGGTTCGAAAAGGCTCTCGGTCCCAGCGTCAAGATTGAATGGAAGAGCTTCAACGCTGGTCCATCGGCCATCGAAGCTCTGTTCGCGGGCGCGATCGATATGACTTATATCGGGCCGAATCCGGCGATCACCGGCTACGTCCGGTCACAGGGCGAGGCTCTGCGAGTCGTGGCTGGGGCGACCAGTGGCGGCGCCGCGCTGGTGGTCCGCAACGACGCGGGCATTCAAAAACCAGAGGATTTTCACGGTAAGCGCGTGGCATCCCCGCAGTTGGGCAACACGCAGGACGTGGCCTTGCGCGCCTGGCTCCGAGCTCACGGCATGAAGCCGGCTGACAAGGGCGGCGATGT
>Ga0210384_10003063_pt1 | contig 19745 bp, 18 predicted proteins | sample IncBWH2MmetaG_FD_160574 | JGI IMG/M metagenome (GOLD analysis project Ga0210384, IMG submission 160574) | Forest soil microbial communities from Barre Woods Harvard Forest LTER site, Petersham, Massachusetts, United States - Inc-BW-H-2-M | ecosystem: Environmental > Terrestrial > Soil >...
GCGCGCCACGGGTTGTCGATCGATTCGGTGTCCACCTCCGAGACCAACGTCACCGTGTCCCTCGATCCCGGCGCCAACGCCGTCGAGCCGGCGGCGATCCAGGAGCTGCTGCGCGAGCTGGCGGGCCTCTGCGAGCCGCGGCTCATCGCGCCGACCGCGTCGCTGTCGCTGGTCGGCCGCGGCATCCGCACCATCCTGCACGAGCTCGGCCCGGTGCTGGAGGCGTTCGAGGAGCTGAAGATCCACATGGTGACGCAGTCGGCGAGCGACCTCAACCTCACCTTCTTCGTCGACGAGGAGCAGAGCGAGCGGCTGGTGCGCCAGCTCCACGGCCTGCTCTTCGGGCAGACCGCCGAGACCGCGCTGCTGGGGCCGACCTGGAGCGAGCTGGCCGGGCGCGCCGCCGGCCCCGCCGGCCGGCAAGGGCCGGGGGCGAGCACGGCCGGGGCGGCCGACGCGGAGGCGGACTCCGGCGACGGCGACCCCGCCGGCGGCGGGCAGTGGTGGCGCCGGCGCCGGCACGAGCTGCTGGCGCTCGCGGCCGAGCGCTCGCCGCTCTACGTCTACGACGCCCCCACCCTGGAGCGCGCCGCGCGGCGCCTGCTGTCACTCGGCGCCGCCGACCGCGTGCTCTACTCGATCAAGGCGAACAACCACCCGGGCGTGCTGAGCCTCTTCCACTCTCTCGGCCTGGGGTTCGAGTGCGTCTCCGCGGCCGAGCTCGAGCACGTGCTGCGGCTCTTCCCGGACGTCGACCGCGAGTCGCTGCTGTTCACGCCCAACTTCGCGGGCCGCGAGGAGATCGAGCGCGGCTTCGCCCTCGGGGCGCGCGTGACGGTCGACAACCTGCACCCGTTGCAAGCGTGGCCCGAGCTGTTCCACCGGCGAGAGATCTTCCTGCGCCTCGATCCCGGCCGCGGCATGGGCCATCACGCGCACGTGCGCACCGCCGGTCTGCAATCCAAGTTCGGCCTGGCGACGGCGCAGCTCGACGAGCTGCCGCCGCTGCTCGAGCGCTGCGGCGCGCGGGTGGTCGGCGTCCACGCCCACGCCGGCAGCGGCATCCGCGCTCCCGAGGCCTGGACCGAGATCGCGCTGTTCCTGGCGGCCGCCGCCGAGCGCTTCCCCGAGGTGCGCGTGCTCGACGTCGGTGGCGGCCTGGGGGTCCCAGAGAGACCAGGTCAGACGGCCCTCGACCTCGCAGAGGTCGCCCTGGGCCTCCGCCGCTGCCAGGCCGCCAACCCCGGCTATGAGCTCTGGCTCGAGCCGGGACGCTTCCTGGTGGCGCAGGCGGGTGTCCTCCTGGCCCGTGTCACCCAGGTCAAGCGCAAGGGCCAGGTCACCTGGGTCGGGATCGAGACCGGCATGAACTCGCTCATCCGCCCGGCGCTCTATGGCGCCTATCACGTGATCGTCAACCTCTCGCGGCTCGACCAGCCGGCGACGATGACGGCGCACGTGGTGGGCCCGATCTGCGAAACCGGCGACATCCTCGGCCGCTCGCGCCAGCTCGCGCCCGCCGCCGAAGGCGACGTGCTGCTCATCGCCGGCGCCGGCGCCTACGGCCGGGTGATGAGCTCCCATTACAACATGCGCGCCCCGGCCGGCGAGCACCTGCTGCCCGCCGACTGAGCCACGGGGGCCGCGCACCTGCCGCCCGCGCCGTTAGTGCCGGCCGCGAAACATGCCGGCGGGCTAGCGCGTATGCTCATGGAGAGGCCCCGGCGACTCCGCTCTCCGGCGGCTAGGAGATCCACCCCATGGAAAGCCTGCTCGCCGACCTGCGTTATGCCGTGCGGATGCTGGTGAAGCGACCGGCGTTCACCCTGGTCGCGGTGCTGTCGCTGGCGCTGGGCATCGGCGCCAACACCACCATCTTCAGCGTGGTCAACGCCCTGCTGCTGCGCTCGGTGCCGGTCGCGGACCCCGGCCGGCTGGCGGCGATCTACGCCCGCGACGCGCAGAACCCGGCGATGCTGGCCGCCCCGCTCTCCCACCTCAACTGGAAGGACTACCGCGAGCAGGCGCGATCGTTCAGCGGCATCCTCGGCTACGACTGGGCGCCGATGAGCTTCGCCAAGGGCGGCGCCGAGGCGACCCTGATCGTCGGTCAGCTGGTCTCGGAGAACTACTTCGACCTGCTGGGGATCCGTGCCGCGCGCGGCCGCGTCTTCATGGGCGAGGAGGCGACGAAGCCGGGAGCTCATCCGGTGGCGGTCGTCTCGCATCATTTCTGGCGGCAGCAGCTGGGAGGCGATCCCGGTGTCGTCGGGCGCACGATCACCCTCAACGGCAGCGCCTTCACGGTGATCGGCGTCGCCCCCGACAGCTTCACCGGCACCGACACCGGCGTGCAGCCCGAGCTCTGGGTGCCGATGGCGATGAACCGCCAGATCAAGCGCGATCCCGAGCTGAACTGGTACGAGAACCGGCGCGGGCTGTTCGTCAACGCCATCGGCCGGCTGCGCCCTGGCGTGAGCCTGGCCGCCGCGCAGGCCGAGATGACCGCCATCGCCCGCCGGCTCGAGCAGGAGTACCTGAACGACAACAAGGGCCGCACCGTCGTGCTGGTGCCGCTGCCGCAGGCGGCCGTGGGTCCGCAGGTGCGCCAGGTGGTGGTGGGCGCCTCGCTGGTGCTGCTCGGCGTGGTCGGCCTGGTGCTGCTCATCGCCTGCGCCAACGTCGCCAACCTGCTGCTGGCGCGCGCCACCGCGCGGCGGCGCGAGATCGCCATCCGCCTCTCGCAGGGGGCGCGGCGGGGCCGGCTGGTGCGCCAGCTGCTCACCGAGAGCCTGGTGCTGGCGCTGCTCGGCGGCGCCCTCGGCCTGGTGCTGATGACCTGGGCGAGCCACGCGCTGCTGGCCTTCCTTCCCACCCTGCCCTTCCCGGTCACCCTCACCCTCGACCTCGGCGCCGACCCGCGCGTGCTCGGTTTCGCGCTCATGGTCACCCTCGCGACCGGCCTGCTCTTCGGGCTGGTGCCGGCGCTGCAGAGCTCGCGGCCGCAGCTGGTCGCGGCGCTCAAGAGCCAGGCCACGACGCCTCCCGCCCGCGGCGGCATGGGGCTGCGCGGAGCGCTGGTCGCCGGCCAGGTGGCGCTGTCGTTGATGGCGCTGATCGCCTCCGGGCTCTTCCTGCGCAGCCTGGCGGCGGCGCAGCGCATCGAGACCGGCTACGACGCTGCGCACCTGCTGTCCGTCTCTTTCGACGTCGGCCTCTACGGTCTCGACCAGGGGCGCGGCGAGCAGCTCTTCCGCGCCGTGCGCGAGCAGGTGGGCGCCCTCCCCGGCGTCGACGCCGTGGCGCTGGCGAACGCCGGCCCCCTGCAGGGCTCCTTCGCGCGCTCCGTCTTCCTCGAAGGGCGGGAGACCGCCAGCACCAACGGCCTGCTGGTCGAGGTCAACCCGGTCGACCCCGCCTTCTTCCGCACCGCCGGCGTGCCGCTCGTCGCCGGCCGCGCCTTCACCGACGCCGACCGCGCCGGCGCCCAGCCGGTGGTCATCGTCAACCGCACCATGGCCGAGAAGTTCTGGCCGAACGAGAGCCCCCTCGGCCAGCGCTTCCACTTCCACGGCAAGCCGCCCGTCGTCGTCATCGGCGTGGCGCGAGACGCGAAGTACAACGCCGTCGCCGAAGACCCGCTGCCCTACGTCTACCAGCCCCTAGCCCAGGCCTACGCCACCGGCGTGACCCTCGTCGCCCACGCCAGCCGCGATCCGCTGGCCGTCCTGCCCAGCATCCTGCGCCAGCTGCGCGCCCTGGCCCCCGGCATGCCCCTGGTCGTCAACGGCACCCTGGCCCAGCAGATCGACAGCTCCCTCTGGGCCCCCCGCTTCGCCGCCTCCATGCTCGCCCTCTTCGGCGCCCTGGCCCTCCTCCTGGCAACCATGGGCATCTACGGCGTCATGTCCTTCTCCGTAGCCCAGCGCTCGCGAGACATCGGCGTCCACATGGCCCTCGGCGCCCGCCGCAGCGTCGTCCTGAACATGGTCCTCTCCCAGGGCATGAAGCTCGTCGCCGCCGGCCTCCTCGTCGGCATCCTCCTGGCCTACGCCTTCAGTCGCGTGGCAGCCGGCTTGTTGATCGGCATCAGCCCGACCGATCCCGTGGCCTTCCTGGCCACGCCACCGCTGCTGGCGCTGGTGGCACTCGCGTCGATCTACCTCCCGGCACGGAAGGCCACCGACGTGGATCCGACGGTGGTGCTGCGGTACGACTGAGAAGCACGGGTCGAGTGGCGCGGGGAATTTCACCCCCGCGCCCTCACGGAACCGGACGTGAGGCTCTCGCCTCATCCGGCTCTTACGGTCCAGCCTCCGGCAGCGCCCCGAGGGTCCACAGCACGAAGAGCGTCGGGTTCCGCCGCGCGATGCGCCCCAGCCAGTGGGCTGAAGCACGCCGGCGACGTCGCAGCCGTTTGTACTTCCGCCGCGCCCAGGCGGCCAGCACCTTGTTGAGGTACTGGAGGAGACGAACACACTGCGAGCGATAGAACCGCCCGTAGTAGTTCATCCAGCCACGGACCGCAGGGTTGACGAGTTGCGCCAGATCCTCCAGGGACTGGTTGTTCCTGGTGGAAGCCAGCTGCCACTGGCGGATCGTGGTACGAATCGACTTGGCAGCCTTGGTGCTGATCGCCGGCGCGAAGCTGACGAAGAACTCTCCTTGCCGGTTCTTGGACCGCCGAGGTCGGAAGGTGTAGCCGAGGAAGTCGAACGTGATGTGCTCGTGCTCCCCAGGCCCTGGCCGCCGGAGGCCAAGGAAAGGCCGCTTGCACTGCGGCTGGCGCCGGGCGAAACTCCACAGCCAAGATGTGAGTCCGCCAGGAGATCGACCGCTACCTCCGCACCGGAGACCATGACTCCCTCCACCGTGCCTGGCCCGGCGACCACCTGCTCGAGCGCGCGGAGCGGGGGGATGGGGAGCTTCGCCGGGCGCTGGTCGAAGAGGTAAAGAAACGTGGCCAAGCCGCCAAGACACCAGAGGCGCTGCGAGACGTCGACACAGTGGCCCTTCTCCGTCGCAAGGTGGAGCCGATGGTGCGCGGCCTCTTCCCTCGCCGCGAGCAGGATCTCGTCCTTCCCGTCCTCCTGCGCTCGGTCGTGTTCCTCAGCCCCGGGAACATTGAGTCGGTACTTGTCAAATGTACCTGGCCACGGACCGCGTGGGAGCTCGCCAACCTCTACCTCGCAAGCCTCGGCGCCCAGCTGCTGTCGGGCGAAGCGCCGGAGATTGTGGGGCTGAGCGAGGAGACCAGCTGCTTCGTGTCGTTCCGCTACTTCGACGAGCAGCCGCCGTTCACCGACTTCGTGGTGCACGAGGTTGCCCACGTCTTCCACAACTGCAAGCGCGGGTCAGTGGGCCTTCACCAAACGCGGCGCCGGGAGTGGCTTCTCAACATCGACTTCGCGAGACGCGAGACCTTCGCCTACGCCTGCGAAGCTTACTCCTGGATCGCAGAGCACGCGAGGGGAAAGGCCTCCCGCCTACGGCTCGCGGAAGAATACGAGCGCACCTACATCGTGCCGGACAAGCGAGTCGACCCGGGCGAGCCCGGCGCCATTGTGCGGGCAGCTGCCGAAGAACGGAACGGCGGGAGGGTCATCCTGGCGCACTGCGCGCCGAAGCAGTCGCCGCGGTAGTCGGAAGACTTCAGGATGGGCCTTGACGGCCCATTGCGAATCAAGGCGCTGATTGGTAGTGGGGAGTCGAGCTTTCGCCCAAGGTATCTAGGCTCGCACGGACCCCGTCGTCGTCCCGCCCGCTCCGCCCAGCCCCGCTTCTCGGAGAGCATCCGCCCAGCCCGACCCCGGCGCCGACGACTACATCACCGCAGGAGCCGCCGCCGTTCTCGCCACCACCCGCACCGGCACCCCTGCCGCCGGTCTGGTCCGAGGAGGAGCAGAGTGTCGGGTGAGATTGATGAATCCTCTCAGGCGACCCACATTGGATCGCTGGCGCAGGATGCCCACGACAGAGCCGAGAGCGCCTATGAGCGTTAGAACGATGCATGGAACAAGTATCACTACGACGTCGTGGGGATCATCGCAGCTTTCTTCGCGTACATCGCAAAGGACTACCACCTCAACCGTGGCTCGTGCGGGAGTCGGTTCGAACTAGCTGGCATTCCGTTGCTCTTGGCTTCCACATGCTATACTCTACTACTGCATGACCGCTTCGCGGGGTTCGGCGGGTGCGCTGCCCTGCCGCTCGAGCGGCGCGCACCACAGGTACACTGGAAACACCCTGCTATGGCGTGGAATGACGGAAGCTCAGGCTCCTCGAAGGAGGAGCGGCCGCCTCTGCCGCCGCTACTCCGGTGGCCCGGTGGAAAGAGGCTCCTACTTGGTTCGCTTCGGCCCTTGGTGCCTTCGCAGTTCCTCCGATACTTCGAGCCGTTTGTGGGCGGTGGTGCGGTCTTCTTCGCGCTGCGGCCGGCCAATGCGCTGCTGTCCGACACGAACTCTGAGCTACTGGATTGCTATGAAGCAGTCCGAGACCACCCGCGCGCGCTCCTTAACCGATTGTCAGCCTTGGATAACACGGAAGAGACGTATTACGCGATGAGGGAATCGGTACCCTCGTCGGCTTTAGCTCGCGCAGTGCGCGTCATTTACCTGACGCGCCTCTCGTTCAACGGCATCTTTAGGGTGAACCGCGAAGGACGCTTCAACGTCCCAATCGGGCGCCGCGAGCGGGATCCCGTATCAGCGGCGCGCCAGCTCCTCTCGGCCTCGAAGGCCCTCAAGGGCATTTCCCTTCTCTGCGCCGATTTTGAAATCGCCCTCTCGACCGCCGCCAGAGGTGACTTCGTTTTCCTCGATCCGCCCTATACCGTAGCCCACGCAAACAACGGCTTCCGGAAATACAATGCACGGATCTTCTCATGGGAAGATCAAGAACGCCTAGCCAACTGCATGAAGCGTCTGGATGGGCTTGGTTGTCAGTTGCTCATGACCAATGCTCGTCATGGCTCGATCGCTAGTTTGTATCGTTACTTCACCAAAGTACGCCTGAGTCGGATGTCATGCATCGCCGCGCTGCCTGAGTACCGCAGGCGCGTTCAGGAGCTAATCATTACAAACATGATCTAACCGTTAAGTTCGCTACTACTCATGCTACGGAACGTCCTTCCGACCACGCAACTTGCAGGCCTTGCACGAAGGCGGCGTAGGCCGTACCGATTTACGTCTGTCCGCAACGCCCTTGTCGAAGAAGAGGTAGCAGCGGGCTGGGAGCTGCTCAAAAAGAATCGCACCAGCACTCGCCTGCGTCGGCTGAAGCCACCCCACGAATGGTTCGAGGACCGGGTGTGGTCGCTCTTATTCCGCATGGGTTTCTTACAGATGTCAGCGGACAAAGGGGCGAACCTTGGCATCACGCTTGATGATGACCGGCCCGAGAACCAGATCGATGTGGTGGCCTTCGATGACGAAGTCGCCCTGCTGGTTGAATGCAAGTCCGTCGTAGAGCCTAGGCGACTGGCCAACTTCTCGGAGGTGGTTGCAAAGATTGACACTCTTAGGGAGACGTTCCGCCGCGCCTTGGAAAAGCAATACCCGCCTCCAGTCAAGCGCAAGGTAGTCGGTTCCCTCTTCACCCAGAACGTCGTCGTATCAGACAACGATAGAGCGCGCGCGGCGGCAGCGGGTGTGGTGCTGTTTGAGGATGTAGATCTCGCCTACTATGAAGCCCTTGTAAGTCAGATCGGCGCAGCGGCCCGCTTTCAGTTTCTTGCGGATGCACTCTCGGGTAAAGAGGTGCAGGGTCTCAGTCTAATGATTCCAGCGGTCAAGACGAAGATGGGGGGATATACGTGCTATGGGTTTAGCATCTCCCCAGAGTATCTGCTCAAGATAAGCTACGTGTCACACCGGGCGAAGGGGAAGCCGTCGGACGTTGATACATACCAGCGCATGCTCAAGCGGAGCAGACTTGCAAGTATTCGTGAGTACATTTCAGAGGATGGCATCTTTCCGACTAACATCGTCGTCAATATGCCTGAGCGGGTTGTCCGGTGGGAAAAGGCCAAACAAGACGCGCCGGTTGAGCGAGCGATCGTGGGATGGCTACATCTCCGCCCGGCCTACAAGACGGCGTGGATCATTGACGGGCAACATCGGCTGTTCGCATACGCAGGTCATCCGGCGGCGGCAAAGAGTACGCTCACTGTGTTGGCCTTCGTTGGTTTGCCCGCAAGCGAGCAGGCTCGGCTATTTGTAGATATCAATGCAGAGCAACGGAAAGTTAAGCAGAGTCTGTTGCAAGAGCTATACGCAGAGCTTCATGCGGACGCAGCCGATCCAGAGCTTAGGGTTCGCGCCGTACTATCGAAGGCGCTGTTGTCGCTCGACGTTGACCCCGGATCGCCGTTCAGCGGACGGATTCTAAAGGCCGACGAGGCGCGTACGTCGGTACGCTGCATTTCGCTAACGAGCATGTTCAGGGCGCTTGAGAAGACGGGCTTCTTCGTGGCACGAGGGCCGAAGGGCCCGGTCGTGTACGGGCCGTTGTGGGCGGACGACAACCGCTCGATGGTCCGGCGGGCTACGTCGGTTGTAAAGGGATGGTTCGATGGCATTAGGGTCGAGACGCCGGAGGTCTGGGCAAAGGGCTCGGACGAAGGCGGAGGCCTTGCCATGAATGATGGAGTAACAGTCTGCATTAGTGTGCTGCGCAGCGTGTTTCAGCATTTGCAGACACATGGCTACAATCTGCCCGGTCTAACGGATTCTGAGCTCGCGCGTGTCGTTGCCCCCTTTGGAACAAGTGTGGGCAAGTACTTTGCGAGCCTCAATGAACTACAGCTGCGGATGTTTCGTGCACTGAGAGGCAATGAGGGGCAGACTACGGGAGTGCGACGCTGCCAGGAGGCGATTCGGGGAGAATTTCCTGACTTCAATCCTCCTGGGTTATCGGACTACCTAGAGCGACAGAGGTCGCAGACCAACGAGAGAGCGAACGGGATTATCTTGAAGATCGAGGCTGAATTGCAGCGGGCAGTGTTGGATGAGTTAAAGCGAGAGCTGGGTGAGGCGGAGGCTGGTTGGTGGTTCAACGGCGTACCAGTCAAGGTTCGGAAGAAAGTCGACGATCGGATAAACGAGGAGGGTGGTAAGAGGGGCGGACGCGAGCAGAACTTCGACTTGATCGACTACAGGGAAATAGTTCTCCAGAACTGGAGCCTATTCAAGGAGGCCCTTGCCCTGGGCAAGGGGGCCAAGGATGCTCTGACGAAATGGATTGTTGAGGTTAATGACATCCGCAAGACCGCGATGCATGCTTCGAGAGGAGCGCATCTACCAGTCACGGAGGAGCAGGTCGCGTTTCTAGGCGAAATCGATGCGTGGCTGATCAAGCAGATGAGTGAAGCGTAGTGGTTTCTTGTGCCCATGGGTGCGTGTAGCTACGATGAGATGCCGTGACCAGTCACGATGAACCTGACGCCATGAGCCCTCTCCGCGTCTACTTGGACCAGAACGTATACGGGCACCTTCTAGATCGCGGAGATTGGCGTGCACACCCGCTCGCCCAGGTCCTGATCGATGCGCAAACCAAGAGACGGGCCGAGGTCTGGGTGTCGCCGACGCACGTCATGGAACTAGCGCTAGCCTCCGACCCGTCGCGCCGACAACACCTCGCTGAAATTATGCTCGACCTCTCCGACGCTCGCAGGATGACCGCGGGGTCCGACATGGCGTTGGTCAAGCACTTCGGGCTGTTCATTAACGATGCTGTGCCGGGGTCGTTCGATCCAGAACCCTTCCTCGATCCCTACACGGCTACTGCGCGAAGTCTGTGGCTTGGAAATCTAGCCTTGCTCGCGTGCGGGCGACCCATAGAGTTTGGCCCTGCCGTCGCAGTAGTCCGCCGGCTGAAACTGGAATCTCAGCTGATCCATGCTCGCATCTGCGCAAAGCCTGATGACACTATTGCGGCGATCGTCGAGATGATTGCGAACTTCACGACCACGGGAGACCCTGACCCATTGGGTCTCTCAGACCGCTCTGACTCTGAGATTCAGGCCGAACTGGCTGAACTGCGCGCCCTTCAGGCGAGACCCTCTAGGGCCACGATTACAGCACTTCAAAAGAACAGGGCCGACCTTTGCGTTGCCTATGGTGCTGTCGACATCGGAGGCGCTCTCGAAGCCGTGTTCAGCCAGTAGCCTCTTTATCTTTTGCCCACGTTCGACGTGGTTGCCGTTGTCGCAGGGTGGAACGGCGTGCAGGAGAAGTACGGGGCGCGCAGCCTTCCTGCCGGTGTCTCGGCGGCTGTTTTAGAGCGACGCGCCAATTTTGGCGAAGTTATCAAGGTGCTCAACGCTCTCATCAGAACCGCTGCCGTCGCCGACATGCCGGTAGCGACCGGCCGCTACTACTGCCTCATCCGCGAGTTGGAGGTCTGTTTGAACCGGAAGGAGGCCCCGACCGCTGGCGCGGCGCTCGATGTCGACCATGTAACGGCTGCCCTGTGCTTCGACATTGCCGTGTGCCACGATGGGCTTCTGGCGGACAACCTGAAAGCCTTTGTAGCAAAGCTCCCTGGTGGCGTGCAAGTGGTGGCGAATGCCCGACAACTTGAGAGGGCGATTGCCCGGGGGGCACTCCTGCAATAGGTGACTAGAAGAAGGCGGAGCACCTATAGCATCCCGGAGTCCACCGCACGGGTGTCGCGTGAACGCGAAGAGGGTCGCTGGAACTGAACGGGAAGCGGTGGATGTGGTGCCTCCGGAGCGAGCATCATTTGCACTGTTCCTCATATGGAGAATGAAGCGGCGCTATCGCAAGTCATCGCGCTGCCCTAGCTGTTTGCTCTTGATCTGAAGCATTCGCCCCCTCAAATCAGTGGTTGCCACGGCGCTCTTCGTGGCAGATGGCACCATCTTCTGCCACTCCGTACTGCCCTCCTCAATTAGCGACCGCACTCTAGATCCAGCGTAGAGTTTTGTTTCCCGCTCCCACATAACTTCCACTCGATAGCCGATCCGCCGCAGCTCCGCGACCTTAAATCTATTCCAGTCGTCGTAGACTGTTGTGAAAATCGGAACGCGCAGGGGAAGAAAGTCAGGCAGCTTCTCAGGCGATTCCAACGGAAACGGGTGAACCGCAAAGCACGCTGGTTCGAGCCCCTCGTCCTTGAGTGCTCTTGAAAGAATCTCCACGCGCTCCACATAGGTCAATGGGTTGTCGTCGGGGCGTCCGCGATGCTCGCTGCCGACCACCGCCCGTAGGTGGCGGATATCATATTGCGTAAGCCCGATCCACAGAAACCGACAGCGCTTTGCCGCAGCCATAAGGTACTCCATGTGCCCGAGGTGCGGGGGTTGAAAGCGCCCGTGCGCAGCTCCTTCGTCGATCACTGTAGCTGCCCCAGATGTGTTTCGAAGTCCCATGGCTCCGCCCGACTCCACGCCCGCTCGAAGTAACTCTCGAATGCATGATAAAAGGAGGTACTGGCCCGCGTCTGGTTAGGTGCGGGCAGGAGGTGCAGCTGCGGTAGATGACTACCGGGTAGAAAGCCAGTTGTGTCCTCACCCATTTCATTGAAGCTCACCAGACAAATGGTGTGATCGATAAAGACAAGCCGGAAAGTGTCACGCTCTGCGTGGAAACGTACCTCAATGTTAAACCGTCGGTGCCGGCGCAGGTCCGCGATCCTGTGTAAGGACTGACGGACAATGCCTGCGTACTCGTCCAGAGGTCTATTAGCGCGTCCGGCGGCAGCCGGTAGGGCTTCGGCAGTTGGGCGGAGAAGAAGCAGGCGAACCGGATGCTCCGGGCTGCAGCGCGCAAGAGCCGCTTCGAATTCCGGAAGGCTAGTGAGTTTTGAGGCACCAGTACCCAAGAAAGACAGTGAGTTCCTGCAGAGCGAGAGCGATCGCCTATAGTCGACACCCTGTGCGATTTCACGGTCGGCTCCAGCGATACCGACAGCGCGATATCGGCCGATCTCGCGGAAGAGAAACAAGAGATAGAGCATAGTGAGTAAAGAGACCGAACTAGCCGCCGCGTAAGGTAGGCGGGAGCGTGAGGTCAGAATGCCGGCGGCACTTGCAGTGCCGATCCAGGCAATGGTGAGGGCCACCAACGAAGCGCCGGACCACCGTGGATTGCGTCGGGAGAGGGTGAGTGCGAGGCGCTCCCTGACCCAGCCGAGCGCCCCGAGCAGGACACCGGCGAGCAGGTTTAGAAAGATGGTGTGGAGATCGCCTGACACTGGGCGGCTACCTCCGCGGCAAGAGTAATCCCGAATCGATAAGCAGCTGGGACCAGTTCTCGAACTCGTCGCGGCGCTGCAGTATGGTCTTCGGTGTCTCCAGTCGGAGATCCATGAGGAAGCCACGTTCGCCTACTAAGAAATCCCGTCCTCCAAGGACGACATCGTAGAAGATGCCGAGGTGCTGCTGGCTTATACTCTGGCTGTCGTCATAGAGGAGGCCCTTGAAGTAGACAGCCGGCATTTGGGAGCGTGGAAAGATCAGCTCCTCCTCAAGTTCGCGCGCCAGGAAGGTAAAGCCAACATCGGCTTGAGGGCGGAAAATGTCGAACAGAGCCGGAATATCTCCGGGATTGAGGTGTCCACCAAAGAATAGAGAGTAGCTCCCATGGAGACGAGACTCAGGGAGCCGCCGGCTCCGCTTGTATGTCAGAATCGATCGACGGAAATGCACCACGAATCCGGAGACGAGCTGCACGAGATCCCAGCGCTGCTCTGCCTGTCGTCTTTGAACCGGCTTGGCAACTGCGGCGAGCGTGGTTCCTCCAGAGAGCGGCTCCGACCAGAATCCCGGCCCGGGAACAAAGAGTGCGAGCTCATTGCGGGCAACCGCTAGCACTCGTTCGTCCAGCAGTGCGCGCTGGAAGCGTGGGGCGGCGAACTCGCGAGTTCCTCCCTGCCTCCAACGCCGAAGGCCAAATCTGGCAGGGCCGGTTCGCATGAAGGCCGAGGCCTCTCTCCGAGTCAGGATGTCTGTGGACAACTTCGCTTTCATGGTCTGGGCAGGAGTCTTTCCGCGAGTCCTAATAAGGCCCGCGTCCAGTGCGCGTGCTACAATTTCGCGCGCACTGAGCGATTCTCCTGCCTGGTTCAGCATCACATACGCTGCTTCAAGAAAGGATGCCATTGCGGGAAGTGCTCAGACAGGTGTCGACGTTGGATTTCTGAGTAGCGGTATGCCATTGCGCGCTGGCATTGGTGCCGATGGCTGGTCTCGGGTCGACGGTTCTGCAGGGGTGTTTTGTGCTTCAGGTTGCTTGTCGCACGAGCGCAAGGGTTCGCTGTTCATGACCGAGTGTCGGCTCTTCAGCAGGTCTCTGTGCGGCGATAAGATACCATTGCCGATCTCGGCACCTCATTCACCGACTGGCGCGATCCGATCACCGCGCTGGAGATCGAAGTGCGCCGACGCAGGGCCGTTTCACAACTCTAGCTCTTGATGAACTGCATGGCAAGGTGGCCGCACCGCCGGTCATGCGGAGGCTGAGCGGTCCCGGTCCCTCGGCCCGCTGGCACGAGAAGCGGCCCGCGCCAGGGGCGACGACGGCGAGAACGGCGACGCGAAGGGCAAGGGTGCGCGAGCCGAGACTCGCCTCACCGCCGGGCGGTCGCCGGCGCGGCGGGCCGGGCCGGCGCCGCCCTGCCCGGGCAGCCAAGCACCCATCTCTGCGAGCTCCTCGAGGTGCGCTGCTTCCTGCTGTGGGCAAGAGAGCAAGGACGGATTGCCGCCGACCGAGATGTCATCCGCGTGATCTTGCAAGGGTGGAACTCTCGGCTAAAGGGGCCGCCGCTGCCGGGCGGCCCGGGCAAGGGCTTAGCGGCAGGAGACGTCGGGACGGCTGGGCGTGAGAAGTCCTCGCCGGCGGGCGCCGTCCGTTTGTCTTGGGGCGCCGCTGCCGATGCTTTCCTCCTGGTCTCGAGGTACACCGTACTCACTCGCACCGCCTACAAGCGGCACCTTCGCTACGCGGGCGAGCTGCTGGGCGACGTCCCGCTGGCCGAGCTGACGGTCGAACGCCTCGATGCCCAGCGGGCGGCCGTGCTCGCGGGCCACAGGCGAGGCATCAGGTGCTGACGGCGGCCCGGACCTTCCTGCGCTGGACGCGGCTCCGCGCTAGAATGCTGAGGACATGCGGCAGCAAGGATCGGTCCTCATGCTCGCCTTCGTCGTGGCTTGCGCCAGCCCGGGCCGCCAGCGGCCGGCGCCCGCCGCACCTCAGCCGACACCGCAGCAGGCACCGGCCGACTCGGCAGCGGCGCCAGCGGCTCCCCACGAGGCTAACCGGCAGCAAGACTGCGTCGTCATGCAGTCGATGACCGAGCAGGACGGCCTGCGCGAGGAGCGTGCCTGGCAGAGCGAGCACTACCCAGGCTCGAGGAAGGTGGGTCAGTCCCTCAGCGCGCCAGACTCGGCGGGCAGGATCTACGACTTCATCGACATCGTGACCGCGGCGAGCGAAAAGACGACTCTCTGCTTTGACATCACCAATTTCTTCGGCAAGATGTGATCGCTCCTCGCGCCGGCGACCGCGCTCGCCGTGGTGCCGGCGGACAGGCCCCGCGCGGCTCGATGCCAGGTCGCACGTACCGAAGAAGAAACACAATGCTTTCTTGGTCTACTGGCCACGCGCAGCAGGCGTGCCCTACCGGGCGCCGCCGAGCTCGAGAGCCGTTAGGCGGCTGAAGGAGCATCTGATGACCGCGCCGGACGGCGCTCGCCGGGGGCCAGCTTTCTGGCTAGCGGGGGAGCTGCGGCCCGCCCCAGTGCGGACTTCTCACCAGCCCCTCCTCCTCGCGACGCGGACATGCGAGAAGTCCGAGCCAGCGCCGATGGGCTAGATGCTAGCTGCCGGGCTCCTCGCCGGCGATGGTCGCCACGACGGCCGCAAAGTCTAGGTCGGCGGCGCCGCGTGAGGCGGCCTCGTTCAGCCAGGCGCGGGCGGCGTGCGCCACCTTCAGTTCTCGGCCGGCGCTCGCCGCCGCGTCTTCGACCAGGCGGAGGTCCTTCTCGGCGTGGCGCAGCTTGAAGCTCGGCGGATACCGGCCCGACTCGACGAGCGCCCGCTTGCCTTTCACGATCGGTCCGATCGGCGAATCGGCGAGGACGTCGAGGAGCATACCGCGGGGGAGCGCCAGGGACCCGCCAAGGGCGAGCGCCTCGCCCATGGTCACGATGGCGACCCCGAGCACGAGGTTGACCACGAGCTTCATCGCCGCGCCCGATCCCGGCCCTCCGACGTGCCGCACCGCTCCGAGCGCCTCGAGGATAGGCCGGATGCGCGCGAAGTCCTCGTCGCCCGCACCCACGAAGACCTCAAGGCGGCCATCGGTGGCCTGTGGCACGCTGCCGCGCACGGGAGCGTCCACGAGCGGCACTCCCGGCGGCAGTCGGGCCGCGACGGAACGGATGGCTGCCAGCCCCACCGTCGACATGTCGACCAGGACCTGTCCGGCACCGAGCTCGCCGGCCAGCCCCCTGTCTCCGAACACGACCTGCTCCAGGGCGTCCGGGGTGGCGAGCATCGTGATGATGAACTCGGCGCCTGCCGCGGTCGCCGCGGGGGTGGTGGCGGCGATCGCTCCTCGTTCCGCGAGCGGAGCGGTCCGCTCGGGCGTGCGGTTCCAGACGGTGAGCTCGTGGCCCGCTCGCAGCAGGCGCGAAGCCATCGGAGCGCCCATCTCCCCGAGGCCGAGAAACGCGATTTTTGACATGCCCTCGCCTCCTTCCTACACTCAGTCGAATGGGGGCCGGCGCCTGGAAATGCCCGGCGGCAGCGGTCATCCCGTCATCGATCAGGACCGTGGCCGCGGACCGGGCCCTGGCTCCGCGGGAGAGCGTAGCAGGGGCCGCGCGCGGCACACACGAAACCAGCGGTCGAGGCGCCGCGCCTCGCGAAGAGGCGACGGCGAGACGCCGATGCTAACGCCAGCAGCCAGCGGTCGCGGCGGCGCTGGGCGGCCAGAGCGCGGGGGGCGCTACCGGGGGTGGTGTCTCCATGTGCGGTCTCTAAAGGACCTTGACCTGTACGGTGCCTCACCTCACAATCAACGGAGGGGAGGAATGATGGCCCAGAAACGCTCAGCTCGCATCGAGGCGCGCATCGCTCCGGAGGCTCTGGCCTTGGTGAAGCGAGCAGCTGAGATCCAGGGGCGCAGCCTGAGTGACTTCGTAGTCGCTGCGGTCCAGCAAGCGGCGCGCCGGACTATCGAGGAGACCTCCCTCATCCGGCTCTCTGCCGAGGATCAGCGCCGATTCGTCGAGCTGCTGCTTCATCCACCCGACCTGGTTCCGGCCATGGAGCGTGCCCAGCAGGCCCATGCCGAACTGATCGAGTCGCGTTGACCGGCCGATTCGGTCGGCTCCATCTGGAATCGGCGCTGAGGTAGCAAGCCATGATACCCACGACGCCCACCACCTACGAGCACATCGCCCTGGACGAGCGGGGGATTCCTTGGATCAGGGCCGCCAACATCAAAATCGTGGAACTCGTCGCCGAGGTGAAGGCGCACGGCTGGAGTCCCAAGGAGCTGGTGTTCCAGCATCCCTACCTGACCATGGGGCAGGTTCATTCGGCCCTTGCCTACTATTGGGACCACCGCGAGGAGGTCGAGGCGGATCTGGCCCGGCGCCAAGAGTACGCTGAAAGGCTTCGCGCCGAGGCCGGCGAATCCCCCGTTGTGGCAAAGCTGCGAGCCCTAGGCCGGATCTGACCTTGATTCCTTGGTGTTCTTGCTTCTCCGCTGACCTCTTGGCGCCGTTCACGGCTGTCATAAAGTCCGCCGGGTGCCGACCCAGGCGCTGACCTGCTGGGAGAAGCGCTCCAGATCGGCGAGACCCGCAGTGGCTGCCTGGTGGAGAAGCTCTGGCGCCGCCGCCGAGTAGCCGTGGGCAACGACGTTGCGGAGGCCGGTGGCGCGGCGTAGGGCCTCCGCCGTCGTGCGGTCGAGGACGCCCTGCTCGCGGAGGCGCTCGAACGCTTCACCGAGGGTCACGGCGGGCGGCCACCTCTCGTCCGCGATCAAATGGCTGGCGATGTCGAGGCAGCCCTGGACGGCGAGCATCAGGTTGAAGGCGACCAGATCGAGGGTGTCCCCGTCGGCCTCGAGGGCAGACGCCTGCGACGGCACGCGGGCACGCACCTTCGCAATGCGCACGGCAAGCTCGCGCAGCTTGGCGGCTACGAGGTCGGCGTTAACCATGCCCGCCTGCTGCCAGGTGTGCCAGGTAGGCATCGCGCATGCGCTCGAACCAGGGGCGGTCGGTCTCGGTCTCGAGTATGGCGCGGGTACGCCAGTCGGCAGCGGCCCCTGGGCGCCCCTCGTGGAGAACGATTGCGTCGCGCAGGAGGGCGCGCAGCATGGGATAGCTGGCTTCGTCGAGATCCACGACGTCGACCTCGCGCCGGGCGGCAGCGGAGAGGTCGGCGGCGAGGCCGAGTCGATCGACGGTATGTCCAGTGAGGCCGCGGATCGCAACGTCCACATCCGAGCCGGGACCAGCCTCGCCGCGGGCGGTCGAGCCGAAGAGCAGGGCGAGCTCGACGTCCGCGCGCCCCGCCAGGACGCCGCTCAGCACCGCCAAGAGCTCGGGAGGCGTGCTCATTGGCCCAGTCTAGCCCAGCTAGCCCCCGAGTTGGCGGAAGCCCCCGCCTCCCCTTGAAGCGGCCCGGCTCCGGTGACAAGATCTGCCGGCTCACCGGCGACATCGAGTGGGACGTGGCCAGGCCAGGCCCACTCCGGCACGGACGGGTATGACCGACGAGATGATCCTCGAGACCCGAGGGCTGAGGAAGGAGTTCCAAGGGTTCGTCGCGGTCGACGGGATCGACCTGCGCGTGCGCCGGGGCTCGATCCATGCGCTCATCGGCCCGAATGGCGCGGGCAAGACGACCGTGTTCAACTTGCTGACCCGGTTCCTTCCGGCGACCTCGGGCGCCATCGTCTACAACGGCCAGGACGTGACCCGGCTGCGCCCCGCGGCGGTGGCGCGGCAGGGGTTGGTGCGGTCGTTCCAGATCTCGGCGGTGTTCCCGGGTCTCACGGTGCTCGAGAACGTGCGGGTCGCCCTGCAGCGGCGGCTCGGGACTTCGTTCCATTTCTGGCGCTCGCAGCGCAGCCTCGAGGTGCTGGACGAGCGGGCGATGGAGCTGCTCGAGGCGGTCGACCTCGCCGGCCAGGCGCGAGCGCACACCGTCGAGCTGTCGTATGGCCGCAAGCGGGCGCTGGAGCTGGCGACGACCCTGGCGCTCGAGCCCGAGCTGATGCTCCTCGACGAGCCGACCCAGGGGATGGGGCGCGAGGACGTCGGCCGGGTCGTGGCGCTGATCCGCAAGCTGTCCGCGGGGCGCACCGTCCTCATGGTGGAGCACAACCTGTCGGTCGTCGCGGACCTCTCCGACACCATCACCGTGCTGGCGCGCGGCAGCGTGCTCGCCGAGGGCGGCTACGCCGAGGTCTCGCGCGATCCGGCCGTGCTCGAGGCCTATATCGGGGTCGAGGTAGACGAGCCGTGACCAGCGCCTTCGAGCCGCGGGCCTCCGTCGGGGTCGAGCCGTGACCAGCGCCTTCGAGCCGCATCACGAGCTCCTGCGGGTGACCGACCTGCACGCGTTCTACGGCGAGTCGCACATCCTCCACGGGCTCGACCTCGAGGTGCGGAAGGGCGAGATCGTGACGCTGCTCGGCCGCAACGGGTCGGGGCGGACGACCACGCTCAAGTCCATCCTCGGCCTCGTCCCGCGCCGGACGGGTTCGATCATGATGAACGGCCGCGAGACGATCGATCTGCCGCCCCACCGCGTCGTTCGCCTCGGCATCGGCTACTGTCCCGAGGAGCGCGGCATCTTCGCCAGCCTCTCGGCCGAGGAGAACCTGACCCTGCTGCCGAAAGTCGGGACCGGCGGCATGAGCGACGAGGCGATCTACGCCATGTTCCCGAACCTCCTGGAGCGGCGGAAGAGCCAGGGGACGCGCCTCTCCGGCGGCGAGCAGCAGATGCTCGCCATGGCCCGCATCCTCCGCGTCGGCGCGCGCCTGCTGCTCCTCGACGAGATCACCGAGGGGCTCGCCCCGGTGATCGTGCAGACGCTCGGACGCGTCGTGCGGACGCTCAAGGAGCAGGGCTTCACCATGATCCTGGTCGAGCAGAATTTCCGCTTCGTCGCTCCCTTCGCGGATCGCCACTACCTGATCGAGCATGGCCGCATCGTCGATATGATCCCTCGCGCCGGGCTGCAGGGGAGCGAGGAGACGCTCCATCGATTCCTTGGCATCTGAGGGCATCTGAGGCCTATCGCATCGACACACCCTAAGAAAGGGAGGACCTATGGCACGAACCAACCGGACCCTCGCTTCGACCGCCGCTTCGACAGTCGCTTCGATCGTCGCCCTGACCCTCGCGCTGGCCATCTGCGCCGCCGGCCCCGCCGCCGCGCAGATCTCGGACAGCGTCGTCAAGGTGGGGGTGCTGACCGACATGACCGGCGCCTACTCGGACCTCGCCGGGCCGGGCTCGGTCGTCGCGGCCCAGATGGCGGCGGAGGACTTCGGCGGCAAGGTGCTCGGCAAGCCGATCGTCATCATCAGCGCCGATCATCAGAACAAGGCCGACATCGCCTCCGGCGTCGCGCGCAAGTGGTTCGACGAGCAGCAGGTGGACGCCATCGCCGACCTGGTCTCGAGCTCCACCGCGCTGGCCGTCATGCCGGTGGCCGCCGAGAAGAAGCGGATCACCCTGCTCTCCGGCC
>Ga0210384_10003065_pt1 | contig 19726 bp, 23 predicted proteins | sample IncBWH2MmetaG_FD_160574 | JGI IMG/M metagenome (GOLD analysis project Ga0210384, IMG submission 160574) | Forest soil microbial communities from Barre Woods Harvard Forest LTER site, Petersham, Massachusetts, United States - Inc-BW-H-2-M | ecosystem: Environmental > Terrestrial > Soil >...
CAAAGTAATCTTGCCACTTCTGCCAGCCGACGCTCAAGTTCAGATAAAGTCAATTGACGCAAACAATCTTGATGAATCTCAAAAATGGACGCAGATCTCTGATCTGTTACAAAACACTTACAATAAGATGCCTGAAGATGAGAAAAACAAACTCTTTGACAAAATCCAAAATGCAATCTCAGAATATGACATATCCCAACAGCAGGAGTACAGAAAGACGGTAATTCAAAAATTTGCAATCAATAATGGAACGGTAAGTTATGTAGCTAAAGGCGAAGTTCCAGGATATTTGTTAAACCAGTACTCTATGGATGAGTTTGGAAAAAGATTCAGAGTCGCAACGACCTCTGAATACTATACCTCAAAAGGAACTACCACGACAAATAACGTTTACGTTCTAGATGAGTCCCTCAGTATAGTAGGAAGTGTAGAAAAAGTTGCTCCAGAAGAATCCATCTATGCTGCAAGATTTATGGGCGACAAGCTGTATTTAGTAACATATCAAAGAATTGATCCATTTTTTGTAATCGACCTTTCAACTGACACTCCAAAAGTCTTGGGTGGACTAAAAATTCCTGGATATTCAAGCTACTTGCAGCCATATGATGATACTCATGTCATAGGAGTAGGAAAGGAGACAACACCAAACCAGTATGGTGGACTAGAACCACTAGGAGTCAAGATATCGCTATTTGATGTCTCAAATGTAACAAGTCCTGTCTCTGTAGATAATTATACAATTGGTGGACCTGGGACTGACTCTGAGGTCTTAAACGATCCAAAAGCTTTGCTTTTTGATAAAGAAAAAAATATTTTATCAATTCCTGTGTTCCAGCAATATTATGGCGTACCTATTCCACTTGAGGGTGGAGTAGGAAAAAGCAGTACGGGTACAACTGCGAGTGGAATAGCAGCAGGGGCACCAGCAGGCATTTTACCGCCACGTCCATTGCCTCCAAACAACTGGAAAGGCTTTTACGTATTTGGAGTCGATGCAGCCAAGGGCTTTAGCTTGAAAGGAATTGTAGAACATTACAATGGCACAAGCTATGACTATGGATATGGAAGCAGATCATTTTACATCGATGATTCCCTATACACCGTAACATCTGGCTTTATGAAAATAAATGACTTGAACAACCTCAAGAAAGAGATAAACAATATCAAGCTTGAAGATACTGGAAACATAATCAAATACCTGAATTAGCAGTTACCCTAATCGAACTATTCTAATCTTCATCTAGCTCTTTATCGATCTTGTCTTTTAGAGACTTGTATTTTATGAATCTCTTGTTCCATTTGGAAAAGAAACGATATTCCTTTATGGCAATAAACAGTAGTATTCCTGCAAATATAACAGAAATTATGATAAAAATACTAATTCCTAAAAATATGAACCCTGTCCCATGTGGATGTGGTGGAAAGGGAATTTCCTTTAAAATAGTGCCATTTTGTGAAACTAATGCAAGGTGTGTTCCTTGCATTGTGGCATTTTCAGGACTTTCTCCCATAGTTCTCTCTAAATGCCTAATGTTGTACATTGGATGCCCTAGTAATACTCCTCCTAATCCTAGAGCGACGGGTGCAAAAAAAAGCGCAGTTCCAATAAATATCAAAAACAAACGCCTTGAACTATTAGTATGAGCAAGAAGATCGTCTAGAATTCTAAATAGGTTTTCTGATTTTTTCTTATCGTCATTGTTCTCTTTGATGTCTTTATCTTCTGGGTTTTTTTCTGGTTCTGACATTTTGATATCACTTGAAAAGGTCCACTTAAAACACTTCGCTAACTTTGTTCCTTGCCTTTCCTTTCTTTTCTTGGAAACATCTCCTCATATGGGTCTAATACTAGCTTGCAAAACTCTCTTCCCTTCTCAGTTACAGCATATTTTATCATCTTTTTGTTTCCCCACGGGAGTTCTGTTTTTTTTATGAATTCTTTTTTTTCTAGACTATCAAGAATATCTTTATGCTTCATAAGATTCAAACCGCAGTAGCTTAGAAGCGATGTCTGATTCATCTCTCCATGTTCTGTTAATTTTAAAATAATGTCCTTTCGTATGTAAATTCTATCTCGATATTCATGTGACAAGGATTCCGTTTTGTTGCAGTGTAAAACAAGTATTAAGCGTTTGTCCAAAATATTTTTCTTACAAAAAAATAATTGAGATGATGGAATTCTGAACAATTATATCGGTAACTATGTTCACTAACTTTGTTTGGCAACCGTTTTATTCAAAAATGAATCTAAAGCATTCATGCAATCTGTTTACCTGAGACTATGTAATTCCTATAGTGAACTTTTTTGTCAATCTCACACTCAACTATACGAATTTTGGAGAGATTAAGACTTGGAAAAAACAACAAACGTGGATGCAAAAGCGGGTAAAAGCTATCAAGAAGAGGTCTTCGATAAGAATTCACTTGCCCTAAGTGTAGAGAATCTATCTAAGATCTTCGAGTCTGCTGCAGGAAGAGTTGTTGCACTAGACAAGGTTAGTTTTTCAATAAAAATAGGCGAGTTCGTATCGATAGTGGGACCATCTGGCAGTGGCAAATCTACACTGCTTAACATGATTGGTGCACTTGACAGGCCAACGGTAGGTAAAGTACGCATAGATGGTTTTGATGTATTCTCTCTTAACGACTCTCAAATTGCAACGGTAAGAAATAGACTTATTGGATTTATCTTCCAGTCATATAATCTCATAAACAGATCTACTGTTCAAAAAAATGTAAAGCTACCAGCAATCATTGCCGGTATGTCAAATTATGATGCAAACTTTAGATCCATGAAAATCTTGCAAGCCTTAGGTATAGCAGACAAGGCAAAACAGAAACCAGTAAATCTGTCAGGCGGACAGCAGCAAAGAGTTGCAATTGCACGTTCTTTAATTAACAATCCTTCAATAATTTTGGCTGACGAACCCACTGGTAACTTGGATACAAAAACTGGCGAGGATGTCTTTGACATGCTCAAGACGCTATCACACAAATTCAAGCGCACTATAATCATGGTAACACACAATCCAGAGCTTGCCGAGTCTACAGATAGATCAATTTTGTTAAGAGATGGGAGGATAGAAAGAGATGTCATCAATTAGTCCGCTTATTCCAAAATTTTTTAAATTAAGATTTGTAAAAATAACAATTCCATTTTTGTTTGCAATAATTTTCTGTTCTTTGATTATGCCAGCTTTTAATGCATTTGGATTACAGGGAACTGGATGTTCTTCATCGCTTACTAGCGTTATTGATGCTAATTATCAAGGTCCTATAGTTGTAGATGCTTATTGGACAGAGCAAGGACAGTCTGTCGCAAACGGAACTCAGAGTAATCCAACCAAAAAGGAGATAGGCCCTGGTGAGGGGCCTTCTGTTCTCGCGGTGATTCTAGAAAACAGAGGAAGTCAAACACTAGGTTCAATCACAGGATATCTGAATATTCCAAGTGGATTTGCACCAACCGGTGAAAGCAGAATTCCGCAATTACTTGCACAAGGCAGTCCTGCAATTAGAAACAGCCCTACAGGTCAAGCTCAAAATAATCCTGCGCTAGCAAGCTACTATGGTACTGTTGGTTCTGGAGGAACATTTGCTCTTTACTTTAACGTTAATGTACTGAAGAATGCCAAGGTAGGCACTTTTGGTGCTACCCTTGTTGCCAATTATTATATAGTGAACCAAGTTGGACAGTGTGCCTCTGCATTGCTTGATGTACCGTTTGTTCTTCCAGGCAAGGTAATCTTGGATGCAACTTCAACACCTGAGGTGGCGCCTCAAAGGAATGATCCTTTAGTAATAACCATTGAAAACAAAGGAAGTGCTGATGCAACAGGTGTTGTTGCAACAATTACAAATCTTGGAACCTCTAAGGGTGGCTCATCAGGAGGGAGCAGCGGATCTGTTGTCATATCATCATCATCAACACAGGTTGTCAATCTAGGACCTAACACTTTCAACTTGGGAACAATACCTGCAAACTCAAAAACTCAGATACAGACAACAGTTTATCCAAGCAGTGCTGCTGGAGGTAGTACACAAAATGTATCGATTCAAATTAATTATGAAAATGCCTGGGGAAAAGCTGCAAGTACGGTATTAAATACAGGACTGGTGATCTCCCCAAATCCTCCAGAATCCCTTAGCCTATCATATCTTGGAAACACCACAACTCCAGTAATCACTGCTGGAAACTTGGATGATCTCAATTTTGCTGTTGCAAACAATAGCACGGACCCTATGACTGATGCCATAATCTCACTTGTACCACAGTCAACTTCTGTCTCCATAGTTGGACCATCCACATGGACAATACTGAACTTGCAATCTGGAGATAGACAGGTACTCTCAACGAAGGTATTTGCAGCAACTACTCTCATCAACACACCTACCTCATTCACTTTAACTGCAAATTATGTCACAAAGGGTACATCGCAAACAAACTCTATGACACTTGGTACTTTTGTTGTTGGCAACATCAAGCTCCAGTTGTATAGTCTTTCAGTAAACTCTGCAGGCAGTCCAAGTCTTTCTGGAAATTTGCTTAATCAAGGCAGTACGACTGGACTGTATACCACTATTGATCTTGCTCGTTCACCACTTTTGACTGCAATAAGAGAAGCAAGGCTTGCGAATTCTACAAATAATGACACTGGCAACCAACTCTCGTCACAATCAGCACAGGCGGCTCCTGGTGGCTTTCAAGGACAGGGTGGACAAGGTGGTGGCTTTCAAGGACAGGGTGGACAAGGTGGTGGCTTTCAAGGACAGGGCGGACAAAGACAATCAAGGAATATGGCAACACAACAATTCATAGGAGATCTCACACCTGACTCACCAATCCCATTTTCAATACCAGTCAATGGACTTGGCCTCCTCCACCCGGGGATGTACCAAGTAGCATTTAGGGTGACATATGCAGACGACTTGAAGAACTTTCACAATGTCATAATAAATGGCACAGTCAACATTCCCAGTACTCAATCATTTACTGGACAACAGTCTGTATCAATCTTTGACCAGATACCAATTCCAATGGTGTTAGGAGTTGGAATAGCAATAGCTGCTGGCATAGCAGTTCTGATAAGAAAGAAAAAATCTGCAAATCAAAAATTAAAGATGATGACGCAGAGCAGTACTGATATTGTCTCAATATTTGATGCTCCCCTGAAAAAAGAACATGAATCTTAAAGATGTCGTTTCGTTATCATTTGAGGCACTAGCTGATAGAAAGATAAGAACTGTGCTTACTGTTTTGATGGTTGTGCTTGGAAGTAGCCTTGTTGTCATACTAAATGGTCTAAGTGCTGGCCAAGCAGCATTCTTGGAAAAGCAATTTAATACTCTTGCAGCCAATGTTCTTTATGTAAGCAATGGAGCACGTGGCTTTAGATCCGACTCGTCAACATCAATAATAATTAATGACGTCATTCTCAACAAGATAAAGTCTCTTCCCTTTGTCAATGATGCTGTTCCACAGTATTCTGGTTCTGCGCAAGTAACTTCACAGGGAAATACCGAGCGCGCTTCGATTACTGCCATGGATCCTACAAAATTGACCGTGTTGTTACCCAATATTGATTATGTGGATGGATCTATGGTAAGAGGAAATGACCGTGCATCTGCTCTAGTGGGAGATACAGTAGCAAATCCCCCTGGTGCCGCAACTCCCTTTGTAACTTTAGGTGAAACAATTCAAGCAACAGCTACCTATTCTAATCCAGGCGGCAAGACAGTAACGGTATCAAAGAATTTTGTCGTTTCAGGGATACTCAAACCATCTGGCAATATGAGAACAGATAACTCAATCATCATCAATCTAGATGCAGGAAACCAATTATTGCACAAATCAAACAAGTACGATCAGATAATTGTCGCTGCAACAACTCCAGACGATGTTGATACAGTGCAACAAGAGATTACAGGTCTGTTTGGAACCACACTTGGAGTAACGTCTCCTAAAGCGATTATGGCAGTGAGATTGCAGGCTGCAAATGGAACTGCTGCCTTTAATCTTATGATTGGTATTATAGCTCTTATCGTTGGTTCGGTTGGAATAGTTACAACTCTATACAACTCTGTAACAGAAAGAATCCGAGAGATAGGAACTATGAAGGCAATAGGAGCTCAAAATTCGTTTATTCTTGCACTTTTCTTAATTGAGGCCAGTTTAATTGGAATAATGGGCGCGTCATTGGGAATAGCCATTGGTGTAGTTGGAGGTTATGTTATGAGCATATTTACAACAAGTCAAGTTGGCGGGGGCTTTGGCGGTGCTGCCCATATACCGCCAATTTATAACATAACAGATTTGGTAAACGTCTGGTTACTTTCATTAACATTGAGCATTATAGCTGGTATCTTTCCAGCTTGGAAAGCGTCAAGATTATCTCCGATGGTAGCACTAAGAAGAGAGTAATCAAATGGTCGAAGCCACTCTTAGAACACATGTGTTACACGATCTTAGCCATTTTGGATTAAGAATTGTTGCAGGTGTTCTGTTTATAGTTCACAGCGTGTCAAAATTTGGTAGTGGATCTGGAGGGTTTCTTTCAAGCATAGGCCTTCCTGCTGAGATGGGTCTGCTAATTGGAATATTGGAACTGTTTGGAGGAGCGCTTCTTATTGCAGGAGTATTGACAAGAATATCAGGCAGCCTTCTTGCAATCGAGATGCTTGGAATAATGGTTTATCTAAAAAAACTGCAATCGTTTTCAGGCAGAAATGGTTTGGAGTTAGAGTTGTTGGCATTTGTCATTTTATTAACCTTGATAGTCTTAGGACCAGGAAGAATTTCTGTATCTCATATGATTAAAAAAATTCCGAGATTTTTACAATAGATTATTTAAGATTTTAATGATTTGTTACAATTGATTGTAAATTACAGACTCGCAAGTCCAAACTCGAAAAATTATGATTCAATTAAAAAGTATTTCGAAATTTACTTCTGGTAACTAATCAAGGTTTATCATGTTTTTGTTCTCCCTCTTAACTTTCGAGGTTCAGTCAGAATTTATTCTCTTGAAAATGACCTAAGAGATATTGATTTTACACCAAACACAAAGATCCAAACTCCAAGACCTAAAACTCCAACGTAAGTTATGATGGATCTTATATGATTTACAACATAATCGAGAAAATTGTGACAAGGAATATCCTGGTGCATCAATGGTGCTGTATTGTGAATACATACTTGATAGGTCATCTCTTGATTTATTCCCGATCCAATTTCAATCAATAAAAATATGGTTCCGATTCCCATGATTCCGATGCCAACAGCCACTTTAGATTTATGCATAACAATTATTGTTTAGATGCTAACTTGATAAGAGTTTCAATCTTATTCTGACCTAAATCTAGCTTATTCCCAGTTTGTTCCGCATGAGTCTTACCTATCGAACTATGATTTCTTCCAAGGGTAATGAATTCAGAAAATATCAATTGTTTTCTAGTAATCAGTTAAGCCTTGATTAAAGTTGGATCTTCATGTATTATTTTGTGTTCAATTCTATTATTCTTTTCCTTGCTTACACCATATGTCTTTTTTATTAATTCCTTTACCAGTTCCACATCAGCCTCAAGTAACGTTTCATACGGATTTTGACCTACAAATCTTGCAAGAGATCCTTCTTCTTCTTGTGGTGGAAGATCAGAGTCATCATAACTAATGAAATATTCTGCAGATATTTTTGCTGAGCTTTTGTCTTTTTTATAATGTGATTTTTTGATATGACTAGGAAGCTTCTTTTCAATATCTGTCAGAATAATTAGAGGATCATATCTTCCGCCGATGTAATAAGTTGAATCTGTTGTAGTAAAATCGAATCTAACCCTGCATCTTGCTTGCACGTCTTGTACACACATACCTTCCATAAGAATGGTCTTAAAGTTCGAAGCCTAGTCACGATCTGGGTAAAAACGAGAAAATCATCAAATACGCTAGTTCTTATGGAGAGACAACTCTCACTATATTGAACATTATTATGGTTTCACAGACTATTAGCATAGGTAGCCGCTGCGCGAGATGTGGAAAAGGTTCTTTGGTAACTGATAATGTTACTGGTGAACGGTTTTGTGGCGGATGCGGATATGTAATTGTTGAACGCATTGAGGAATCAGGTCCAGAACGCACGTTTTCAAAAGATGATATAGATAACAAAAGCAGAACAGGATCACCTACATCGCTTGCCATGCATGACATGGGACTAGCTACAATAATTGGACCTTCAAACAAGGATTCTACTGGAAAACCTTTATCGGCATCGATGAAAAGTACGATAGAGAGACTGCGAACTTGGGATAGTAGAAGCCAAGTCCATGAACCAATTGACAGAAACTTTAGACAAGCCTTCAGTGAGCTTGACAGACTAAAAGATAAACTTGCACTTTCTAATGCAGTCATAGAAAAAACAGCATACATCTACAGAAAAGCACTTGAAAAGGGTCTTGTAAGGGGAAGATCCATTCCGGGAGTTCTTGGAGCTGCACTATATGCTGCATGCAGGGATGGTGGAACACCAAGAACATTAAATGATGTTTCAAGTGAGATAAATATCAAAAGAAAGGATGTTTCTAGATGCTACAGGTTGATCTTAAAAGAACTAGATCTAAAGATGCCAGTGGTTGATCCGATCAAGTACATGTCTAGAATAGCAAGCAAGGCAGAATTAACTGAAAAGGTAAAACGCCGAGCTCTTACAATCTTGCAGGACGCAAATGCGATGGAAATTACTGCCGGAAAAGATCCTATGGGACTAGCAGCAGCCGCATTATATCTTGCATGTGTATTAAGCGGAGAAAATACGACACAGAAAGTTATTGCAATGGCAGCTGGTGTGACCGAAGTTACAATACGAAACAGGTACAAGGGACTAAAAGAGTCACTCAAAATCTAGGTCCGTCAAAGTAACTCATTAATGTGACATTAATTAGGAATGAAATTAAATCAAAAGCAATAGATAATAGATCTTAAGGGAATAGCCAAGTTATTATGAAAAAAATAGAACCTGACATGCCATGTGTAAAGTGTGGAAAAGGTCAGATGAAATTTATCATCTCTCTAAAGGAGACGTATGAAGGAATAGATAATTTCGATTGTCAGGTAATAATCATAAGACAATGCGATAAATGTAAAGAAGTAGAATATGATATGGGTTATGGTCCTGAACCATCAAAAGTAGAGTACAAGGCAGTTAAAAAGTAATTTTTAGGCAAGTAAAACTACAATGTTTTAATCCGATAATATCTGTACCCTTCAGATTAGAACTATTAAAAACTATAAACTATAACTTCCTATAACTAGTGTGAATTTTGGACTATGCCCATCATGTAAATTACATCGAGATCTCACAGCACAATATTTTGAAAAATCAAAGGGAATGATGATCTTTATCTGCGAATCATGTTATAGGAAAAAATCATGACATTTAAAGTTCTATGTATTTGCTCAAGATCTCCAAACACTTTTGCTGCCAACTACAGAAAATAATTAAAAAATATAGAGAAAATTCCCTATATCTTCTTCAGTGCACTTTCTATCATGTTTTTGAGTGATGCCTTTGCATTTGAGCTCACACCAACTTGCTGTGAAACAAGATTGCCCTTGCTAAATACTGCTAACGTAGGTATGCTAAAGACATTGTACCTTGATGCAATTTCATTGTTCTGATCTACGTTCATCTTGACAAAGCTTACCTTGCCAGAAAATTCCTTTGCAATCTCTTCTACTAGTGGAGCAACTGCTCTGCATGGACCACACCATGGCGCCCAGAAATCAACAAAGACTGGAAGGCTAGAATTTTCTACTTCACTTTTCCAATCTACATTTGCTATCTCTCTTACGTAGTGTTTTTCAGGTTCTGTGCGTTGTGTTGTATTTTTAATTTCTATTCCATATCACCTCTATTTTCTATAGTTACTATACAAAGGTAAGTATATAAATCCCGAAGTGGCAATAAAGATACTAAGTGAGGAATTGGTAAGTTGAAAGATGAAGAATGCAAAGTATTGATGGATAGTATGAAGGCCTGCCCTATCGATAATACGTTTAAGATAATTGGAAAAAAATTCACTGTACATATTTTGCGTAATATGACACAACTTGGCGAGAACAGGTTTAACCAGTTTCTTGATTCTATTGATGGGATCAACCCAAAGACACTTTCTGCAAGATTACGCGAAATGGAGAAAAATGGCATCATAGAAAGAAGCGTTTTTCCTGGAACGCCAGTAAAAATTGAATATTCTATCACAAACAAGGGAAAGGCCCTAAAACCAATCCTTGATCAGATGGCTGCCTTTTCCATGCAATATTGTGCAAAAGAGGTTTTCAAGGACGGGAAACCGCGAACATACAAGCAAGTCTTTGAAAAACCTCCAGAGATTCTCAAATAATTGGTTTGTCAATTAATCTTGCTGCGAAAATGCAACACCTAGGACAAGATTGACAGGCTTACCCAAAGTTAATCTGCTTTCGTTGCACTCACTTGCCTGTTTATATACTTACTAGTATATAGTAACTATATAAATGATAGTTAATACTAAATCAAACAAACAAGCACTAGTCCATGAGGAGCCAGGCAAGTTTACAAAAACTTGCACTCAGAATAATGGCATCCATGGGCCATTGGTAACTGATAGTATTCGCGGTGAGATTTTATGTGGTTCATGTGGCCTAGTCTTAAAAGATAAGGTTGAGGATTCTGGTCCTGAACAGCGTTCATTTACTTTAGAGCAATACTCCGAGAGAAGCAGAACAGGTCTAGGTTCTGCCTTATCAATAGACGACAAGGGCTTGTCTACAGTAATTGGATCCCAAAACAAAGATGCGACAGGCAATTTAATATCTCCATACATGAGGCATACTTTCAATAGACTACGAACGTGGGACAGTAGAAGCAAGACAGATACTGTTGAGCGAAGTTTGAGATCAGCATTTGTAATTCTTAATACGCTCAAATCCAAACTTGATCTTTCTGATGCTATAATAGAGAGGGCTGCATATCTATACAGAAAAGCAATAGCAAAAAAAATAACTCGGGGGAGAACGATTTCAGGAATAATGCTGGCGTCACTTTATGCTGCGTGCAGGGAAACAAATGCACCAAGAACCCTACAGGATATTGCAAGTGCTGGAAACATTACAGTCAAGGATCTCTCCAGACATTACAGGGTTTTATTTAATACTCTAGGATTACACTTGGAATCATACAACTCAACTGATTTTGTTTCCAGGATAGCAAGTACGGTTGAGCTTAGTGAGAAGACAAAAAGAGATGCACTTGACCTCTTGTTCAAGGCAAAAGAAAAAGGAATAACCGATGGAAAAAATCCCATGTCACTTGCATCTGCCGCACTCTACCTGTCATGTATAATTAACGAAGAAAAGGCAACTCAGAAAGATCTAGCAAGTGCGTCTGGAATTAGTGGTGTAACAATAAGAAATGTAGCAAAAATTATTAGGAAAGTGATTTGAATTTCTTTACAGCTTCTCGTGTAAGTTTTTCTTGTTCATCTTTTGAAATTTTGGTAGGATCATCAGATGCCAGAGCTTTGTTGTAATCATCTTCTGTGTTAGATTTCATCTTCTTTTTTTCATCAGCCATGAGAATTATTAGATCAAAGTTTAGGTTCATATCTCTTTTCATGTAGAATAATCTAGGGTTTTGGCCCATAATATTTTTTGATCTTAGAGCCACATTTTGGGCAAACATTTTCGTTGTGATAAAAGCCACATTGAAGACAGACAAACTTTGTTGGCTCTCTTGCCCTAATTGTTGAGAAAAAGCCCCCAGCATCTCTCTTCTTGCTAAATAGAATCATCGTTACCAGGAATATTGCAATAGATGCTATTACGATAGGAATCAATATTTTGAAAAGAAATGCTAGTCCTATTAGGACAGGAATGAAGACTGCAAAAAATTTTACTTTATCCATGGTACCACCAAAAGATCATTTCTGAAAATCAATCCATTACACACAGCATTTTGTAACAACATTGTATACAACATTATAGCATTTTAATTTTTTATATCTTGATTGCGAGTATTTTCGTGTCTAAGCTCAAAAATAATTGAATGACTGTAAGTCCTCACAAATTTTTATTGAAGCCATTATTGTCTTAGCTTCTTTGCTTTTTCGTAGCACTTTTCGGCTTCTTTCTTTTTGCCTAGCTTCAATAGTACTCCGCCCTTGTTGTGCCAAGCAACGGCAAATTCTGGTCCGATCTTTGTTGCCTTGTCAAAACACTCTAGTGCTTTCTCCAGTTTTCTCAAATTAAAATAACAGACACCCTTAAAGTTCCATGCAGCCAAATGAGTTGGATTTGACAAAGTAGCCTTGTTAAAACACTCAAGAGCTTCTTCGTATCTTTTCAATTCAGAAAGACATACCCCTTTTAGATTCAAAGCATCTGCTGATTCTGGATTTATTTGTAAAACCTTTTCATAGCAGACAAGCGCCTCCTCATGTCTTTTTAGGTAAGAAAGCGCATCGGCTTTTTTGAGCCAAGCGCTCTCATATCTTGGTAACTTTTCCAACACTTTATCATAAAATTCAATTGCCTCATCATACTTTTGTTTTGCAATCAATACTTCAGCTTGCTCATATGATGATACAGCGTCTTCGGGGTAAAGATCTTCAAACTTTTTTGTTATTTTTAATTCCGCTTTGCATTGTAACCTTAAAGTTTGATAAGCATCTGAAATTTTCTTAAATCTTGTTTCATTGCCATCTGATGAGTCTTTATCAGGATGGTACCGAAGCGCAAGTCTCCTGTATGCTTGCTTGATCTCTTTCATCGAGGCTCCTGGTTTGAGTCCAAGCGTCTCATAGCATTTGTAAATATTCAATATCTAGTTTACAATCAGAGATTGAATCAAGTAAGTCTTTCTTGTCCGAATCCACTAGTGAAGATTGCCAAATTATTAATTATAATATAGTATTTAGCCATGATATGATTAACCCTTTACAGGGTCTTTCATCAGGCCAATCTTAGAAAGTTGTTTGTACGCCAGAAATATTACTAGCGCAATAATCAAAAAGTTTATCATATTTGATATAAGGTCGCCATATGAGAAGGTGGAATTGCCTATAGTAAATCCGACCTTGTTTAGATCCCCAACATTTGGCGTAAGTAGTCCAATGAATGGCGTTATAAGATCATTTACAAATGCACTAATTAACTTGGAAGCTGCTTGCCCAATAACAAATGCGATTGCAAGACCGATTACTGAAAATTTTTGTAAAAAATCCATAAACTCCTGAATAAATGACTTTTTTACTGGAGCATCTTCTGCCATACATTTTGGCAGTCTCGGTTCTATAACTTGACGTTGGTCAAATTTATTTTCTCTTTTTGCTTTCAAAACGGATTTCAAATGTATCTCTATCATGTTTATTGACTTATCACTTTCAAAAATCTTGCAATGGGTTCATTGTAAGAAAACTCTTCTAACTGATTTTTAATTTTTTCTGCAACAGCATTATATGCATTCCCATATAATTCCTTAAGTATCTTATTCAGATACTGAGGATGCTCATAACAGTCAGGTATGTAGGATTGATATCTTTCATATAGAATCTTGACAACTTTGTCATATGTTTCTTTTCCAATTTCAAAAAGCGTTAACTCTATGGCTAGGGTGACTAGTGCTTTTTTTACTATTTCATTATTCGTGTTCTGTATATTTTTGGTACAGAATTAATAAATTGTTTAGCTAATGTTACAACTGTTAAGCTGATTTTATAAGTTGAAAAGATTTTTTATTTATACAAGAAAAGAAAATCTATTTTGCGTTCTGGTCCATCTGAATAATCCCAAATATGTTACCCTCTGTATCCATACATTGCGCAAAATATCCCACGCTAGGAATTGGCGTCTTTTGCATAATTATTTTTCCCCCATTTGCTTGAATCTTTTTGGTATACTCGTCTATTGAGGGAACATCAATTGTGTTTGTCATACCAGCCTGACCAGGCATTCTTTTTGCAAGGCCGCCATCGATTCCAGGCTGTTTGGCATCACCAGTCTTCACCATCCAGTATTCCATTGGACCATTCCATTTGTCAAATGACCAGCCAAAGATTTCTGTATAGAATTTCTGTGCTCTTTTTGGGTCATCAGCTGGAATATCAAAGTGAATGATTCGTGTCATGCTAAGTTGTTACAATTATAATATTATAAAGTTGTATATTACCGAAAATAATTTTAACAAGATTGACACTACTGAATCCAAAGATTTGATTTCTGTAAGACCTGCTAGAACTGTAGGGGTCAATGATTATGAAGGAATTTTAATGAATTTGGCTACAGAAGGAATTGAACTGCTGTCCAATACGTGTATCATATAATAACCTGGAGGTGCAAGATTAGAATTAATCGGAGCTTTGACAGTTACACTGCTAGAATTAGTACTTTGAATCTGGAGCCATATCAATCTCTGATCAGAATTATAGTGATGTGTAGTAGATGATATCTTAACTAGTGATACCGAAGTAATCCTTGCCGCGTCAGGCGTTTGAATTGTAATAGAACCTCCATATCCTCCAGTTATGACAGGATTTCCTAAAATGGTAGGCCTTGTGGCAGATACATATGATGGGCTGAAAATCTCAGTGCGAAGTTCATGCGTTAATTTTGAATAAGAGGTACCTGCAGTCCATACTGTACCATCTGGAAGCAACAATGCTACGCTATGATACAAACGCGGAACTGTAGCTGGGGGGAGAACTGTCCAACTATTAGTAAGAGTGTCAAACATCTCTGGATTATAGACTGCATTTCCTGTTTGATTATTTGCAGTACTTCCTCCAAACACGATGATCTTTCCATTTGGAAGAATAACAGAACTCAGATATATCCTAGGATATTTCATGGACTCCGTCAACTGAGGAGTAAGCTTTGTACCGTTTGGCGTTATCATTAGACAGGTATTGTTTGCACTACCTGCAAGAGTAAGAGCACCACCAGCAACCAAGATTTTTCCTTGCTCTGTTGTATCATTCTGCAGAGGCAGCAATACAGAAGTTGCATAAATTCTTTGAGCAGTGTCCATCATCTGACCAGCATTATTCCAGACACGAGTAGATGGATTCCAAGTATACATCATACTATTCATACCAACCACAGCCAATAAACCGCTTGGCATAAGATGCATTCTAGGATAGTATGAAATGTAAGGAGACGCACCATGATTTGGACTACCACCATAACACGGCGACCCAGCACCTGGCTCAGTAGTACAATATCCGACACAATATTTCACGCTACTTGATGGGTCATAGGAAATAGACCAGGTTTTTGATGATGGGTCATAAATTTCTGTGAGTTGGTTACCGCAGCCGAATTCGTCTAGTCCAGAAAAACATGCAACACTTCCTCCACCTAAACTCATCAAGGTAGGATACCATCGACCGTGAGACATTGATTGAACTTTTACAAATTTTTGTGAAGGTACATCAAATTCATAAGCTGAGCTAAGGCCCCACCACCTGTTATTTGGCGAAACATCAATGTATTTTAGAGTTCCTCCTGATATCACTAAATTTCCATTTGCAAGCTGGGCATGCCCAGAACACCACAAATCCTCAGATAATGGAACATTTACTTGAGTATTAGTAACAGGATCCCACACAGCTGCTGTATAAGGCCCATTTGCATTATTAGGATTATAGTCAGAACCTGCCATGTAGAAAATTTTACCGTTATAAAGAAGAGCGGCATGAATCGCAGTGTAAAGTGTGGTAGGTCCAAATTTCCAAGAACCACCGGAATCAGCAAACGATACATTGTCTTGTCTTGAACCAGTATTTTTTACAGAAGTTAACGTTTGAAGGCCAGTTAAACCTAGACCTGCAAATAAGGCACTGGCACCCAGCATTTTTAAAAATCCTCTCCGCGTTATTTTATTTGATTGATCGTCTTCCATTACCTAACCCCTATCTTTTATTCCTAAAAGTTCTATTAAAACATATACTCCCATATTCCGAAATGATAGATTCTTTGAGGAGCAAAGAGGCACCAGCTCTTCAATATTGTACTAAAGCAGTTCATTTGATTTGTCCCAAATTGATGAGATAATGCCAAAACGGAAGGCATTATCTCACAAAAATTCCAATCTGCTTATGAATTTGTGAGGTGAATTACAATTATGAGTCAAACACACAAAATACAAGAACATGCTGGAAACCAGTTTTTGAAAAATATCATTACGCAAGAATCGAAAGCTCAAAATTCAAGTTGGATTACGATACAAGATCCATCTTATGTCAAATTAATTTTTGATGCCTTGGGAGATAAAGACAAGCAAAAAATTCTGAATACTGTTTTAGATGCTCCAAGAATTATTTCAGAAATACTTCAAATTGCAGAGATACCACAAACTTCTGGTTATAGAAAAGTAAACAGCTTGATTGATAACGGTTTACTAATAGTTCAAGGCTATTTCACTACACATGACGGAAAAAAGGTAAATAAATACAGAACAATTTTTGAAAATATAGAAATAAACATAGAAAAAAATAGCATTGTTATCAAAATTTTGCTTACAAAAGAATCATTATAAAATAACTCTATAAAAGCAATACAATGTTAAAGACGATATACGGTCAAACGATTGTTCAGATCTTTTGGAAAGATAAAAATCTAAAAGGATTCAGCCCTCACAAGTGAGACCCCAATGGTTTTATCCGTAAGATTTGCTAGGACCCGCTCAACTTTCAAGTTTGTTTTTGTGTATTATCGTAACTCACTTTCTAAATGAAATCTCGATCTTTGCATTGCTTGATCAAAAAAGATTTTACATTCTTTACATGTTCTAGCGTGCGTCACGATAGAGGCAAAGTTTTGAAATTCTCTTTTTTCAAAAGCATCGTCCAAAACTTGCAATAGCATTGTTTTTGTTATTTCTGGAATGCGTCTTGTCATCTCATCTGCAGATTGTGCTTCTATTGCCTGCGGCACAATTACCTAGACTGGATTATCGCATATAACCATTGGGCAGGATTTATCAGAAAGACTTCAAGTTTAAAATAAAGTAATAAAGATGGAATTGATTGTACCCGTTTATTATGATACTGATTCAGTTCTCAGAAATTAGAAAAGATATTAAAAAACAGGTACATCGTAATTAAAATTTCATTTATGAACCAAAAAACCATTCAATTTGGCAAGACGAGACGAAATAGTTCTATGAAAGAGCATGTCTAATGTGAACATACACCGGTACGAGCATTTATTTTAAACTGTGATTGTGCTGGAACTCTTGTTGAAGTAATTAAATTGAGTCCAAGCTTTTGAATAGCTATCCATCATGATGTGAGCCACTTTACCAAACGAATCTATTGTTGAAACCCTAAACTGTACGTACATTTTTACAAAATTAGCAGCCAAGTCAATTTGATGTAGAGCCAGATCTGTACTAGATTTCCAATACTCGTCAAAGGTTTGAAGTGTTGTCTTGTCCATTCCTAGTTTGTCAAAAAAATCCTTTTCAGACAAACTGATGCCATAAAAGTCATCTATCATATGTAGATATTTTACGAAAAGTTCAGAGTAAAGTTTCATATAGGTTGGGATTTGGGATTCAATTTTTTTTATTATCTCAGACCTGCTAGTTTTCATAACATCGCCAATAGATACAGAATCCTTTCTTTCTGAGGCTTTGGCTTTCTTTCTTGCAGTTTTAATTATTTGAGCCATTTTTTCTTTGGTCATGTTCTCAACGGATGTGATTTCAGTTGTTTCTTTTGTCATTGGTTCTATTATGTTCTCATCATTGTTAAGTATGTCTTTGTTGTATGCGATCAGTAAATTGACTCGAATCTTTGTGGTTATAGATAGTTAATTAGATCAACGGTTGTGGCTATATCGTTTTCAGGAAGATTTGTGAAAATTAATCGCCAACATTATGTAAAATAAATTGTACTTGAAATAAGTTTTATTTTTATACAGATTAGGTTTCGAACCACTCAATTCTTATATTTTTTGTACTACTAGTCTTTCGAACTTATCCGCCGTCGTTTGTCTCAGGGTCAGCTTTTGTGTTATTATCATCAGCAATGCCAGATTTTTGGTCGTCGTTTGTTTCTGTATCAGCTTTTGTGTTATGATCGTCTGATGTCTGTGGAGATGCAACAGCACTGTCATCATGTGTTTCTTTATCTTGATCGTATCCTGTGACCATAGGTTGTGGTGTTTGTTGGGTACTAGGATTTTGTGCGTTGACTAAGGAGTTGACAGGTAATGATCCAAACGATGGAACCAAACCTATTAGAAGTGCAGTTATACCCACTCCAATCATTGCGTAGTACTTTTTTTGTATCTTCAATTTAGCTCCTATGATTAGTATCGCCCTTATAGTATAATACATCTTAGGTGCATTCATCTATATTCACCCAGACTGCAAGTCAACTTTTGAGAAAGATAAGATTTAGAAAAAAAGGGAAAAAAGAGTAGATCCGCTACTTTTTTAATTCAGTCTGGTCTGCTTGTTCTCCATCTCCATCACCAGTTGGTCCTTCTTTTGCGTTGTTGTTATCATTTGATTCGCCGTCGCTATGATTGGTTGCAGTATCTGCTACTTCGTTTGGACCATCTTGCTGATCCACTGTAGTTGATGTGGTTGGTTGAGCAAACACGTTACTTGTCATTCCAAATCCAATGGCTATTACTGTAATTGCCATTAGTGGTATTACCAAGAGTGTTTTTTTGCTTTTCATTTTGTATCGTTTCACCTCGAAAATACATGCATCAAATTTTGTATATTACACTTGAGGGGCATTAAACTAAATATCATCAAAAAAATTTCCTTGAAAATACAAACATAATGATATTGGCATTAGATGATTGCACCAAAAGTGTGATTAACCTTTATGAGTGAAGCCATTTGGTGGAAAAGAAGGAGAAGAAATATTGCGAAATGCAAGAGATGATGACAATGGTATTTCAGAAAATAGACAACGCATATACGAATTCATTAAAAACAATCCAGGAGCTCACCTTAGAATGATTTGTCGTGAACTAGAATTGGCAATGGGTGCAACACAACATCATCTTGCAATATTAGAGCAATCTGGAAAAATAAAATCAAAAAGATTTAATCTTCATAGACATTATTATGCAGCCGAAATACTAGATATTCAACATACACTACTTGCATTTTTGAGACAGGAAACAGCCAGAGACATCTTGATTTATCTAATAGAGCATCCAAATTCAACACAGAGTGACATTGCAAATTTCAAGAATTTTTCTCTCCCAACCATAAGCTGGCATATGTCAAGACTTGTAGAATCAGGCATTGTTTTATCAAGAAAAGACGGTAAAATTATCAAATATGGAGTAATTGATGTTAAAAGTGTGGCTACACTAGTAAAGATCTACCATCCAAACATTTGGGACAAACTCACAGATAGCCTTGCAGAAATGTTCTTAGAACTTGCCTCCAGAACAGAAGAGAAGGATAAGGAATAATGATGTTGGAAAATATTCTGCTAATAATCCAAAATGCAAGCGAGGGTGGAGATGAAAAGTATGTTCTCCCAGAATCTCTAGATTTTGCAACTGGAATATTTGCCGCGTTTTTGTTAGCTTTATCACTTGTTGCATACCAGCGTACAAAAGTGAAAAGACTACTTTTTGTTTCCGCTGCCTTTGGATTATTTTCCTTTCGGGCAATAATACCGCGGTTAGATCTAATTCTACCAAACTTGGATTTGTCTGCAA
>Ga0210384_10003066_pt1 | contig 19723 bp, 12 predicted proteins | sample IncBWH2MmetaG_FD_160574 | JGI IMG/M metagenome (GOLD analysis project Ga0210384, IMG submission 160574) | Forest soil microbial communities from Barre Woods Harvard Forest LTER site, Petersham, Massachusetts, United States - Inc-BW-H-2-M | ecosystem: Environmental > Terrestrial > Soil >...
CGGCGTGTTCATCCGCATCCCCATTGAGCCGCGTGAACCGTGGATGCCGGTGCACTACGGCTACGAAGTACAGATTGACAATCACCCGGAGACTTCCGGCGAGGACGAGTATCATGTCACCGGCACGCTCTATTCCCTGACCAAACCGCTGGCAAAACCGGGCAAGCCTGGGCCTGAATGGAATACCATGCTCATCACCATCGATGGGCCGCACACCCTGGTGGAGCTCAACGGCCAAAAAGTAACCGATTACACCGAAGGCGATCCCGTACCCGCGATGAAATTCGATTTCGAGCCGCAGCGCGGACGCAGGCCCGAGGAAGGCTGGATCGGCTTGCAAAATCACAGCGACAACGACATTGTGTTCTTCAAAGAAGTCAGTATCCAGAAGTTGCCGTAAAGTAGGGAGCGCCGTTTCTGGAGTAACTTTTCCTAGCGCTCTTTTGGAATTGGAATCACTGGAGAGAAAAGATGAGCAAAAATCAGTTCACCCGCCGCGCATTCCTGAACGCCAGTGCCAAGACGACCGGGGCTCTGCTCGCCGCGCCGGCAATCGTGCTTCACGCCGAATCCATTCCGGCGGCTTGGGAAGCGGTTCCGGCAAGTGATCGCGTGCGTTTTGGCATCATCGGCATCGGGATGCAAGGTTCAGGCTTGCTGGGCACGGCCGTCTCGCTTCCCGGCGGGGAGTGCGTGGCCGCGTGCGACCTCTACGACGGGCGCCACACCCTGGCGAAAGAAATCGCGGGAAACAAGGTGCGCACCACGCGCAAATACCAGGAACTACTGGACGACAAGGAAATCGACTGCGTCATCGCCGCCGTGCCTGACCACTGGCACAAGCAGATCTTCGTCGACACCATGGCCGCGGGAAAAGATATCTATTGCGAAAAACCAATGTCCCACAGCGCTGCCGATGGCGAAGCCATGCTTGCCGCAGCGCAGAAATCCGGCCGCATCGTGCAGATTGGTTCGCAGCGCGTCAGTTCGGTCGTTTGCGCCAAAGCGAAAGAACTTCTTGCCGGCGGGATCATCGGCAAACTAAATCTCGTTGAGGGTTCGCTTGGACGAAACGATCCAACCGGGGCGTGGGAATATCCCCCGCCACCCGATCTTTCTCTGCAAACTGTGGATTGGGACACTTGGCAGGGTACGGTTCCGAAACGCGATTTCGATCCCAAACTTTTCGCACGCTGGCGCTGCTGGAAGGAATACGGCACAGGCGTTGCCGGCGATTTGCTGGTGCACTTAGTTAGCGGCATGAATTACATGCTGGGATGGAACGAGCCTCCGGCTCGCGTGATGGCCTCCGGAGGGATTTTACGCTGGCCCGATGGCCGTAACATGCCCGACGTTCATCTGGCCATCTATGAATACGGCGTGATTCCTGTTTACCTTCGCCTGAATCTAGGTTGCGAAACGCCGGAGATGTATCGCTTCCAGGGCTCCAAGGGGATTCTGGAAGTCACCGAGTACAGCATTTCGTATTTCCCGCAGTCGGGCGAAGACAGCAGCCCCAGCTATTACGTTTCTTCGTATCCCAGAGAATTGCGGGAACCCTATATGAAAAAATGGCGCGAAGATCACGAACCGCAGCCCGGAAAAGAACCGCTGACCGAGAGCTACGTTTATCGAGGCGATTCCTGGGATGATTTGCGGCCACACATGTGGGCGTATTTCCAGGCTGTGCGTTCGCGCACACCGCTTACCGAAGACGCTCGGTTCGGCAGGAACGCCGCGTTGGCGTGTCACATGGCCAATGAATCGTATTTCCGGAAGGCTGCGGTCACTTGGGATGCCAAGTCCGCGACCATAAAGAGCTAGCACCGCGCGGAACCTCCGCGGATGCGCATGGATTTATTTCGTGCGCCAGAACTCCACGTATTCGCGGCCGTGATACAGGCGATACTTCCCGGCATCCTTTGCCGCGATCACCTGCAGCGGGGTCGGGCGCTTCATCTCCGCATCTTTCGTAGAAGTCCCATTCAATACGTCGTTGGCGCCCAGATCCATCACCACAAATTTATTTCCCTCCAGGAAACCACATCCATAGGCGCCGGGTTTCAGAGTGTGGCCGGCGATTTCCAGTGGAACCTCGGTAATTAGATAGGCCTGATATTTTTCTCGAATGCCGGAAGAATAACCGGAGTTGTCTACCATGCCGGTCAAAAAGAAATACCCATCAGCGAAACGCACTCCGCCGGAATTGCGCTGCTGCACCGGTGCCGATTGGCCGCGAAAGAAAACTCTCTCGGGTAGAAGCTTCGGGTTGACCTCGGTTGGCTTCAATACTGCTTCCGGTTCTGTGCTTGTGGCCGCCGGCGTTTGCGACCGCAAAAACGAAACGGGAGTCAAAACAAGAAATGTAGCGGCTAGCAGCAAATGTACCGGGCACCTTTTCATGGGACTCTCCAAAGTTTCGAGAAACACTTTCGACATGAAAAAAGACTTGCGCTCGATTGTACCTCAGGCGGTCGCCACTTTCAGGATCCGTATACGGACGGCTCGCTTATGTTTGACACTGCCCTCCGTTATTTGTTTAACTCACGCTTCATCTTGCGATTCTCCGGAACATGACTGTGCATTCTCGTCGCAAATTCCTGACACAAACTGGAGCCGTCGCCGCTGGCGCTCTCGGTACCTCTGCCGTTGCGTCAGGCTCGAGCGTAACGGACTTTGCTGCTTGGAAAACGGAGAGTCTTTGCGGCCAATGGTGGTTTCGCACCGATCCGGGAAACGTAGGCCAGCAGGAAGGCTGGCAGGAAGCCGAAAGCTCCGCGAGTGGCTGGCGCACAGTGCGCGTGCCGCACACCTGGCAAATCGAATCGGACCTGGTCGACTATCGCAGTGTCGCATGGTACCGGCGAACCCTTGACGTTCCCCTGGATTGGCAAAGTTCCGCAGTGCGCGTCGAATTCGAGGCGGTTTTCCATACTGCGAAAATATGGGTGAACCGGCAACTGGCTGGGGAGCATGTGCGCAAGGGCTACACCGCGTTTGTGCTCGAGATCAGCCATCTGCTGAGGTATGGCGCGCCCAACACCATCGCGGTGCGTGTGGACAGCGACTTCAACAAAAACATGGTGCCCAGGGGACGCTCCAGTGATTGGGCGCACGACGGCGGCATTTACCGCCCGGTGCAATTGCTGGTCACCCCAAAAACCTTTATCGAACGCGTTGACATCGAGGCGTTGCCCGATCTCTCCAGCGGTGATGGCAAGCTCACCATTACCGCGCATCTACAAAATACAAATACGAAACCCTGGCTGGGACGGGCCGCCTTTCGCGTTGTCGACCCCGAGACCGGACTCACCGTGTTGACCGGTCCATCGTCGCCCGCTTTTACGATCAACAGCGGCGCCACGCAGACCCAACAATTTGAAGCAACGCTGCCAAGCGCAAAGCTCTGGCATTTCGATCATCCGCATCTCTATCAGTTGCTTTGTAGCATCACTAGCGGAACTGCCACACATCAGCTCGCTACCGCTTTCGGGGTTCGCAAACTCGAGGCCAGAGACAACAACTTGCTCCTGAATGGCGAGAAAGTGCGGCTGATGGGAGTCGAACGCATGCCGGGAAGCAATCCGGATTTCGGGATGGCGGAACCAGCAGAATTAATCGCGCGCGATCACGACGAGTTGAAACGCCTGAATTGCGTTTTCACACGCGTTCACTGGCCGCAAGACAAAAGAGTCCTCGACTATTGCGACCAGCACGGCATTCTGATGCAGACTGAAGTTCCCGCGTGGGGACCGGACACCTTCGCCGGTATGAAAAACGAACCTGATGCCGACCTCCTGCAAAACGGTCTGGAGCAATTACGCGAAATGATCGCGCGCGACCGCAACCATCCGTCCCTGGTGATTTGGGGACTGTGCAACGAAATCCACGGCCAGAATTCGCCGGCCTATCAGTTCGCAAAAACTTTGTTGAAGGAAGCCAAGTCGCTCGATCCCAATCGTCTTTGCGCTTACGCTTCGGATTCTCTGCGGGAAACCCCGGAGCGCGACGTCGCAGGCTTGATGGACATCATCGAAACCAACGAATATTTCGGAACCTGGTACCCTGGTTCCGCAAAGTCGTTGTCAGAGCATTTGGACAGCCTTCACGCCGCATTTCCCGGCAAGCCCGTGGTGATTTCCGAATATGGATACTGCGCGTGCGCTGATGATCGTCCGGAGGGTGATGCCCACAGAATCGAGATTCTTCGTTCTCACAACACGGCGATGCGTTCTAAGGATTTTGTCGCAGGCGCGATATTCTTTTGCTACAACGATTACCGCACGCACGTGGGCGATCGAGGTGTGGGCGCGCTCACGCAGCGTGTTCACGGAGTTGTGGATCTCTGGGGCGCGCAAAAACCTTCCTACAAAATTCTGCGCCATGAAGCGAGTCCGGTTGAATCGTTAGCCGTCGAGAATCGTTTGAATGCTTTCCGTATTCGGCTGACAACCTGGCAGAGCATTCCGGCGTACACGCTTCGCGGCTACAAGCTGACCGCAGCGCGCTATGGCCAAGGCAATATTCCCGTGGAACGGCGCGAGATCGATCTTCCTGACGTGGCCTCCGGAACGGAAACCTCGGTTGATCTCACATTCACGCAATCGGCAGCGCCGCTGCACATAAAATTTGATGTTTTCCGCCCTACAGGCTTTTCCGCCTATACCCTGGACTGGAAACCTTGAGCCGCTCTGTACCAGCGGAACAGTAAGTCATGGAGTGCGGCGGCATGGGTTAGCTCCCCGCAATTTTTCCGCGGGGGTGATGATGATGTTGCGATAGGCTACTCGGCCCTTTTCGCTTCCTTGCAGATAGATCGACCCCGGTAATTGTTCGTGGCTGTCCAATGCGCCACCGGTGATGCCGGGGATTTCCTGGTCAGCGATGACCGTTTGTCCATTTTGCACCACCGAGACGCGACGTCCTATCAAAGTGATGTCGAAGGTCTGCCATTCTCCCGGTTTGCGCAGTTGTTCCGGCGTGGCGGCCAGAAAACCATAAACGCCGGCCATACGATGGCTCGGCGGTTCGTCGAGCGAATCCGTTTCTACCTGAACCTCGTATCGCCCGCGCAAATAGACGCCGCTGTTGGAATCGGGATCCGCGTTGAACTCCACATGTAACTTGAAATCTTCAAACTTGGAATTGCTGATGAGTTCGGGACCGCTTCCCGGCGTGATGAGTAGTCCGTTTTCGACCTTCCATCGAGTCGTTCCCGGTCCTTCCATTCTCCAGCCGCTCAGATCTTTCCCGTTGAATAGCGGGATAGGCTTTGCCCACTTCGGCGTGCCGCTCCTTGCCAGGGTTGGCGCTCTCTGGCCGGTCCACTGCCAGGTTTTTCCGTCGGGTCCATTCACTGTTCCGGACAGCGTCTGGCCCAGCAAACTGCCGTGGAAAATCATGTCGGTGGGACTGGCTTCCTCTTCCTTGGGAGACACGAAGCTGAGCTTGCCGTTTGATAGTTCGACTTTGGGAAGTGCCCTTGCGTGTCCCCAGCGAGCCACCAAAACGGCTTTTAGCTGTCCGCCGTCCTGGCTAAGTTCCAGCCACGAAGGATATTCGTGGTCGGGTGCTTGCAAAGTTAAATCCCAGCGCCCCAGAAAGGCATCGACAGATTGCGAGGAGGCCAGCCTGGAAGTTTTCTCCGATGGTGCGGTTTGTGAATGTAGGTTGGCGCCGACAATCAGAAGGATGAGCGGCATGAATCCATTTGCGACCTTTGGAATCTTCATGGAGTCTCGGAGGCCCCTTTCTCAACCGATGTGAACTAATGGGCGCCACTTTCCGCCACGACGAGGTGGTATTTTCCTTGCAAGCGAATCTCAGCCGACGAACTTCCCACCAGGATCCCGTACTCTCCCGGCGGGGCAATCCAAGCGCGCTTGGCCAGGTCGTAATAGGAAAAAGCGCGGCGGTCGAGCTTCACGCTAACGGTTTTTGTTTCGCCCGGCTTTAAGCGAACTTTTGCAAAACCCTTCAGCTCCTTAAGCGGCCGGGGCAGGCCGGCTTCTGGATCGCCGACGTAAACTTCCGCAATCTCGGCGCCTTCCAGCTGGCCGGAATTTTTCACCGTGAAAGAAATGTTCACAACCCTTCCGCTGTCGTTCGCCGCGGGCACAATTCGCAAATTGCCGTAAGAAAACGTGGAATAGGAAAGCCCAAAACCAAAGGGAAACTGCGGCTTCACGCCATTTTTTTCATAGCCCCGGTAGCCCACAAAAATTCCTTCCTTATACTCCACGTGCTTATCACCCTTTTGCGGCAGATAATTGTGAAAGGTCGGATTGTCTTCCCACTTGCGCTCAAAAGTCGCCGGCAATTTCCCGGAGGGGTTGTAGTCGCCAAAAATAATTTGCCCCAGCGCTCTTCCACCTTCCTGCCCGGGATACCACGCATGCAGCAGTGCCGGAACCTTGGCGAGCCATTGCGTCATGTCGACATTTCCGCCGGAGTTAAGCACCACTACGACGTTTTTGTTTACTGCCGCCAGTTGCTCGATGACTTCATCCTGGCCGCTTGGCAATCGGAACGTCCGGTCATTTCCTTCTGATTCAGTGGTGGGGTTGAAGCCCATGCACAAGATCACGGCATCCACGCCCGCAGCCATTTTCTTCATCTGCGGGCCCAGATGAAACGCAGTCGTGCCAATCCCGAATCGCACCGTTGCCGCTCCGACGTTCTCGAAATACTCGAGACGAATCTTGTACGCTTTCCCCGCTTCAAGATGTTTTACAAAGGTGTTCAGCGTCTCGCCGTGGCGCTTCCAGTCGTTAATCGCCACTTGGTCATCCACGTACAGCCGCACGCCGTCGTCGGCCGACGTGTAAAAGCGATAGTCATCTTCCGCTTTGGGAACAAAGTAACCGGTCCAGCGCGCCGAAAAATGGTCTACCGGCTGGCCGTCGGCAAAGCTTCCTTCGCCCCACTGAAAATCGACATTCTTGTCCGTACGCACCGACACTGCATCGCCCGCGAGATCTTCATTCCCGAAATACTCGCCCTTTAAACCCGCTTCTGCACCAGGCGTCACGACAAATTCCGTTTGTTTGATTATTTCCGCCAGAGGAATTGCTTCGGTCATCGTCAGTACATGGACATCGCTTCCGCCGGCGTCGCCGATGCCTTCTAAGAAACTCACCGAATTGTAAGGCGCGGTCAGCGAACTTCCTCCACCGCCAATCACTGCGGGATACGCGTTGGGACCGAGCACCGCAATGGTCTTCACTTTTTTTCGGTCAAGAGGCAACAGATGATTTTCGTTTTTCAGCAGGACCATCCCGCTGCGCGCTTCTTCCAGCGCGATGTCCCTGCCGTTCTGGCTATATTGCGGAATGCCGATATCGGTTTGTGGGTGATCGAAGAAACCGAATTCCATCGCGGTGCGCAGTATGCGGCGCACTTTCTCATCGATGGTGGCTTGTTTCACTTGTCCGCCTTGAATGGCGGGCAACAATGTCTTGGCGTTCATGAACGCACTGAACGGCATTTCCAGATCCAGCCCGTTATTGGCCGCGGCGATGCCGTCGTGGGTTGCGCCCCAATCGCTCATCATGATTCCGCGGAAGCCCCATTCCTTGCGCAGGATGGTTTCGTTCAGCAAACCGTTCTCGGTCATGTACACGCCGTTCACCAGGTTGTATGCGTCCATGAGCGCGCCGACTTTAGCTTCCTTTACCGACGCTTCAAACGCGGGCAGATAGATTTCCCGCATGGTGCGTTCGTCCATATCCGAACTGTGATCGGTGCGGCCGTATTCCGAATTGTTGCCCATGAAATGTTTGGCGGTGGCAATCACACCTTGGGATTGGATTCCTTCAATCACGCCGACAGCCATGCGCGAAGCCAGATAGGGATCCTCACCGAAATACTCGAAGTTGCGGCCGTTCAGCGGCGAGCGATAGATGTTCATTCCTGGCGCGAGGATGAAATGCACTCCCCGTGCGCGGGCGTCCTGCCCCATCGAGATGCCCACCCGCTTAGCCAGGTCCTCATCCCAGGACGCCGCCAGCGCGATACCGGCAGCATACGCGGTGGTCGGTCCATAATCGTGCACACCGAGCGGTCCATCGGACATTTTCAGCGAAGGAATTCCTAGTCGAGGAATCGGTCGGGTGAAAAAATCCTCCGTTCCTCCGAGCAGCGTGATCTTTTCGTCCAGCGTTAATGCGCCAAGCAGTGCTTCGACGCGCTTGTCTAGCTCAGCTTGCGTGGGTTGAGTTTCTCCGGGTTTAGCGGTCTGCGCCAGCGAAGCCACCGCAAAAAGCTCGAGCGCCATCACCGCGCTTAGGACCAATTTCACAATGCGGCACCGTTGCCGCTTCACAGCGTCCATTGTTTCTCCCGCGGTGCTCCGCAACCGAACCTCATACACAGCGCACAAGTTTGCTCCGAAACCTAAGCAGCACGGCAGGCTCGTCGAGACCGATCACCCTGTTCAACTATTCTTGCGGCGGAGTTCCATTACCTTTTCGGGCGTCGCGATGAGTGCGACGCTCGCCATGTCAACGAACAGGCCGTGTTCCACGATACCGGGAATGGCGTTGAGTTTTCCGGCCAGAGCGGCAGGGTCAGGAATCTGGCCGAAACTGCAATCGAGGATGTGATGGCCTTCATCGGTTACAAAAACACTGCCGTTGGCCTGACGAAGCGCCACGGAGGCACCGAGAGCTTCGATTTTTCTCCTTATCAACGCTTGTGCGAAGGCCACCACTTCGACGGGCAAAGGGAAAGCGCCGAGGACCTGCACCTGTTTGGTCGAGTCGGCAACGACTACCATCTGCTTGGAGGCCGATGCCACGATCTTTTCATGGAGCAGCGCACCCCCGCCTCCCTTTATCAATTGTAGCCGCGGGTCAATTTCGTCGGCGCCGTCGATGGTGACATCGATTTGTTGCGTATGGTCGAAACTGGTGAGAGGAATCCCCAGGGTGGCTGCCAGTTCCTGAGTTTGTCGAGAAGTGGGGATGGCTTGAATCTTCAGTCCCGCGCGAATGCGTTCGCCTATCAGCCGAACCAGATGGGTAGCTGTCGAACCAGAGCCCAGCCCTACAACATCGCCGTCGCGAACGAACTGCAAGCTTGCGCGAGCGGCAGCTTCCTTTTGTTCATCGTGAGCCATGGAGTTGCACCCTTTACTGCGCAGCTATCTTACTCTGGAAATGGCAGAAGCGTTTCTCGCCATTCGCGATCCCAAAGGGCCGATCGTCCACCGGACGGTAGGGATCCCGGAAATGGCCGGCTGTTGGTCATGGTGGCACGCGCGGAATGCCATAAGGCCTGCGGGGCAAAATCGCCTGGCCACACAACTTTCTTGACAAGTTCCGATTTATTATGTTTGATTACGAATCATTTCGAATGAGTCACTTCCGACGGCTCAGGTGTCGAGGACCAGCGTGTTTGGGGCTAGCAAATCCCGGTATTGAAAGAGCAACGGACAGCAAATGGGGGGCAGGTGCAGCCCCGTATCGGCTAGTATGTGTGATGTTGGGGACTGCCTGGGATAAGGAAATCAAGTGCACGAAACAGCATCGAAAAAAGCGAGCGTTAAATCAATTCAATCGTTTTAAATTTAGCTATTGATGTGTTTGGCGGTTTGTGAGAATCTTCGGGCAGAGTGGGTTTGGGGTGAGGTTCCTATGAAAAAATTTACCAGCAAGATAGCGGCAGCTCTATTTTTGGTTTTCGTTCTGGCTTTGAGTCCGATGGCTCTACGCGCGGACGTCACAGGCTCGATCTCGGGTGTTGTGCACGACAGCACGGGAGCGGTGGTTGGCGGGGCGCGCGTCGTAATCGAGAACACGCAAACCAATTTCCACCAGGAAGTGGTTTCGGGCGCGGACGGTTCCTACCGCCTGCTAGCCTTGCCAGCCGGAGTGTATAAGCTCACTATCACCGCTCCGGGGTTCAAAACCTACAGCACGACAGATATTACTGTAAAAGTGAACGACCAACTGGCGCTTGATGTAACTCTGAACGTCGGCGCCACTACAGAAGTCATCAGCGTGGAAGCCAACGCCGTGCAAGTGCAAACGGAAAGCACGCAACTTGGCGACGTAATTGATTCCAAGAAGATGCTGGCTCTTCCTCTGAACGGCCGCAGCTACATCGATCTTCTGGGATTGCAAGCGGGCGTTGCGCCCACGTCAGCCGGGACAATCGAAGGCGGCGGGACCCGGCCCGTCTCGGGTATTTTGAATGCCGGCAACATTTCGGTGAATGGCCAGAGAGAAACCGCGAACGCGTTTTTGGTGAACGGCGGAGACGTCAGTGAAGGACGCAACCTCGGCGCCGGCTTGGTGCCAAACCTGGATTCAGTCGAAGAATTCCGCCTCATTACCAACAGTTTCGACGCGGAATATGGAAAATTCAGCGGCGCGGTGATGAACGCGATCACCAAGTCCGGGACGAACAGCATTCACGGGGATGTCTTTGAATTCCTGCGTAACGACAAATTCGATGCCAAGAATTACTTCACATCCTCGAAGTCCGAATTGCGCCGCAACCAATTCGGCTACACCCTAGGCGGGCCCATATGGAAAGATCATCTATTCTTCTTCTCCGATTACCAGGGCACCCGGCAGGTGCAAGGTGCGGAAACCGGTCAGGTTACGGTGCCAACGGTAGATCAACGGGCTGGCAATTTTGACCCTGCAGTCTTGACGGGCACCATCGATGGCCCTTACTGGGCGCAGGTTCTTTCTACGCGCCTGGGGTATACCGTGACGCAAGGCGAGCCGTACAGCTTTGTTGGATGTGCCTCCACAGCGAACTGCGTATTTCCCGGCGGCGTGATCCCACAAGCCGCCTGGGCTCCGCCGACTTCCCATATCCTCCCTTATATTCCTTTGCCAACGCTCACCGGGGCTACGAACAACTATTCGAATAACAGCCAAAGAAACGTAGCCAACGACGACAAGTTCGGGGAGCGCGTGGATTTCAATAACAGGCTAACCGGAAACTGGTCTTTCTACTACCATTTCGACAAGTCGAATGTGGACAGCGCGCTTGCTGGCTTCGCCACTGTGCCGGGCTTCCCGACGAGCACGCCTTCTCGGGTGCAACAGTTTGTGATAAGCAACACGAAGACTCTGGGAGCCACGACGGTCAACGAAGCCAGGGCCACTGTGTTCCGCAATGTGCTCAACAAGGACAACCCGGCGGGAAGTTTCGCGAACCTTTCGGACCTCGGTTTCGTAACCGGGGCCGGCACCCTCGGCATTATATCGCTGCCCGGATATAAGGAGTATATGCCGCAGGTTAGCTTGAGCAACATCGGCTTAAACATCGGGGTGCCTACACTAAATACGTTTCAGCCCAACACTACATATACGGTGAGCGACGTATTCTCGAAGGCAGTCGGCAAACATACGTGGAAATTGGGAGGGGAATTCCGTTATCTGCAGGTGAACGAAAGGAACACCGCCAGCCCGAATGGACAATTCACCTTTGATGGTTCGGTGACTGGTTCCGACATGGCGGACTTCCTCTTGGGGGCCACCTGCGTCCCTTGTGGCGGTGCTTACATCCAGGCGGCCAAACAGGTGTTGGATTCGCGAACGAAATATGGCGGAGCGTTTGTGCAAGACTCCTGGAAGGTGAAATCAAATCTCACTCTAAATCTGGGGTTGCGCTGGGAAGTGAGCACGCCGTGGTACGACACACAGGGAAAAATCCAAACCTGGGTTCCCGGGCAGCAGTCCACGGTGTTTCCACTTGCACCTGAAGGGTTAGTATTCCCTGGGGACTCTGGAATTTCCAAGACGCTGGCTCCGACGGGCTACAACCACTTCGGGCCTCGAGTGGGCTTGGCCTATTCGCCAGGATTTACAGATGGAATTCTGGGTAAGATTTTTGGCGGTCCGGGGAAGAGCAGTATTCGGGCTGCTTACGGCATTTATTACACTTCGGTCGAAGACCTGAACCTGTTCTACGAGGTGGCCGACGCTCCGTTCGGCCTGTATTGGCAGTCTCCCGCGTCGGTCATGTTTGACGAACCGTTCCTGATTCGATCCAGTGGGCAATCGCTGGGGCAACGTTTCCCTTACGCCCTGCCGATTCCGGGAGATCCGTCCAACAAGACACTAAACTTTGGTGTGTTCGAGCCGATCAACTACTTTCCGGGCTACAACATTCACAATAAGCTCCCCTATGCGGAGCACTTCAATCTGTCGATTCAGCGCGAGCTGGGCAAATCCACAGTGCTAACGCTAGCTTACGTCGGGACTGAGGGGCACCGGCTCATCACATCGCAGGAAGCCAACCCGGGCGACCCGGCCTTGTGCCAGCAACTCACGGCGCAAGGGGCCATCGACGTGACCGCAGGAGGAACCCTCGGCTGCGGCCCTGGCGCTGAGAATGACGTTTTCCAGCTTCCTTCGGCCACCGTCCCGTGTAACACAGCGAGTCCAACGCCGCTGCCCGGCTGCTCTTACGGTACCCGGATCCGCAGCACCACATTTCCATACGCGCTAAGCACCTCCAACTACTGCCCGGATTCGGCCACGCTGGTGTGTTACGGCTACGGCAACGGGAATACACTTCTTAACACCAATTCAATCTACCACGCTGGACAAATCACCGTGGAACGTAAAGCCAACGACGTGACGTTCCTGGTGGCCTACACGTTCGCGAAGGCCTTGGACGATTCTTCGGGGTTCGGGGACGCAGTGAATTTCATCAATCCGAAATTGAGCCGAGGGCTGTCGTCGACGGACATCACGCACAATTTAGTTGCCAGTTATATCTGGGCCATTCCGTTCGATCGTGCTTTCAGGAACGCTCCAAAGCGGTTGACAGAAGGCTGGCAAATCCAGGGAATCACGCGGTTCGCGTCAGGATTCCCGATCCAGATGAATCAGGGGAATGGTGATGCTTCACTCTATGGCAGCTCTGGCACCGACATGCCGAATCGCGTGGGGCCCGTGCAGATTGTGGATCCGCGTAAGGTGAATACCGCTTGTCCTACATATGATCCAACTGTTCCGGGCACAGGCACAGGATGCTATTTCCTGCCCACTGCATTTGCTCTCAACACCACTCCCGGCTCCTTCGGGACTGCCAACCGACGCTTCTTCCACGGTCCCGGCTTCAATAACACCGATTTCGGAATCTTGAAGCGAACTGCGATCAATGAGAGATTCTCGTTCGATCTGCGTTTCGAATTCTTCAATATCTTCAACCATGCGCAATTCATAAATCCCACCGGGAACATCAGCGATACGGGCTTTGGGATTGTCAACAACGCGCGCGATCCTCGCATTGGGCAGGTCAGCGCGAAATTCTACTGGTAGCGTGAATGGCCGGCGCTTAGCCGGCTTGCATGGCCTTGGCGAGCCACAGAGAGATTTTGATGCGATTCTTTCCGTGGCTTGGCCTACGGATGGCCTCACAAAGCGTCATACTCTAAGGATGAATCGTTCCGCGGCGACTTTGCTATTCCGTTCGGGCTGGGTGGGTGCACTTGTGCTATTTCTCGGCGCCTTGCTCACCGCGCCATCGTTTGCGCAGACGGCCGAGAGCTACCGCCAACAGGCCATCGAACTTTCTCGCAATAAATCCTGGGACGACGCTATTGCCGCGTACCACCGCTCACTGGAACTCGCGCCCAACGACCCGCTTACCCATTACAATCTTGCGCTCACCCTGAAATACAAAGGCGAGACCAAACAAGCGGTTGAAGAGTTTCAAGCGGCGCTGCAACTCAAACCAAAGTGGGCCGAAGCACACTACGGCTTGGGCGCTACTTATTTCGACTTGCAGGACCAGCCATCGGCGCTCAAAGAACTCCGCGCGGTGGTGACAATTGATCCCGCGAACATCCCAGCACGTCGCCTTCTGGCTCGCATCTACGTGCAGCAGAACAATGCCGCGTCCGCGCAAACTGAATTACGCAGTGCAGTTCAATCCAAGCCATCTGCCGAATTGCATTTTGAACTGGGTCTCGTCGAAGGGCAGCTCGGCAACCTAAAGGTCGCCGCTGCCGAGTTTCGCCGGGCCTTGGCCCTCAACCCTCGCCTTGCGCAAGCACACGCAATGCTGGGAGTTGCGCTGCGTCGCCAGGGTGATAACGCCACTGCGTTGGCGGAATTCCGCAAAGCCGTTGAACTCGATCCGAAGGATCCGGAGGCGCAATACAACCTGGGCATGGAGCTGAAAACCGCCGGCAACGCGGCTGGCGCGATCGAGGCTTTCCGCCGCGCCATTGAGCTTAAGCCTGATTTTGAAAAGGCTCGCTACAATCTGGGCATCGCGCTACGCACCCAAGGTGACACCGCTGGCGCGAAGAAGGAGCTGCAGGACCTGGGAGAATTAAAGGCGTTTCGCGCGCGGCTGGCGCAAACAAAATATCTAATCCTGCAAGGTGTGGAAGCGCTGAAGCAGCAAAAGTTGGATGACGCGCAGGGGCTGTTTCAAAAGGCGGTGGAGCAAAGTCCCGAACTGCCGACCGGCTACTATTTTCTTGGCGTCACGTGGGACCGCAAGCAGGACCCCGCGCAAGCCAAGGCTGCGTACGAGAAGGCCATCGAGTTGAAACCAGACTACGCGCAGGCGCGCTCCAGCCTTGGGCTGCTGTATTGGCGGCAGAACGATCGCGCACGCGCGCTGGACGAGCTTCACCAGGCGGTGTTGGCCGATCCCGACATGGCGGAAGCGCATTACAATCTGGGCCTAGCACTCGCTCAATCGGGGGTGATGAACGAGGCGGCGCACGAGTTGAATGAGGCCATTAGCCTCGATCCCAAGTACAGCGACGCGCGGATACAGCTGGGATTGCTGCTCGCGCAACAGAACGACACAGCCGGCGCCGCCAACGTTTTCCGCGAACTTTTGCGACGTAGTCCGAATTTTCCGGAGGCGCACAACAATTTGGGGCTGGTGCTGTTGCAGGCGGGCGACAATGCGGCCGCCGCCGCGCAGTTTGTGGAGGCTACGCGCCTGAGGCCGCAGTATGCGGAGGCACACTACAATCTGGCGTTGGCGCTTCGTCAACAAGGAAAAGCAGAAGAATCACGCGCGGAATTTGAAAAAGCATTCCAGATTGAACCGGAATTAAGAAATGCGGCGCAGCCCTAACACCGTGTCCCGCGTCTGATCAATCCAGACCTCAATCGCAAAGGACCTTAGGCAAGTTCTCGCTGACGTGTTCGCGCTGTATGTGAAAACTAAGGGTTGCCCTGGCATATAACAGGTAGGCACTTCCGCGACTATCATTTGCTGCTGGACGAGCAAGCAGAGCAAATATTTGCGATGACGGACGACATTGCCGAGAGAACGCGGAAGATTGGCGGGACGGCATTACATTCGATCGCCGCTATTGTGCGGCACAAGTGTCTCTCGGACAAAACCGATTGCGTTTCAGCGGAAACATGATCTCGGCCCTCGCGACGGATAACGCGCAACTGCTCGCTTGCCTCCGCCGTTCGCACGAACTCTGTGCACATCATAACCAGGTTGCCACCAGGAGCCTGATTTCGAGTACTCCCAGCCCTTCGTCCACCCGTGTGCTTGATGCTTCCGTCGTTGTACTCATCTGATTCTCCTTTTTGGGGGTACGAACTACAGGCCCAGCTCCCTCAAATCAGGGTGTCATCCGCTGTGCGTTTCTCTCCATGCTCCTGGTTGCGACCCACGGAAACGATTGTCTCGAACTCCTGCAGGCGCATCATCGTGAACTGCTTGTTGCAGTCCGCGACTCATTCGCTCATTCAGGAACAATCACATCTTTCCGTGTGACTTGGATTCTTTCCTGCTAAACAAGTTGCCGAGGCGTGAGAACGTCCGTGAGACCGATTCGGCGCAACAACTCCGCACGTACGCGGTCGCTGACCATGTTCACAACCTCGGCTCCATCCTGCGTGGGATCGACGTGAACACGGAAAGGACGCTTTCCAAATGGAGCATCCACAATTTTCACGATTGCTTCCCCAACCGCAGCGGCATCGGCGTCCGGCGGAACAATCGAGGCAAATCCCTTCATCACATCATCTGCAAAACTTTTGTACGGTCCGTTGTCATACTCAGCGACACGCTGAGTATCGGCAGGCCTGCCCGAGTGAGCGAAATGGTTTGTTCCTCCTGTGAACGCGCCAGGAACGATAATGGAAGTCTCGATGCCCCAGCGGGTGAGTTCACGAGCGGATACGACCGCCAGAGCATCCATCCCGGCCTTCGCTGCAAAATACGGTGCGAGGTAGGGAGGAGTACCACCGGCCGAGCTGCTACTCGATACCCAGATCACTAATCCCTGCCTTTGCTTCCGCAACTGTGGCAGAGCGGCCCGATTGACGCGCTGCGTGCTCAGGACGTTCACGTCATAGAGTTCGGCGAGCTGTTCCGGGGTGAACGCCTCGAGCGGGCCGAACACCATGTGGCCCGCGTTGTGCACCACCACATCCAATCGACCGTTGTCATCGATGGTCTTCTTGATCCCGGCATTTACAGACGTATCCGATAAAACATCGAGTTCGATGGTGCGCAGGTCCGCTTTGTTGTCAGCTGCAAACTTCGCGGCCTCTTGCACCTGCCCCCTGTTGCGACCGGAGGTGTCGCGCATGCTTGCGTACACAACGTGCCCTGCTTTAGCGAGTGCTCGTGACGCAAGCGCACCGAAACCGCTGGAAGCCCCCGTAACGACAATTACCTTCTTCATGGTTCCTCTCCTTTCGAGTAATGGTTTGCTTTTTTTGAGAAAGGCTTGCAGCAGAAGGACCCTGATTTAGATCATTCCGCCATTCGCGCGAAGCACCTGGCCGTTGATCCAACCCCCGTCCGGGCCGGCCAGGAAAGAGACGGCCGCCGCAATGTCCTGCGGCGTGCCGAGGCGCTCAAGCGGATTCATCTTCGCCATCCGGTCGATAAGTTCCTGCGATTTTCCGTGGAGGAACAGATCCGTGGCGGTAGGCCCCGGCGATATGGCGTTTACCGTAATCGACCGCCCGCGCAGTTCTTTCGAAAGGATCCCCGTCAGGGCCTCGACAGCTGCTTTCGTCGCGGCATAAACGCCATAAGTTTCCAGCCTTAGACCGACAACGCTTGTAGAAAAGTTGATGATCCGCCCATCCTTGCGGAGGCGTTTCGCCGCTTCCCGGAGTCCGTTGAACGTGCCTTTCAGATTGACGGCGATCTGCCGGTCGAAGGCCGTGTCATCAGTGCTGCCGATACTCGACAGCAGCATGATGCCGGCATTGTTGACCAGGACGTCGACTCCTCCGAATTCCCTTTCCGCGACTTCGAACATCCGCGAAACCTCGTCCGCCTTGCTGACGTCAGCTTTTGCGGTGATCGCGTGTCCCCCCGCCGAGGTAATCTTGTTGGCGAGTGCAGAAGCTGCTGCTTCGCTGCCTGCATAGTTCACGACTACGGAAAAGCCGTCTTTCGCGAGCCGTTCCGCGACGGCCGCCCCCATGCCGCGCGATGCGCCGGTGATAATTGCTGCTCTTGCCATGGATTTTGTTTGCTCCTCTTTCTTTCCGGATATCCCGTATATCTTTCTTGACCTATTAGAGCGCCAAAAGCTACCATTCGCGTCATGCATTGTTAGAATATCTTGTATGCGTACTGTGCATTTACAGAACCTTGATCTGAATCTGTTGGTGCACCTCCGTGCCTTGTTGGAGGAGCGAAATGTGACGGGGGCGGCAAAACGAAACTTCTTGAGCCAGCCCGCGATGAGCCGCGTGTTGGAGCGACTGCGGGAAATGTTCAAAGACCCTTTGCTAGTCCGCAGCGGACGGATCTACGAGTGCACGGTGCGGGCAGACCGTTTGCTGCGGGAATTGGAGACGGTCCTCCCGCGTCTTGAGGCGATGGTCCGAGGAGAAGAGTTTGATCCGGCGCGAAGCGAGGAACGATTTCGGCTGGCATTAACAGATCATGCTTGCACGGTTCTGCTGCCATCGCTCGTGAATGCGATAAGAGCAGGGGCGCCTCGCATCAAGCTCGAAGTGTCGGCTTGGAGAACCCGAGCCTACGAGGATGTCGCGGCAGGCAGAATCGATGCCGCTCTCAGTGCAGAAGAAGTACCTCCAGCTCTCCAGAGCGAAATAATCTTCAATTTAGACTTTGTTTGTATCGTAGGCTCTGCCCTGCGGATTCGCACTCCTCGATTCACGCTGAAGCAATATTTGGAACTTCCGCATGTACTTGTTGAAACTCTGGCAGGCCAGCAAACGTTGGTAGATCGCCCTCTAGCGCAGCTCGGTGTGAAGCGCAGCGTCGTGCTGACAATTCCTTTTTTTGTGCCAGCAATTTACGCAATCGCCCACAGCGACTTGGTGCTGACGATTCCGCGCAAACTAGCCAAGATCACCCGTGGGATAATGGGCGTTAAAGTCGTCGAGCCCCCTCGCGAGCTGAAGGCTTTTCCTTATTTCATGGCATGGCATTCTCGACTCACAGGTGAGCCGGCCCACTCGTGGTTTCGCGAACAGATACGTCAGGCGGTTGCGTCACTCTAGCGAGATCCGTAGAACTTCTTTGGCGATGAGGCGATGAAATGAACCGCGCATTCATTCTGAGCCAGGGTGCGGCTCGAGACATAGGTAACACTTCGTACCGGACAATAAATGAGCCAAGTGGGGTCGAAGATTCCATTCAGATCGAAAGGTTTCTACCCGGTGGGTGCTGGTACGCAAGTTGCGGACACGCGCTGGGACTGAATTCAGTACCATGCATGGCGATACACAATGACGTTATCTGCGAACTACTTGAGAGCGTCAGTTGTTGATCGCATCGCTTCGCGCAGCCACAGGTGACGCGGATCGCTGTTGAGTCTCGGATGCCAGGCCATCAGGAAATGAAACGGATGCAATTCGTGTGGTGCTTTCACAACGCGCAACTCGCGATTTCCTCTAACGACTGAGCGCATACCACTGGTTACGGTAAGTACGAGTTCTGTGCCGGGGAGGCATTGCAGAGCCACGCCGAAGTAAGGCACTCGAATACACGAAGTGCGTTTGGCGCCGACAGCCGCCAACTGCTTGTCCGGGATCGTCTGCACACCGGCATACGTAGATACAACGATGTGGCTCGCCGCCAGGTACTGCCTAAGCGACAGCCGGTCGCCGAAGCGGCTGCCACGCGCGACGGCGCAAATCCAATCCTCCCGATAAAGTCTTTCTGAGTGAAACTGTGACGGCAGGAGTCCGTCATCTATGTGCAGAACGAGATCGACTTGTCCGTGCTCCACTAATTCCGCGATGCCGCTCTGCCAGGGAAGGAATTCAAACTGCACTTGGTAGCGTCCGTTTGCATACTGCCGGCACAAGCGGGGGAGCACAACAGTGCAGACGTTGTCAGGGCCTGAAATGCGGAAGTGGCTCGTCTCCCGCGTTGGATCGAACAGGTTCGGCGTAACGAGATTCTCCATCCTGGGTAGTAATCCTTCAAGCTCTTGGAGAATCTTGCGGCCCCGTATCGTGAGTTCGAAGCCTTGCGGCGATCGGAGCAGAAGGTCATCTTGAAACATGGCCCGGGCACGCTGCAACGCGCGGCTCACCGCCGGCTGGCTCAGCAGCAGCCGGGATGCTGCCGCCGTGACGCTTTTCTCCTCCGCAATGGCAGCAAATGTAATCAAGAGGTTCAAGTCGACTTGTCGTAGTTTCTCTAAACGCATGGCAGCCATGATTATTATGCATGAACCGCATGTCGTTGTCTGGTCATCTGTGACTGTGTAAGTCAGAAGAGTGCACAAGGAGAATTCAATGCAACGGGGAAACGATTTGCA
>Ga0210384_10003067_pt1 | contig 19714 bp, 25 predicted proteins | sample IncBWH2MmetaG_FD_160574 | JGI IMG/M metagenome (GOLD analysis project Ga0210384, IMG submission 160574) | Forest soil microbial communities from Barre Woods Harvard Forest LTER site, Petersham, Massachusetts, United States - Inc-BW-H-2-M | ecosystem: Environmental > Terrestrial > Soil >...
TGGCAGAATTTAGTATGATTTTTTCTTGTTCTACATTACCTAGCTTTTCATGCAGACTCCTAATCTCTTTTCGTAATTCCTCTACTAGGTCATGTTGAATTTTTGATTCTTTGATCTCCTGCGTTATCTTTTCTATATCTGAATTATACTTTGCCTTCATGATTTCATTTATCATTTCTTTAACTGGTGCTGGAATATCCCCAATTTCAGATTCGATGTTTGTTAAATCAGGTCCCTCAAGTCTAGCTTTACTTAATGAGATGATATAGGCTTTTTCAAATAAATTTGCTGAAGAGTTTTTTTCGTTAATTTTTGTCATATTGACTTCTCCAAAATTAGTTCATTTTTTATTCTAAACCAACTTGGGCAATAAAAATACCATTTCATTGTATAAAAAACCATCTGCCAGAATTGGAAATCTAAAGATTCCCACTCATTTCCAATTAATTTGTATACCGAACAATCGAAATAATCTGAATTTCAGTAAGGCTACTATCTGATGTCATGTTCTTAGTCGATATATTTTGAAAAACGATTTGTCAGCCAGAATTATTTTAGTGAAAATACTAACATAATATTGACCTAGTTTCTTTTTAGCTTAATCGTAAACTCTGTGTCATGCCTATAGAAATAAATAGAATAAACAAAGAATGCCCGCAATGCAAAAGCTCTACTGTGTTTAACACTGGTAGGAGTTATTTCTGCGGGAAATGTTTAAGCACAATTCAAATGGCTTAATTATTAACTCCTTTACTTTTACTTACATGCAATGGAAGTTGGAGCGAGAGGGAGATTATTTTAGAATCTATGATGAGAAAAAAAATATCGCAGGATATTTTGCACCGGAGTACGGAAATATATTTCCAGAAGAAAAGATTGACGAGGTAATAGAGGAAATGCATCAAAAACACGAAAAAATTCCAGGAGGATACCTGTTGCTTCCAATGATAAAATTCGGAATTTTTAGTCTTGATAACGAAATTGATCTGGACTATCTTGAAGCACGAATAGATGAAGCAAGAGACAGGATTTTATGGTGGCATAAATTTATCGCATCTCAAAAGAATCAAAACCACAAAATTCGTGTGTCCCATACTGATCCAGACATGCTGAGTATAACTTTTCCAATTTCATTTAATACGCCGCTTCCTTTAGAAAAAAATACTCTTCTTGAGGATCTCAGACCCACACTTGATTCCCTGAACAATCAAGGTCTACTGTAAGCCTTTTTAATAGAGGAAATTAACCTGAGTTTGCTTTGGCATTGTTAAATGAATCAAGAGCCCTTGTTTCGTACTCAAATGATCGACTTAAGAGTTCATCAGATCTTAACTTTGTAGAGTTGTCTCCTGTTTGAATCCAATCTTTTAGGAGTTTGTCGCTTTCAATCTGTGATTGAGTAGAGAGTTTGAATAATTCCAAAGAGGGTACAAACGTTTCTGGGATTTTTAGGGCATTGTATTTTGATAAAATGTCATTGAGTACAATAATGTGTTTGTCTGATATTTGTAATATCGCGTCTTTTGTTATGTTGCCTTTTTGATATTGAGATACTTTGGCATCATAATTGGCAGTTTCATCTCTAAGAACACTTTGTATCTGGGCAAGATTATCCCCAAATCTCTGGCCAGAAATTTTTGCTTGATCTAGATTATAGCTTAACACAATCACTAGACTAATTACTATTACACCTGTAACAATGGCAATCTGCGTTTTTCTCTTTGGGTTTGGGATTTTCTTTTTCTTCAACACTGACGTTATTTGCGTGTGTGAATTAAATCTATTCTAAAATAATTTGAAAATTAATTTTTTAAAATTCTTTAGCCGATATAGGTTCCTTCAGCATCTGTTTTGAGCTCTATTATTAAAACACTTCCACTGATATAAGAATCGTTTCTTACTGTTCTTACTCGTCCAACTTCCAAGTGGTAGGGCCAGATATCCACTACGATGGTTCCTATCTTTACATCAGAAGGTGCATCAGTAATAACAATGTCGTCTTTTTTTATTCCATAATCAATTAATTTCTTGATGCAATGGTTAAGCAAAGGCTCAGGCAATCCATGGTTAATTGCCCACACCGTTCCCTCGTACTCGATTTTTTCCAATTTCTGATAAATTAGCACCCTTCTATAATTATCCTTCGAAAAACGAATCTCAATTAGATTAAAGTTGAAAATTAGAATTCTAGTTTTTTATAATTTAATTTTGAAACAGGGCAACTTTTGATCAGTAAACCCTTACGGACTTTCATAAGCAATGCCCAAGCATAAATCGGCCATGCAAAACTTGCCACTTTAAGCATTTTTTTACGTTTCTTAATCATAAATCAATGAATAGACTAACTGGACCAAGGAAAAATCTGCCAGTAAAGAGTTCTTTATATTGTTCTAGGCCGTAATACTAGTGTACTGGTTTTAGATAAGGATACTTGTAAAAGTAAATTAAAGTGCATTGAAGAAAGCTGCTCAAAAAGACCTCTAATAACTGACAACAATACTGGTGAAGTATTATGTTCTGGTTGTGGCTTTGTTGTGTTGGACAAAGTTGAGGTTAGTGGTCCAGAACAGAATGCTTTCAGTAGTGAAGAATATTTTGAGAAAGCAAGAACCGGGGCCAAGTCTTCGTTGGCAATTGATGATATGGGATTAGCTACAGTAATAGATGCCAAGGACAAAGATGCGATGGGTAATTCCTTATCTGGCGATATGAGAAATACCTTTAGTCGATTAAGAATTTGGGATAGTAGGAGCAAGTCAAGATCAACTGAAAAGAGCATGAGAACTGCCTTTATTCTTTTAAATAATGTAAAAACAAAACTTGCCATTCCTGATATGGTAATAGAAAAAACTGCATACACGTACAGAAAAATGTTAACAAAGAAAATGACAAGAGGCAGAAGTATCTCCGCTTTAGTACTTGCATCACTTTATGCAGCATGCAGAGAATCAAATACTCCAAGAACATTACAGGATATAGCATCAGCTGGAAATATTACCCAAAAAGACCTTTCAAGGCATGTTAGGATTTTAATAAATACTCTTGATTTGAAATTGGAATCTTACGATTCTTCTGATTTTATCAATAGAATAGCTAGCACTATTGGTATAAGTGAAAAAACGCAGAGAGATGCATTACACATTTTATCAGCGGCAAAAGAGAAGGGATATGCTTCAGGAAAAAATCCAATGGCAATGGCTGCTTCATCACTTTATCTTTCATGTATAACTAATTCAGAAAAACAAACTCAAAAACAACTTTCGGCAGCTTCTGGAATCAGTATGGTTACCATCAGAAATAGAGCAGGATCTCTTGCTAAGATTTTAAACTAGCAAATAGGTTACTAACACAAAACATTACAGTCTAGCAGAAACGAGGGTTTTCAACTAGAAACCGATGATAACTATAAAATTTGTGAATAGAGATATCTTTAAAATAAAACGTGTCAGTATGGTATGCATGCAAGGTTCAAGTGCTTTAGATAAATATGATTTAAAAAAAGCACATCAAGCACTAAAAATGCTCCTTATTGATAGAAGCAATGAATTTCGCGTCTTTGCTAAAGGTATAGGATATCCAACTAATACAAAAGACTGGGAATTAATTGTCTTGAATTTTTGCCTTGATTTTGTAGACTGTTTCAACGTATGGTCTAGTTCAACTCCTCCTGATCATAATCAAATTCACAAGTGTATGACTCAGATGAGGCAAATTGCTAGTGGTAAATCAAATATGACTGAAGTTACACATCTCCAGAATATTGCATACCTCATAGCAGAAGATTTTAAATCAATTTACAAAAGAATGGAATAAAAATTAAAAAGGGATCTCAAGAATACCTGTTGGTTGTGATTTTGTATCCTATGATTATCCTTCAGACGCAGATTTTCCACCATCTACATTTAGGATGATCCCGGAAATCCAGTTTGCCTCCTCTGATGCCAAATAGACTGCCGCATTTGCAACATCGGCGGGTTCGCCTATTCTGTTTAATGGTTGTCTGTCATCTAAGACCTTTCTTGCCTCAGGATAATCGAGGTATGGCTTTATCATTCCTGCATTGATAATTCCAGGATTTATACAGTTGCATCGAATATTTTTTCTGGCATATTCTATTGCTATGCCTTTTGTAAACATGTTAATTGCAGCTTTGGTTGTACAATATACCGTCAAGTGTACTTTTGGAATTGCACGCTCGCTTGATATTGAACCTATGTTTATAATTGAACCGATATTTTTTTCCAGCATTTTTATTAATACTGATTTTGTGATTCTAAAAGTTCCATAGAGGTTTGTATTAATCAAAGCTGCCCAGTCTGAATCAGACATCTCATGGAAGTGTATTGGTTCATTAATTAGACCTGCATTGTTTACAAGTATGTCTATTTTTCCATAATGAGCAGAAATTTGTTCCACTGTTTGCAGGACCTGAGCTTCGTTAGTTAGGTCACAAGGAATTCCCACAGTTTTTGTGGTATAGTTCTTTATTGTTTTTCTTGCTTTTTCCAGTTTGTCAAAGTTTCTACCTATTAAAACAACATTTGCGCCTTCTTCTACAAATCTTTTTGAAATTTCTAATCCAATATCACTTGATGCGCCAGTGACAATTGCAACTTTATCCTTTAGTCTCATGTAATGGATAAGAAATTATCCTATATGAACATTAAAGATTAAAAAAAATCAAATTTGAGATCTGACAAATATTAACATCATAAAGATCTTATTAGCTATGACAATTATAAAATTATACAAAATAGTGTATAGAGTACTATAACTGGCAACAATCTACTTGATTAATTTTTGAATTTCCTGTGTTACAAGAGGCAAAAATGCTCCAACATCTGAGACGATGCCTAAGGCTTGCCATGTTCCACGGTCCATCAACTTGGTTACTGTTGGCTGATTAATGTCGACTACTATTACCTTTACCTCAGCGGGCAACATGTTGCCAGTTGCAATAGAGTGAAGCATAGTTGATATCATTATTACCATTTTTGCATCTTTGAGAATCTCTTTGTATTTTTTTTGAGCAACTGTCATGTCTGTAATAACATCAGGAAGTGGACCATCGTCTCGTAAAGACCCAGCTAAGACAAAAGGAATTTTCCTTTTTACACATTCATACATTATTCCTTTTGTAAGCGATTTGTTTGCAACCATGTTATATATGGAGCCAGCTTTGAAAACAGAATTTATTGCCTGCATGTGATTTCGATGTCCTCTTATTGCTAGTGTTCCATCACGAACATTCATACCCAACGAAGTCCCAAGTGTGGAATATTCAATGTCATGAACTGCAAGAGCATTTCCTGCTAGTATGGCATCAATAAATCCAAGTCTTATCATGGTTGCAATTGAATCAGATGCTCCAGTATGAACTATTGCAGGGCCCCCAACTAAAACAATTTTACCGTTCTCTTTTTTTGTCTTGTAAATGTCATATGCAACTTTTCTTGCAATATGTTGTGTTGGGCGTTCACTTGAGCTACTGCTTCCCATAAATTGGAAAAGATTGACTCCTTCTCTTGGTCTTTCTGGGGGAGTTATCTTTATTCCTCTTTCTCCCACAACAACCATATCTCCTTTCTTAACTTCACGGATAGGAGAGCACAAAGCTCTTTTTCCTTTAACAATAACGCATTTGTCCATCATCATGTTTTCCACCTTTACCCAATCTCCTTTATAGAAAATGTCAGTACGATTGTTTGTTGTACTGTAGAAATCATCAGGCATAACCATGTTTTTTGGCGCTGCTTTAAGCTTAATCTCCTGCTGAATTTTTGAAGTAGCACCTTCTCTGTATACGGTCTCTAAAATCTCATCAAGATGTTTTTGTGATTTGCCTTGTACTAGAAGCTTTGCGTAACTCTCATCTTTCTTTCTTTTCCCTACTTTGAATTCTTGTACTTGGAACTCTCCGTCCAAGTCCATTATAACATCAAATATCTTTGTTAATATCATTGAATCTATGAGATGGCCCTTAACCTCAATCTCATGTTCAAATTTCTTTGCCATTCCTAGGATTCAGTAAACGTACTAATTTAATGTTTAATCATTTTAAAAAACAAAGCGATATATTTTGATATTTCAAAAAACTACTTTCAAGTTTAATCTCTTGTTCTTAGATTATAACAATCATGTGGTACCTTGTAGACGTGTTTTGTCTGTAAAATTAGTAGGCCATTTGTTTTTTAGTCGTTATATCATTAAATCATTTTGGTTATCTTAAATTTCATAATATTTAGAAAACTTATAATGAAAATGCTTACAGGAACAACAAAAGTAGATAATTTGAGATGTCAATTATGGCAAACCGTAATCTTTCATAATATCTAGATTAACATTGTTAATCGAAGCATATATAGTAAATTAAGATAATTAAACTAGACGAGAACGCAAGCTATCTGATAGAGAAAAGCGATCGCCTTGGGCACAACCCCGTCTGAGAAGACGTTCTCGTCGATATATTTTAGATAACTATACAATTTGCTAAACGTTCATTTCAACAAAATGGTTGCCATGTTCATCCGTTTTGTGTCTAATTTCATATTATACTGGAAGTGATACTTGGCCTTTGAATTCTTGAAGATTATCTGTCTGCAGCATTTTTATTATATTGTCTTTACGTTCAATATCCAGTCCTCTCACAATTGTTTTTGAAATTCCATTTTTATCGCACAAAACAACCATGTATCCACTCACATCTGTTAAGACATATCCTCCACCATCATTTAGAACAGCATACATATTCTCTTCACCAACTGGTTCCCAGACATTTGTTTTGTTGTCTTTTAATGCAAGAGCTGGCATAGCGGCACCATTTGCATATCTGTTTAGATATTCTCTTGCTTCTTTTACTCTTTTTTCTCCAATCTTGAGTGCTACAAAATATTGCATACAACATGTACTATTGTTTTGTTATTTATAGGATATCTCATCCAAAATTTCTAGAATCTCTTTACTCTTTATGTCCCTTCTTGCAGATTCAAAAAACTGTGCAAGTTTTTCCTTGGGATGTCCTTCAGCATTATATTTAAGAGCCTGTATGGCCATTTCTAGACGATCAATTTCATGCATTAAAACTGATTCTTTTGAAGTTCCCTCCTGAAACTCGTCCCATATTCTCGTATACCCGTTTGAAATTTCTGAAGGTAGCATAGAAAGAATTTCATTTATTGTTTGGTTTTCAATCTCTTTTTTACTCATTTTAGAAATTTCTTCTGGTATGAAATCACCAGTGATTGATTCAGAAAGATCATGTAATAATGCCATTTTTAACATTTTTTGTGTGTCCAGTTTTTGTAAATCAGAAAAAACCATGGCCATAATAGCTACACTAAACGAATGATCTGCGACTGATTCAGGACGAGTTATGCCAATTTTTTCTTTCCAACCCCTACGCGGTATTTTTTTTAATTCGGATACGATATAAAAAAAATCAAACAACATTAAAAGTCCTTTTTCTGCAATCTAAATGAATTTTCTGATTTTATTTGCTTTTTATCATGAATATTAGCCTTACAAATTAAATCTGATTTGCAATGCAATTCTGATGAATTTAACATGTTCTAACCGGCAATATTTACATTATTAAATAAATCGCCTCAATTTGGTTTAGTTGCAGTCTTGTGGACGCCACAAATCTTGTCACATTATTTTATAACATACAATCTGATTTTAGTCCAGATATGCTACTATAGGTATAATGGCAGGATTAGATACCTTATTGGCAAAATCTCTAGATTCGATTATAAGAGAAAATCTGGGTAAAAAAACATTAGAAAAAATTGAAAAAAGACTCTTTGAGCGATATGGTATAAATCTTACACAGTCTATAGAAGATTTTACTAAACTTGATAGTGTACTAAGAGAGTTTTTTGGAGAAGGTGCAGAAGGACTAGAGAGACAATACTTCGAAAGAATGGTAACAATAGAACAAGAATCAAAAACTCTAAATCAAAACTGGATTACAATAGAAGCGCCTTCTCTTGCAAAATTAATTTTAGGAGCACTTGGAGATGAAGATAAAAGAAATATTCTTAACGCTGCCTCAGACGAACCTAAGATTATTCCAGATATCGTGGACTTCACAAAAATATCACAGACCATAGGTCATGACAAAGTCAATTCTTTAATTGATAATGGGTTGTTAGTTGTCCAAGGTAACGCTGCAAGTCCTGATGGAAAAAATGCAAACAAGTACAAATCAATATTTGAAGACATATCACTTGATTTCCAAAAGAATAAAGTAGTTATCAAAGTTCTGCTTGCCAAAGAGTCAATAGAAAATAGCTCGATAATTCAGGTAGCAGTGCAATAGATAACAAAGTTTGCTTTTTGTACACTATCCATTTATGACTAGAATTTTAATAATTCGAACAAGATAAAAATATGGAAATTATCACTCAGTTAGTGGTAAAAATCTATACAAAAACCGGTGATGACGGCTCCACAGGTCTTATCGGAGGCAAACGTGTACGAAAATCAAATCCTCGAATAATTGCTTATGGCGCAGTAGACGAATTGAATTCATCTCTTGGAATCGTACTATCATCAAATTTAGATGGTGATATTGCTAATTTACTCATACGAATTCAAAATGATCTGTTTGTAGTTGGAGCAGACCTTGCTAATGATAATTTAAAGAACACGACAAATAGAATCACTTCTGATATGGTTTTGTTTCTTGAAGAGAGTATCGATAAATTAGAAAATGAATTGTCTCAAATTACTTACTTCATTTTGCCTGGGGGTGATCCAATCGCATCTCAATTACACATGGCCCGTGCAATATCACGCAGAGCAGAAACCTGTATTGTATTTTTAGCAGAACTTGAAGAAATAAACAAATCTTGTCAGATTTACATGAACCGATTAGCTGATCTTCTTTTTGTCCTAGCTCGTGTTGTAAATAAAAGAAAAATGATCAAAGATATCGCTTGGAAAAAATAAAGATAGACACACTTTAATTCCCCTGAAATTGGATATTCCGATGTGCCACCGTAGCTCAGCCCGGGAGAGCACTCGGCTGAAGACCGAGCTGTCGCGCGTTCAAGTCCCGCCGGTGGCACTGTCTAGTTTTGTTAATTTTATCCTGCGATCGTTCAATCTTGAGACAAGTTTAATAACACGGTCAGCGATTTTGGTTAATCGTCATTGGCAAAGGAAAAGAAAAAAGAGACAAAGAAAAAGGGGTCTGGTGAAAAAAAACCCAAGAAAAAATCAGTAGCCAAGGCTAAGCCAAAACTAAAGCAAGATCTGGTTCCAGGTGATGATGCAGGAATTATTGTTGTAGAAGACGACACAAATTTGGATAAGGAAGCAGAACTCGAAGCGAGAAAAGCATATCTTGAAGAAGCCCGTTCTCAAGAAGCTTCTGAAGATTAATTTTGACGGCAGTTTTGATTTAATTTTTTAATCAAAACTATACTCTATTGTTGCTGTGATTTTTATTATTTGTTTTGTAAAAGATCATACTTATCCATACGTGAATAATATTACTACTGATGAGAGCGCTTTGTTTAATCACGGTCAAAGCAGGAAAAGTAGACAATGTTGTACTGACACTTCAAAAAGTTCGAAAGACTGTTAGAGAAATAATGGTTGTAACTGGCAGAGCAGATATTGCAGTAGTTCTTCAAGGAACCATTGATGAGATAAACAATGTTGTTATAGATTTCAAAAAGATTCGTGAAATCGTCACCACGGAAACCCTCATCGAAGTGGAGGTAAACTTGGGATGGTAAAAGCGGTTGTCCTTGTAAAATCCCCCAAAAAACTCATTGCAGCAAGATTGCGTATGGTAAAATCAGTGTATGATTCGTTTGCAGTAAGTGGTCAATTTGATGCGGTAGCTTTAATCGAAGTTAAATCCTTACCACAGATAAAAGACGTTACCACAGAGATTCAAAATATCAAAGGAGTAGAAAGAACAGAAACAATGATTCAGGTAGTATAGCATAAGGGTTTTAACGAAGTAGATTCAAATTTTGCTATGAACATAAAGCATCTTGGTAGTGTAATAATTGCGGTATCTAATTTAGAAAAATCTTTAAAATTTTATAATGGTATAATTGGCCTTCCAATTAAAAATAAAAGAGAAAACTGGATCGAACTTGCAAAACAAGGAGCTACCGTAATTCTTCATCCTGCTACTCGTCCAATTAATACAGGCACCTCTATTGAGAATGGAATTGTAATTGGTCTTGTGGTTGGGGATATAGAGACTGCAGTGCAAGAACTCAAATCACAAAACGTTACAATATACAGAGATATTGCCTCTCACAAAGCTGGAAAAAATGCTATAGTCTTGGATCCTGACAAGTACATGGTCTCTTTATTTGAGCCTGCTCCGCCTGACAGTGCAAAGCAAGCTCGTGGATTCCACGGCTTTGCTCCAATTTAGATAAGGTTCTTTATTTTACTAATTATCTTAGACAATGAATCTGGGGAGACATTTTTATTTACAGAAACATAGTAAATACCCTCTTTTCTTTGAAATACTATCAATGTAACTTTGTTGTGTTTGAACATGGCAAAATCCAAGTAACCAATTGCATAATTATTTGAGCGTCTCATTGATAAAAGGGTAGAAATTAAAAAGAATTCGTTTCTTGCAAATTCTGATTTCAATAATATCTTGGTGCTAGGTTTGATTATTCCAGTCATTGTTCTACCATATTCATTAATCAATCCTACATATCTTATCGACTGTGATGCCAGAAGGATTTTTTGACATTTTTTTCTATAAATAGAAATATCTTCTTGCCATTTCTCAGATGGAGTTTTTACCATACAAAAGATAATGATACAGGCTTTATAAAGTTGGATTTAAATCAGCGTGAGATTGAAAACCTTTTCAAGTTGACAAAAAATGAACTTTAAGGTGATGCCAATATTATAAAAGCGAAAATGGAGAATGCATTCTAATGTTACTAATGCATTTTATCAACACGAAATCCAATTACATAATTTCTATTGTATTATTCTTGACCTCCTTTCTCATTTATTCATATAATTTGGAAGGACAACCTTGGCATGGGGACGAAATCGTCTATCTTGGACAAGCTGGAGAATACGTCCATTTGATAAAGAAGGGAGATTTTGGCAATCCATGTTTAAGTTCCATTGACAAATGCGACTATTTATTTCGCATACCTGCATATGGATTGACTTATAGTCCACTCCGTAACATTTTGATTGGTTTTCCAATGGATGTAAAAAACGATGACATTGGAAAATTCTACAATTGGTCGTGCTATTGGCAATGTTACATTCGTGATATGGGACCAACTGTTAAAGAGATTACAACAGGCCGTTTGCTTTCACCGTTTTTTGGTTCTCTAACTGTATCAATTTTGTTCTTAATAGGAAAAATTCTTTTTAACAGACATGTCGGCATTATTGCTTCACTTCTTTTCTTGTTTTATGATCTTTGGTTATGGTACAGCCGAACGATAATGACAGAGGTTCATTACATTTTTTTTGCCATGCTGTCATTCTTACTTTTACTTTATGCCTTTAAGGCTGGAAATCCAAAAATCAAGTATCTTATCTTAAGTGCTATAACATTTGGTCTTGCCTTGACTTCAAAGATACTGTCTATAGAATTTTCAGTGTTATTTTTTGGCATAATTTTATTCTCAGGCTTGTTTAAGAGACAGACTGGTTCTATTCGTAGCAAAAGACATATTTCTAAAATCGGTCTATATATTTTCCTATTTTTTGCGATCGCCATCTTCTCATTGTTTTTAACTGAACCGGGATTTTACGAAAATCCTCTTAACCAAATTGCAGTAATGAAAAAGGACATGGATAATTATAATCATGATGTTTGGTTTATTGGATATCCGACTATTCATGGCATTCAGATTGACAGAATGCTAACTGTTTTTCATTATGCTCTCTTCCCAAGTTTTATAGAGCATAAAATACCTGGCCCCTATCCAAATTCGAGCATGAATCTTAGCTGGTACAATCCGCCTACTTATTCAAGCATCGCACTAACCATGTTTTTTTTCATTGGATTTGGATATTTGATCTACAGAACCAGAAAATTCAAGATTTATCCATCGGAGACTCTTGTTCTAATTTGGTTCATTAGCACAATTGTACTCTCACTTACAATAGCAAGGGATTTCTCTCTTGAAAGGTACCTTCTTCCACTAACGACTTCAATCATTTTTATCGCTTCTTACGGATTTTGGAATTTCATTAAAAACATACCACATCACAAAACCAAAATTATTTTTGTAGCTTATGCCATATTTTCTCATTCTATGACCGCTTTGTTATATTGGCCAAAAATTTATTCTTCCTCAGGCACATCCTGGACAAATCCACTTGGTTACGGAACTCTACAGGAATCACTTGATAATCCATTCACATTTGTTGTAAATGTAACATTTGTAGGTTTTTTACTTTGCATGTTTATAATTCAATTTAGACGAAAACTAAGTCACACCATAACTCTCAAGCCAAAGTAAATTCAGCGTGATTAGCGTAATTTATCTACGGCGAACGGTTTAGCTGAATTTTATTTCTGTTTTTGTCTTTCTAGATCTTTTTTTAATAAAGTATTTTCTTTTTTTAGCTGTTCATTTTCGATTTGTAGTGAATTGATAGAATTTGTTCCTTTATGCACTGGATGAGCAGGACCAAATTGATTTGGGGCCATATCAAAAAGTCCTGACGCATATTGTTGAAACATTGTATAAAAGTCAGACAATCTTCCAAACATTAAAGAATTGTCACGGATTATGCTGTCTTTAAGTTTGCCTGTCATAGATATGCCAAGAGGATGGTTTGTCCTTGGAGGAAGACGGGGGAAAGCAAATGGACTATTTACCATATCCTGATATTGATTATAAAATTCAAACATTCGTTTTGTATCAATATTCCACATGTGTTAAGGAGGTTTTTGCCCCTTATTTCACTTTTACGTGTTAAATTTATCTATTGGATAAAAAACAAGTTGTCAATCGGCGGTCATTTTTTATCAAGATCAGCTGATCGCTGATCCTTATACAAGACTCTGATCTCCTTGAATAAAATGGTAAAAACAGCATCTATGAACTGTATAAAATGTAAAAAAAATATAGTTTCAACTGATTTGTACAAAATTGTAATGTATGTTATTGGTGAAAAGTTCACCGATCATCACTACGAGCATATCGAATGCCCAGAAAAATTTACTGTTTAATCTGCAAGTGAATAGAGACGATACAGTTTTCCAGTTTCTCTGTCATGATAGTTCCACTGTGTCCCATGCCATTCGACTTCTTTGAAAGATTGTTTCATTGATGGATGCAATTTTTCATAAACATCTTCTCCAATTAGAATTTGATTTGGTCTGGCAAGAGCTGTTATCTTCGCGGCAATGCTCATTGCAGGGCCAAGAATATCAACATGCGATTTGGTCTGATCGGATCCATATCTTACTATGGTGTTTTCACCAAAATCCATCCCTATTTTTACGCGCAGCTCAGGATAATCATATTCACTAAGAATTGGGTTTATTCCTCTTTCTATAACATCGATCATAGTTTTTGCACAGTTGATGGCATTATCAGCTGTTAATAAGGGGCTGTCTTCTGCCACAAAATATCCAATAACTGCATCTCCTACGTATTTTAGAACATAGCCTTCATGATGTCTGATAACGTATCTCATTTCTTGAGAAAAGGAACTCATGATTATTGCCAATTTTTCTGCCGGTAACTGCAAAGTCATCTCTGTAGAGCCAACAAGATCAACAAAGATTACGATCATGTGAAGTTTCATGTCAACATGTGATCGTAAAAATTGATCAGATTCATCTATGGAGTAATCGTATTCATAACCTTTCTTAAGCGAACTCCAGACTCTTTTTTGAGTCTCCTTGATTAGTGATTCTGTATCTAATGCATCTGATCTACCTCCACCCATCATCATGTCTACGATATTTTTGGTAGAGATGGATTCGGGATTTTCGACTGGTTTATCTTCACTCAAGATTTTATACCTCTTTTATTCAAGAGGGAAATTCACTCCACATACTGGGCATTGACCGCGCTCGCCCTTGTACTTTATATCGAAATATTGAACAATCTCAACATTACAATTCCAACAAATTATCTTCTTAAAGGATGCTTTACGCATGATTGATGTGTGAATTTTATACTATTTGATATAAAAAGAAATGGAATTTCTTGTTTGGTGGATTTATTCAAAAATTATCTAAATGGTATGATTTTTGGTATTTTACTATTTAATGTACATATAAAATTTAAGTAAGACTGGAAAGGAATAGACTGTGCAAATTCCAGCAAAATCTCAAGATGAGTTTATTGGATCAATGAATGAAAAGACTGAGAAAATAAGAGCGTTATTTTTAGGGCATGTAGTCAATCTGACAAAAAATGTCCCTGTAAAGGTTATGCTTGGAGATGCCACTGTTTCTGAACAACATTCATTTGATCCAGCGTTGATCAGACAATTCTATGACAAGTTATTAAAGAAACTGCCAAACTGGAAGGCTCAAGGAATCTCAATTTCAAATGAAAAAGATTTACGACGCGTTTTTATTAGATTTGAAGTAAGAGAAGGGAACTATCTTCTTTCAGGGTACATGTCATTACAGTATCATGCATTACTATTTTACAAATTAACTCATAAAGTAATTGATATTCAAAAGGACCTCGCAGAAATAACGGGCAAAATAGATGAATTAGAAATTAATCTTGCGCCAAAAGCCGATCAGATGATTCAAGAAAAATTAAAAGAAATGGGACATGACGCAGTAGATCAACAAAAACTCTTTGAAATATTTTTTCAAAATGACAATCTTACCAAAGAGATGATAGAGAAAGTGTATTCTAGTACAGATGAAGTCTTTGCTCAATTAACAAAGAAACGTTCAGATCTTTTCAAAGATCTAGATGATCTATTAATTGAAATTTATCATACAACACCTGTGCTGATCGACGAAAACAAGATGATTGCTGCAGAAGAGGGATGCTTGTGTAAATTTGATCTCGAACATATAAAGAAGGATGCTAAAGAAGGAAATTTTGATCCAGTTAGAATCTCATTAAAAATAAAAGAAAAATTACTAGAAAGAATGGATGAAGTTATTAATGCAATGGAAATCTAAAAAATAATTTATATCACTGTAGTATTTTATAATAAAATAATAACGTCAAGGGGTATGGAACTGGATGCAAGGCATCTCATTTTGGGGAGTTGACGCCTAGCGACCCCTTGACCCTTAGATTATAAAGATCGGAGAAATAGTATTTAGGCTTTGCTGGATCTGTATATATTTCATTTAAACAAGCGATGATCTTTGCAAATTTTCTGTTAAATCTTAACTAAATTCAAAATTACATACGTCAAATAATGTATAGTACAGCAAGAAACCACATATACAGTAAGGGATCTGAAGAATTTGTTGAATCTTACATTTGATGATATTATCAAATCACAAAAAATTCAAGGTAATGTCATACGGCGAACCCCAATGGAAATATCTGCCACATTTAGCCAGATTACTGGCTCACAAGTTTATCTTAAATCAGAATGCCTTCAAAAAACTGGTTCATTTAAGGTCAGAGGAGCATACGCAAAAATTGCTACTTTATCAAAAGAAGAAAAGAAAAAAGGAGTTATTGCCGCATCAGCAGGAAATCATGCGCAAGGAGTAGCGTTTGCTTCTGCACTTGAAAAAATCCCATGTACCATTGTAATGCCTGTAACTGCATCTCCTGCCAAAGTTGCTGCAACAAGATCATATGGAGCAAATGTTGTGCTAGCTGGCACAATCTATGATGAATCATGGTCTAAAGCTTTAGAATTGTCAAACAAAACAGGTGCCCAAATAGTTCATGCATTTGATGATGAGAAAGTAATCGCAGCACAAGGAGTTATAGGACTAGAAATTATGCATGACTTGCCAGATGTAGACGAGATTTATCTCCCAATTGGCGGAGGAGGATTGGCAGCTGGAGTTTTAAAAGCAATTAAGACAAAAAAACCCAAAGTAAAAGTAATAGGAGTACAGTCGGCAGCATTTCCTGCGATGAAAAAATCACTTGACTCTGGAAAGCTTGAATCAGTAAAAGGACAAATGACAATTGCAGATGGAATCTCAGTAAAAAAACCTGGTGAATTTACATTTAAGATAATAAATGAATTAATTGATGATATTGTTCTTGTAGATGACTCTCAGATAGTAAAAGCGATGTTTCTTTTAATGGAGAGAGCCAAGATGGTAGTAGAACCTGCTGGAGCCGTTAGTCTTGCTTATTTACTTGACAAAAAACCTGCCAGAGGAAAGAAAGTGGTACCTATACTTTCAGGCGGAAACGTGGACATGTATTTACTTGGGCAAATTGTAGCGAAGGGCCTTACAGAAATGGGAAGGATGGTAAAAATATTCATTGTATTGACAGACAAACCAGGTGCTCTCAAGGAAGTCGTTGATGTGATTTCTGCGTTAAGTGTGAATATCGTAGAAGTAGTACATGATAGGTTAAGTACAAACATTCCTGCTGGTACAGCAGGAGTAACTTTGAGTCTAGAAACTGAGAATCAAAGACATGCTGAGAAATTGATAAACTATCTGAAACAAAAAAATATCCAATTTAAGATAATCACCTAAAGTCTGATTTTGATTTTGGGGAGGAATTGAATTATACACTTACTAACAAATAGAAATTAAATCCCAAAATAATTCCTATAAAAACGGATGCAACAATTGTTGTTATTTTTCTGTTAACAAACTCTCCCATCAATTTTTTGTTTTTTGTAAGAATTACCAGAGGTATGATAGGTAAAGGTATCAACAAACTAAGAATAACTTGACTGTATACTAGGATATGCAAAGGATCAAAGCCTAGAAAAATTGCAATTGTTGTTGGAATGACATTTACAAACCTGGTGACAATCCTTCTTAGCCAAATGTTGACCTTTTTCCCAAGCAATCCTTCCATTATTGCCTGACCAGCAAGAGTTCCTGCAACAGATGATGCAATACCAGATGAAAGAAGCGTAACTAGAAAAATTACTCCTGCAGCAACTCCAAATAATGGAACAAGTGTTTTGTAAGCTTCTGATATTGATTGAATTTGTGAATTTCCCGGATAAAATGCAACAGCTGCCATTATCATAATTGCGGCATTAATCATTCCAGCAATAGAAAGTAAAATAATAGTTTCAACAAGATGATGTTTTCTCATCTTCCTTCTTTCTTCAAGAGATTTACCTTGGGCTCTGTCTTTAGTAAGGGAGGAATGTAAGAATATTAAGTGCGGCATTACAGTGGCACCAATTACTCCGACTGCAACAAATAATGCATGAGAATTAGATACTGAGGGAATCAAAGAATGATAAACAATTGAAGAATAATCTGGTTTGGTGATAAATATCTCATAAAAGTAACCAAAACTTATGACTGAAACAAAAAGCAGAAACATCTGTTCAAGTAATCGAAGTCTACTTGATGTTAGTCCTAAGATTATGATTACATCTACGGCACCAAATATGGCTGCATAAATTAGCGGTACACCAAATAACAGATTAAGAGCAATGACAGTTCCGAGATATTCTGCAAGATCAGTTGCAGCTGCTACTATCTCTGCACTTAACCAATAAGGGATGACGTATATTTTTTTCTGCAATTTATCACGAACAATCTCTGGCAAGGAATGCTCTGTTGCAATCCCAATTTTACCTGATAAGTACTGTAAAAGCATAGCCATTATACTGGCAAGCCAAACAACCCATAACAAGCCATATCCAAAAGAAGCACCTCCTTGGATATCTGTACCATAATTTCCAGGATCCATATACCCAATACTAACAATTAATGCAGGCCCTGAAAATGCGATGAACTTCATAAAGTTTTTTCTGCCAACATCTATCTTTATGCCCAAAAACGAATCATCTCTAAACTATTTTGGATCAAATGGTTAGTACATATAAGAGTTAGCTAGGGCTACATAATTTAGCTTGGTCTAAATTGATTCATTTTAGAAAATTTACATCTCATCCGTCCAGATTTTTATAATGCCTCTTTTGTATTTATCATAAAACCCGAATTTGTATAATTTTTTTTCTAGATCTTTTCTAATTGATTTTGGCGCTGCAATATGAAAAGGAATTTCCTTTCCATTCATTTCACGGTTAGCAAATACCTTAAACTGCGAATCGATATTTTCATCACCCTTAATCATAATTTTTACCTCGCCTAGATGTCGTAACGCCCCTTTCATTCCCTCTAGATCAGGTTTGTATCCGTCTCTTTCTTTTGGGGTAGGTAGCTTCCTATATTTTTCATCAAAATATTCTGGCATCTCGTTAATATCCAGATGCGTAATGGTTATTCCTTGTTTTTCTAGAGCCATTGCTAGAGAATTTAGTAATCTTTGATGATCTTCCAAAGTCATCTATTTCTAACTATTGAAAACGATTGTCATCTTTGATTATGGAATTTGCCTTCCATTATGATCTCAGATAGTGGCTTTCTATTGTTAGGAAATTCCATTTTTTGGAGTTCTGATGGAAGGTTTTCTTTTGGAGCTTTTTTACCTATGGCGATCATTGCCATGACATCAAAACTATCTGGAATTTCAAGTTCCTTTCTGGCCTTGTCATAATCAAAACCTTGCATTCCATGGGTAACCAGTCCACATGATGTTGCTTCTATTGCTAAATTTTCCCATGCTGCACCAGTATCAAACTGATGAGTTATTGAAGGTTTTTCATTATGCTCGAAATTTTTCCTTGAAATTATTACAACAAGTACGGATGCATTTTTTGTCCAGACCCTGTTACCCTCAGCAAGCAAATTGAAGAATTTTTCCCAGCTTGCGGAGTTTCGTTTTGCATATATGAACCTCCAAGGCTGGTTGTTGTAAGAAGATGGTGCCCATCTTGCTGCTTCAAAGAGGCTCATCAGGTCTTTATCATTTATCTCTTCTCCTGACATTGATCTTGGAGACCATCGGTTTAGAATGAGGTTATTTATTGAATAGGTAGGTTTTCTATGATTATCAAGGTCTGTCATATTTTTTTCCTCATTTTCAGGAATTTTCCCATGTCGTTGTTTATCCTATACAATATTTAAGTTCGGTAGTTTTTTATGCAAAATATGTAAACCTATTGTTACCAGTTAAGTGCTAAACCACTATGTAGTAAAAATTTGAAATTTCGATTTATTATAATCATTCGATGAATAACCTAGTTTCCATTTTTGGCAGACGCATTTTATATAATTCAAAAGTGTATTGAGATTAGCTCATTATGCTTAGCAATTTGAGTCATAGAGAGGAGGTAGACATGAGAAAAGAGGAATTGCTAAAGGCATTAGAAAATCACAAGAATATATTTTCATCACCTTTTAGTATAGATCCAAAACTTCAAAATATACGTGTTGATTTTCATAACATAATGGATAAAACTCATGATTTTATCAATGTGGCAATAAGACATATAGAAGAGTTAGAAAAAAGTGGAAAACACTGATTGAAAATAAGGTATTATACAAGGAAATAAGAAGTGGATTATTCTAATGCAAAACCCAAATAGGACATCAAAATGAGCCTAGATGAAAAACAATTCAAAATAGAAAAAATAGAGAATTTTATTGATTATCTACTTGATGATTGGCATAATTTTAATAATAATATTGACAAGCTCATAAAAGAAATCATGAATGCTAATAAACGAAATCAGA
>Ga0210384_10003072_pt1 | contig 19680 bp, 12 predicted proteins | sample IncBWH2MmetaG_FD_160574 | JGI IMG/M metagenome (GOLD analysis project Ga0210384, IMG submission 160574) | Forest soil microbial communities from Barre Woods Harvard Forest LTER site, Petersham, Massachusetts, United States - Inc-BW-H-2-M | ecosystem: Environmental > Terrestrial > Soil >...
TATCACGAATAAGTTTGCCCTGGCATTGCTCGCTTCGAGAATTTCCATCATTCGCATGGTGTTGCGCTCAACCCGCAATTCGCATCGTTCCCATGACTCGCGAGCGACATTGAGGTTGGCCGCATGGAACCAATCCTCAACGTCGATGGATAGCGCGGCTTTGCCGGAACCCTGACGCTCCGTAATCATGCTCGCCATCGCGCCCTCCCTTGCAACAGCCAGCAGGCCGCTCTTGCGCAACCGGCGCGGGCCATGGGCCTCTGGAATGAGCCGATCGAAAGAGCCATCGGCCCGGTTCGCTTCATGGGTCCGCGAAACAAGAGCGATGTCTCGGTGCGCGGGTGAAAAGCAGTACCACAGCAAACTCAGCACCGTGCGTGTATGACGGAGTACCCAAGTGGGGGTATGCAGCCTGCTGCGCCTGCCGACTTCGCCGCTCGCACCGTTCACACCGGCCACCGCGCCCACCCGGGGCTCGCCGGCATCATCCGACCTGGCGAGATCATCAGGTCGTCGATCGAGCCCACCCACTTGTAGGTAGTGCTAGCCCGGCCGCGTTTGCACGTGCTCCTGGTGGTAGTCCGGCTTGGTCATGCATGACGTATGCGGGTGAGAGTAAGCTCGGCCGGCTCTGCGCCGACGCGGAGAACGTCGAATCGCGAGGGGTTATCGCGACGCCAGCGGCGACCGAGATCGGGCGTGCCAAAAGCTTCGAACAAGGCGGATGACAACACCAGATGAAGCATTTTGAGATCGTCGAACTGGCGGATGCGGGGCGCGAGGCAGAGTGGCAGACCTACGTAGAGAGTATGCCACACGCTTCCATGTATCACGCGCTTGAATGGCGGCACGTATTGCGGCGCGCCTTCGGCCATCGAAGCTGGTATTTGATGGCGCAGGACGATGGAGGCACACGAGGGGTCCTGCCGCTGGTCGAGATGAAGAGCTCGCTGTTCGGGCATTTCTTTGTATCGTTGCCGTTTCTCGACTATGGCGGCATCCTGGCCGACACGCCGGAGTGCGAGGTGGCGCTGGCAACCGCCGCCACAGCGCTCGCCGCGAAGAGAGGAGCCCATCACATCGAGCTGCGGCAGCCGTTCGCGGCGGCGGGCTGTGCGGAGGCGGGATGGGCGCTGCGGCAGCACAAGGCTTCGCTCGTCATCCCACTGGATGTCGATCCCGACACACGCTGGTCCGCTTTGAGTTCGCGCCTGCGCGGCAAGGTGCGTAAGGCCGAGAAATCCGGAGCCATGTTTTCGGTCGGAACGACCGAAGAACTCGACGACTTCTATCGCGTATTCGGCTTGAATATGCGGAATCTGGGAACGCCGGTTTACAGCCTGACGTTCTTTCAGAATGTCCTCCGCGCGGCAAAGGATGCAGCGGTGCTACTCGTGCGCCGCGATGGGCGGCCAGCGGCCGGAGCCATCGCATTGCGCCGCGGCGAACGGGTGGAGCTACCCTGGATCTGTTCGGACTACTCGCAGTCATCGCTCAATGCGAACGAATATCTGTACTGGAACACCATTCAGTGGGCGCGCAACTCGGGCGCCAGCGAACTGGACCTGGGCCGGTGTTCGATCGATGGAGGAACGTTCAGGTTCAAGATGCAATGGAACCCCGAGATACGCCCGCTATTCTGGTATTACTGGCTGGCATCCGGAATCGAACTGCCGGAATTGAACGCCAACAATCCGAAATATGCGCTTGCGATCCGTTGCTGGAAAAAGATGCCGCTGGCCCTCGCGAACCGGGTGGGACCCTGGATCGTCCGTAATATTCCCTAGCGCATGACCGAGAAAAGTGTGTAGCGGTCTTCCTTCGCGACAAACGTGAAGCGTTTGCGCGGAGATCATGCGCAATCAAAGAATCCAAAGTGATGACGACCTTGCGTTGGGCGGCTCTCGTCGCGCTCCGCGGCCTTCATTCCCTGGACGATGACTCCGGCCACGACAGCCGAGAGATGTAGTCCGCGACCGGTCCACCGGGTTCACCCCAGTTACTGGACCAGATCACCTGCGACGCATCGGGCGATGGCGAGGCGTGGGTCTCACTGTAGTAGTCGCTCTTGGCATTGCGAGTCTGGGCGATGCGCCGGATCTCGCCGCTCCCGTCGATCCGGAGCGCGACAACCTCTTGATAGAACGGCGCGTTGCCGCCAGGGCTGCCGACCACCTTGGAATAGCTCCCTTCGTAGCTCACGAAGGCCCAGCCCGGCCGGTTGATATTGCGCGTCGAGACGTGAGTGCCGTAGCCGGCGGGCGCCAGATCAGTGACCCTACCATCCTCAAGCCGGCGCTTGATAACGTGCCACTTGTCAGGATCGGCCTTGCTGATGCCCACATAGACATCGCCGCCGTCCTCGTCGATCGCCATGTCGCCATGGCCAGGCCGGTGATGCTCAGTCCAGTGCTGGACCTGCACGCCGTCCACGGTGAAGATGTACGTGACCTCCGTTCCATCATCGATCCTGTGGAAGCAGTATATGTACCGTCCGGAAGGCGAGATACCGCAGTATGCGTGGGCACCCGGGAGATTGCCGAGATTGATGTCCGAATACTTCTTCCTTGCTAAAAGATCATAGGCGAAGGCCACGAGCGCGCCCGCGCCGTTCGTCGCAACCACCACCAGTCGATTGCCGTCACGAGACGGGTTTCCCTTGTACGGCCCGAACTGGAGGTTTGCGTAGTCGGCGGGGGCGTAGACGATCGTGTTGTCGTTGCTCCGCGGCGCCCAGGTATAGATCTCGTGGCGGGATACGCAGATCATGAGCGCAGGATCGGTCGGGTGCCACTTGCAGTCATCGTGCATGGCGCGATGAAAGGCCGGCTCGTACGTTCTGCCGTCCAGAAAGCAGATGCCGTTACAGCCGTTGGTGATCGCCAACAGGCTCTGATCCGCGTTCCATGCCTGCGTGCTGGAATACCGATGCCGACAATAGGCTGGCTTGCAGGAAACTCCCGCAGCAAGCAGCCGCCCTGGTTCCGTGACAGGGGTGAAGCGCGTCCCGAACAGCGGGTCCGTCGCCGCCTGAAGATAGCCGGGGCGAAGCATCGGCGGCGCGGCGACGATCGGAATTGATGTCAGTTCGTCAAATGCCAGCGCGCCAAAGCCCGACGCCATGAGCAGTGATGCCGCGCAAAACACTCTCCTCGCCATCGACACAAGTGCCTCGCTCAGGTGAGGCCGTAAGTACTCCGGTCGCACGGCAGGAGGAACAGGAGACGAGCAACGCTGCGCTCGCCTCCAGTGCTGGACAGGAGCGGGGCTCACGGACAGGATCCCTCCTACTCGGTACCGAACCGGAGAAGCCGCCAGCGCGCGACCGAGCACGCCTATCACAGCGCTCACGCGGCCGCACATGCATAAAAGGAGTATACCCCGCGAGGTATGCAGAATGGCGGTGTATTGCGCTGCCAAGCCATTCCCTTCACGTCCCGGCGGCGCTCCGATAGCACGACACTGGATCGTGCGACAGATCACCTTCATTCATCTCAATCAGTCCGACCCGTCGGATCGAAAGGATGTCTACCCATTTCTGGGCATCCCCAACAATGAGTACATCCCGTACCGATTGCTGATCATAACACGTTTTAGTCGCGCGGCCTGGGCGCTGGCGACGTTAAGCTCGGCCATCAATCAAGCTGATGGGCACCGAGGCCCGCACGAAACATCGTTCGGGTTTCCGCGCACGAGTGCGTCTTGCGGATCTCGCCTCGGCGAACGACGGCGATTCGACTCCCGGGAGAAACATGATGGCCATGCTAACGCCGACTCCGTTGATGATGAGGCCGAATCCGTTTGAGCATTTCGCCTTGTTTCGCAACTTCTCCGGGTTGCGACCGACGCTGGGCACGATTCTCCGCATCACGGCAGACATCTGCTCCATCTGGATCGCTTTCCTGTTGGGTTGGTTCGTCGTCGAAGGTAATGACCTTGCCACGCTGACCACGCAGGACTCGGCAGGGATCGCTGCGCTGATCGGGCTGTCGTCAATCCTGGCATGCATGGCCTACGCCAGCGCCGGCCTGTACAACCTCACACATAAGTATGACCTGTCGACCAAGATTCGACGGATCGCGCTCGTCAATCTTGCCCTCTTCATCATCGCCGGCACGGCTCTCTCGGTTGCGGGACCGCCTGCTGTCCTCACGCCCAGCCTGTTGCTCACGACGGCGATCGGGTCGACCCTGTTGTTGTCGTCCGCACGCCTCGTCTCGCTCGTGCTGCGTTCGGAGGACTGGCATGTCGGCAACGAGCCGCTCGAGCATGCCCACGACAACAAGGTCCTTGTCATCGGCGGTGGAGGTTACATCGGGTCGTCGCTGGTCGAGAAGTTGCTGGATCTGGACCTGGAAGTCTCGGTTCTCGACGCGATGCACTTCGGCGACGAAACGCTCTCGCGCGTCGCCGGTCATCCGAAACTCTCCCTCATCCGCGAGGACTTCCGCCATATCGAAGCCCTCACCCGCGCGATGAACGGTGTCGGATCGGTGATCCATCTTGGCGGATTGGTGGGCGATCCGGCCTGCGCCGTCGATACCGACCTCACCGTCGACGTGAACGTGACGGCGACCAAGGTGATCGGCGAAATAGCCAAGGCGCGTGGAGTCCGACGGTTCATTTTCGCTAGCTCCTGCTCGGTCTACGGCGCCTGCGACGAAATCGTGGACGAGGACTCGCATTTCAATCCGCAATCGCTCTATGCACGCAGCAAGGTCGCCTCTGAAGCCGTGCTCGGCGCCCTGAACAGCCCGGATTTCGCGGTGACGTGCCTGCGCTTCGCCACCATCTACGGCATTTCGGGGCGCACCCGGTTCGATCTGGTCGTCAACCTGCTTTGCGCCAAGGCCGTACGCGACCGAATGATCACCGTCTACGGCGCCGATCAGTGGCGGCCGTTCGTGCACGTCGCGGATGTTGCGCGAGCCATCACGATGACGCTGCTGGCGCCGACCGACCTGGTCGCGGGCGAAGCCTTCAACGTCGGGAGCGACGCTCAGAACCACACCTTGGGCGAGGTCGCCGAAATCATCAACAGGCAGGTGCCGGATGCCGCGATCACGTCTGACGATACTTTTGTCGACAAACGCAACTATCGCGTTTCCTTTGCAAAGATCCGGTCCCGGCTCGGATTCGAGCCTGCCTGGACAATCGAGCGCGGCATTTCGCAAGTCGTCGCACTCGTCCGCTCCAACGAAGTCGGCCACTATTCGCTGCCGACATACAGCAATGTTCTCTATCTGAAGGAACGCGGAGCCAAGAGCTTCGGCAGCTTCAAGATCACCGGCTGGGAGAACGAGCTGATGAACATCGATCGGATCGCGTCCGCCAGCGCCGTCGATCGTTCGGCCGCCTAGGGAGCAGTCCATGCAATACCTTCGCCCACACCGCTCGCTGACGCCGCCAAACGTGCGTGACCGTTCGCGACGCGTGTCGAAACCGTTTGCGCCAAGGACGCACAACGCCCCGGCCGGAATTCCCTGCTTCCGGCCCGTCATCGGCGAAGAAGAAATCGCGGCGGCAACAGCCGTGTTGCGGTCCGGCTGGCTCACCACGGGCCCCAAGGCTCGCGAATTCGAGCAGAAGTTCGCGGCCTTCATGGGCGACGGTGTCGAGGCTGTCGCCGTGAATTCGGCGACCGCGGGCCTGCATCTCGCAGCGGAAGCGTGCGGAATCGGTCCGGGCGACGAGGTCATCGTGCCGACGCTCACCTTCACGGCGACGGCCTCCGTCATTCGCTATCTCGGAGCGGAAGTCGTGCTGGTCGACGTCGAAGAAAGCACGCGCTGCATCGATCTCGACCACGCCGAGCGCCGCCTGACGCCACGCTGCAAGGCGATCATACCGGTCCACTTCGGCGGCCTCCCCTGCGACATGACCAAGGTTCTGGCATTCGGTCACCGTCACGGCCTCAAGGTCATCGAGGACGCCGCACACGCGCTGCCGGCGCGTTTTGACGGTCGCTTGATCGGCTCCTGGGAGTCGGATGCCTGCGTGTTCAGCTTCTATGCCTGCAAACCGATCACCACCGGCGAAGGTGGCATGATCGTCACGCGCGATCCCAAAATCGCCGCACGCGCGCGCGTGATGCGCACGCACGGGCTCGACCGGGATTCCTTCGACCGATTCCGCAAGGTCGGCGCCTCCTGGGCCTACGATGTCGTGGCGCCCGGTTTCAAATATAACCTCACCGACGTCGCGGCCGCCATTGGCGTGGTCCAGCTCTCGCGCGCCGAGACGTCGCAAGCGTCGCGGCAACGGGCCGCCGAACGCTACCTCAAGAAGCTGGCGGGCCTGCCGGTCGAGTGTCCGGCTCCCGCACCTCCCGATGGCCTTAATTCCTGGCACATGTTTCCGATACGGGTTCACGAGAGTGCGGGCGCCGACCGTGACGACCTGATCGCGGCGCTGACCGCAGAAGGCATCGGCACATCGGTCCACTATCGTCCCTTGCACGAGATGACCTACTGGAAGGAGCGCTATCACTGCGAGCCGGGCGAATTCGCCGTCGCCAGCCGCTATTTCGCCGGCGCGGTCACGTTGCCGTTGTTTGTGGGCATGACCGATGCCGAGGTCGATCGTGTTGTTGCTGTCGTGCGCGAAGTCCTGGGGTGATGCGCCATGCCATCCGGCAACGATCGCAGCGTGCCAGCCTGGCCATCGCAGGGGACGATGGCAATGAAACGCACATTGGATATCTTGGGATCGGCAGTCGGCCTTCTTCTGCTGCTGCCCGTGCTGGCCGTCGTTGCGGTCATCATCAAGCTTGACGGTCCCGGCCCGATTTTCTTCCGTCAGGAGCGGGTCGGACGAGGTGGCTCCTTGTTCCGCATCTTCAAGTTTCGCTCCATGGTGGTCGGCGCGGCGCGCGTCGGCACCGCACTTACGGTGCGCGCCGACACAAGGGTCACGCGGGCTGGAGCGTTCCTTAGGAGAACCAAGCTCGACGAACTCCCTCAGCTCATCAATGTCCTGGCCGGCGACATGTCAGTCGTCGGGCCGCGACCCGAGGTGCCGGAATTCATGAAATTCTACATGCCGCATCAGCGCGCGATCATCCTCTCGATGAAGCCGGGTATCACCGACTACGCAGCGATCCTGTTTCGAGACGAAAGTTCGCTGCTCGATGGGCAGCGCGACCCGATCGAGGTCTATCGGCGTGAGATCATGCCGGCCAAATTTTTCTATTACGAGCGCTACAGTCGTGAAATCGGCGTGCTGAACGATTTGCGCATTATCCTGGCGACGATCCTGCTGCTCGTCACGGGACAGGTCCCGCATTGGCTCGGCGTCGAGGACGCAATGCACCGACCTTCGTCGTTGCCCGGCGGCGGGGCTAGGGCGACGCCATGATTCACGCCGAACCCGGACTGCCAACCTTGGGCACGATGCACGGCGGTGTTCACAGCAATGAGCTCACGCACAGCCCGCGTCGGCTCATCACCTGGCAAGTAGCTTCGAGCCATCAGCTTGGCCATCTCCTGCCACGGCTGTCTCGCGTCGACGGTTGGAAGATCATCAAACAGCGCAACGCTCGGAGCTACTTGCGCCCCGTAGGACACGCCGGATCGTGAACTAAATCAGCCAGAACGGCATTGGAGTTATCGTGGAACAGATAGCTTTAATTCAGGTCCTGCGCGCGATCGCGGCGCTGTCCGTAGCGGTTGGCCACACGCAGCGGAACGCGATCCTGGTCGCCGCCGCGAATCACCGCGAATTCGACCCCATTTTGCTCGATTTGACCGAAGCCGGAGTGGACCTGTTCTTCGTGATTTCCGGCTTCGTGATGGTCTTTGCTTCGCGCGACCTGTTCGCCACGCCAGGCGGCGGACTGTTGTTCTTGAGCCGACGCATAGCCCGGATCGTGCCACTCTATTGGTCGATGACCACAATTTTTCTGACGGCGGTGTTGGTATCGCGCAACCTCGTTCCAGTCGGACGCCTCGGCCTGGCCGATATTCTCGCGTCGTATTTCTTCGTTCCCTACTATCGGCCCGACGAGCACTGGATGCACCCGGTCTACAGCGTCGGCTGGACTTTGAACTACGAAATGTTTTTCTACGCCGTTTTCGGCTGCGTTATCGCCTTTCCGGTGAAGCGCGCGCTGATGGTGCTGACGGCCGTCTTTTGCACCCTGACGGTCGCTGGCGTCATCTTTCGTCCGGCGCCCGGTATCTTCTTCTTCTGGTCGCGGCCGATCATTCTCGAGTTCGTAATGGGCGCGTGGATCGGCTATTTCCGTCTGACGGAATTCAGAGTTACGAACTGGACCGCGGCGATACTCGTGTTAGCCGGGGCTGCGGGGTTCGCGCTTCAGGTCATCAGCGGCATATATGCACACGGCTATTGGCGCCCACTCATCTGGGGTCTGCCGGCCGCGGCAATCATCGCCGCCGCCACACTCTCCAATTGGAATATCGCTGCGCGAGGCGTGTGGAAGCCGATGGTCCTGCTCGGCGGCGCGTCGTACGCGCTCTATCTGGTGCATCCGATGGCGGTGCACGCAATGCATCTCCTCTGGGTTAAACTGGGCCTCCCCGCCTATGCGAGCGAAACGATGTACTTTTTCGTCACGCTAGCGCCGCTGCCGCTACTTGCGGTCGCGATTTACCTCGGCTTCGAAAAGCCGGTCACCAAGGCGCTGCAGATGCCTTTGCAACACAGATTCCTCGCGCTGCGCCGGCTCTCGCCGACCCACGCCGAGCGCGCCTTGAAACACGTGGACTCGACCAAGAATCGAGGCGCAACAGTGCAGAGATATCTCGATGAACTGTCACTGATGGTGCTCCGCGGACGGCATTTGCCGTGGCGACGAGGAACCTGATCAGCGCGAACATCGCGATCGGACGAAGGAGCGTTGACATGAGTTACTCCTCTCAGATCGAGACAGTATTCTCCGGCCCTTCCTCAAACACCACTCCGCCGCACAACGGCCTCGCAGTGGGGCCGAATAACGTCCTCATGGTGGAGGGAGCACGCATCGAGTGGAGCAACCTTTCCGGCGGATCGCCCACGGTGCAATCAACATACAATTTCTTCGCGTCACTCTCACCAACCGGTGGCTTGTATGATCAGCGGTGCATGTACGACATTGTCAATCAGCGCTACATCGTCATCATGCAGTATGGAGCGTCGGGCGCCAGCGACATCGACATCGCGGTCTCCAAGGATTCCAATCCAAACGACGGCTGGTACTTCTCGCAGCTCAACACGTCGCTCACAATCAACGGTCAGTTGACCGGCTCTGACCGCCCGATGTTGGCGATTGATGGTTCGAACCTCTACATCACGGCGGCTCAGTATAACGTCAATGGGTCAGGTTACGTCGGAACGGAATCCTGGGTCATCGGCGATACAGCCGGAGCGGGCGGCGGTATCTACAACGGCGGCACGCTGACCGTTACCGCGAACCAACTCACCCCGCCAAGCCAGGGTATCTTCGCAGTCGCCGCGGGCAACAACGGCAAGACCTACTACGCCAGCGATTCTTCCAGCGGTAGCCAGGTGGCGCTCACATTGCAAACCTACGATACGGCCACGAAAACGTTTGGAGCAGGGACCACCATCAGCCTCGGCAACAACATTGATCAGGGCGGCTCGTACACGGCCCAGCAGTTGGGGACGAGCCTCCTGCTCGACGCCGGCGACAAACGGATCGCCAGCATGGTCTACGCCAATGGCTTTCTCTACGGCGTCGCCGAAATGGAGGCGGTAGGGTCGAGCGTGCCATTGGTGCACTGGTTCAAGATCGACGTCAGCAATCCCAATGCTCCAACGCTCGTGGCACAAGGCGACATATCCGGCTCCGCGATCGGCACCAATGTGGCGACCTTCAACCCCTCTATCGCAGTGGACGCCTCGGGCGACGTCCTCATCAATTTCACCGCCAGCGGCCCGAACGTATATCCGGGCGACTATTACGTCTTCCAGGGTGGCCGCGATCCGACCGGTTCTTTCAGCGCACCCGTCCTGTACCAAGCCAGCACCGGATACTTCAATTCGGGCAATGGGTCCACCGTGCAGCGTTGGGGCGTCAACTCCTCGGCAACAGTAGACCCCAACAACCCGAACTCGTTCTGGATATCGAACGAGTATGTCGCCAGCGGCTGGTGGCAAACGTCGGTTGCACAGGTTGCGATCCAGAATTCCTCCATTGTGACGGTCTCCTCGATCGTGGCCTCTGGCACTGGAATCACCAGCGGCGCTGGCGACCTCAACGCCGGTCATGTGGTCACGTTGACGGTCAATTTCAGCCCGGCGGTGACGGTCAACACCACCGGTGGCTCGCCGACGCTCACCCTTAACGACGGCGGCACAGCAGCCTATACCGGTGGCTCGGGCACCACCGCGCTCACCTTCAGCTATACGGTCGCGGCCGGGCAGAACACGCCCGACCTCGTCATATCCTCGTTCAATCTCAACGGCGCGACCGTGATGGACGGAGCCGGCAACGTGGCCGACCTGTCGGGCGCGACCAGCTATAATCCAGCCGGCACGTTGCAGGTCGACACCGTCGCGCCGGTGCCCGCGTTCAGCCAGGAACCTCCGTCGGTCACCAACAGCACCACGGCAGTGTTCGCTTTCACTACATCAAACAACGAGACGGGCGGAGTGAGCTACGCATATGAGATGGATGGCGCGACCACCTGGAGCCCGGTAGGCGGGAACACTCTTTCGCTGTCCGGTCTGGCGAACGGATCGCACACGATTCAGCTTCAGGCGACCGATGGAGCGGGCAACGTCTCCGGCTCGCCGGCGAGCTACAATTGGACTATCACGCCCCCCGCGGCGCAGATCGAGACGCAATTCTCCGGCCTTTCGGTGACGTCGACCTATCCGCCCAACAATGGTCTTGCGGTGGGGCCGAACTACATCGTCATGATGGAAGGGTCGCGGATCGAATGGACAAACCTCGCCGGCGGATCGCCGGTGCTGCAATCGGTCTACAGCTTCTTCTCCCCGCTCGGGGCAACGGCAGCCAGTTCCCTGAACCATCCGCGCTGCGTCTACGACAGCATCAATCAGCGCTACATCGTGATCATGGATAACAGCCCGTCTGGCCACACGATCAGCAATATCGACATTGCCGTGTCCAAGGACTCCAATCCGAACGATGGCTGGTATCTCGCTTCGCTGAACACTTCGATCACGATCAACGGTCAGTTGACCGCGGCCGACAGCCCGATGCTGTCGGTCGATGGCACCAACATCTACATCACCGCATCCCAGTACAACGTCAACGTCTCGGGCCTCGCCGGAACGGAATGCTGGGTCATCGGCGATACCGCCGGCCCGGGTGGCGGCATCTACAATGGCGGCACGCCGACGGTCGTCGCCAATCAGATCACGCCGTCGACCCAGAGCATCTTCAAGGTCGTGGCCGGCAACAACGGCAAGACCTATTACGCAAGCGACTACTCCACCAGCAGCAGTCAGGTCGTCGTCACGTTGCAGACCTATGACGCGGCCAACAACACGTTCGGGTCCGCCAGCACCATCAGTCTCGGCAATATCGACCAGGGAGGCGCCTACACGGCCCAGCAGTTGGGGACGAGCCTCCTGCTCGACGCCGGCGACAAGCGAACCCGCAACCTCGCCTACGCCAATGGCTTTCTCTACGGCGTGACCGAGATGAAGCCGATCGGCTCGAGCGTGCCATTGGTGCACTGGTTCAAGCTCGACGTCAGCAATCCCAACGCTCCAACCCTCGCGGCGCAAGGCGACATATCCGGCGCCGCGATCGGTGCCAATGTGGCGACCTTCAACCCCTCCATCGCAGTGGACGCGGCGGGCGATGTCCTCATCAATTTCACCGCCAGCGGCTCGAACACGTATCCGGGTGACTACTACGTCTATCAACGGGGCAGCGATCCGGCCGGCGCGTTCAGCGCGCCCATCCTGTACCAAGCGAGTACCGGCTTCTTTAACTCGGGCAACGGGGCCAACGTGCAGCCGTGGGGTAATTATTCCTCGGCTACCGTCGACCCCAACAACCCGAACTCGTTCTGGATATCGAACCAATATGTCGCCAGCGGCTGGTGGCAGACTTCCGTCGCCCAGGTCGCGATCGAGACCGCGGAGGTTCCGACACTAACCATCACCAATACTTCGCTAAACGTGACGTCGGGCGGATCAGTACCGCTCGGAATCACCGCTACGCCCGTAGATTCCGACGACATGATATCGGTGAAAATCAGCGGCGTGCCGACATACGAGTCGGTAACCGCGCCCAGCGCTGACACCGTCACCAGCAGCCTTCAGGCGGATGGCACGAATGCCTGGACCGTTACGGAGGGCGCATCAACGACTGGCGCGCCACTCACCGGACTCACGCTGTCTTCGAGCTATACAGGCACAGACCACCCGGTCGCCACGTTCACGGTCGCCGCGAGCAACACGACGCCCGGGGAGACGGCGACCTCGGCCGCACGAACGATGACGGTGACCGATCCTCCCGCGATGACGTCCGGTGGTGATCCGGGTACCTCCCCTCGTGGAGCAATCGTTGCTTCGACCCCAACCCCGGGGCAGATCGACCGCCTGGTGGCGTTGATGGATCAATTCACGGCGGCCGGATTCCGCGAAGACCAAATCGGCGTGGGCGCAATCAACTCGATGTCTGGCTCGAACGGGAGCCACGAGGATTTGGCGTTTTTGGCTACACCGCGCTTTCACCACGCCTGAGCGCGGTGGGACGCGGAACGAACAGGAAATGTCGGCAACCGAATGATCGGTTGCGTGGTCGGCTGAGAGCCATGGAAGCCCGCGCATGACCCAGGACAACGACCAGGGGCTCTTCGTCCTCGCCATGTTGCTGCGGATTCACGGCGTCGCCGCCGAGCAACCGCAGCTGCGTCATCGGCTGAGCTCGGCGAATGTCGGCATCCCAGAGATGCTGCGCTGTGCAAAGGAGCTTGGGCTCAAGGCCCGTGCGGTCCGGACGACGTGGGCACGCCTGGCGCAAACGCCGTTGCCGGCAATCGCGGCACTCAAGGGCGGGGGGTTCCTACTGCTCGGCAATGCGGGAGTAGATCGGGTGCTCGTTCAGCGCGCTTCCACGCCGCGCCCAGAAGCGCTGAGCCGCGCTGAATTCGAGGCACTGTGGAACGGCCGCCTCATCCTGATGGCGCGCGGCGCCTCCCTCTCGGACCTCGCGCGCCGATTCGACATCACATGGTTCTTTGGCGCGATTGCCAAGTATCGACACCTCCTGCGCGAAGTGCTCGTCGCCTCGTTCTTCCTCCAGATCTTTGCGCTCGTCACCCCCCTGTTCTTTCAGGTCGTGATCGACAAGGTGCTCGTGCATCGCGGGCTGAGCACGCTCGAGGTTCTTACCATCGGTCTTGCGGCCATTGCCGTTTTCGAAGCGGTCCTCGGTGCGTTACGCACCTACCTGTTCGCCCATACCACCAACCGCATCGACGTCGAGCTCGGTGCGCGCCTGTTCCGCCACTTGATGTCGCTGCCTCTCGCCTATTTTCAGACACGGCGCGCAGGGGATTCGATCGCTCGCGTGCGTGAGCTCGAGAATATCCGCAGTTTCCTCACGAGCTCGGCTCTGACACTCGTCATCGATCTGGCGTTCACCGTCATTTTCCTCGGCGTGATGCTGGTCTACTCGGCCTGGCTGACCCTGATCGTTCTCGGCGCCTTTCCCTTCTATATCGGGATCTCGGCTGGTGCGACGCCGCTTTTCCGCCGACGCCTCGACGAGAAATTTCAACGCGGAGCCGAAAACCAGGCCTTCCTGGTCGAGAGCATCACCGGCATCGAGACGCTGAAGGCCATGGCCGTCGAGCCCCAGATGCAGCGTCGCTGGGACGAGCAACTCGCGGCCTATGTGGCGGCCAGTTTCCGCGTCCTCAGTCTCGGCAACATGGCGAGCCAGGCCATCCAGCTCGTGAGCAAGCTCGTCACCGTCGTCATCCTGTTCTTCGGCGCCAAGCTCGTCATCGAGGGAAACCTGACTGTCGGCGAACTCGTCGCCTTCAACATGCTGGCCAGCCGCGTAAGCATCCCGGTGCTCCGGCTCGCCCAGATCTGGCAGGACTTCCACCAGGCGCGTCTCTCCATAGAGCGGCTTGGCGATATCCTGAACACCCGTCCGGAACCGACGATTGGCTCGGGCCGCTCGGCGTTGCCGCCGATCCGCGGCGAAGTCACCTTCGAGCACGTCGATTTTCGCTACCGCATCGACGGACCGGAAATCATGCACGACGTCAGCTTCCATGTGCCTCCGGGCCAGATCGTCGGGATCGTCGGGCCCTCAGGCTCCGGCAAGAGTACGCTCGCCAAGCTCATCCAGCGCCTCTACGTGCCCGAAGCCGGGCGCGTCCTGGTCGATGGCGTCGATCTTGCGATGGTGGACCCAGCCTGGCTGCGCCGACAGCTCGGCGTGGTGCTCCAGGAGGACATGCTGTTCAATCGCTCGGTGCGTGACAATATCGCGCTTGCCGATCCAGCCATGTCGATGGAGCAGATCATCGCCGCGGCGTCGCTCGCGGGGGCACACGATTTCGTTCTCCAGCTCCCCGAGGGCTACGACACACTGGTCGGCGAGCGCGGCAGCAGCCTGTCTGGCGGTCAGCGTCAGCGCATCGCCATTGCGCGCGCGCTGGTCACCGACCCTCGCATCCTGATTTTCGACGAGGCGACGAGCGCGCTCGATTATGAGAGCGAGCGGATCATTCAGGACAACATGCAGAAGATATGCGAGCGCCGCACCGTGTTCGTGATCGCTCACCGCCTGTCGACGGTGCGCCGCGCCGATCGGATCATCACCGTCGAGCGCGGCCGCATCATCGAGGACGGGACGCACGACGAACTGATGGGTTCGAAGGGTTCCTACGCCAACCTGCATTACCTGCAAACGGGGATCCAATGACGACGGTCAAAAAGGTCGTCGAGTTCCCGGACCGGCGGCAACGCCGGCCCGCCCACGAGACGGAATTCCTGCCGGCGACGCTTGAGGTCATCGAGACACCGCCGTCGCCGATCGGCCGCGCCATCGGCGCAACGATCATCGCGGTGTTCTGTGCCGCCGTGATCTGGGCCTCGGTCGGCAAGGTCGACATGGTTGCAACTGCTCCGGGCAAGATCGTTCCCAGCGGCCGGAGCAAAACCATCCAGCCGTTCGAAGCCGGCGTCGTGCGTGCCATTCGTGTTCGCGACGGCTCATTCGTGAAGGCGGGCGACGTAATGATCGAGCTCGATCCCACCATCAGCGCTGCCGATGTCGAACATACCAGGAGCGAGTTCGTCGGCGCCGAGCTCGATGTCGCCCGGCTCCGAGCGGCGCTTCCGGGGCCGGCCGATTCGGTCGCAGGTTTCACGCCGCCGACCGGTGCAGATGAGGGACTCGTTGAGACGCAGCGCCGGTTCCTAGCAACCCAGAAGGCCGAGCACAAAGCCAGGATTGCCGAGATCGATGGACAGCTCGCCCAGAAAATTGCGGAACGCGGCACGATTACGGCCATGATTGCGAAGATCGAGGCGATCATTCCGCCGCTCCTGGAGCGGGTGAATGTTCGTCAGCTCCTCTATGAACGGCAAGTCGGCACCAAGCTCACTTATCTCAGCGAATTTCAGGATCTCGTCGGGCAACAGCATGAACTCCTGGTCCAGCAGAGCCGGCGGCACGAAGCGGACGCGGCGATTGAAGCGCTCGCGCAAACGCGTTCCAAGGCGGAATCGGAGTATCGCCGCATCCTGTTCGATGAGCTGACCAAAGCCGAACAAAAGGCGGCGGGCCTAGCCCAGGACGTGATCAAGGCCGAGCAAAAGGCCAAGCTACAAATTCTGACTGCACCAATCGGCGGGACCGTTCAGCAGCTCGCGGTGCATACGATCGGAGGAGTAGTCACGGCTGCGCAGCCCCTCGCCGTCGTCGTCCCGCGTGACAGCGAACTCGAGATCGAGGCCATGGTGTCGAACCGCGACATCGGGTTTGTCTTCGCCGGGCAGGACGCCGAGATCAAGGTCGATGCGTTCAATTTCACGCGTTACGGTCTCCTGCACGGCCGCGTGCACAGCGTTTCGCGCGACGCCATCGCCCGCGACAGACATGAAGAGCCTTCCCGGTCGGCGCCGACCGCGGCGCAGAGCACGAGCGAATCCAACGGCCAGGAGTTGGTCTACGCCGCGCGCGTCGTGCTCGACCGCGCGCAGATGGAGATCGAGGGCGAGCCCGTTCAGCTTCTGTCCGGCATGACCGTCATCGTCGAGATCAAGACCGGCTCGCGTCGCATCATCAGTTACCTGCTTTCCCCGCTCGTCCGCTACCGACAAGAAGTCCTGCGAGAGAGATAGAAAAGCACGCCCATGGCGGCGCTCACGGCGTACCGGCAAATCATGACGCCGCCCGGCATTGGTTCCGCGCCGCGGTCGAGCACGGGCATCCAGCGGCGCGGATGATGCTGGAGCGCTATGCTGCTGCAAACCGATCGGGATGGCGTGCGCCGCGGATCAGGCGGGGCGTCTGCCGAGGTTCGACGAGGCCGGGAGACGTCGCCTGCGAAAGGTGCAGGCCGACAAGTAGGGCTTGACCAACTCGCGCACTTCGAAAAGCGTCTGGCTCATTTGTATCATTTGTAAGAGACGACGAACCTGCGCTCAAGAGCCCGTCTGACGACAACGACGAGCGCGATACCTATCCATGCACCAATCGCAGCGCTTACGAAACCGCCGGCGCTTGCGGTCCGGCCTGGGATCCATATTTGGGCGAACTCCATTACGCCGGCGCACATCGCGAGCACGACGCCGCTCGACAGCAATTGCAGGGCGCGCGGATATCCAATGGCCAATAGGCCGCCTGCGACGAAATACGCGATGAAATGCTCGCAATAGTCATTTCCCAATATATGAGGACGCATTTTGCCCGGCATCACCGACAGAACAATGATGGTGAGCACGGTTAGTCCGGCGCCCCGGCGGGTGAGTATCGGAAGCTTCGTCATCACCTCTTTCCTTTCCTCCGGTAGCCTGCCGGCGGTCCTACGATTCCAACGTTTCCAAAACACAGCGCTAACGATGTCGACCGCAGCTCTGCTGCCGGCATCGAAGCTAGGGTCGGCCCTGGCGGGCTGAGCCTGTGGCCGTCGCGTTTCCCGCACGCGCATCAGCGGTGGCAGTCCTCTCCTGCGGGGCGTTTCCGACGTTTGCCGCCGTGGCGGTCGGTTCCGACTGGGCCGCGACGCCTCCTGTCTGAGCGAGCTTGTCCTTTCCGACCGCGTCGTCCAATCGCAGGGCAACCTCGACGACGTCGCCCGGCTGTAGCTCGGAGTCCTGATCCACCATGATGCGTTCGGGGCCATTCTTGCCTTTTCTGATGACGGCGATCTCCGGCTTGAGTTCGTTGCCGCGCACGATTTGCGACCTCGCTGCCGCGTACAGCAACTTCTCGCCGACGCTCTGCAGCCTTGCCCGAATTTGGCCGAGCCTCGTGCCAGCATCCTGAAGGTCCTGAAGCAGCTTGATTCTGCGCTGGTCATCAAGCCGCTCCAGTTGCCTTGCAATGTCGTCCTGCTGCTTCCTGACTTGCATCAACTGCGCAGCGGTCTGCAGTTTTCGCGTCGATGACAGCAACACCGCTCGTCGGGCGTCGGTCACGCGAGGGCTTGGCAAGGCGCCTTTGCCGAAGAGCTCGTTGATCCTCTGCAATTCCTCGACGTCGGCCTGCACTCCCTGTTCCTCCTTGGTGTTCTGCTCCGAAAGGACCTTGATTTGTTCGTCGCCCTCCTTGATGGAGCGCCGAAGGAATGCCTTTTCACGCTCATAGTCGGCTTGGTCGGTCTGCAAATGCTCGGCCTCGACGCTTACGATTTCAGCCTTGGACGATGGAGCGATCGGTACATCGGCCAGGAGTTTCTGATCGAGCGAGTCGTTCTCTCCCAACTCAGTGTTCAGCCGCGATACACGCGCCCGTTCTCGGGCGAACTCTGTCCAAAGCGATTCATACTCGCCTCTCAAGTCTGCCGAGAGAAGAATGGGATTCTCCATTCGCAGACGCAGGATGTCATAACCGCCCGACAGGGCGATGGCCTGGCGCGCGGTCATCAACGGACGAAAAGCCTGCTCACCGGGCTTCGACACGTCACCATTTACGTAGATCGGCCTATACTGCACTACGACCGCAGTGACCTCATCGGGCTCAATCGCCACCGCGTTTTCGCGTCCGTCCGGCGTCCTCTGCCGAAAGATCCTGGTGGCCAATGCTGCCTGAATATTGGCCTCGACTTCAGCTGACGACAGGCCGGCTACGCGGAGCGTGCCGAGCAGTGGGAACGAAATGCTGCCATCGGATTTCACGGGAACACGACGCTGCAGCTCGGGCACCCTCGCGACCAGGATCTCGACCACATCTCCAACGTCGACCTTGTATTCTGCCGCTGCCGCCGGAGCGATCGAACACAGCAAGCCGAACGTCAACAAGCCCCTTTTGATGAAACGGGACTCGCCGATTCGAAAAATACCAATCTCGCGAACAATGCCTTGATACCAGGTGGCGCGCACCACCCTGCACTTTCCGTCGTTGGATAGATTGCCCTTGTGCGGCAGCGCAGCGCCGTACGCCAGCCCAACCATCGCCGTCAGCAGATCAATCGTTTTTCCGATGAATGCCCTGGCGGACAAGACGCACGATGTTCGGCAACGCGACATGGTTCGATCCTTTGGGCTTGAGCGTCGGCAACAATGTCGATCCGTTCTCGTGCCCCGCAGAAAGGACTTGCGCAATATCCAAACTGGGCGACGGCTCAACCGGCAGCTTCTCCAGGGCAGGCGAAACCTCGTCCATTGCCGCGATGAACGGGCCAGTATTCATCGCCCAGATCGCGGCCTGCGTGCGGTTGTGAACTCGAATCTTCCGAAGGATCGCTTTGACGTGAACCTTCACAGTGGCCTCGGTGATAGCCATCTTGCGCGCGATGGTCTTGTTGGCGTCACCCTGGATCAGGCAGCACAGGATGGATCGTTGCCGAGCCGAGAGCTGCGGCGTGTAGCCGGTCGCGGCCTGTTGTACATGTTCATTCGTTCCCACCTCGGCCGCGACCATTTCGCTATCGTCATCATCATCGTCGTCATTCGCGCGTCCGTCGTCAGGATCGTATTTGTCATCGGCTGCGTGGCCGTTGCGGCAGCAGTCTTGCCGGTCGGAAATGAAAGTCAAGATTTCGGGAGGAAAAAGCGTCACGCCGAGCATGATCAATTCGAGGGATTTGATGAATGTGTCGCAGGATGCGACCTTGACCAGATACGCATTGGCGCCCGCGCGATACGCCGACATCATCTCGGTCAACTGTTGCTGATGAGCCAGCACGGCGACGCGCCCTGCCGCATACCGTTGCTTGAAAGACCCGATTTGTCCTAATGCTGCATCGAAATCATCGCTGACATCGATGATGAGCAAGATGGGCTGCTCTTGCGGGAGCGAACTCAAGACAGGATCGTCAACACCGGTGACCGAAGCGAGGATGCGAAAACCAGCCGCACTCAAAATCCGAGCCAGGCCTTCCCTTAACAGCGCGCTTGGCCCGACAAGAACGGTTCCAATAGGCTCCCGCTTCATTGTAGCCCTCGCTGACGTGGGACAGCTTGACGGCCGGCCCATATGGTTTCCCTGCCCGTCCCCTTTTTGATCAATCGGCGAAACGCCACCCGCGCTCCGATCTCCGATTGGTT
>Ga0210384_10003073_pt1 | contig 19676 bp, 15 predicted proteins | sample IncBWH2MmetaG_FD_160574 | JGI IMG/M metagenome (GOLD analysis project Ga0210384, IMG submission 160574) | Forest soil microbial communities from Barre Woods Harvard Forest LTER site, Petersham, Massachusetts, United States - Inc-BW-H-2-M | ecosystem: Environmental > Terrestrial > Soil >...
TGCTCTTGAGCACAGCTGGAACGTTTTCGTCAAAATCCTTCCACTGCAGCCAGAACTGGTTCTCGTCGCCGCCGGTTTTTTCGTTGTGGTAGATGCCGTCGAGGTTGAATTCCCAGGTCTTGGTGGCTCCGTAGAGGGCGTTTTTCAGCGGGATACGATCGCCGATCTTCCACCCGAAGCGTTTGGCGAGACTTGCACCGGCCACAGCACCCTGCTGGTCCTTTACAAAGATATTCCATTGGTCGTCTGGAACTTTGAACTCACTCATAACCTGGCGATGATTTTCGACGTCAATGACAAATTGCGGGAAGAAATTCTTCTCATCCTGATAGACGCCGCCAAACCAGTGGTTATGCGTAACCACCTTTACGCCGGGAATGGCACGGATCTTGTCGTCATAGGAGAGTGGAAGAACTTGAATGAGGCCGACGCGGTTTTTGACCACCAGACGATCAGCGCCGGCAAGTTCCGTGCCGCGGCTGAAGGCGCTCTTAACGACGGCCAGAAACGTAAATAGAAACAGCGCCACGGCAAAGGAGCCGATGGTGAGAACCAGGCGCATTTTCTTGCGAGAGAGATTAGCAAAGATCAAGTGGCTGAATTTCATGCGGCACCTCCGGCCAGAACGGCATGCGGCGACTTCCCACCTTCGATAAGGACGCCTTTCTCAAGATGGAGAGTGGTGTGCGCACGGGCGGCGACGACCGAGTCATGAGTGACCATCAAGATGGTCTTGTTGTACTTGCCAACAAGCTCGTCAATGAGGGCCATGATTTCGTCGGCGCTCTTGCGGTCGAGGTCGCCCGTGGGCTCGTCGCACAGGAGGAAGGTGGGATCGGAGACGATGGCGCGAGCGATGGTCACCCGCTGTTCCTGACCGCCGGAGAGCTGGCGCGGGTAATGGTTCATGCGGTCGGCAAGGCCGACGACGGCGAGAGCGGTTTCCACGTGCTTGCGGCGTTCCGCTTTCGAAAGCTTGGTCAAGAGCAGCGGAAGCTCGACGTTCTGAAAGGCGGTAAGAACGGGAATGAGGTTATACATCTGAAAGATGAAGCCCACGTGGCGCGCGCGCCATTGCGTGAGCTTGCTCGCGGACATGTGCGTGATTTCGTCGCCGTCGACGGTGATGCTTCCGGCGGAAGGCACGTCGAGACCGCCCAGAAGATTGAGCAGTGTGGTCTTGCCGGAACCGCTGGGGCCCATGAAAGCGACAAAGTCGCCTTTGTCGACGTCAAGATTCAGGCCCTGGAGGACCTGGATCTGCTCGCCGCCGCGGCTGTAGGTCTTGTTGATACCGCGAACTTTGATGAGGCTCTTCGAATCACCACGGCCATCCACACGGATCATTCTCAGCTCCTACTGCCGGATTTCGACTTTGTCTCCATCGTGCAAATTCTCGGGGCCCTTGACGACCAACGAATCGCCGGGCGAAACACCAGCCATGATAGCCACATCGCTGCCACGGTCGATGCCCAAGCTGACGGCGCGGCGTTCCACTTTTCCGTCGTGAACGAGAAAGACGACGGAAGAGCCGCCTTCGGTTCGCACGGCAGCTTTCGGAATGTACGACAACGCGACCGGGCCTTTGACCGGAGCGGCCTGCTGGGGTCCTTCGAAACTCACTTTCACGCCCATGTCGGGGAGAATAAAATTGTATTTGTCGAGATTCGGAATGGAGATACGAACTTTGACCGTGGCCTTCTGGCGGTCAGCCGTGGGAATAACCGTGCGAACTTTTGCGGGAATCTCCCGGTCGGGATAGGCATCGAGAATGGCTTTCACGTCCTGGCCGGGTTCGACGCGGGCGATATAGGATTCGTTCACATCGACTTCGAATTCGTTCGAATGCATGTCGACAATGGTAGCGATGCCGGTGCGAGTGAAGCCGCCACCGGCCGAAATGGGCGAGACCATTTCGCCGACCTGCGCATCCTTCGAAACGACGACGCCGGCGAACGGCGCACGAATGGTGCAATTGTCGACTGCCTGCTGCGCTTCGTTGATGCGCGCTTCGGAGCCAAGCACCTGCTGCTTGGCTAAGGCAATTTTAGCCTTGAGGCTATCGACAGCGGTTGTGGCGTTGTCGAGCGCTTCTTGGGTCTGTACGCCCGCTTTTTGCAGCTGCTCGGCGCGGCGAAGTTCGATCTGCGCATTCCTAAGCTGAACTTCGAAATCGGCAATGGCAGCTTGGGCCGAATTTCGGTCGGCCCTGGCGGATTCGAGGGCGCGCCTGACGTCGGAATCATCGAGCGTGGCCAAGAGCTGACCCTGGCTGACGCGTGTGCCTTCGTCGAAGAATACGCCGGTGACGCGCCCCGTAATTTTGGCCGCGATGGTGGCGCGCCGTCGAGGCGTGACGTACCCGCTGGCATTGAGCAGCGTCTGCCGCCCGCCGGGATCTGCTTTCGCTGCCGTAGCGACCTCAACCACAGGCTTCTGGTTGCGGAAAGCGTAAGCAGCAACAACGATGCCCGCGAAAATGACCACAGGAATAGCGGCATAGACAACGCGCTTGCCCAACCCGGATTTGGCTCGCTGGCCGTCGTGGATGCGCAATGAGCCGAGGTCAGGTTTTGGGGTGTTCAGTGTCGTCGCCATCAGCGCCCCTGCTCCTTGCGCTTAGAAACACGCTTCTTAATTTCATACGGACGGGCGAAGCCAGAAGTTACGGAGTAGGCCGAACCCTGAAAACTCAGCAAGACCATTGTAGCGTGCCCGGGCAGATTTCGGGATGGTCCCGGCGAAATACCCGGGATATTTGGACTTTGATGCAGGGGCCAAGGCGATGGATACAAGGAATTTGACGTCGAAAAGAAGGCGCCAGGTTCGCAAAATCACTGCTTGACAGACAGGCTGGCAGGTCTTATTAAGGTGTTTCCGCGAGGCCTTTTGCCCTTACGACTTGCGGACGAGGGGCCCAGCATGAGTCCTACCCGCCGTGATTTCCTGAAGTTAACGACCATTGGTGGAGCTGCGGCTGCTGTATTCGGCTTCGACATGAAGCCGGCATACGCGCAGCTGCGCACGCTGAAAATTGCGCGCGCAAGCGAGACGCGGTCGACCTGCCCGTACTGCGCGGTGGGCTGCGGTACGATCATCTACACGATAGGAGACCGCGCGAAAAACGTGACCGCTCAAGTGGTGCACGTAGAGGGTGACCCGGACCACCCAACCAACCGCGGCACGCTATGTCCAAAGGGAGCCTCCCTCGAACAAGACATCATGAACGATCGGCGACTGCTGAAGCCGCAGGTGCGCCGGCCGGGCGGGACGCAATGGGAAGATATTTCCTGGGACGACGCGCTGAATGAAATTGCCGCTCGCATCAAAAAGACGCGTGACGAAAGTTTTCTTGAGAAGGACGCGAACGGCCACACGGTAAACCGCACGGAGTCCATTGCCTGGATCGGCGGCTGTACGGATACCAACGAGTTCAACTTCCTGGTGGTCAAAGCGATGCGCGCCCTGGGGGTCGTGCATTTAGAAAACCAGGCCAGAGTTTGACACGGCCCCACGGTCTCAAGTTTGGGACCAACGTTTGGCCGGGGCGCAATGACCAACGGCTGGGTAGATATCAAGAATACCGACATGATGCTGATCATGGGCGGGAACCCGGCCGAGAATCACCCCTGCGGTTTCAAGTGGGCGCTGGAAGCCAAGCGTAATCGGAACGCGCAACTTATTTCCGTGGACCCGCGCTTTACGCGGACATCGGCGGTCGCCGACCTGTTCTGCCAGATTCGCGCGGGATCGGACATCGCTTTCCTCGGCGGCGTCATCAACTACGCGATCGAGAACAACCGCATCGCGAAAGAATACCTGGTTAACTTCACGAACGCCGCGTTCGTCATCAAAAAAGATTTCAAGCTGCCCGCCGATACCGACGGCGTTTTTTCCGGGTTTGACGTGGGAAAGCACAACTACGACCGCTCGACATGGAACTACGCCGCAATGGGCGGAGCGCCGCCGAGCACGGGCGCGGCGGGGACATTGCCGCCCCTGCCGGACAAGGTCGATTACGACCTGACTTTGCAGAATCCGAATTGTGTGTTCCAACTCTTGAAGAAACACTATTCGCGCTACACGCCGGAAATGGTGGAGCGCATCACCGGGATCCCCAGGGACCAATTCCTGAAAGCCGCCGAACTGTATACCTCGATTCGAAAAGATGGCGACATGAAGAAGGCCGGGACGATTATCTATGCCGTGGGATGGACACAGCATAGTTTCGGCACACAAATCATTCGCACCGCGGCGATGCTCCAATTGCTGCTCGGAAACGTCGGGCGCGCAGGGGGCGGCGTCAACGCGCTACGGGGGCACTCCAATATTCAGGGAGCCACGGACATGGCGGGGCTCTTCGACAGTTTGCCCGGGTACCTAAAGGTGCCGATACCGGCCGACGCCTCCTTCGACGCATGGATGAAGCGCATTACGCCGACGGTTTCGAAGCCCGCTCCGTGGGATTCCTTCAATTACTACAGCAACACGCCGAAGTTCATGGTCAGCTTGCTGAAGTCTCTTTACGGGGACGCGGCGACCAAACAGAACGGCTGGGCCTACGACTATCTCCCCAAAGTCGACCGGGACTATTCCTGGACGTATTTGTGGGACGACATGTACAAAGGCAACATCAAGGGCATGCTGGCCTTTGGGATGAACGGCGTGGCCATCGGGCCGGACTCCAATAAGAATATCGACGCGCTGAAAAAAGCGGACTGGCTTGTCGTTGGAGAGATTTACGCGGACGAGACGAGTGAGTTCTGGAAGTCGCCGCGCGTGATCGCGCAGGGCGACATGAAGCAAATACAGACCACCGTCTACCGCTTGCCGTGCGCGGGCTTTGCCGAAAAAGACGGTTCATTCACGAATTCTGCCCGGTGGCTGCTTTGGAAGAACGCCGCGGTGCCGTTGCCGGGAGATTGCCGCCTGGATCAAGGGATTGTGGCGCAGATTTTCCTGAAGGTCCGCGATTTGTACAAGAAGGATGGCGGAAAATTCCCCGACCCGATATTGAATCTGACGTGGAATTACAGTGACCGCTTGAATCCGCCGTTGGCGGAAGTGTTGAAAGAATTGAATGGCAAAGCGCTCTCCGATCTCGAAGATCCCGTCACCAAGCAGCAGATCAAAGCTGGTCAGCAACTGCCGGGTTTCGCCTGGTTGAAGGACGACGGAACGACGGCTTGCGGAAACTGGATTTACTCCGGCTCGTTTACCGAAGCTGGAAATCAGACTTCGCGGCGCGATCCCTCCGATCCATCTGGAATGGGAGTGCATCCGGGCTGGGGCTGGTCCTGGCCGGCGAATCGCCGGGTGCTTTACAATCGCGCGTCGTGCGACGTGGACGGCAAGCCCTGGGATCCCTCGCGAAGGCAAATTTGGTGGAACGAGGGCACGCAAAAGTGGGTGGGTAACGACGTACCGGACTTCAAGGCGGATTCGAAACCCAAGGATCACATGGGTCCATTCATCATGAACGCGGAAGGTGTGGGCCGCATTTTCGCGCCGCTGGGGCTGTTTGCGGACGGGCCTTTCCCGGAACACTACGAGCCGATCGAGAGTCCCATTGTGAATCCGTTGCATGCTGGGCAGTCGAACAATCCCGTGGTAGGGCGATTCAAGAGTGCGGACGACAAATTTGGAACCCCGCAGGACGGTTTCAACGTGGTGTGCACGACATTTCGGCTGACGGAGCACTACCACTACTGGACCAAAAATAATCCGATGACCGTGCAACTCGTTCCCGAGCCCTTTATCGAAATGGCCGCCGAAATGGCGGACGAAATGGGGATTCGCGGCGGGGAAAAGGTGAAGGTTTCCAGTGCGCGAGGCGAGTACATCGCCAAAGCCATGGTCACCAGGCGCATTAAGTCCATGATGATCGACGGCAAGAAAACCTACCAGATCGGCATACCGTTCCATTGGGGATATCGTGGCATCGCCGAGGACGAAGGAAAGACGGAGAGAAACCTGGTGAACGCGCTCACGCATACGGCGACGGATCCCAACGCGCATACACCGGAGTTCAAGGGCTTTCTTGTGAAGGTCGAAAAGGCGTAGGGAGCGAAAGCATGAGCCAAGCGACACTACGCGTTCAAAAAATCTCCGGACATGCAGGGAGCGTTCCAGGAGAAGACACGCAGCGCGAATTTACCGTCTGCAAACTCATTGACACCACGACCTGCATCGGCTGCAAGGCGTGCGAAGTGGCCTGCATGGAGTGGAACGACCTGCCCTTCGGCGAAACCATCTTCGGCAATACTTATCAAACGATGCCGGAGACGCGCTGGAATTACTGGAACCTGATCCTCTTCAACGAACACGTGCGCGAAGAGGACGGCTCGCTCATGTGGCTGATGCGCAAGAACCAGTGCATGCACTGCGCGGAACCCGGGTGTTTGGCGGCGTGCCCCGCGGACGGCGCCATCGTCCAATACACCAACGGTATCGTGGATTTTCAGCAAGCGAACTGCATTGGCTGCGGCTATTGCATCACGGGATGCCCGTTCGATATCCCGAAGATGAATCCGAAAAACAATCGCGTGTTCAAGTGCACGCTATGCACCGACCGCGTGAGCGAAGGCCTTGAGCCCGCGTGCATCAAATCTTGTCCAACGGGCTGCCTGCACTTCGGCAGCAAGGAAGACATGCTGGACCTCGCGAATAAACGCGCCAAACAACTTCAGACTCATTCGAATTTTCCGAAGGCTGGCGTGTACGACCCGCCGGGCGTTGGCGGCACCGGAGTCATCTACGTCTTGCATGACGCCAGCAATCCGGAAATCTACGGTGGCCTTCCGAAGGATCCGCATGTCCCATGGACAGTGAAACTCTGGAAAGGCCCGCTCAAGTGGCTAGGCAACGTCGCCATGGTTGGTGGATTGATCGGCCTCTTCGTGCATTACCTGCGCTTTGGACCCAAAGATCGCGATGATGAGGATATGAAGGCGGGGGGAGTAAAGCCGTGAGCCAATCCCAACAGATTCTCCCGCATGGCCGCATTCTTCGTTATGAGCTGCACGAACGCCTGACTCATTGGGCCGCCGCCTTTTCCTACATCTATCTCCTTTTGACAGGATTGGCGTTCTATACGCCTTGGTGTTTCTGGATTGCCGTGGTGCTGGGAGGCGGCCAGGTTTCCCGCATGCTGCATCCCTGGGCCGGGCTGATCTTCTTTGGCGCTGTGCTGAAGATGAACAGCATGTGGGCCGCGCAGATGCGCACCACGGATGCGGACAAGGCCTGGTGGAACTCCGTGGGCCACTACATGCGAAATGAAGACGATCAAATGCCGCCCGCGGGACGCTACAATGCCGGACAGAAACTTCTCTTCTGGGGCTTTTTCTGGTGCAGTCTCTTGCTGCTCCTCAGCGGCGCCATACTTTGGTTCCCGGAATATATCCCCTGGAATCTGCGTTTGCTGCGCTTGCTTGCTGTGTTGATTCACCCCGCGGCGGCGCTGCTGACCATCGGGCTCTTCCTGATCCACATCTACATGAGCGTCTTTGCGGAACGCGGCGCGTTTGGTTCCGTGATTCGCGGCGATGTTTCCGAGGAATTTGCCAAGCGCTACCATCCGGGCTGGTATAAAGAAATCGCCGGCGGATCGCCCACGCCGCGCAAATGACCACAACACAAACCGGTGGGGCCGAGTACGGCGCGCGCATCCGCCGCGCCGAGCGTCTTTCCGTCGCGCATCCCTTCGCTTCCGAATTCCTCGACTTCTATAAACAGGTGGTGTCTTTTCAAAAAGTCCTGCGCGCCAGCTTTGCCGCCGCGAGCGACGTGAAATCGAGCCGCGTGTTTGCGGATGGAAACCGCGATCCTCTCGACCTCACCGTGCTCTTGCCGCACTGCCGCGGTTTTCTGTCGGTGATCGAACAGCATGCGCCGCCGGCCCTCCGTGCATCCGCGCGGCAAATGTCCCTGCTGCCATCCGATTCCTGGATCGCCGGCCTGAATGCCTATTGGGAGCATGCCGGCAAGCGGGACCAGGAGATTGGTGCCTTTGCGCAATTCTTGCCGCGCGCGTTCCTGCAGCCTTACGCGGAACTGCTTTCGGGAGACCGCGCGATGCCGCCCGCGGTCACCACACCGCGCGTTTGTCCGGTTTGCGGAGCGCGGCCCCTGCTGGGTGTGCTCAGGCCCGAAGGCGACGGCGGAAAACGTTTCTTGCTGTGTTCCTTTTGCTGTCGCGAATGGGAGTTTCGCCGCATTTTGTGTCCCACGTGCGGCGAGGAGGCCGAGGCCAAGCTCCCAGTGTACGTCGCCGAGCAGTTGCCCCACATTCGCGTGGAAGCCTGCGACACCTGCAAGTTTTATGTCACCGGCGTGGACTTAACCAAAGACGGCCACGCCATCCCGCTAGTCGATGATCTTGCCGCGATCCCCCTCACGCTCTGGGCCCACGAACACGGCTACTCCCGCCTCCAGCAGAATCTGCTGGGAACCTAGTCCTCTGTTGCGAATAGCCTAGGACTGAATCTGGACTTGGACGCTTTCTTCCTCCATCAAGGCATCTCGTGTTTTCGAGAGAGCGAAGGAAACGATGAGCGCTTTGGAGGTCGGAGTATTGCTGATTTTAGCGACACTATCGATGGGCACAAGAACGTTGGCTTCGGGAAAATACGTGGCGACACAACGGCGTGGAATGTCATACGAAACTAGAAGGAAACGTTTCGCGGTGCGTCGTTCTTCGCCGTCTGACCCGGCGAAATGGCTGGTGATGTCCAGGTAATCGCCTTGCTTCCATCCGCTCGCAACCATGTCTTGCGGATTCATGAATACGACGCGGCGTCCGTTGTAAATGCCGCGATACCGGTCGTCGAGGCCATAGATGGTGGTGTTGAACTGGTCGTGGCTCCGCAGCGTAGTGAGGAGAAACTCATTTTCAGAGAGATGGATTGGTTCCACAGGAGAAACGGTGAAATTGGCTTTGCCCGTTTTTGTTTCGTAGTTGTTTTCGCGGGCGGCATTTGGCAAGTAGAACCCCGCCTTTTGGCGGACTTTGCGGTTCATGTCCGCGCAACCGGGAACAATTTGAGCGATTAGTTCGCGAATGCGGTCGTAGTTTTCAATGAGGGTAAGCCAGTTTACTTTTGTGCGTGCGCCGAGTGTGGCGACAGCGAGCTGCGCGACGATCGCGGGTTCGCTGAGGAGGTCGGTGGAAGGAGGATCGAGGCGCCCCCGCGAGGTGTGGACGATGCCCATGGAATTCTCAACCGTTACGAATTGATCGCCTTCGGCCTGCGTGTCGCGGTCAGTGCGCCCCAGGCACGGTAGGATAAGCGCGTGTTTACCGGTGATGAGGTGGGAGCGATTCAGTTTCGTGGACACATGCACGGTGAGATTGCATTTTGCGAGGGCCTGAGCGGTGAATTCGGTGTCGGGAGTGGCGGAGAGAAAATTGCCCCCCATCGCGAAGAAAACTTTTGCGTCGCCGCGATGCATGGCTTTGATGGATCCGACGACGTCGTAGCCGTGTTTGCGAGGCGGTTCGAAACCGAAGGTATCGCCAAGCTTGTCAAGAAAATCGTCCGGCATTTTCTCCCAAATCCCCATAGTGCGGTCGCCCTGGACGTTTGAGTGGCCGCGAACCGGACAAAGCCCCGCGCCCGGGCGGCCGAGATGGCCGCCGAGGAGATGCAGGTTGACGATTTCCTGAATGGTGGCAACAGCCTCTCGCTGCTGCGTCAGGCCCATGGCCCAGCAGGAGATGATGGACTTGGAACGCGTGACGACTTCGGCTGTGGCATGAATCTGCGCACGGGCGACTCCGCTTTGCTCGACAATCTCGCTCCAGTCCATAGTTTCAATTGATTTCTTGAACTCCTCGAAGCCCAGGGTGTTCTCAGACAAAAATGTGCGGTTCAGGATCTGGCCCGGACGTCGAGATTCTTCTTCGAGTAGCTCTTTGCAGAGGCCCTTGAAAAAGGCGAGGTCGCCGCTGAGGCGCACCTGCACGAAATGGCTGGCGATTTTTGTGCCCGGACCGAGCATGCTGAGAATTTCCTGCGGATGCTTGAAGCGCGTGAGCCCGGTTTCCGAAAGCGGATTCACGCTGATGATGGTTGCGCCGCGGCGGGCGGCCTTTTGCAGCGTGGTCAGCATACGGGGATGATTCGTCCCCGGATTCTGGCCGATGATGAAAATGGTGTCGGCCAGATCGAAATCCTTCAATTTGACGGTACCCTTGCCGACGCCTATGGTTGATTTCAAAGCGGCGCCCGAAGATTCGTGGCAAAGATTCGAACAGTCGGGCAGATTGTTCGTCCCAAATTCGCGGACAAAGAGCTGATAGAGAAACGCGGCTTCGTTGCTGGTGCGCCCGGAAGTATAAAAGATGGCTTCATCGGGGCTTTCGAGAGTATTCAATTCACGCGCGATCAGGGCAAAAGCGTCTCGCCAGGAAATCGGTTCGTATTTGTCCTGGCCTGCGCGCAAGACCATGGGTTCGGTGAGGCGGCCTTGATGGCCGAGCCAGTAGTCGGATTGCTCGGAGAGCTGCGCAACGCTCCATTGCTTGAAAAAGTCAGCCGCAATGCGTTTTGAAGTGGCTTCTTCCGCGATGGCCTTGGCGCCGTTCTCGCAATACTCATTGTGAGTGCGGTGATCGTCGGGATCAGGCCAGGCGCAGCCGGGGCAATCGACACCGTCAAATTGATTGAGTCGGTAGAGAGCGGAAATGCCGCGCGTCACTCCGGCTTCGCTCAGCGCAAACTGCAGTGCCTTGGTGACGGCGGTTGCGCCCCCTGCCACTTTGGCGGGATTATTCACGGCGATTCCGCCGGTCTCGATAGGTGGCTGTGCGTAACGTTTTGCGGGCATGCAGTATTCTTCGAGACTCAGATGTACCACAACCCTTGGCGCAATGCAGAAATGTTGCAAACCTGCGTCTCTTTGCCGGGTGCCCCGGGCGCCGGGTTTGCGCCTGGGGCTTTTGACTTTTCCACTCTTAGGTGACCCGGGTGATCAGGCACGAGCCTCAGGCTCCGCAGAGCGCGACCCAGATCTTCCCAGCTTGAGAATCCCTTCCGAACTCAGGCCTCCCTCCATCTTCCAGCATTCCCCCCACCCCCAGTGAGCTCTACCCCTGCGTTTTCTTTCTCTTACGCCCCCATTCGAACGGATGTGCCCATTCTTGAAATACTAGTACTTACTATGAAATTGACATACTAAATAATACATGGTATCGTGAGTCGTGAACTCTCGACTCCACCAACAAAAAAGTAACCCCTGCGACCGGAGATCCCAAGCGGTTCGGCACTCCGAATCGAAGATCCCGTCCGGGTTGGGACTCTTAACCTCTTTCTCTTCAACATTCCAACCTTCAAACCTTCCAACCTTTCAACCTCTCAACGTCTTTCCGGCCTATCTCCTTTACCTCCTGTTGTTTGCGCACTCCTTTGCACTCTTTTGCGCTGTCAAAAAATACAAACCCCTTCTTTTCAATCGTTTCCACACTCTGCGTCAAAAAACTCAACTGCCGGGCGCGCACCCGCCCGGAGTAAAGGACAAAAATGAAATCACAAACTGCTGACACCGTCGCTCTTTCCATTCGTTGCACCCATCGCTCTTCCGGCGGCCGCCGGTGCCGTCTCACCGTCTCCGATCCTCGTTCGGTTTTCTGTTCCCAGCACCTCATCGAACAACGCGAAGAGGAAGCCGCCGATCACTACTCCGATCTCAGCCGCAATTGCCAGAACTTCCAAACTGCGCAGGGAATCAACCATGCCCTCCACAACCTGTACGCGCTTCTGGCCCAGAACCGTATTTCCCCTCGTCGCGCCGCCGTTCTTGCCCACATCTGCGACTTGCTCCTCCGCACCCTCCCGCAAATTGATGCTGACCAGGCCGCCGGAATCATCGACCCCACCAAACCTGCGCCCATCAACGTCCCCGCCCAGGTCCAACACGCCGGCGCCGGCGCCGGCGAAGACATTGAAGAACACGAAGATTCCGTCCTCGATTTGGTCTCGGATTCCCGCGTTGACAAAGAAACGCAAACAGAAACGGAATTGCAGGCCCACCCCAAGAAGAAAAAGTCCTGAGTGCCGCTCTCCGCGCCCTGGGTTGCAATCAGCTGTCGCTTTGCGGCAAGCTAGCCGGGCTCTGTGGGGGTGCAGGATGATATGTAAGCGAATTATGCGGGCCGTTGTGATGCTGGCGATGAGCGGGAGTGCTTTGTCTGGGCAAACCGGCGGGCAAGGCGCGGCGAGTTTGACGGTCATTCGCGCGGGGACCCTGATCGATGGAACAAGCAATGCTCCGAGAAAGAATCAGCTCATTTTTATCCGCGGAGAGCACATCGAAAAAGTGACGGACGCGTCGGCGGCGATTCCCACGGAAGCCAAAGTCATCGATCTTTCCAATGTCACGGTACTGCCTGGCCTGATCGATTCGCATACGCATATTTTCTTGTGGGGCGAAGATCCAAAGAAGGGCGGCTATGACGCGAATATTTTGAAAGCGGGAATCGCGCTACGGGCGGCACGAGCGACTTTCGCGGTGCGGCGTGCGCTGGACCAGGGTTTCACCACGTTGCGGGATTTGGAAACGGAAGGCGCCGGGTACGGCGATATCGAAATCAAGCAAGCCATTCAGGAAGGAACGATTCCTGGACCGAGGATTTTTGGCGCGACCCGGGCGATTTCGACGACCGGCGGATATGATCTGGAAAACTACGCCCCGGAACTGGAAATGCCGAAAGGCGTGCAAATCGTCGATGGACCCGTGGAAGCGCGAAAGGCTGCGCGGCAACAACTAGAGCATGGCGCAGACTGGTTGAAGGTCTACATGACCCATCGTTCCTGGGTGGACAAACAAGGAAATCTGGTGTCACAACCGACGCTGACAGTGGAAGAATTGAAAGCCATTGTGGATGAAGCTCACGGATGGCAGAAAAAGGTGGCCTGCCACGCGTACAACGGAATCGGATTGCAGCGCGCGCTCGATGGCGGATGCGATTCGATCGAGCATGGACTCGAAATCACCGACGCGCAGATCGCGCAGATGCAGCGCCAGGGGACTTGGTATTGCCCGACTCTCTCACCCTACTACAACGATTGGGATTCACCAGATACGCCGAGAGGAAAGCGCGACCGCGCGCGCGCCGCGGTTCACGAAATCAGTTTCAAGAAAGCGCTCCAGGCGCATTTGAAGATCGTCTACGGCACCGACATGGGCGGTATTCCCTGGACCGAACCGCTGGCGCAGGAGTTCGCCCACATGGTGCAGCTGGGGATGGCGCCGATGGACGCCATTCAATCCGCAACATCGCGTGCGGCGGAGATGCTGGACATGAAGGGCGAAATCGGAGTGATTGCGCCCGGAGCTTACGCGGAAGTAATTGCCGTGGCCGGCGATCCGCTCAAAAACGTCGAAGAACTCGAGCACGTAAAGTTTGTGATGCAAGATGGAGCGGTCTACAAAAACGAGTTCGCGAAGCAGTAAAGCCGCAAACGGCGAAGGGCCTCAGATTTCGACGCGGACGCCCTTCCAGAAAGCAATGTGGTCTTTGATTTCGGCGGCCGCCGGTTTTGGATCGGGATAATACCAGGCGGCATTCTCATTCCGCATGCCGTCCACTTCAACATGGTAATAATGCGCCGTCCCTTTCCACGGGCAGATTGATGTGTGGTTGCTGGGCTTGAGGAATTTCGCTGGAACTGCGTCCGGTGGAAAATATTGGTTGCCCTCGACAACCAAAGTGGCGTTGCTCTCTGCGATCGTTTTGCCGCCCCACATTGCCTTGGCCATCTTGCTTCTCTCCGGCGCGAAGAATCGGTGTCTATCAGGATACCGTCGAATCCGCATGTTTGTCCAAATGCGCGGCGGGTGGGTTGGCCATGAGTTCGAGAAGAAACGGGATGGCGTTTGCTACAATCAGTCCGATAGAACGGAGGAAAAGCAATGGAAGAACAGAACTTCGCCCATCACGGCAGGTATGTGCCGCTATTCCATTTTTTTGTGATACCCGTAATGGTGATCAATTTCATACGATCTTTGGTTCGATTGTGGACCTTGGGGGGTTCGTTCGAAGGAATTTTTGGCGTTCTGCTGGCCGCAGCATTGTTTGTTCTTGTTTTCTACGCAAGGACATTTCCGCTGGCGGTGCAGGATCGCCTCATCCGGCTCGAGGAGCGGTTGCGTTGCGAGCGGTTGTTGCCGGCCGATTTGCAGCCAAGAATCGGGGAATTCTCAGCGGACCAGATGGTCGCACTGCGATTCGCCAGCGACGCGGAATTGCCCGCGTTAGCGCGAAAAGTTTTGGATGAAAAATTGACGGAGCGAAAGGCCATCAAGCAGCTAATCAAAAATTGGAAGCCGGATTATCAGCGCGCCTAAGCCTGAGCTTTCTAGAAGATGCTGCGAACGACTCCACCCTCCGCGCGGACGGCAGAGCCGTTGATCGAAACTGCCTGTGTGCTGGCCACAAAGGCAACGACGGTTGCGACTTCTTCCGGCGTCTGAAATCGTTTCAAAAGTGATGTGGGACGAACCGTCGAAAAAAACTGCTTCTCGAATTCCGCAGTGGAAATTCCCTGCTGTTTGGCCAATCCCTCGACGAAATTCACCGCGCCCTCGGAAGCCGTGGGCCCGGCGAGGATGGAATTTACCGTGACGCCGGTGCCCGCGACGGATTCCGCGATGCCGCGTGCTATGGCTACCTGCGCGGTTTTGGTCATGCCGTAGTGGATCATCTCCGCGGGAATATGTTGTGCCGATTCGCTGGAGATAAAGATCACGCGGCCCCAATTCTTCCGTAGCATACCCGGAAGATAGTGCCGTGAAAGGCGAATGCCGCTGAGGACATTGACTTCGAAGAGCCGCAGCCAATCGGAGTCGGGAATTTCAAGGAATGGTTTGGTCTCGAAGATTCCCAGGTTGTTCACCACAATGTCCGTCTCCGGCGCTTGCTTCAGAAAAGTCTGCACGCCCTGGAGAGTGCCGAGATCGGCGGCGATGCCGAGAAGATCCGCATTCTTTACGTGCTTGTGAATTTTTTCGAGCGCAGCCGTAACTCGTGCTTCCGTCCGGCCATTGATGATCACACGCGCGCCTTCGGCCGCCAGCGTGGCGGCGATGGCGAAACCGATTCCGGCGGTTGAGCCGGACACGACGGCCGTTTTGCCCTTGAGTCCGAGGTCCATTTGTTTGCTCCAATGTTGACGTTTTACTTCTGTAGTAGTGCTACCTCGCCGTGGCAGCGGCGGCAGCGCCCTCGATTTCGGCGATTTCTTCATGAGAGAGCTTCAGCTCGCCGGCACGCATCACGCCTTCGGCTTGCTTGGCGTTGCGGGCGCCGACGATGGCGCCAGTGACAGCGGGATTTCGCAAAGCCCAGGCGATGGCCACTTCTCCCGGCGTGCGGCCGTGGCGCGCGCCGACCTGGCGAAGGCGTTCGACGAGTTCAATGTTCTTCGAGAGGCGAGGCTCGCGGAACTCCGGATTGCGGCTGCGGAAATCATCGGCCGGAAGCGCCGCGGCGCGTTCTCGGGTCATGGCACCGGTGAGTAAGCCGGAAGCCATGGGAGCATAGACGATCACGCCAATGCCCTGCTTTTCGCAGAAAGGAAGAATGTCCGTTTCAATTTTGCGTCGTATTAAGGAATACGGCGGCTGAAGCGATGTTACGGGCGCAATTTTTTCGGCGCGCTTCAGTTGCTCGACATTGAAATTGGACACGCCGATCCAACGCACTTTACCTTCCTTCTGCAATGCCGCAAGGGTTTGCCAGGCTTCTTCAAGCCGCGGGCCGCTATCGTCCGGCGGCCAGTGGATCTGGTAGAGATCGATTGTTTCCACTTGCAAGCGGCGCAGACTGTCCTGGCATTCTCGGCGAACGGAATCGGCGCTGAACGTCGGGGTGATTTTTCCTTTTTCATCCCAGCGCAAAACACATTTGGTGAAGACGTAGGGACGCGGGCCACGCCATTCCTTCAGTGCGCGCGCGACGATCTCTTCCGAATGACCCAGTCCATACACGGCGGCGGTGTCGATCCAGTTGACACCCAACTCCAGCGCGCGATGAATCGCCGCGATGGAGTCGGCATCGTCTTGTGCCCCCCAGGCAAACTCCCAGCCCGAGCCGCCGATGGCCCAAGCTCCGAAACCGACGGGCGTAATCTTCAAATCCGAGCTCCCCAGTTTCCGCGTTTGCATCCGCAGCCTCTCGCAGTGAAATAGCCGGTCAGAGTCCCAGCGTGAGCATTCTAAATCTTCTTCCTTGGCTTGGATGAAGGGATTGAAAAAAAGGTTAGAACGAATTCAGATGAATGAAAAACTTGTTCAGTTCGCCGTAATTGCAGCATCCAGCGAAGTTGTTTCTCCATCTGGATTCATGATGGTGATTCGTTGGGGGCCGGACGTGAGGCCGGGAGTTACGACCGAAAGCGTATTCATGTCCTTGAAGGTCACACTCGCGAGTTTTCCGTTGATGGAAACTGTTGTGGCGGTTTGAAAGCCACTGCCCCGGACACTCAACGTTGTGCCGCCGGAAGCGGGAACACTCGCTGGCGAAATTGTGCCGATGCCGAGCGGAACCGCGGCAAGTTGAATGATCGTCAAGGAGGCGTTTTGCGCGGAGCCGTCGGAAGAGGTGATGGCGAACAGCCGCTGGCCGTTTTCGTCGGTGGCGAGGAAGTCTCCGTGGAGTCCATCGACATCGGTCATGAACTGCTGCGGGAGAAAGACTCGCAAGCGCAGCGCGCCCGAATGCGCATCGAGGATATCTACGCCGCCTTTCACTCCCGCGCCTCCCGGCGCTCCGGTTAAAAAAGGCTGATAGATCAAGGCACCGGAAGGATGCAGGGTGAGACCGGGAACGAAAGTGCGCCCGGGGATTTGCGCAAGTTCAGCGAAAGTGGGAACCGCGGAGAGCGAGAGATCCGCGGCGTGCATTTCAGTTGTTCCGTTGGCTTGCAAGGCAAACAGGTTGCCGTCGGCGGCTGTGCCGAGATCTGATGTAGAGGCATTTGCCATAGAAGTGACGAACTGATCGGGCGTACTGGCGTTCCAGACAGCGAGCGGTCCGCCCGGGGCAGCGCCGAACGCAAGAAAAACGTGGTTGCCGGCGGCGTTGCCTTGGATAAGGGGAGCGCCGGTCAGACTGCTGACTTCCTGCTGAGGCGCCGGCTGAATTGTCGGCGGACTGGCTTTGAGATCCATCTGCGCGAGGCAGGCGGAGCACGCGCCGGAAGAGCCGCCTTCACCGCTGAGACCAACGAAAACCGTTTGCGTACTGGTGGCGGCGACGCGTGCGGGGCCGGAGTTGGTGAAGCCGGGAACTCCACCGACGGAAACGGTAACGCCAGTTCCCTTCACCGGATCGAGCAGATAAACATTTTGTGCACCGAAATCGGCGACAACGAGTTGCGAACCATCGGGCGTCAGGGCCAGTCCGCGCAATCCGGTACTCGGCAGTGGGCCGCCCGGAGGGAAAAGTTGAAGTACGACTCCTTTTTGTTGCAAGTCGAAGACATCGACGTGATCGATGTTGGTGAGGTAGAGGCGCTGGCGCTGTTGATCGTAGAGCACAAATCTGTTGAAGGCAGGCTTCGAAAAAGTTTGCACGCTCTGGAGATACTGGAAGACTTTGTTGAAGTCGTCGAGCCTGCGGGTGCGACGATGAGGACATCCGCTTTGCCAGAGGAGCCGGGTGGTGTTTGCAGGGTGATGCGCTCGAGAGAAAAGGGATAACTTGCATCGAGGCCCAGAGATGTTGCGACGGCTGAGACCTTCTCCACTTTTTGGATGGTCGCATTTGCGCCACCGATCTTGACGCTGATTTTTGTCGAGTCATTTCCGAATCCGTAGCCGTAGATTTGCACAACGTCGCCGCCGGCACTCGCGCCGGTGTTGGGAAGAATCTGCTGGATTTGCGAACCGTAGCTGAAAGCGTCCGGAGCTAGGGCGACCCAGCCGCTATCGAAGTACGCGGTGACGTTGACGGCGCCGTTCGAAACGCTGGGCGGAGAGCTCGCCTGGATTTGCGTCGAGCCCGTAACGGTGGCGTTGGTCACGAGTTGCGTTCCAAGTTTCAACTGCGCAGAAGCTGAAAAGTTCTGGCCCATCAGGACGACTGCCGTTCTTCCCGAGTTGGGGCCTTCGGAAGGTTGGAGACTTGGCGCGGCTGCAAGAGTGGGGGCGTTCCCGGAAAGTGCCGCAGGCGCCGAGGCATCGATAAAACTGACACCACGATTGGACATGCCGAACACGAGCTTCGATTCGTCGGACTCTTCGATCTCCGAGGAAACGCCTTGAATCCAAACATCGGGGACTCGGCCCACGGGTTGCGCGCTTTGGCCATCGAGAACCGTAATGAAGGATGCCGCGGAGGAAGACTCGCTGACAAAAAGAGATTTTCCATCGCGCGAAAATGCGATGCCGTGAACGATTGCGGGAATGTAGACACCGATCTGTTTCAGGGTGGCGTCAAGCAGGAGAACTTGCGTGATTCCGCTAGAGGCGAAGACAGCGGCAAAGCGGCTTCCGTCGGAATTCGCGGCAACTCGTAATGTTAAACCCGTGCCCAGCGTCAGCGGGCCGGCAATGACGTTGCCTCCCCCATCAAAAACGGCCAGTTCGCCGCTTGCATCGTTGGCAGCGGCCAGAACTTTCGAATGATCGCCGGAACGTGCGAGGACGCCGATGCCCTGCTGAAGGAGCGCGGACGCCGTGGAAGTGAGATTGGACAAAGTATTTGCGGCGGGATCCCAAAGCGCCAACAAAGCTTCCGAAGTAACGGGCTGGCGCAGACGAACCATGGACTTTCCATCTGCGAGAGAAAGCACCTCCACCGGACGATCGAAAATCGTGTTGAGCAAAGGACTAAGACCAGCGAGCAAATAGCGGGCCTTGAGATGCAAGGTGGCGGTATCGAGAGCGACGATTTGCTGCAAAGTGGTGCCGATCCAAACGGTGGCGCCGTCAGCAGAGATATCGGCGCTGCTCGCGCCGGGAAGCGAGATTTGCGCGACGCGGGTTTGGTCCGAGGTGGAAAAGACATCGACGCGGTTCATGGCGCGATTCGCCACGAAAACATGCTTGTTCGCGGCATCGTAGGCAATGTGGCGATGCTGCGGTTCGCCGAAGGGATCGTCGGCTGCGGAAGTCGAATCCGTCCTTGCATAGGATGTGCGAGCAAGCGGCGGGGCCGCGGCAGCTTGCACCATGAGGGTCAGAGGGGCGGAGTGCGACAAGCCGCCGCTCGTGCCCTGGGCGGAAACATTGAAACTCCCAGTGGCTGCATTCGCTGCCGCGCCGAAAAAGACCGGCGTAGTTGCACCAGCGGCCACCGTGAAAGGGCTGGCGGGATTCGAGGTAACGCCAGCGGGGAGCGTGCCGAGTGTAATTTGAACGGAGCCTGAAAAACCGTTCACGGAGTTCACACTCAGAGTGAGAGATGGGCTCGTGGCACCCTGAGAGACGGAAACGGAATTTGCCGAGAGGCCGATGGAAAAATCGGGAATCGGAGGAGGAGGTGGCACTATTGCCGTGGAGCCTCCGCCACAGCCGGAGAATGCAGCCAACGAAAACAAAAATGCGGCGAGCGGAAAAAACTGACGGAACAGTCGCATGAAGCGCCCCACGAAATCTTCCGCGCGGGGAACCGGTGACTGGGAAGAGTTCCATCGGCCGGCGCGCTGCCCAAGGGAATCCCAGCAACCATA